>Ga0307477_10002684_pt1 | contig 13583 bp, 13 predicted proteins | sample atmos_gasesECM2C_FD_203316 | JGI IMG/M metagenome (GOLD analysis project Ga0307477, IMG submission 203316) | Hardwood forest soil microbial communities from Morgan-Monroe State Forest, Indiana, United States - atmos_gasesECM2C_515 | ecosystem: Environmental > Terrestrial > Soil > Temperate...
TAGACAATTCGATTGCCGCTGTGGGAAGCCGTTGAGACGCTCGCCGACTCGAACATACCGGTGATCGTTGATTGCAAACACTTCGGTGCCCGGCCAGTGGTGGAAGAGGTCGTGGGACAACTCCGGCCGGAACGATGCCTAGTCCACTCCTTCGTCTCCGAGCTGAAGTTCGAAGCCGGTCGCATGCCGGCAGAGCCAGACTTTCTTACTGAGTCGTCCTCGCTCGAAGTGTTGCGCGGATTGAAAGCAAAGTTCCCCTCTTTAACGACAACGGCGAGCGCGAAGTGGCTCCCGGCGGACGTGCTGGTATCAGAAAGACACGAAACCTTGCTGGAAAGGGTGATCAAGTTACTGAAGGAGTATCGAATTAATACCGTTTGTCTGAACGTACCGGATTCGACCTTTTCGGACAAGGCTCTGCGGACATTTCTGCGGCAGGGTATCCTTCCCCAGGTCGGCGTCGATCGAATCGATGTCCAGCAGCTTTCAGAGACGTACATCGGTGAAACTGACCGGCTGGCGTTCGCCTCGCGAAGCGACTTGTTCTAGCACTTGGCAGACTCCCAATTAGAAGAGTTCTGAAATCGTCTCTCAAGGCGCGCCAATAGTTTCAGATAGATACGGCCACTCATTGCGAGTGACGATTAGTTCTAGCGCAAATTTGCCCCTGTTTGGACAGCGGAAGTTACCAAAAGCAACCCCCAGAGTTACAGGCGGGAGCGATTGTTACTGTGGTTATATCGGGCCTGGGGTTTTGGCTAGGCTACAGTTCAACCATGATCACTTGGGAGAACCTGTAGCCCGATGCACGGCCTAATTACCGCTCTCGCCGCGTTGCTCGCTATTGGCTCTGCAGTCTTTTCGCCGAGACGCAGGCGTATCCAACGCTGAACCAACGTGCTCGGCTTGCCGATGCACATTTAGGTTTGCATCTAGGTTTGCATCGCATCGCCCATCTCCCTTGAGCGATTACTCGTACCGCAGCGCCACCATGGGATCGACGCGCATGGCTCTGCGCACCGGGAGATAGCAGGCAACCAACGTCACCAACGAAAGCAGAACCGCAACTTCGGCGTAGGTGACAGGGTCGGTCACTGATGCCGATAAGAAACCTGCGTACAACCGGCGCCGAGGTTTCGTCGCAGCTAATCCTCTTCGTCACTGACTCCTTATGATTTGCTAACCGAGCCAATCCTGGAATGGGACTATTGATCTACCTCTACTCATCAAATTGCCGTGGCGAACGATGAGTTGGGCACAGCGCGAGGGAAATTGAATCTGCAAGGCGAAATTATTCTTGCGCGACTTACCTGACCACGCCGGTTGTGTCTGCGGTCTCGAGCTTTGAAGTATTTCCAGGCTCCTCATCCGACACGCGGCGTGTGGCATCGCCTCCAGTGCCGCTGACGAGCGACAGGTCAACTCCGTGGTTTGGGAGTTTGAAATAGAGCGAGTTTTCTGCGCGGCCCATCGCGACGACTACCCGGCCAAGATGTCGGGGAGCGTGCAATGGTTTGGGCCGGTTGCAAACTTGTGGGAGAGCCCAGGCGCCGCCGGCGAGAAGCGCCAGCCAGGTGAGAACGGCCAGAGATCTCGCAAGTTCAGAGCCGGAGCCTTCGACCACATAGGTCCCAGCGCAAAGATCTCCCAGGCGACGGCGAAACTTCGAGCAGCAAGCGACCAGCGCGCCGATCAGGTAAAAGCCAAAGCCATCGACCACTCGCAGGAGGTTGCGAATCGCGGACGCCGCCAGAGAGTTCCGTTCTGAATCGTTGACCACTCCAATCCCAACGATTGCCTTGCCTAGGGTGCAACCGAAACTTGCTTCCAGAAGCCACATATACAGAAAGACAATCAGCAGGCTCAGGCTTCCGCCGAGCAGAATGGAAGCGGCCGTCACTCGAAGTTCGGCGCCATGAACAACCCCCAGCTTCATGAATGCCCAAACATCTACAACCGCACACGCCAGGAGCATGACTCCGCAATCCAGCAGGAGCGCGATAAAGCGGTCTCCGAGGGTCGCTAAGCGCATTCGCGGCGACGGGTCGGCCTCAGCTTGCTCAGGACGGATCGGGACGACAACGCCGGAATCTTCCAGCAGATGCTGACCAGGGGGCACATTGATGCCGCACCAGGTGCAACGACAGGACTTCGAGTCGATCGTTCTTCGGCAACGTGGGCATTGCATAGTTAAGTCCGCTTCTTAGTGCAGAGCGTCCGACCAGGAAAAGCCCTTTCCCGGCGCCAACGCAGGAAACATCCTCATTATTGTTTCCCAACCTGAGGCGATCCGTGGCCTAAGAAAGCTATAGGGGACGGTACAAAAGTAGCGGTCGAAACATCAGCCTTTTCGATGGGCAAACGCGGAAGGACAAGGGCTAGAGAAGGCAGCCTTTGAGACTTTCGTTCTGGACTTCGCAAGTTCAGATCAGAAGGGCGACGGATAGCGACCTGTCTGCGTTGCTGTTTGAACAGCCGTGCCTCACAGTCAGGACCCGGATTCCCAGGTTTTTCGCTGCTGCCGTTGCGCGTGAAGGCGCAAAACGCGGCGTAAGTCCAAGTGGGAGAAGGGTTAAAGCAGGCATTTCCCGTGAATCCCTGCACGGTTCCCTGCTCCGGGGTAGAAATCTGCTGATTTTGGGCACAATTTGAGGTTTTCGGGCTTCATGCAAGAAAAATTCGCTGCAAAATTCGCTGAAGCAGGGAATTTGCCGGCGTTGACCAGCGTCGGCGCGCTCACAGAAAATCTTCCAGATGGGCCGCCCCAGAGGCTAATGGAGAGGCATGACACAGTTTCGCTCGACAACCCGGTGCTCTGGTTGACCATCTGGACAATCGAGCTTATTTACGTTCTTTCTGCTGTGTTCGGATTCGGTTAAAGCTGCGGCTTCGCTAGATCTGGCCTTCTATCCCGGCAAGATACAAGAGTCTTGCGTCAGGCTTGCAGGGAGGGCGTAACATAACTTTACGGAACCGGAGCAGTCTCCGTCGTCCGACCAAGGAGCACCGTCATGCTAAGCTCCCGCTTCCTCGCTTCTATAGTTGTCCTGGCAATCTGCATTCCCGCGGTCGCTCAGAAAGGTGGCAGCGGCGGAACGGGTGGTGGCGGAGGAAAGCCCACGACGACCACTAGCACTCCTACGACGCAACCGTCACCTGGAGCAATCGGACAACCGAACATTCAGAACGATCGACAGATCATGTACATTTCCGGCAGCGTGGTGCTCGATCAGGGCGGGCCTCCGCCAGAGCCGGTGGCGATTGAGCGCGTCTGCGGCGGGTCCGCGCATAAAGAGGGATACACCGACTCCAAGGGCCACTATCAGATTCAGCTCGGTCAAAATTTCGAGCTTCAGGATGTCTCCGAAACTGGCAATTCGAACGGACCTTTCGGCTTGGGCTCGCGTTCCTCACTCGGAAGTTCCTCTAACGTGACCGGCGGAGTGAATCCCCGCGACCTGATGGGCTGCGAGTTGAGAGGGATGCTGCCTGGGTTCCAATCCAGCACGGTGATGATTCGCGTGGATGGCAGCTTTGGCGAGATCCGCATGGACACCATCGTGATGCAGCAACTTGGCGGCGGAAGCGGAAGCACCATCAGCCTGACCAGCATGCAGGCGCCGGGCAGCGCGCGCCATGCCTACGAAAAGGCTCAGAAAGACTTTGACAAACAAGACCTGAAGGGTGCCGAAAAGGAACTGACCAAGGCGGTGCAGGAATATCCAAAGTTCGCCGCTGCGTGGGCCCTCCTGGGCATCGTCCACCAGAGCTCCAAGCAGTTTGATCTGGCTGCCAAGGACTACAACCAGTCGATCGCGGCCGATTCCCAGTACGCTAAACCTTATTTTGGGTTGGCCGTCATGGCTGCCAATCAGCAGGACTGGAAGTCAACCATAAGGTTTTCGGATCAGCTCAATCGATTGGCTCCGCTGGCCTATCCGGAAGCCTACTTCTTTAGCGGCATAGCCAGCTACAACCTGGGAAGCATGGACGACGCCGAGCGGAATATCCGCAAGTTCTTAACGCTCGACAAGAATCATGCTCGGCCCATGGCTGTCCTTTATTTGGGGGACATCCTTGCCCGCAAGCAGGATTTCGCCGGGGCGGCGGAGCAGGCCCGAGCTTATCTTGCTCTTGCACCCAACGCTTCCAACGCCAACAGTGTGCGGGAAAAACTGAAGCAGATGGAACAGCTCACCGGCACTGCACAAAAGCAGTAGAGGGAAGTTTGAGAAGCAGTCCTTCGTGCGTTCATCCTCGTCCTGAGGTCTGTTCCGTTACCTAAGTAATTCGCGGGAATCTCCGCCTATTCTGGTTCGTGCTGCCCATTACCTAAGTGACTTCCTCGCTCACATTCCCCTTTCCCGCCTGCGGCTCTTTGCAGCCTAATAGTTGCAGTGGCTGGACACTGCTGCTGTTTGAAAAACCCCCAAGTTGGAGTCAATTGAGATGTTCGAGAACAATGAGCTGTTAGACAGCCTGTGGTTTCGTCTGGGCGTGCACACCATCGTTTTTTGGAGTTGGGTGGTGGGCTGCTGCATCCTGCTTAACGTGCGGTAATCGCGTAGATTTCCCTTTTCCGGCTTCACTGTCCTGCCCAGGGATGCATCAGTAGAGCCGCCAACCTTTCTTTGACTTAATTAGTTTTTATTCGCGGATGAGGCAGCCCGGCGCTAGTCGTTTGGCTGCCCTCTGTTTTCCCGCTATAAGTTGTTGCGCCCAGCAGCAACTTATAGAACGTTCTCCGCTTTGAGCCGGTACTTGCGCGTTATCGATCTCTCTCCATGTGTTGCGCGTATGAATACCACTGGATCTTGCCCGGCTCTGTCCAGTTGCGCCAGATCGAGTTCGAGTTCCACTCTGCCATCGTTCTCGCTCACCGCTTGGGAATGTATTGGCACTCCAGCGGGATACTGCAGTCGCGAAGTCACCAGGGCTCCATCGACGGCCGATCCCGCGTCGCTGACCAGAATGCGCATGGTGAGCTTGCGCTCGACCAGAGGTTCGTCGGAATTGAGCCACGTAAGCGCTAGACTCTCGCCTTCGGCGTCGCGAATCTCTGTTTGCTCGCGAAAAAATTGCTCGATGGAACCCGCTTTCACCACGTCTACTACCTCACGATGTTGCTTCTTGAGCAGCTCGTGGATGTGTTCCTCGGAAAAGACTGGATTCCCGACCTGCTCGGCATAAGAAGACCCATACTTGCCGATGCAGTGTCCGCGAACGAAGACCATGGTTTGCAGCAGAAGGTCAGCTTTCCGCGCTTCGCTCTGAACGTGGTACACCGTGCCGCCGTGTTTTACATCGGTATTGAAACCGAAAATCATGGGATCTTGTAATTGCACAACGTATAGCTTCGCTGCGAGATGTTATTCCTACATTCGCTTAGCGGCGGAAGTCACAGTGGATTCACATTGCATTTCGGCGCCGCGCTTGACACTCCGTCGCAGCGAAACTTATAGTCAAATGTTTCAGCCTCAGTGTTGGCGCGCATTATATAACGGCCTCTATGCCCCACCAGCCGCTCTCCTATTACGTCAATTATGTGCCGCTGCTCATGCAGGTTGTGGTCGCTTGCGTGGTTGCGGGCGGCATGGTTTTGCTTTCCGCCCTGCTAGGTAAGCATCGCTACAGCCGAACCAAAATGCAAGCCTACGAGTGTGGAATGGTCGGCACCGGCGATGCCCGGCAGCGCTTCTCGGTTAAGTTTTACATGGTCGCAATGCTGTTTATCCTCTTCGACGTGGAAGCGATCTTTCTAATTCCCTGGGCGGTGATCTATCGAAGGCTGCCCGCGGCAATCGCGCCTGTCCTCGGTGGGGGCGGCGGCAGTGTATCGCCGCACGATTTCAGCGCGCGCATGTTCGGATTCTGGGAGATGCTCGTGTACATCGGCATTGTTCTAGTCGGCTTCTTCTATGTATGGAAGAAAGGCGTGCTCGATTGGAACAAAACGGAGAAAGCGGACCTATAGATGCCTCTCCAGCCTTCCATCACCGATCTCGAACAATTGAAAGACAGTCCGGCGGTCGGCGCGCTGCAAAGCGCTTCGCTGGTGGAGTCGGCGAAATTCGATCGAGACGAGCTGACAATTTATGTGAATCGAGCCGGCGTCAAGCAGGCTTGCGAAATTCTGCGCGAACGGCGGGAGACGCAATTTAATTTTCTCTCCGACATCACGTGTGTCGATGTCTTCCCTGCCGAGCCGCGCTTCGAAGTCATTTATCACCTGCTTTCGCATTCGCAAAAAGACCGCGTTCGGCTGATCGCGAGAGTTCCCGGCGGAGATCCTTCCATCGAGTCCATCGTGGGACTTTGGCCCGCGGCGAATTTTTTCGAGCGTGAGGTCTTTGATCTTTTCGGCATTCGCTTCCTGGGGCATCCCAACTTGCAGCGCATCATGATGCCTGAAGATTGGGAAGGACATCCCCTGCGCAAGGATTATCCGGTGGAGGGCTACCGCTAAATGGCTCACCTGAATCCCACACCGGTTCTCGAACCGACACAAGACCGCAATATGATCCTCAATATGGGGCCCCAGCACCCGTCCACACACGGCGTGCTGCGCCTGCTGCTTGAGATCGATGGCGAGACGGTCGTCAAATGCGTTCCCGATATTGGATATCTTCATACCGGCATCGAGAAAACCTGTGAAGCGAAGTTCTATCAACAGGTAGTCCCGCTTACCGACCGCATCGATTACCTGTGCCCGATGACCAACAATCTGGCATATTGTCTGGCAGTCGAGAAGCTGATTCAGCTTGAGATTCCTCCCCGGGCACAGTACGTGCGGGTTCTGCTTAACGAACTAACGCGCATCAACTCCCATCTGGTCTGGCTTGGAACGCATGCGCTCGACATTGGCGCCATGACTGTCTTCCTTTACTGCTTCCGGGAACGCGAACAGTTGCTGAAGATCTTCGAGAACGTGGCTGGGCAACGCATGATGACTTCCTATTTCCGGATTGGAGGGCTCGCCCTCGAGCCTCCACTGGACTTCTGGCAAAAGGTAAAGGATTTCATCGACAAATTTCCCGAGCGCGTTGATGAATACGAGGGTTTGCTGACTTCCAATCCGATTTGGGTCGAGCGCACACGCGGAGTTGCATACATCAGTGCGGAAGACTGCATCGCTTTAGGCGTCACCGGCCCTTCGGCTCGCGGCAGCGGCGTCGATTGGGATCTTCGCCGCGATATGCCGTACTCCAGCTACGACAAGTTCAAATTCAAAGTGCCGGTTTCGAAAGATGGTGACGTGTACGCGCGGTATCTTCTGCGTGTGCAGGAGCTGCGCGAATCGAACGGCATCGCTCGTCAAGCTCTTGAAGGAATGCCGGAGGGGCCGGTCAAGGCGGACTCACCCAAGATCGTTCTGCCCGATCGCGAAAAGATGAAAACGCAGATGGAGGCGCTCATCTATCACTTCAAGATCGTGACAGAAGGATTCACAGTGCCGGCGGGCGAGGTCTATCATGCGGTCGAATCCCCTCGCGGCGAGATGGGATATTACGTCCGGAGTGACGGCACTGCAAAACCCTACCGTGTGCATATGCGCGCAGCCTGCTTCGCCAACTTACAGGCGCTGGAGAAGCTGTGCGTCGGACGATTGCTCGCAGACGTGGTTGCTGCGATTGGCAGTATCGATATCGTGCTCGGGGAGATCGATCGGTAATGCGCTACTCGGCCGAATTGGAACAGCGGTTTCAAAAGCTGGTCAGTCAATATCCATGGAAGCGTTCCGCGCTCATACCTCTTCTTCTGTATGCGCAAGACGAGGTCGGGTATTTGTCCGATGAGGTGATCTCCGACATCGCGCGCCGCGTCGATCTCACCGAACTTGAAGTTCGCAATGTCATCAGCTACTACTCGCTTCTGCGCACGAAACCGGCGGGCAAATATGTCGTCCAAGTATGCACCAACATCAGTTGCATGATGTGGGGCGCAGAAGAGCTATTTGAACATTGCAAACATCGTTTGGGAGTCGATCACAAGCAGGTCACGAAAGACGGGACTTTCTCGCTCGAAGAGGTCGAGTGCATCGGCGCATGTAGCTGGGCCCCGGCAGTACAGGTCAATTACGACTTTCACCTGGACGTCACGCCGGAAAAGATGGATAAGATTCTCGACGATTACGGGAAGAAAGCCGGACAGTGAAGACAATCTACACTCCTACGCCGCTGGCTTCGCATCCTGACGAGGTGCGCATTATTTCCAAGCGCTTTGGGCAAGGCGCGCAAGACATCGATCGTTACATCGCGCTCGATGGCTATAAAGCCGCGCGCAAAGCACTCGAGATGCAACCTGACGAAATCACTAATGAAGTGAAAGCGTCGGGACTGCGCGGCCGTGGCGGCGCTGGATTCGCTACCGGAATGAAGTGGTCGTTCATTCCCAAGCAGTCGGAGGTTCCGAAGTACATCCTTGTTAATGGCGACGAGAGCGAGCCCGCCACCTGCAAGGATCGCTTGCTGGTGGAGTACGATCCGCATTCGATCATTGAAGGTGTGATCATTGCAGGGCTGGCCGTGGGAGCCAAAACGGGATTCATCTATCTGCGCGGCGAGTATCGCTATCTGCTGGAGATCATGGAGAAGGCCGTCGCCGACGCATACGCGAAAGGCTTTCTAGGCAAGAACATCTTCGGTAGTGGGCGCGAATTCAACATTCTGACTCACACCGGCGCAGGCGCCTATGAAGTCGGCGAAGAGTCTGCCCTCATGGAATCACTCGAGGGCAAGCGCGGGTTGCCGCGTCTGAAGCCGCCCTTCCCTGCCATCAAAGGTCTGTATGGCGGACCAACGGTAATCAATAATGTCGAGACCATCGCAACCGTACCTCCCATCATTCTGAATGGAGGCAAATGGTACGCGGCCTTCGGCCCCAACGAGAAAAACGGCGGCACGCGCCTCACTTGCCTGACTGGACATTTCAACAAACCCGGCGTTTACGAACTGCCGCTGGGTTATCCCGCTAAGAAGATGATCTATGACGTGGGTGGCGGCATCCCCGGTGGTCGGCAACTAAAATCCCTGGTCCCCGGAGGATCTTCGACGTTCCTACTCAACCGGGAAGAAGCTGAATCCGCCACAATGGACTATGACTGGTTTGCCAAGCGCGGCGAGTTCCTTGGCTCCGGAGGCGTCGTCGCGATCGACGATCAGACCTGCATGGTTAGAGTCGCTCTGCGCATTATGAAGTTTTATCGCCATGAGAGCTGCGGGTGGTGTATCCCATGCAGGGAGGGCACCGACTGGTTGGAGAAAACTCTCGTCCGCTTCCACGCCGGCGCCGGCATGGAGAAGGACATCGACCATATGCTATACCTCGCCAACAACATGGCAGGCAGAACATTCTGCGCACTAGGAGACGCGGCGGCCTTCCCCACGATTTCGATCATTAAAAAGTGGCGCAACGAATTTGAAGAGCACTTGAATGGAAAATCCTGTCCTTTTGAGAAGGCGGGATTAAGGGAGCTTGCGGCCGTTTAGGAATTTTTTAATTTCGCAATTTCGAAATCGGGTAATTTGAAAGCACCAAATTTCGAAATTACGAAATTCCACGATTACCAAATTCATCATGTCCGATGTGAACATCGTCGTCGATGGCAAGAAGGTCGCCGCCCCTACCGGCACCTTACTGATTGAGGCCTGCAAGAGCGCAGGCATCGAAGTGCCTGCTTTCTGCTACTATCCTGGCCTTTCGGTGCAGGGCGCCTGCCGCATGTGCCTGGTGCGTATCGAGAAGATGCCGAAGCTCCAAACTGCGTGCACAGTTCCAATTACTGAAGGAATGGTGGTTGACACGGTCGCCGAGGAAGTCGTGCAGGCGCGCAAAGCGACGGTCGAAATCCTTCTCGGCAACCATCCTCTCGATTGTCCCGTATGCGATGCCGGCGGCGAGTGCGAACTGCAGGACATGACTTTCACCTACGGCGCTGCCGAATCGCAGTACATGGAAGCGAAGCAGCATGAGCCGGAACATCAGTGGTCGCCGGTGGTTTTCTTCGACCGTCCACGCTGCATTCTTTGCTATCGCTGTGTGCGTGTCTGTGGAGAAGGCATGGACGTATGGGCGCTGGGTGTGCAGAACCGCGGCGTCAGTTCGATCATTGCTCCCAATAAGCAGGACCATCTCGAATGCGAAGAATGCGGCATGTGCATCGATATTTGTCCGGTCGGCGCGCTTACCTCGGGAGCTTACCGGTATAAGACTCGTCCCTGGGAGATGAGCCACATCGGCACCGTCTGCACGCATTGCGGCGATGGCTGCAAAACGACCCTCGGTATACGTCGATCCAAAGGCGGAATGGAAATCGTTCGCGGAGACAACCGCGATAAGAGCGGGATCAATGGCGATTTCTTATGCATCAAGGGCCGATATGCTTTTGATTTTGCGAACGCCGAAGATCGTATTACGCAGCCGATGGTTCGGCGGGACGGCAAGCTTTTCCCGGTTTCGTGGGAGGAAGCCATTGACTATGCCGCGAATCGGTTCAAGGAAGTTCGGGATTCACAAGGCGGTGGCTCGATTGGAGTAATCGGCTCCAATCGCACCACCAACGAAGAAAACTATCTGCTCCAGAAATTTGCCCGTTCAATGCTCGGCACCAACAACATCGATCATCACCGCACCGCCGACTATCCGGCATTTGCTAAGGCAATTGCCGGCAAGCAGAACATCAGCGCAACGCTGCGCGAGACCATGACCGCCCCGGCAGTTCTGCTGATTGGCAACGATCCCACCGAGCAGCATCCGTTACTGGCCTGGAATCTGCGCACCAATTTGCGCCTTCACAACGGGCGCATTTACATCGTGAATGCCAACGACATCAAGTTGCGTCGTCAGGCACGGGCATACGCGCGCGTCCCCGAAGATCACGGTGAAGGCCTGATGGTTCGTTATCTGGCCGGTCAAAACGATATCGCGGGCAAACTCGAGTCCGGAGCTCTAAGTCGCGAGGCGCTCAGCAATTTCCGCGATCAAGTAAAGGCTGAAAAGGAGCTGATCGTCATCTTCGGCTCCGAGCTGCGTGGGGACGACATTGCGACGCTCGTCAAGTGGGGATCCTCTCAGTGCGCGAAGTTCATCTGCCTCGGGGATTACGCAAATTCTCGCGGAGCCGCCGATATGGGCCTGTATCCTGACCTGCTTCCCGGATACACCTCGCTCGATCGAGGCTCGTCATTTGCCGAAGAGTACGGTGAGTCGATGCCGAAACGACCGGGTCTCGATATCGCCGGCATGTTCAAGGCAGCAAGCTCAGGCGCCCTGGGAGCGCTGTACGTTGTTGGATCGAATCCGGTTGCGCGCCACAAGCTCGATCCCTTCGCCTTCAAGAACACTTTTGTCGTAGTGCAGGATATGTTTCTCACCGAGACGGCCACCACTGCCGACGTCGTACTGCCGGTGGCCAACGCTTACGAGAAAGCAGGCAGCTTCACGAATACTTACGGTGACCTCCAACTTCTGAGGAAGGCCGGCGATCTGGCCGGCGTTCGATCGGACTTCGAGCTCATCGTTCGCATCGCCGATCGTATGGGCGCGAACATTCGCAAGCTCGTCCCCTTCGGCAAGGGACTGCGTTCCGATATGGGACAAAGCCGCGGAGCACAATCGGGCGAGGCAGACCGTCATATGGTCTGGCTGGCGGCGCGAAACCTCGAACCCAAACTGAGCCCATTCGATCCCGAGGCGCTGCTCGACGAAATCCAGCGGCTCGTGCCCGGATATAACTTTTCGCGTCTGCAGCTATTCGCTGGCGGAGACGTACACACGCTTGCTCCGGAGCAGAGTTCGATTGCACGACCTTCATCGCCGGAGAGCATCGTTCCGGCCAATGACACGCTGTTTAGCTCGGGCACACTGGGGCGATACTCGAATGTCCTCAACTCGATAATCGAGAACCGCCGTGCCGCACCGGCTGAAACCGAGATTCCAGCCGATTAACGGTCATTCGTAAGCCTCGTGTTCGCTCTTCCCGGTTTTCTTTGTAGGAATGGACTGAAAAGAACTTGAGCCTGATTGAATACATTATCTTTGCGGTCATCAAGATCGCGCTGCTTCTCTTTATTCTGCTGACAGCGGTCGCCTACATCGTACTGATGGAGCGCAAGGTGATCGCGCGCATGCAGAACCGCTGGGGGCCAACGAGGGTGGGACCGTTTGGCCTGCTACAGCCCCTGGCCGACGGCATCAAGTTCATCCTAAAAGAAGACATCATTCCCGATAACGCTTATAAGCCGCTCTATGTGGCAGCACCCATGATCGCGCTCATCCTGTCGCTGATCTCGATTTCGCTGATTCCCTTTGGGGGCCAATGGCATATCGGTCACTATCACATTCCGCTGGAGACGACTGCTTTTTGGACTGGAACCGGGATTCAGGACATCAACATCGGACTGCTGATTATCCTCGGCATCACCTCAGTCGGCGTTTACGGGGTCGCGCTTTCGGGATGGTCGTCCAATTCGAAGTATTCGTTGTTGGGATCGCTTCGAGCCAGCGCGCAGCTTATTAGTTACGAGGTTGCGCTGGGATTGTCGCTGGTCGGAGTCCTGCTCTTTGCCGGATCGCTGAGCCTGCGGCAAATTGTAGATTCTCAATCGGGGTCTATCCTCCACTGGAACTTCTTCGGCGGCTTCCAATTTATTGCCTTCTTCATTTACATCATGGCGGCCTACGCGGAAACCAACCGTATTCCATTTGATCTGCCGGAAGCGGAGACGGAACTCGTAGCCGGCTACCACACCGAGTACAGCGCTATGAAATTTGCCATGTTCTTTATGGCCGAGTACTGCAACATGGTGACGGTCGCCTGTCTGGCTACGCTGCTCTTCTTTGGTGGATGGCATAGCCCGTTGGAAGGTTTAGGTATCCCTGTGCCGGATATCTGGCTGGCGGTTTCGCCGCTGTTCTGGTTTTTCATCAAGATATTCTTCTTTATCTTTGTTTACATATGGGTGCGCGGCACCTTGCCGCGTTTTCGCTATGACCAGCTTATGGCGTTTGGCTGGAAGTTCCTTCTACCGTTGTCGATTGCAAATATTGTGGTCACGAGTTTCGTGCTGGCCCTGCGGTCCTGAGGTTTTAGTTCTAAAACGGAAATGCTTCACACTATCTTGTTTCTCATTTTCGCGGGTGTGTGCGTCGCGGGAGCTCTGAATTTTCTTCTGCAGCACCATCCTGTAAACAGCGCTCTCTCGTTGATCGTCGTCATGGGATCGTTAGCGCTTCTCTTTCTTATGCTTGGGGCCGAGTTCGTTGCAGCGGTGCAGGTTATCGTGTACGCGGGCGCAGTGATGGTCCTATTTGTATTCGTGATCATGTTGCTCAACGCCGGAGTAGAGGCGCGCTCTGGCGGGAGTAAGGTCGCCGTAGTGCTCGGAGTGCCTGGCTTGATCATATTTTTTGGATTGATGTACTGGATCCTCTCCGCACCTCGCTCTCAGCTAGAAAACGTGCAAATTGGAGACTTCTACGTGCCCACGCAGGATCTTGGCATCGCCCTGTTCCGCGAATTCCTGTTGCCGTTTGAAGTTACTTCGGTCCTTGTGCTAATCGCGATCATGGGCGCGGTGGTTCTG
>Ga0307477_10002685_pt1 | contig 13583 bp, 14 predicted proteins | sample atmos_gasesECM2C_FD_203316 | JGI IMG/M metagenome (GOLD analysis project Ga0307477, IMG submission 203316) | Hardwood forest soil microbial communities from Morgan-Monroe State Forest, Indiana, United States - atmos_gasesECM2C_515 | ecosystem: Environmental > Terrestrial > Soil > Temperate...
ATAACCTCATACGCCTTGAGTACACGAAAATGGGCAGCAGACCAGAGCCACCGTCGCATCGCGACGGCGCGCCGGACAGGCCGGTCGTGCTGATCATCGAAGATGATTTCTGGACCCGCCGTACCGCGGCCATGTATTTGCGTGAAGTGGGCTATCGAGTAATAGAAGCTGGAGATGCGGCGCAGAGTATCGGCATTCTCTCATCGGGGACGCACGTGGACTTCGTATTCTCCGATATCAACATGCCGGGATCCTTGAACGGGCTTGGATTTGCGCGATGGCTCGCGAAGCATCACCCCGCCCTGCCGATACTACTGACCTCCGGAGCGCACCAAGCAAGTGGTATAGCTGCTGGGGCGTTCTTCATTGCGAAGCCATACCACCTGAACGATGTTGACCGGCTGATCAGAGTAATGCTCTGAAGTTGTGGCGAAACCTGGGCCGCGTCTACTGACGCGGGAGGTTCACGGTGAAGGTCGTCCCCGCTGACGGGGTCGATTCCACATCGATTGTGCCGCCATGACCCTGTACGAGATTTCGCCGCCGGCACGTGCATGAATAGCGTGGCCGAAGGATATCCGTGCCTCGTCGCGTATCCGGCCCAGGCGGCCGCAGCCAATCAGTCGAAGTGCTGGAGTTGGTCCAAGGCGACAGACCAGAAGCGCGACCGGGGCGAGCCGTCCCTCATTGCCGACATCACGCGCCAGATCATCGGCAGCTACGGCGTCGACGCACGCCGGGTGCACGGGGCCGCCCACGCGTGGTCGGGTGGAAGCCGCAGTGGGCCGCCTGCGGAAGTGAATGTTCATGGAAGAATCGGTACGCCGCGAGATGAGCCGTCCGCAAATTGGCGGATGAAATAACCGTACAGTTCCTGGCGCGCGATCACTCCGGGGCCTCAGCCCGATTTTGCCCGAATTGCGTCACCTCGCGACCTGAATGCGCTCGCACACTTCGGCGCAGGGATCAGGAGGGCGACGCTATGGTTTGCGACGATCTGCGGATCTGGCTGAATCACTTCGAACATCACGCCGAGCATCCCCGGCGCGTTCCGTTGGGTCTTCCCGATCATCTGACCGATGAGGAGCAGCGGCTCATCGCCAGCTCGATTGCGACCTTTCAGCTGGGCGAGCAGTCGGAGGGAGCTACGCTGCTGCGGGCTGCGCAGAGCTTCGCCCGCACGCACCAGCTACCCCCTTTGGTGCGCATCGTGGAGTTGTTCATTCGCGAGGAACAACGTCACGCGGCGCTGCTGCGGCACTTCATGGAGCACCACCGGATTGCGCTCAAGAGCGGCCACTGGACCGATTGGGTATTTCGCCGCGCACGGCGACTTGCAGGTCTTGAGCTCTACCTGCATGTGCTCATCTGCGCCGAGCTGATCGGCAAGGTCTACTACCGTGCGCTCGAAGCCGCCACTGGTTGTCAGCGCCTGAAGTTACTTTGCCGGATTCTCGTTTGCGAGGAGCTCGCGCATGTCGGCTTCGAGTCGCAACTGCTGCTGGCGCTGCGGGCGTCCCGGCCTGCCCCGGTGCGCGCACTCATGCGGCTGACGCACCGGGCTTTCATCGCGGGCGCTGCGGGCGTCGTGTGGTTGACGCACCGTGCGGTGTTGCGTCGTGCCGGATACAACCTGCCAAGTTTCCTGCGGAGCTGCCTGACCCAGTACGCCTTCTATCTCAGCGAGCGGCCACGTTTCCGGGAGCGCTTCAGCTCACCACGATCGTCTTGATATTGACGAATTCCTTGATGCCGTAGTGTGAAAGCTCGCGGCCATAGCCGCTTTCCTTCACGCCGCCAAAGGGAAGCCGCGGATCGGAGCGGACGTTATCGTTCACGTACACATTGCCGCTGTCGATCTCGGCGGCGACACGCTCACCACGCGCGCTATCGCGCGTGATGACGCCGCCGCCCAGGCCGAAGACCGAATCGTTGGCCGTGGCAATCGCCGCAGCCTCGTCGGCTACCCGGATGACCGCTGCCACCGGGCCAAACAATTCTTCATCGTAGGCGGGCATGCCTTTGGCAACATTCGTCAGGACACTCGGCGGATAATACGCACCGGGGCCGTTGCCTGGCGTTCCGCCGAGCACGCAGCGTGCACCCTTCGCGACGCTGTCCTCGACCTGCCGATGCAGCGCGTCACGCAGATCGTGCCGTGCCAATGGACCCAATTCAGTCTCCTGGCTGAGTGGGTCACCCATCTTGGCTGCCGCCATGCGCTTGACGAACAGTTCGACAAAACGATCGTGAACATCAGCGACGACGATGAAGCGTTTCGCGGCAATGCAACTCTGTCCCGCATTGATCAACCGTCCCCTGGCGCAGACCGTGGCGGCGAGATCGAGATCGGCATCCTCGAGCACCAGATAGGGATCGCTGCCTCCTAGTTCGAGCACCGTCTTTTTCAGGAGCGCGCCCGCCTTGCCGGCCACGGCACTGCCGGCGGGGCCGCTGCCGGTGAGGGTGACGGCTCGTACCAACGGATGTTCGATCACCGCTGCGACCCTCGCGCTGCCGATCATCAGGGTGCGGAACAGGTCCTGCGGAAAATCTGCCTCGCGAAACACCTGCTCGATGGCAAGCGCACAACCCGGCACATTCGAGGCGAGCTTCAGCACCGCACCGTTGCCCGCCATCAGTGCCGGTGCGGCAAAGCGGAAAACCTGCCAGAAGGGAAAATTCCACGGCATCACCGCCAGTACGACGCCGAGCGGTTGGCAGAGGACCAAACTCTTGCGCGCTTCGGTCTCGATTGGTTCCGCTGCGAGGAAGCGCTCGGCGTTGTCGGCGTAGAACTCGCAGCTGAGTGCGCATTTCTGGATCTCGGCAACGCCGTCGCGGAGCGGCTTGCCCATTTCCTGCGCCATGAGCCGCGCATGTTTGCCGGCGTTATCGCGCAGCACCTGCGCCGCCTGGCGCATCAGGCGGGCGCGGCTCGAGAAGCTCATGCGTCGCCAGGCGAGAAACGCAGCATGCGACCTGCTGATGGCGTCCCGCAGCGCCTCGTCGGGCATCTCCTCGTAGCTCGCCAATTGCTCACCGGTGGCCGGATTGATCGCCTTGATCGTCATGGTTCGAGCCCTCAGATGGCCGTGTAACAGGGTGCTTATGGGTGTACCGCGAGCGCTGCGTCGGCGCAATCGCTTTCAGAGCGTCGGCAAGCCGCGGCGCGGCCCGCGCGGGAATGCGGCATCGATGCGCTCGATCTCCTGCTGCGACAGAGGCACGCCGCACGCGGCGGAGTTTTCCTCGACATGTTCGGCGCTGGACGCCTTGGGGATCGCGAAGACCGCAGGTCGCCGCGTCAGAAACGCGAGGGCGACCTGGCGCGGGGTCGCATCATGCGCCTGCGCTATCTGTGTAAGCAGGCGGCCGCGGGCGGTGTGCGGGCCCGGAAAATCATCGTGCCCGAATGGACTGTAGGCGGTGACGGCGACGCCGTGCTGTTCGCACCAGGGCAGCACGGCATGTTCGATCGCCCGTTCTTGCAGATGATAGAGCACTTGATTGCAGGCGATGTTGCCGTCGCCGGCAACCTCGTGGGCCTCGACCAGATCCGCCACGTCGAAATTGCTCACGCCATAGGAAAGTATCTTGCCTGCGTCGCGCAGCGCCTCGAAGGCCGCAAAGGTCTCCTCCAGGGGATGCGCGCCGCGCCAGTGCAGCAGATAACAATCCAGCCGATCAGTCTTGAGGTGAGCGAGCGATCGCTCGCACGCCCGCCGGGTTCCCGGCCGCGAGGCATTCTGCGGCAGCACCTTGGAGACCAGGAACACCTCATCGCGTCGGCCCGCCATGGCTTCGCCGATCAGCTCCTCGGCGGCGCCTGCGCCATACATCTCCGCGGTGTCGATATGGTTCATTCCCAGATCCAGGCCGCGGCGCAAGGCCGTGATCGCCGCGGCGCGCTCGCCCTGCTCGAGGTTCCAGGTCCCCTGGCCGATCACGCTGATCTCACGCTGCAGGGGACCGAAGTGTCGGCGTTTGATGCTCGGCGGTGTGCCATGCGTGGATAGGTTCATGGCTGGTTCGCTCCTTCACCCTGGAGGTGCTACATCAATCGAGCCAGCGTCTCGGCAAAGGATAGCGTGTCCCCGCACACCGGTCGCAACCGTCATGAATGGTGCGGCTCGAGGAGCGTCAGCGTTGGCTCGGGCGCGCCGGGAACGCCAAACAACGCCGCGATATCGGGCAGAGCCGCGCGCTTCATTGCCGTTGCAATATCGCGCGCGTAGCATCGACTCGCTGACGGACGATCAACAAACCTCCGCAGCAAAGAAAACAAGACTCGGCGCAGGGAGACACCGGATGACTGCGCGCTTCCTGCTCCGCTTACGCCCCTACAGAGGAGGAAAGACATGACATCCCGCATGGCAGGACGGCTTCTGGTCACGGTGTTGTTGCTTGTGCCGTGCGCGGCACGCGCCGATTCCGACGATAAATTTCCCTTTCTCGAAGCCACCGTGGCGCAGCTACAGGCGGAGATGGCCTCCGGCCGTCTGACCTCCGAGCAGTTGACACGCGCCTACCTCGAGCGCATCCACGACCTGGACTCGAGAGGTCCGGGCGTCAACTCCATCATGGAGCTCAATCCCGACGCGCTGGCGTTGGCGCGTAAGGCGGACGAGCAGCGCCGGCACGGCGTGGTGCTGGGACCCCTGCACGGCATCCCGGTACTTTTGAAGGACAACATCGATACCGGCGACAGAATGCAGACCAGTGCCGGCTCGTTCGCGTTGGTGGGAACACCGGCTTTGCGTGATTCGACGGTGGCTGCCAACCTGCGCGCCGGCGGAGCCGTGATACTCGGCAAGACCACGCTGTCGGAGTGGGCGAATTTCCGCTCCTTCGAATCGATCAGTGGCTGGTCGGGTCGTGGTGGACAGGCACACAACCCGTATGGCATTGACCGCAATCCATGCGGCTCGAGCTCTGGTTCAGCCGCCGCGGCGTCGTCCAACTTTGCCACCGTATCGTTCGGCTCGGAAACGGACGGCAGCATTGTCTGCCCCGGCAATGCGAGCGGCGTCGTGGCCATCAAACCCACGGTCGGCCTCACCAGCCGCGCCGGCGTGGTGCCCATTTCACACACCCAGGACACGGTGGGTCCGCACGCGCGCACCGTGGCCGATGCGGCGGCAGCGCTCAGCGTAATCCAGAGCCGCACTTCTGATGGTCGTGACCCGGCCACCGGCGGCGTGCCGCTCGGCTGGCGCGGCCGCTTTGTCCGGCCCGGCAACATCCCCACCGATTACACGCAGTTCCTGAACCCCCGCGGGTTGCAAGGCGCGCGCATCGGCGTCACTCGTGTCGGACTGAGCGGATTCACCAACGTTACCACGCCCGCCGCGGTGACCGCGGCCATCGAAGCCGCGTTCAAGGTGCTCAGCGATGCCGGCGCGACCGTCATCGATCTGGACGCCGCCGGATTCGTCTTTACGCCCGCGGCAGGCGAGACGGGGGTATTGCTGTATGACTTCAAGAACGATGTGCGCGCCTACTTCGCCACGCGCGTCGGCGTGCCGGTTGCCGGCGGGACGCTGCAGACGGCCATCGACTTCGATAATGCTCACGCCGACGTGGAGATGCCGTTCTTCAATCAGGACATCTTCGACCTGGCGAACTCGCTGAATACCACCGACCCGAATGCGCCCCAGGATCCGAGTCTGTTCGGCAGCAACGCCGCCGGGATGTCATCCTACAACATCGCACTGCAGCTCGATCAGGCCGCCGGCATCAGCATGGATCAGGCGCTCAGCATGTTTCATCTCGACGCGGTGGTATCGGCAACCGACAACCCGGCGTGGGCCACCGACCTGGTCTACGGCGATCACTTCATCTACGGGACTTCGAGTCTCGCGGCCGGGCCGGGCTATCCCATTGTGCAGGTGCCGGCAGGCGAAGTGTTCGGGGTGCCTCTCGGCATCAGCTTCTTCGGCACGGCGTTCAGCGAGCCGACGCTGATCAGGCTCGCGTCCGGCTACGAAGCCGTGAGCCAGGCGCGCGCGCACAACCTGCCGACGTTCGCGGCCACGGTACCTTTCGATCACGTCAAGGGCCCGCTGCAGCAGGCTGCGACAGACGAAGATCGCATGCAGGCCGGGCTGCCAGCCGCTTCCTCCGCGGCAGTGCAGGGGGCGCCGGCCGCTGCCGGGGCCGCGGCCGCGGCCGCACCGAGCCACGCAACGAAAGCGAAGACGAGGAAGGCGCTGCACCACCTGTAGCGTGCGCAGGGTGTTGGATATGGAGATCTCGGGCCGGCGCGGAGTAACCGCGCCGGCCCGTCGCTGGTAGTACACACCTGGGGGCATGATGCCCACGGTGAGCGCTGCTCCCAAGGTGACCGATGGGGTGCTTCAGTAACCTGCCGGTGCAGCGGCTGCGCCTGCGGGCTGTAGCAGGGCGCGCAGGCGCTGCAGGTCGACGGGCTTGGTGAGGTGATGGTCGAAGCCGGCGGCGAGGGCACGCTCGCGGTCATTCTCCTGGGCCCAGCCGGTAATGGCGACGAGCTTCAGCTCCCAACTGCAGGCACCGCACATTCTTTGCGCCACCTCGTAGCCATCCAGGCCGGGCATACCGATGTCGAGCAGCACGACCGCGGGGCGAAACTCGCCAAAGGCGGCCAGGGCTTCAGGCCCGTCATGGACCACGCGCACCTCGTGCCCATCCATCCGCAGCAGCGCGCACAGCGTCTCCGCCGAATCGCGATTGTCGTCGGCAATCAGTATCCGCTGACCCACCGCCGGGCGTGGCGCATCCCCGGAATCCGGCGCGCATTGCGGCGCACGCGCGCTCGCTTTCAGTGGCAGGTGTATGGTGAATTCGCTGCCGCGGCCGAGACCCGGGCTGCGTGCCTCGATCCTGCCGCCGTGCAGCTCCGCCAGTCCTTTGGTGAGCGCCAGGCCGATACCCAGTCCTCCCTCGGAGCGGTCGCGTGACGTGGCGACCTGCGCAAACATCTCGAAGATCCTCGGCAGCGAGTCGGTACTGATGCCGATGCCGGTGTCGGCCACCTGGATGACCACCTCGTCGGCCGCGCACCGCGCGGTGAGCCGGATATGGCCCTCCGGATCGGTGTACTTGGCAGCGTTGGTCAGCAGATTGGACAGCATCTGCGCGATGCGCAGCGGATCGGCATTGAAACGTACCGCCTGTTCCGGTACCTCGATGGACAAGGTGTGGCGCTTGGCATCGATCGTGGGGCGCGCCGTTTCGACTGCAGCAGCGATTATATCGGCCAGGTCGGTCGGCTGAATGCGCAGCACCAGCGTGCCGCGCGTCACGCGCGAGATGTCGAGCAGATCGTCGAGCAGCAACGACATATGCTGGATCTGGCGATCGATCACGTCATGACTCCAGCGCTTCTGCGCTTCGGTTGCGCCGGCCGCCTTGGAGATGAGTGCCGCCTGCCGGATCGGCGCGAGCGGATTGCGCAGCTCGTGCGCCAGCGTTGCGAGGAATTCGTCCTTGCGCCGATCCGCATCGCGCAACGCTGTCTCCGCACCGCGCCGGGCGCTCACGTCATGAAACACCATGACCGTCCCGGTGATGACGCCGTGCGCATCGCGGATCGGCGCGGCGCTGTCTTCTACGGCTATTTCCGCGCCGTCGCGGGTGAGCAGCAGCGTGTGATTGCTGAGTCCAACGGTCGTGCCCTCGCGCAACACCTGCTGCACCGGATTCGGGACCGTTTCCCGGGTGAACTCGTTGACGATCGCGAAAACCCGCTCCAGCGGTTGACCGCGCGCACTCGCGAGCCCCCAGCCGGTCATCCGCTCCGCCATCGGATTCATGAAGGTCACGCGCCCGTGGACATCAGTGGTGATCACGCCGTCGCCGATGCTGGCCAGCGTCACCTGGAACCACTCGCGCTGGTCGCGCAGCTGCGCTTCGGTCTGCTTCTGGATGGTGACGTCGCGAAAGCTCCAGACCCGCCCGACATTGCGGCCATCTATGTACTCGATGCTGGAAAATCGCTCGAATACACGCCCATCGGTCAGCTCGAGGAGGTCGCTGCTTTCCGCGACCGAACCGGTACGGATCTCCTCCGCCCGGGCGAGATAGCGTGCAGGATCCGGAAGTTGCTGCGCGCACAGCTCGAGCAGCCGCGCATGGTCGCTGCCGGACGGATCCCGCGGCAACTGCCACATTTTCAGGTATTTCTCGTTGCAGCCGGTGACCTTGCCTTGTACGTCGGTTACCAGAATGCCATCGAAGGTCGATTCGAGGGTGGCGCGTATCATCGCCAGTGAGAGGGTCAAGGCCTGGGTCTGCTGCTCGAGCGCCTCCCTGGTGGCGACCAGATCGCGCTCGGCACGCTGCCGCGCGCGCACGATGCTGCGGGCGTTCTCGAGAGCAACGGAGCGCAGTTGCTCCTCTTCGCGCTCGTCCGCGCCCATCAGTCCAGGCCGAGCGCCGCAGATGCCAGGCTGGTACCGAGCACCCGGGCGCGGATCTTGCTGAAGGCCGTCTCGCGGCTCGTCGAGGTGTCGTCGCAGAACGGCGAGAAGCCGCAGTCATCCGTGGTGCCGAGCTGCGCCACGGGCAGGTACTCGGCCGCTTCGAGCGTGCGGTCACGCACCTCTTCAGGCGTTTCGATGCGTGGATCGATCGGCGCGACGACACCCACGAATACCATCTGTCCGGGGCGCAGGCAGCGGCGGATGGTTTCGAGTACGCTGCGTCGGTCCTTCTCTCCGGCCAGCGCGATATAGAAGCTGCTGACGTTGAGCTCGAAGAGACTGGGCAGCAAGGTCGCGTAATCGATCTCGGCGCTGTGCGTGGAGTCGCGGTCGCCTCCCGGGCAGGTATGCACGCCGATGCGCTGCCGATCAACGGATGAGAAGCGCGACAGCGCCAGATTGTTCAGATCGATGAAACTACCGAGGAGATTACCCGAAGGATCGACCTTGTTGGCCAGCCGTGCCTCGGTGAAGTCGATCTGCACTTTATAAGCGCCCTTTTGCAGGCAGCGACGTACCTCGGTCTCGTGCTCACGCAGCAGATCCTCGATGAACTGCTCGCGTGGATAGCCACCGATACCCTCGGCTGGATACATGAGACTCAATGCCGACGGGGAGATGACGGCCTGCTTGAGCGCGACATGCGCGTGCCGCAGGGCCAGATCGAGGTATTGGTCAGCGTAGCGCTTGTAGCGGAACGGCTCGGCGGTCAGCCGCAGCATGCGGCGCGTGTGTCCGGCCGAGAACGGAATGCGGAATCCATCCGGACTGGTGTTCTTCAGTCCGTGAACGCTGTAGGTCCAGAAGTTGTGGTACTTGCGCTGCTCGCCGTCGGTGATCACCGGGGAGCCGGTGGCCTCGAAACACTCGATGGTGTCGCGGACTGCCTCTTCGTACAGTGGATCCAGCGACGGATCGGTGCCGTCCCCGCAAGCGGCGATCGCTGCCAGTAATTTCCTCGGCCGGGGAATGCTGCCAATCGGCTCGGTCGGCAGTGGCATGGCGGTCCTATCGCTTCCTTTGTGCACGGAGTTTCGCCGAAATTCTACGGGCTTTCCCGCTGCGTATCAGCCGACCTGACATCGTCGGCGGGGCAGGCAGTGCGATCTTCAGCTGGTACGCGGCAGTAACGCGGGTGCCGACGCGGCAGCCCCCGCGCGCGACGAGGCTCAGGCCCGCAGGCGTTGGCGTTTGAGTGAAAGGATGCGATCGCGCAGCGTCGCGTTCACGGCTTTCTCATCGCTCAGGCGCTTGGCGAGGTACAGCGAAACGAACAGAAGAAACGCGACTGCCCCGAACATCATCATGCAACTCCCAGGGAGCCTTGCAGGTCTCGGCCGCCGCTAGCCGACGCCCGGTGTCGGCTGCAGCGCGAGGCGCCGTTGAAACAGCCTCTGCAGGCTGTTGGTCGACTGGTGCTGTCGGCACAGCACGTAGAGTTTCGCGGCACGGCCGAGCCGTGCCCGCAGGGTCGTCGGCTCCCCGCAGATTTCACAGTCGCGCGGGGCGGCGCGCCGATCGAGCCACAGATCGGTCTCGCGATCGAGCTGATATTGCAGGTGATGCGCGAGCGCTTCCTGCGATGAGCCGTGACCGGGGCAGGCGAGCGCGCAGTAGCCGGTGCGCCTGGTACCGTGCCGCTCGATCACGACTGTGTACCACTTGCCGGCGTCCGCGCCGGCTTCGCACATGCGCGCGGCAAATCCGTGTTCGCTCACCAGGCCTGCCCGTGCCGCGCGGCGTCCACGAGGCGCGCGCTGCGTGTGCGCTCGGATCGAGCAGGTTGACGACGTCGAGTTTGCATGGCCCGTCTCGCGGTGTTTGGCCGGCCGACGCGCCGGAGTAGCGCTGGCGCGGCCACCTTAACCCAATGCCGGCGCGACTGCCCGACTTTCGCGCCGGCTGGCCGTGCCCCCGTCAGTTACCGGGCTCCGGGACGCGGGGCGGCGCGCTGCGCTGGGCGGCGCGCGCCCGCTGCTCTTCGCGCACCTGTGCGAGGGTGAGCCCGGTGCCCATCGCGATGACTGCCAGCACCGGATGACGCGGATCGCCCGGCAGGCGCAAGGCGTGCACCTTCTCCCAGGCGCGAATACGCACGTCGGGTGGATTCAGATCCGAGCGCTGCTCCGCCAGCTCGAGGCGCCGCTGTTGGGCGCGCTCATGCTCTTCCAGCGCCAGGCGTTCTGCGTGAGTCCGGATGAGCTCGGTGGCAGGGCGAGGCGGGGAACTCTTGGTGTCGGTCATTGTGGGACAACTTTGCGGCGGCGGGGTCAGCTCGTCTGTGCCCGAGGAGCAGCGTGCGGCGGTTGCGGGTGAATGTCGAGCGTAATCGCCAGTCCGAGACGCCCGAGCAGCGCCAACGACTGCGCCGACAGTTCCAGTCGAAAATCCTCGCGCGCGAACAGGCTGACCTGCAGTTCCGCCACGCCGCCTTCGCCGTCCAGCCGCTCGAGGAAGTTCTGCGCGCGGCGCAAGTGCGCTAGCGTCTGCAGCAGCACACTCTCCACCGACACGCGCGAGGATGACAGCTGCGGATCTTGCATCAGCCGTCCCATCCAATAGCTCTCACGATACACGCCCTCGCGGGATCCGCCGCCGGGGTCGCGGCGCGGATCGCCGGCCTTCCAGGTATGCTGCGGCGTGATGCCGAGTATCTGCGTGATCCTGGCGGGATCGATAGTGGGGTGGCGCAGACGCAGAGAAATGGTGAACTCGTATTCGCTCATGCAACCGCCGGTGGCCGCAGGGGTCAGCGCGAACGCGGCAGGCAGCGTGCGCGCTCGGGCCCGGACCCCCGCTGCAGCCGTGCCGTCACTTGGTCGCGGGCTTGCGGCGCGGCGCGCCGCGATCCGGGAAGGACAGGGCTCGATCAGGACCGGGCGTCCTGGCGGCGAAGGCTCGCAGACACTCGGACGAGCAGATGATCACCGGGGACTCCTGGGCATCGATCGCGCCGGCGTTCGGGTGGCGAGTGATGCGAAAGTGCTCATGCGGCCGGCGGCCGTCCTCGTAGCCGACGTCGCGTTCGCAGACGTCGCACGTCATCACGAGAACCTCTTCCGCGGGGTGAAAGAGCCCTGACTTACGCCAGGCCATGATCCTCCTCTAAGCGCTGGCAGCAGGGCGCTGCCTGGCGCGCAGCGCCGCCGCCGGCTGAGCCCGGCGGCGGTTCAGTAGCGACGCGGGCCGCCGCGGTTGCCGCCGCCCGAGCGCTCACGCTCCTGAGCTTCGCTGACTTTCAGCGAGCGACCGTCGAAGTCGGTGCCGTTCAGCGCCTGCATGGCGCGGGATGCGTCGGCATTCGGCATCTCCACGAAGCCGAAGCCGCGCGGCCGACCGGTGTCGCGGTCGGTGATCAGCGATACCTTTTCGACGGTGCCGTGCTTGGAGAACAGCGCGTGCACGGCCTCATCGGTCGCGGTGAAGGGCAGATTTCCTACGTATAATTTGGTCACGGACGAATACTCACGAATGAATGAAACCAACTGACAGGTGAGGCCTGCCGCCCGGTTCGTCAAGCTTACGAGGGTGAGAGACTAGCCACGGTGGGAGCGCCGGTGACGCATCGCGGCCAGGGCAAACAAGCCGAAAGTTACGAGCCACTGTCAGATTACCGCTTTTCCCGCGAAACTGCTGCACTTTCCCGCGCGCATAGCGCGGCGTGGCAGCGACTGATCGGCCGGTGCGTGCCGCTGCGCTCTTCAGGTTTCGCGCCAATAAGTCGGCGTCACGGTGTACGTGAGCCGCAACTGGCAAGGTTGCTTGCCGCCGAGATCGCGGGCGCGCCGCCCCGGGCACTCCAGCGACCCTTCCGCTCGCTGTGTCGGAGCTGCCAGCGCCGCTTTCACGGCAGCGCTGAGATCGAACTGTCCGTCACAATCTGCATACGGACAGGGGAATTCAAAGAACGCCCGCGCGGGCGGGTGCAGTACGTGCGTCTCCGAGGCGGGCGTACTCGAGGCATTGCTCTCGAAGGTCAATTCGAGACGCAAGTGCTGGATCGTGGGGAATGCCACTCGCAATGCCGGCGCGGCGGCACGGTTGCGGCGCAGGCGCTCGCGGCGCTCCTGGCGCGCGGCGCCAGGGCTCACCAGGGCGAGTTTCATGGTCCAGTGCCGGATGTTGGATTGCGCGGAGCGGCCGATTCTTCCTCAGGGGTCGCGGCCGCGTTCTCAGCGCCGCTGCTCGGGCGGGCCGAGCGGCGTTGCTGCTTTTCCTGCTGGCGTGCCTTTCTTGCGAGCTCTTTCTGTTTGCGCACCTGATGGTAGTTCTTGGGCACATGCTCTCCGTTCTGAATGGACGTTGACCGCTGATCTCATCGGGCCGCGCCGGTAAGGGGTCGCAGCCGGCGCATGAATGCATTTCACTGTACTCCGAATCTGCCGGGCGCGAGGAAAAGTTGCGCCCCGGGTGGCGCCCGGGGTGCTTGCCGGCAGGTGCGCAAGTTCTTGAAATTGCAGCTTGGTTGCCGCGAGCTTGCGATCGCAACCGTGGGCGGTTTGCTCGAAGCGAACGCGCTGTGGCGCTCTTTGTTGGTGGCTGACGAACACTCGCTGTCGATGCACGGGCCCGGCCAGACCATTACATCAGCGTCGCAAAAAAACTGCACAAGGCAGCGCTCACCTCTGTCGGGCAGTCGACGGGCGTGAAGTGACCCCCCGGGAGCAGCAGCAGCGGCGCGTCCAGAAGATCGGCCAGCGGGCGAGCCACTGTGTCGACCGCGAGGTAGCGGTCGTCGCGGCCCCAGAGCACCACGGCGGCTACGCGACTTGCGCGCAAGGATTCACCGATATCCCTGGTTTGACCCGGATCGAGGTCACGCGCGGCGCGAATCAACTGCGCGCCGCCGTCGACTCTCGCGTAGGCGCCGATAAGCTCACGCATGCGATCCGAGGTCCCCAGACGTCGCTGCAGCACCGCAACCAGGCGGTGAGCGGCGGCGGGCGGCCAGTTGCGGATGCTCTCGATGGCGTCCATCGCCCATTGGTCCGCATGGACGCCGTCGAGCACCGCCAGTCCCTGCACGCGGTGCGGGGAGCTGCTGACCATGAGCTGGGCCGCCGCAGATCCGACATCGTGCGCCACCAGAATGACGCGCTCGACAGCGAGCGTGTCGAG
>Ga0307477_10002687_pt1 | contig 13581 bp, 14 predicted proteins | sample atmos_gasesECM2C_FD_203316 | JGI IMG/M metagenome (GOLD analysis project Ga0307477, IMG submission 203316) | Hardwood forest soil microbial communities from Morgan-Monroe State Forest, Indiana, United States - atmos_gasesECM2C_515 | ecosystem: Environmental > Terrestrial > Soil > Temperate...
GTCGTACAACGGAAGATCTGCAAAGCAGTCCACCGTGTTTAGCTCGTACGCCGCTCGCAACGGATGGTTGGTTTTGAGTTGTCGTTGTAATTTTTCGACCAGGACTTGGAGTGGGTTCATCTCCGCGCCATCCGCACGGTAGCGACGTACCATCCGGAAAGCATAGGTGCCCCACTGTTCTTTAACTTTCGGGTATACCTCTTTGGGATAGACTTCATAGACTCCTGAGGGACCGTGTTTCCGATAGAGTCCGCCAGGAAAAATGGTCCCAGCGACGGTTACGAGAGGATAACGCTTGTGATTCCGGAGGAACTGATCGACTTGATCGAAAATCCGAAAATCCGCAGGGGTCATCACAACCGGGGTTTTGATGTCTAGGATCATCGAATGCGTCGTGTAATCTTCTTGGTTCAGAAGGTAGTCGCTGGCCTTCAGCCAGGCCTCGGGACATGTTTTCGCTTCCACGTGATGTATCACGTTACTTCTCCTTCAAATCGGCAGTTCCGATCTTCAGCATACGTGGTACCAAGTATTCCTGGGTGATCCACGCGTGGCCCTGGAGGCCCCATCGGTCTCCCCAACTGTTGCGGATCAGTACGGCGTGTGAGTGGACATTCTTGCCATATCCAACCGCGACTACTGCGTGAGAATTGACCGGTGGTTCGGTTACAGGGGCGGTGATGATCCCCTCCGGAGTTGGCTGGAAGAAGCTGGAGGAAATTGTCATCGTGATGACCACGGGCCGCGAATCCCGCAGATATTGATACACACGGTCAATCGAGGCCCCCTCGATCTGATATTGTCGGCGAAAAATCGGATTACAGATGTCCGGAGGCTTCCAGTCCGCGAGGTTCGACGGTAACACCGGCAAGTACGGCCAAATCGCTTCCGGCGGCTGCCCGTCTGCATGAATGCTTTCTGCCATGACGCTGAAGGAAACTCCAGAATGCGGATCGAACGGTTTCCTGCGCTGAACTGCATGGAAATGCGCGAATTCGGTCGAAAGAAATTCAAGGTTGCCTCTGGCGGCCGCGTGAGTATCACTGGCCGCGAACGCCATACAAGTGGGCCGCTGTTTCTGGTCACGGGCCGGCCCGAATTGCCCGCGCAAATCGATGACAACATCTATCATCAGGCTGCGGCCAGCCGGCGGCGACCGGCTCTCGGAAGGCCTGACTCCTTTCCGAAGAGATCGTAAATAAATGTCAGGTGCCCTACCGACCCGTCCGCTTCTGCCCAGGGCCGGACTTGGCTGAGAGACACCAGGCCCGACTGACCGTGGTCTTGTTCATCAAGTCGTGCAGTCAACACGCGTTCGACCACTCCGCCCACCTGCTGTTCATTGTCAGGAATATGGCGGGTGTCCGTCACAACGGCGAAGCCTGCGGCTTTCAAATCCTCCAGTTTCCAGATATATCCTGCGCCGCTGTTCTCTCGGAGCTTCAGGACAAAAATATCGTTGGGACCGCCCTGAATTCGCGTGCCCTCGTCTGCTTCTGTCAGGACCCACACATCCGGGTACCAATTCTCCATTTTGTGGCCGCCCAAAATCTGGCTCTTGATCTTCTTGGGCTGAACCTGCAGCAGCTCGTCCAGGGTGTTTCGCTCGATGATCTCGTAGCGGTTGAGTGTGCGGCATGTTGCGTCATAGCTAGCACCCACGCGCAGGGACATTTGATAGACAAGCGAGGGCTCACGCATGCTGTGGGCATTCCAACCTTGTCGTCCCGCGTGAAACTGTAACAACCATTTGGGAAGCAAAAACGACGCGGCGAAAGCATCCGCCGCCGCCTCCTTGGGGTCATAAGATCGAGATCCAAACGGGGATCGGACCAGGATGGACTTGTCATCTAGGCTGACTTCGTGCCCCATGTAGCAATGACCCAGCTCATGCGCACCGGTAAAGCGTTGTATCGCTAGGCTTCGCTCCGTCGTGACCATGATTCCGGGCGCGGGCTTAGGCAAATAAGTCCCGAGCAGACCGTCCAAGGGGCGAAACATCAGGGGGATATTCAGCTGTACGATCGCAGCAAATACGTCGATGCTGCTTGGTGTCGCTTCGATCTGAGGCCGGAGAGCCAATTGCTCATGCAATCGCGCCGACTCCTTGACACCTTCTAAGACAGCTTCTCTCCAATTCGGCATAACGCACCTAATCCTTTGCGGACGCGGCGCGAGATTTTAAGAAGTCCGCGAAACGCGCTAATTCCGCACGGTCTCTGCCGGAGAGCTCCGCAGCCTTCCGAGCTAGATGTTCCACTTCTGCCGGGAGTTGTGGCTTCTTCTGGTCGCCGCCAGTGAAATAGCTGACGGGCCTTTGGTAGATTTGGGCGAACTTCTTTAATTCCAGGGCCTCTACCTTACGTTGCCCGGATTCGATTAGAGAGATCGCTGCTCGGGGCAAACCTACGGCGCGGGCTACTTCGTCCTGGGACAACTGCAAGTACTCGCGAGCTTCACGCAAACGTTCCCCCAACTTAACACGTTCGGATTCTGCATTGGACGACATACGCTTCTCCTTTTAATCCGCAATCACGGATGTTTCTTCGAGTACCCCTCACTCACGCGCGTGGTCAAGTCTTGAACGAATTCGTCGCAAGTCTTGTACCCGCCTCGCTTGATGACGGAGGTTGGCGGCTCATAGCCAAGGACCTTTTCCAGCTTAAGGAGCACCGTAACAGCTTCTTGGGACGATACCTTAGGCTGGATGTCGAAAACGGTGCCACCCTTAGCATGGGCGTCCGAGAATGGGTCGCCGTAACGAGCCGAGGAGCCTTCTTGTTCCTTCCACCAAGTCCGAAGAGTAGTTTCAACTTCCATCTTCGGAAACCGCCCTGGGGAAGGTATCTTAGGAGCCGGGAGTCCCATACACAGCCTCCGTGTTCGATTTTCGAGAATTATAATCGGCCATTGTTCGATTGTCAAACACTATTTTACAAAGGCCGACAGGTAAGTTTGGTGGAGTCGGGGGTGTTCGAGTCGGACGGCGGCGGGAGTGGAGGAAATCGGGTCTATCTGCTGATGCTGTGACCCACTTCCTGCATGTGTTCCTGCACTTGGCTTCTCGCGGATGGCTGCTCGATCTTCTGTGCTGGCGCTGCGGACTCACGGCTCGGTTCGATTGCGGATCGGTGTGATACGTCGCGCGACAGTTGCTCGGTCAAATGCGTTTTGTCGTTGGTGTAGACTTGTGCGTCGTAGCGTCCGCGCGACACGGCCACATACGCCAACCGGCGGTTGACGAGCTTTTCTCCTGCTTGTTCGGTGTCCACGTGAACAAGTACGCGGTTGGCGGTTTGCCCCTGGCTGCTGTGGCTCGTCACTGCATAGCCGTAGTCGAGATGCGGATTCTCTTTGATGTTGAATGCGACTGTGCGGCCCGAGTCGAGGCGTAGTTGCAGGTAGTCGCTATTGTCGATCTTTTGGATGGTGCCTAGCTCGCGGTTGGCAATGTGTTGCTCTCGATTCGGCGCTGTGAACTGCACGCGGTCGCCTTTACTGAAGGCGCGCTCGGTCTCCCGGTAGAGCGTCACGCCATGCAAGCGGCGCGGATCGTAACTCACCCGCACGCCGTTCTCGCGTTTTACCGTCACCAAATTTTCTTTCTCGTTCGCACACTCAACGCGGGCATATTCCCCGGCCCCGATGCCGCGCGTCTTGCTGCCTCTCGTGTACCGCACGACGTCCCCTACTTCGTATTGCGCGGCCCACTTCCGGTCCGCTGCCGTGATCTCCTGCCGCGCTGCGAGCACTCGCTGTTTGTGTTCCTTTGTTTCCACCTGGCCCGCGCTTTGCATCGTCCGGTGGATCACTTCGTTAATTTCCCGGCGGGATTGATTGTCGGGGGAAACTACAAGCGTCCCTTCTGGTTTCGCTGCGTATTCGCGTGCGATTTCCTTTAGCCGCTGGTCGCGTTCGGGGATTTCATGCACGCGGCCCTGCGTATCGAGTAGTTCGATTGCTTCTCTCATATTCCCGCGCGCGAGTTGCTCCACCACTTCTTTGAGTGCCGGGTCTTTCTGCCGCACGACTTCATCAAGCCGCGCCGTCTCGATCCCCGCCTCTTGGAGTTGCTGATACGGTCGGCCCGCTTCGACTGCTGCATGCTGGCGCGTGTCACCTACCAGCAAGACGCGGTCGTTTTCCTTGAGCCGATGCAAGAACTCATTCATCTGCTTAGTGCTCGCAAGGCTCGATTCGTCGAGAACGTAAAACCGCTTCTGTCCGTCGTGCGGCTCCTGGCTCCGCGTCAGATGCCGCTGCAATGTGCTCGATTCGATTCCCGCTTCTCCGAGTTTTTGCGCCGCGCGCGATGTCGGCGCGAAACCTTCGACTTTATAGCCCTCACGCTCGGCAGCTTCCCGGACTGCAGCTAAAGAAGTAGTTTTCCCCGCGCCGGCGACGCCTTCCAGCGCCGTCACCTGATCGCGGCTCGATAGGATTTGCTCGACCGCTTGGCGCTGGCTCTCGCTCAAATGCGAGTGGTCTTGCTCGATCACTCGGCGTGCCTCGAAACTCGCGATTGGTGCATGTTGATTCTGCCCCGCGCGCATCGTGCGGATGGTATCGCGCTCGTAGTCGATCATTTCCTCTGTAGTGAACGCGCGGCCTGGTCCGCGATTGCTTGTCTCGATGAACTCGCCCGCTTGCACGCGTTTCTCAAACTCCGCTTTAACCTCTGCCACCGTGGCGTCACCCATTGAACGCTTCAGCGCATCCCTCAGCAGGTCACGCTCCTCGTTCACAGCTTCGCGCTCGAGATTCTTCTCTCGCGAGTAGGCAACGGCCTCGCCGATGGCTTTCTCGCCGGGTTCTTCCTGTAGCTGCTCTCTTCGTGCCTGTGCCGCTTCAACAACGCGCTCCGGCTGATCGCCGAACTGCGCGGCCATTCCCTTATGTTGCTCTCGCATCTCTTCGTGTGAGAGTTCGAGTTTTCCTTCTCGTGTCTGGTGCGCGGCAATCTGCGCCGCGCCTGCTCCTCGTTGATCCTGTTTTGCCAGATGTTCCACGATCTGCTGGCGGCGCGGACTCGATGCCTCCAAATACTCTTTGCTATAGCCTTTGATTTCCGGATGGCTGCTCTCACCGCGCTCGATTGCGTAGCCAAGTTCTTTCAGTCGATGGGCCAGTTCCGAGCGGTACACTGCTGTCGCATACTGCTGGGTCTTGTAGAGTTCCCGTGGCTGTAGCGCGTGTGCGTCACCGTCGTCAGTCTCGGTGAGATTGAAAAAGACTACGTGTGTGTGTAATTGCGGCGCCGCGTAGCCATCTACCGGCCTTGCGCTGTCGTGCTCGAACTTCGCTGCTACCCATTTGCCGGTCGTTTCTGCTGGAAGATTTCCGCCGATGCGAGCCTGGACATATCGTTCTATCTCGTCAAGTGCAACGCCAACGCTTTCTCGATGCGCTTCACGCACACGCTCATCTCTACCTACGAGGGCGGTCAACGATACGCTCTTCGGGGCCGAAAACGTCGCGTCCCATCCTGCGCGGTGTTCCATAGCGCTTATCTTCTCGCCGCGCCTGTTCATGTACTCTCTGGCCGCTTGGTGGCGGATTAGCTGTTCTCCAGTGATCGGATGTTGTCCTTCGGAGAGCCGTTGGAAATGCTCCTCGCCCACTTCTCCGCGCAATCCCCATTGCTCGGCAAGCCTTCCGTGCCACTCCCCGCGGATCTGCTCTGCTTCGGTGTAGTAGTTTTCTCGCGCGTTGCCAAACTCTTCCGTGTGGTACGCACGCGCCTGACCTGCGCTCAACGGCTTTGAGATTGTCACCATGTGTTGGCCTACTCGAAAAAGTCCCTTTGCCGATGTGGTGGCTCTCGTTGGATTTTCTGTTCCGCACTTTGTTGGTGTTCATTGGGCACGAGTTTCTGCCCCAATCCTCCATTCCGAGAAGGCTTGCCCGCTCCTGCCGCGGCCGCTGCAACCTTTGGCGGTTCCACTGGTGGCTGCTGTGCCGGACGCTCGATGTATTGCGGCTCTTTGCTTTCAAGCTCGATGTACGGGAGACTCAACCGCGCCACGAGATTTCCGCACTTGAGATAACCGTGCATCTTTTCAAGGCCGCTGATCTCACTGGCCATCACCAGCGGCCTGATCTCGCGTTCGAGGTTATAGCCTTTCGACCTGCGCGATTGTGGGAACTGCTCATTTGTGCGGCTCTCCCGTATCCGCTCGATTTCCTGTTCTCCTATCGTATCGCTGATCCATTTCGCTGCGTGCGGCTCGCTAGTGCATAGGAAGATTTTTGTCGAAGGCTGTGACATCATCGCCTCCGCTTCGTGCCCATAACGCACTTCTAACTGGCTGCGTCCCTGGAAGCCCAGCACCACCGGATTGTTCGACTTGCGGTTCTCCGTGATCGCCGTATGCAACTGGGGCAACCGCTGCAAGGTCGCTAGTTCGTCCAGAATGAACCACACTGGACGCGGACTCATGAGGCCCTGATTCATCAGGCGCAGCACGAGCATGTCCAGCCACAGACTGACGAGCGGCGCGAGGTTCTTTCGTGTGTCCGGTGTGCTGGTGAGAAAGAGCCAGCCGTGCCGCTCCTTCGACCATTCGAGTGTGCTCCAACGTTGCTTCGTCTCCGCTTCACTCGGCAGCAGCTTCATGGCGTCAGCTACCATGCTCAGCGAACCAAGCACGCCATTGCGCTGTGGCGGCGAATCCCGGTCGATCATCGCCGCGTACTCTGTCCCTTTCACTCTCCGGTCGATCTCTTCCGGGTGCGACATCCACCACACCAACTCTTGCGGCGTCGGGTGAAAGCCCAACAAGTGTGCGAAGATTTTGCGCGGCGCCTCCACGAAGAACGAATTTTCGTTGTGCCGGTCGGGGAACAAGCTCGCAGCTAGAGTGAGAGCGTCGGCCCCTTGCCTCAGTTCGTCGCCCGGAGTCCAGAAAGGCATACGCTGGTCTAACGGATTAAGAATGAGGTCGCCGCGTGAGGGACTATAAAAATAGGGCGTGTAATCCGCGGGTGTCGCCGGGTCGTAAACGATGGCTGTCGCTCCCCGCTCCTCAATCTGCATCAAGATTTGCCGGATGAGTGCGCTCTTGCCTTTGCCCGAATCACCGATAATCAGAACGTGGCTCGATTCAATCTCTCGCGACAGGCGCAGCCAAGGTTTTCTGTGGGATATCTTTTGCGTGAAGCTCTGCTGCTGCAAGAAGCCGATACCGTCTGAACGATTGCGGCGATTGAACGTACGCGTCGTCACAAGTTCCGGTCCTTTCAGGCGACGCCCATGTTTGCGTATTCTCCCTCGCGCGGCGTCCTTCGGGATCGCCACAACGAGACCCACCAGCAACACACCAAAGCCGGCCCACAGTGCCGGTTTCGCCAGATCGGTGAGCGTCTGGTCCTGATATATCCAATGCCCCAGGAACTCATGCAACTTCGCATTGTTATAGCGTGCGCGCTGCCATTCGAGCTTCAAGTCACCTACCTTCATGGCGTCTTCCGTCAGCGCGAACGTGTTCTCGCCCTTCTCCCTCACGAACGGTTCTACTTCGTTGTCGAGCGCTAGTCGCGTACCCGTCCGCGTCACCACCATCAACAGTGTGTACCCGCCGTCGGTGCGGAAGGCTGCTGCTACTGGCGTGCCTACATAGGTCGTGAGGTAGTGCCGTTGGAGCGGCGTCCACACTCGCATGTAGCAGTAACCAACGATGGCGAATACACTGAGCAGAGCAACGCAGAACGCTCCGATAGTCCACAGGGCCCGGTCGCTCGGAAATTCTCCAGCATCGTCCTCACGCCCCCACTTCGGCTTCATGGCACACCCCCTGTTGTTGCTTCCGCTAGGCGCTGTCGAGCCTTGCTTAACTTGTTCTGGTCCGCCCGCGCGATAAGTTGTTGCATTTCCTGGGCGGTCAGCGTTTGCCCTTGAGATACGGCGAAGTGGACGTTTAGCAGAATGGTTCGCAGCGCCAAGATTTCGGCCAGCACGGTTTGCTCACCTGCGCTCGGCTTGGTTGCTTTCAGCAGAACTTCGCGCGCCCACTCGCTGATGGTCTGCTCACCCGCTAAGGCTTCAAACTGCGCGTATTCTTCGTCCGTGACTTTGGTGCTGATGGATTTCGTGCGAAAGGAGGGCATCGAATTCACCCCATAAAATCAACAAGTTCCCATACGGGAACCAAGGTTACTGCTCGGCGCTCTGCTTAAAGTGGCTCGCCGCAAGCCACTTCATTTTCAGCAAGTTCCCATACAGCAACCTTGGTTGCTGTGCGGCACCCGTTTGGGGGTGACGTGTCAGTCTAACTCCCGGTGCCGCAGGCACCGCTGCTCATAGCTCACCGTATTCGAGGATCAAACCGTCCCACAGCGCCCGCACGGCTGGGACTTCCCAGGCACGGCGGAATAGCTCCCGCACCGCCTTCCACTCTTTCTCCGAGAACGTGAACGTGATTCCGTTACTGCGCGCGCGAAAGGAGAACTCGACCTCTTTCCCATGCTCGCCGAGATAGCCAAAAAAGCATTCGCCCTTCCAGTGCTGCGAACCTTCCGGGTCGAGCGTTGCTAGCATGACCCGAAACTCGGCCATGACTGCGTACTCCGACAGTGGGTACATTGGCGCTCTCGCACCGGGGAAGCTGAGGAGCACGGAGAAGTCGTTGCCCTCCCCACGGGCAAAAGAGAGAGTGAATCCGCCTTCGCTAATCGGCGGGATCGCTACCTGAAAGAAACTCTCCGCGACCGGCTTCGTCTTGTCGCGGACGGGCTCCTTCGCGAGGTGGTAATGGCCCCGCGCGGCGAGTCGCCAGAGGGCCGGCCAATGAGGGCGAAGCGTACGATTGAGTGCATCCGCATCTTTGAGGCCATCATCTTCGAGAAGCGCATAAAGATTCCGCCCCGCTAGAAGTGGTTCCCACTTTGTGGCCGGATCGCTGAACTGTCGGCGTGTTTCCGCTACTGTACGACGCACGATTTCGGGCGTGACTTTCTCGCCTTCGGTGGCCCTTACTTTCGAGGGACGACAGTCCCAGGGAAGATTGCCCAGGTAATACTCATCTGAGGCGGACTGACCTTTGCGCAAATCGTAGGCTGCCGAGAACGCATCGAGGACGGCGATCAGAGACCCGCGAGATACATGACTTGGTGTGTCGCTCGAAAATGCTTCCAGTCCCTGTTGAACAAAGTGGGCAAGGACCACCCACTCTGCCTTCGACAGGAGATGCTGAGCCTCGCCCTTTCTGCGAATTTCTCGAAGCGCTTTGGTTGGCTCCGACATGAGGTCCACGACTTCGAGGCGGTCTTCGCGGGCCGATTCAAGAAATTGTTTTGCAATCTCCGAAGTGGAGACGCTTTCGCCTGTCCTGGACGACATGAGTTTCTTGGCCCTGTCCAGGCGTTGGCGTAGCGCTTCGCTGATTCGCACGGAAAGGGTCTGTTGCTGCTTTGCTTTGTCCGATTTGTCCGGTGGCTTTCCCTCGGTTTTTTCAGGCTTGTCAGGCAATAGGAAGCTCGCTTTCCCGGCGGCAAATACAATCCGGCAGATTGTATCGAAACATATTGACAGAATACATGCGACCCGTTATGATGTCAATCCCATTTCCCATGGGGCCTGAATGAAAGTCCGCAATGCCCAATCCGACCCGCGCAAGAACCCAGACTCGCAAAGAGTGCATGGCTTGCGCACAGTGGTGAATTCGTCCGCAGAAGGCAGCGATTCGAAGACCAGATACGAAGAGTGCTCTCCGCCGAGAATGAGAATTTTCGAGTTGCCTCTCAGCCATACGGAGTCCGCGGTGGTGATCGCCTCGAAATCAAATAGCAATCAAAAGCGAGCCGATGCAGGAATCGAGGCGTGCGAAGTGGAACATCGCCGCTCGCGAGGCAAATGGCGGGTGTCCCCTCTATGGGAAGCAAAGATTCTCCTGGGTGTATTGCGACAACAGGGGCTTGCGGGCAAGGGCTTGGTCAAGGCGTTCGAGAAATGGGCACCGAGGATAGCGGGTTGTTCACGCACCGAAATGAGCCGGGTCTATCGCGAGCAGACCGGACGTGAGATGTCGGACTATATCCTCATGCAACAAGCAGACAAAGCCGTTCGTTATAATCAGCTTCCGCCCGAAGCCGAGGTTGTTCGGAGGACGATATTGAGCTCGGACTCCTTCCGCTCGGACGACCACATTCAGCCGGAGCAAACAAAGGATCCGTCGGACGTAAAGGCCCCGCTCAGATGGTCAAAGCAGCGTTTGCTTGATGAGCATGATCCGAACATTCTTTTGAGTACAAGTGAATTGGCCAGCCTCACAGGCTTCAAGCCCAAGACTATCCGTCGTTGGGTTTCCCGAAGACTTCTGAGCTATATCCTGGTTGGGAACCGTCTTCGGTTCCGGCCTGCCGCAGTCGAACTGTTCCTAGCGCAACGTGAGGTGCGTAAGTGAAGACACGACCACACCATCGCTTGGATGGTGATCCGGCGTCCCCGTCCCCATCTATGCACGCGGGATACGCGGCGAGAGGACGGGGAGTCCGAGGAGTGGCGGTTTCCCGCCCCCGCGTTTGGGATGCGCGGCCGTCTGTTCGACGGTGATTCACGCCGCGATTCCTTTAATCCTGGCAAGTGGAAAACCATGTCGAGGCGGTGCTCATTGTGGATCAAATTGATTGGCCGGAATGTGCATCCCAAACGCCCGATTTTCATGGGCGTAATTAGATTCACACGAGTGGTCGTCACAAGTCACACCATTCTCCGGACGAATTTTTTCCCGAAGGCGGTCGGAATATGCTGGGTCATGCGTGGTATTGTAAGCAAGAGTCCATTTTGAAATCGCTAATGCCCATAAGCGTCGAGCTTCATTGATGTCCGCTTGATTCGGAGGTTTATTATTGTAACCCTGCAAACCGCAGTACATATAGGAGATAGCTCGCTCTGCGTCATCGTCTCCCCTCGCTTCCAGGCCGTGTGCTTTGGCTTCGTATCGCGCATCCTGGACTTGTTCGGCAGTAGAAGCCACAGCCTCGTCTCTTGGAGGCGTCTTCGGAGCCTGTTTTGCGGGACTCGCGAGAGTAAGGGTTTCGGACGATTGTGTTCCCGGTGGTTTTTGCGGCGCTTCGATTGTTGAACCGGAGGCCGGTGCCGTAACCGCTTTTGGTTCTATTGCTTTGACTCCTAAAAGATTTCTAAGTTCAACTGGGTTCCCCCAGAAGACGGACGTAAAGAGAGCCACTGCAACGGCCATGAAGAGAATAAGGCTGAACCACGTGAACACTAAAGCCGGTGCGCGAAAGCTCGAAGACGCCTGTCCCGCGAGCTTTGCAAAAATAACCAAACCGCCATTAAGCACGAGCATGACTATAGTGCCGAAGAGTGCGACGGGAAAGCCGATGCCGAATGAGGAAACGATAGCAATGACGGCGATGATGCCGCCAATGCCAAGAGCGTACTTGACTGCGGGGACAGCGTTGATCGCCTGCTTCAAAAGAGATGCTGGCGCGGGAGCTAGATCATCGGCCATTGGTTCATGTTCTCCGCGAGCATGGTAGCATCTTGCCAATTGTGGAGGCCAGAAATGGGAGCTGTCGAAAATGTCAGAGAGTTTTCCGAATTCGTTAAGAAGTTCAATGACATCGAACTGAACCGGCGCATCCTCAATCTTGAGAACGAAGTGCTGGACCTGTCCCGGGATAAGCGTCGCGCCGAAGAGAAGGTAGAAGAACTAGAACGGACCCTGAAACTTCAAAAAGAGCTTACATTCAAAGCTCCATTTTACTATCTCGAAGGAGACGCAGCGCCCTATTGTCCTGGATGTTGGGAATCAAAAAGGGTGGCTATCCATCTCCATCGAACCCGACTGCCGCTACCGGTTGGCGATTGCATGCAATGTCCGACTTGCAAGCATAATTATCGCGCTCGAACAGCCGGCGTTATTTCGTGACCGCTTGCGGGCTATCGCTAAGCTATTCTATAGGTCGCTTCCCTGAAGTCCTTCGGCGTCCAGCAGGTCTTCCTATGAAGGTTCGAGCGGTAACTCTTTTCATCCGTGAAATAAAAGCGCCGGTACGGATACCCTTGCGTGCGATAGCAGAACGCAGCGAGTGGTAGGGAGCGTAGTGCAAGGGCATCCATTATTGGATACAAGCAATTTCCCCTTTGCGCGACGAGTCGGTAAGCGCACGGCGGAGAAAAGGCTTGCGGGTCGGAGCTAGAGAGAATCTGTCTGCCTCGTTTATGCGAGCGCGATGTCTGTCAGACTTTGTGTTCGCCGAGCGCAAGTAGATTTGAGTAGTTGTGATGTCGGAATGCCCAAGTTCCTGACGCAAGGTCTCGATGTCAACCCCGTGATGATGCCGCCGAGTGGCGTATAACACGCGAAAGGCGTGGCAGGGCTTCTTCGGTTTCTTAACCGTGTAACTCGCATCGTTCGCCTTGTCGATGAGACGGTTGATGATTCGATCTAGGTGCTTGTCCATCGTCTGTGTCGCGGGCGACGGGAAAATCAATGCATCATTCGGTGCTTTGCCGCGATACTTCTTCAGGCAGGAGAGCAGCGTATCGCTGACGGCGATGGTCCGCTCTTCATAGTCTTTGGGCTTGAAGCCGAATTTCGGTTTGAAGCGAACCGAGACGGTCTTGTCTTCCCAATTGATGTCCTTCCACTCCACGACCGCAGCTTCGCCAATGCGGAAGCCGGTCCCAACGAGAAAGCGGGTGAGAGCTTCCTCGACACTGTCCGCGACCTGGATCATGGCCGCGACCTCTTGCTCCGTATAGGTTGCATACTTTTTGTTCTTGTTCCGTTTGTCCACGTTGACGGGCCAGTCCTTTTTCTGGACCCAATCTTCCCTCACTACGTACTTCCCGATGCCACGGTCGTTGAGAAAGACCATAGTCTTGAGGAAGTAGTTGAACACGGTTGACTCGCCGATCGGCTGGCCGGTTTCTCTCGATGGACGAGTCCGCAAGTCGTGCAGAAAGTCGAGCATGTCGTCCCGGCAAATCTGGTCGAAATAAGTCTTCTTACAGCTTGCGACGAACAGATTGACGGCAACGCGATAACCCAAGTAGGTCCTGCGCGATTTCTGCTTGCTACGCTCAATGTACTCTCGCGCGGCTTCGGCGACCCTTCTGCGAGGCGGGGCGGTAGGAATACCAGGCGGCGATCCGACGTGCAACGTGGCAATGCATTCGAGGGGTTGGCCGTCCTCCATTCGGATTAGCGCAGTGTGAGCCATGACGACATCTTTGCCGATCCTGATTGGCGTGCGCTTGCCGCTTGTGCTCGGACGGAGGTAGTAGGTTGCTCCCTCGATTGGAATCGGACGGTGATTCCTCGAGAACTGCACATTGACGAACGGGAATCTGCCGTCACCTGCATTGATGCGTGCGATGAGCGTGTAATGGGCCATATCCGTTTTCCTCATGAAAGCGTGAAAGATTCATGTTTGAATGCAAGAGGAAAAAGCAGATATGGCAACAGTAGCTGGTAACAGTTAGCGGTTTTCTAGGATAAGTTCTTTGGTTTCTTCAATTGGTGGAGCCGATGGGATTCGAACCCACGACCTCCTCGATGCCATCGAGGCGCGCTCCCAACTGCGCCACGGCCCCACCGGGGTGAACGACTT
>Ga0307477_10002688_pt1 | contig 13580 bp, 11 predicted proteins | sample atmos_gasesECM2C_FD_203316 | JGI IMG/M metagenome (GOLD analysis project Ga0307477, IMG submission 203316) | Hardwood forest soil microbial communities from Morgan-Monroe State Forest, Indiana, United States - atmos_gasesECM2C_515 | ecosystem: Environmental > Terrestrial > Soil > Temperate...
CGGCCAACGGTCAGGGGACTCTGAACCAGGGGTTCACCCAGGCCTTCGCCGCCGGCGCCTCGGGCATCGCGCTGCGCGGACTCACCGTGGGCGACACGCTCACCCTCATCGACAGCGAGCGCATGGTCGCCTATCCGCTGAGCGATGATGGCGAGCGCAGTTTCGTCGACGTGACGGCGATCCCCTTCAACGTGATCGACAGCATCGAGGTGCTGAAGGACGGCGCTTCGGCGATCTACGGCGCGGACGCCATCGCCGGTGTGGTGAACGTCAAGCTGAAGCCGAGCTACGTCGGCACGGAGTTGACCGCCGATGGCGGCGCGACCCAGCACAACGACGGCTGGACCTGGCATGCAGCCGGCATCGTCGGCTGGGGCGACCTGGCCAACGACGGCTACAACATCTACGTGGCCCTCGACTGGCATCGCCAGGAGCTGATTCTCGGCTCAAACCGCAACGGTCCGTGGACGCGCCTCGACTGGAGCGCGCTGCCGGGTGGCATCAACGAGAACCCGGGCTCCCCGACTCAGGGTCTGTTCACCTTCCCGGATACCATCCAGGGCTATGTGGTCAATCCGAACGGTTCGGGCGCGCGAACCTATCTGACCCCGGGGCCACAGCCCGGGTGCAACAGCACGGCGGCACAGAACGCCGGCGCGTGCGAGTTCTCGTTTCCCGGGCAGATCCAGCCGCCCACCGAGCAGACTAATTTCCTGACCAAGATGACCAAGGCGCTCGCCAACGACTGGAAGTTCACCGTCACCGGATCCATTTTCTCCAGCAGCGCGGAGCAGGTGGCGCCCGAGACGCCCCCGTTCGGACACGCGCTCAATCAGACAGGGATTAACAGCGGCTCCATTCAACTCACTCCCATCGGCCCGGGCGTGACACCGCACCTGGTGGTATTTCCGGTGTTTACGCTGCCGGCCAATTCGCCGCAGAACCCGTACGGAGCGCCGGCACAGCTGTCTTACAGCTTTCCGGACATCGGCCCGGCGGTGACCGACGTCGAGACGACCACCTACCGCCTGTTCGGTGATCTGCGCGGCACGGCCGCGGGCTGGGACCTCGATGCCGCCGTCGGCCTGATGTACGCCAAGATGAGCGATCACATCAACGGCTTCATCCAACCGGCCGTGGCGCAGGCGGATCTCAATAACCTCACCTACGTGCCGGGAGTCAGCACCAACGGCGCGCAACTGTTCGCACCGACCGAGGTCACCGACCCGTCAAGTACGCTCTACGTGGGCGACTTCCACGGCTCGCACGAGCTGTTCCAGATGCCCGGCGGACCGCTGACACTCGCCGCCGGCGTGCAGTACTTCCACAAGGCACAGAACTACGTGGATCCACCCACGGTGGTCGCGGGCACGCAGTTGGGCGCGTCCGCTTTCGCCGTTGGCTCCCAGGACGATACCGCTGGCTTCCTCGAGATCCAGGGCAAACCCATCCGGCAGCTGGAACTCGACGCCGCCGTGCGCTACGACCACTACGACACCTACGGCGGCCAGGCCACGCCGAAGTTCGGCCTCAAGTACACCCCGATCGACATGCTCAGCGTTCGCGGCACCTGGGGTAAGGGGTTCCGCGCTCCCTCGATCGCCGAATCGGGGGTCGCCGGCTCGGCCTTCGGCGAGGGCAACATCAACGACCCGGTTCTCTGTCCCAACGGGGTGGCCAACGTAAAGGGCACCTTCAACTCGCTGTGTGCCTACCCGGCGATTGGCGTGTCATCCGCGAACCCGAATCTCAAGGCCGTCACCTCGAAGAACGCGACGTTCGGCGTCATCTTCGAGCCGGCGCCGATCTTCAACGCGTCGGTGGACTACTACTGGATCCGGCTCAACGACGACATCATCTCGGCCTCCGCGGCCGGCGGCCTGGGGGCGCCGTTCCTGCAGTTGGTGCGCGGACCGCCGGCGCCAGGGTTGGCGGAGTGCACCGCGACGACTACCCCGAATCCCTGCCCCTTTATTCTCACAACGACACCCGTCGGCTACCCCGCATACACCATCGTGCCCTACGTGAATGCGGGTATCACGACCACCGCGGGCATCGACGTGGACCTGCGCAGCCGCTTCGACCTCGGCACCGTCGGCCGCCTGACCGCGGAGATCAACTACACGCGCATCACCGAGTACGAGTACGGTTTCCAGGGCACCACTTTCTACCTGGCCGGAACTCACGGACCCACGAGCATCTCGGGTGACACCGGCAATCCCCGCGATCGCGCTGTCGCCACGCTGACCTGGGACAAGGGTCCGCTGAGTGCCAGCCTGACGGTGAACTACACCAGCTCGTTCTCGATCACCGACCCGTCAGCGGGCCTCAGCACCTGCCTCGCGGGTCTGCAGTCGGGTGCGCCCTCGGCCTATGGTCCGGCCGTAGCCGGGCTGAAGTCGCTGCCCGCCGCCTGGCAATCCTACTGCTCGGTGGCGCACTTCACCTCGGCGAACCTCTACGTCAACTACGCGGCCACCGAGCACTTCTCCGTGCACGGCTCGATCACGAACCTGTTCAATTCGGATGCGCCCGTCGACCTGCAGACGTACGGCGGCGGCGCCGAGCTGCACTACGACGCTTCGCTCCACCAGGACGGGGCGGTGGGGCGCTTCTACCTGCTCGGTGCGACCTACCGGTTCTGACCGCAAGGCCGCACGTTCCGCCAGGCGATCGGCCCCCTCGCGGGGCCGATGGCTTTTGCGCAAACCCAGGCGCGGTTTCACACTTGCGCCTCGGGAGCCGCTCCCCGTGACCATTCAGTGACATTCGCTGCCGCGAGCCGTGCAAATCTCGACCCATGCAGCAGATAGGGGTGGTCGGTCTGTCCCATCGCCACGCGGGAGTGGACGCGGTGGCGCGCCTGGCCCTGCCGCGGGCGCAAGTGCCGGCGCGCCTGCCGGCGCTGCGTGCGCAGCTGCAGGCGGGCGAGATCCTGTACGTCGGCACCTGCAACCGCGTCGAGCTGCTGTACGCCACTGCCGACGGCAGTCCCGCCCGGGACGTCCGCAACGAAGTATTCCGCATACTCACCGGACGCACGCCGCAACCCGGTGAGGCGGCGCGCCTGCTGCGCGCCTGGACCGGCGAGGCCGCGGTCGAGCATCTGTTCCTGCTCGCCTGCGGACTCGACTCTGCGCAGACCGGCGAACAGGAGATCGCCGCGCAGCTGCGCGGCGCGTGGGAGGAGGCGCGCACCGCGCAGACCTGCGGGCCGGTTCTCGATCGGCTGCTCGGCGAGGCGCTCGCCATGGCGCGGCAGGTGCGGCGCCTGTCCGCCGGGGTGCGCACGGCGTCGCTTGCCGACCTGGCCGCCGAGCGCACGCAGCAGCACCTGGACGGCGCCGCCGGGCGTGTAGCCCTGGTGGGCGTCTCGCCCATGACGCGCCGTTGCGCACGGCTGCTGCACGCGGCCCGCGTACCGCTCCTCATCGTCAATCGCACCGCGGCCAGCGCCGAGACGCTGGCGCAGACGGTCGCCGCGGAAGTGCTGCCGCTCGAGCGCTTCTGCACGCAACCGCCGCCGCTGAGCGCGGTAATCCTGGCCGCCGGCGGCGGCGAGCCGCTGCTCGATGCGGCGGCGCTGGCGCGGCTGCGCCGCGCGCAACCGGGCGGCGCCGCGCCGCTGTTGATCGATTTCGGCGTGCCGCCGAACGTCGATCCCGACGCGGCGCAGCGTGCCGCGCTGCCGCGCGTCGGCATGAGCGAGCTGGTGGAGATGGCGCAGGGGCGGCGCCTGGACCAACTCATGCGTCTCGCGCCGGTGCGCGCCGCGATCGATGCGCACCTCACGCACATGCGCAGCGAGCTCGCCACGCGCGCGCTCGGCCCGCAACTGGCGGAGCTGCGCGATACCTACCAGCGCATTGCGGCCGAGGAGGTCGCCAAAGCGCTGGGCCGCGAACTGCGTACGCTCGATGAGCGGCAACGGGCGCTGCTCGAGCAGCTCGGTCGCTCGCTGGCGTTGCGCCTGGCGCATCTGCCGCTCGCCGGGCTGCGTTCCGCCGCCGTGCTGTTGAGCCCGGAGGCGGTGGCCGCGTTCTTCGCCGGCGCGCAGACGCTGCCGCGTCAGCGGCGTGCCAGCGCCGCCGCGGCGTCGCGCCACGGACGCCGGTCATGACGCCCGTCCAGCCGGCGGCAGACGCGGGCCCGCGCTCGAGCGCGCTTTACGAGCGTGCCTGTCGCGTCATCCCCGGCGGGGTGAGCTCGCCGGTACGCGCGTTCCGCGCCGTCGGTGGCACGCCGCTCTTCATCGCGCGCGGCGCGGGCGCCGAGATCGTGGATGCGGACGGGCGCAGTTACCTCGACTTCGTGGGTTCGTGGGGTCCCTTGATCGCCGGGCATGCTCATCCGCAGGTGCTCGCCGCGATCGGCGCTGCACTCGTGCACGGCACGACCTATGGCGCGCCGTGCGCGGCGGAAGTGGAGCTCGCCGAGCGCATCGTGGCCGCCTACCCGCAGGCTGAACAGGTACGCTTCGTCTCCTCCGGGACCGAAGCGGTGATGAGCGCGATCCGCGTGGCGCGCGCCTTCACCGGGCGCGAGCTGATCGTCAAGTTCGCCGGCTGCTACCACGGACATGCCGACCATCTGCTGGTGGCTGCGGGCTCGGGACTCGCCACCTTCGGCCAACCCTCCTCGGCAGGCGTGCCGGCGGCCTTCACCGCGTGCACGCGGGTGCTGCCGCTCGATGACGAAGCGGCGTTGCGCGAGCTGCTGCAGCGCGAAGGCGCACGTGTTGCCGCCGTCATCATCGAGCCGGTGCCCGCCAATCACGGCCTGTTGCCGCAACGGCGCGAGTTCCTGCTCGCGCTGCGCGAGCTCACTCGCGAGCACGGCGCGCTGCTGATCTTCGACGAGGTGATCTCCGGGTTTCGTCTGGCGCGCGGCGGTGCCGCCGAACGGCTCGGGATCGCTGCGGATCTCGCTACCTTCGGCAAGGTGATCGGCGGCGGCATGCCGGTCGGCGCCTTCGCCGGAGCGCGGCGCATCATGGCGCGGCTGGCGCCCGACGGGGACACGTACCAGGCCGGCACACTCTCCGGAAATCCGGTAGCGATGGCTGCGGGAGTGGCGACGCTCGCACTGCTCGAGCGCGAGGCAGGCTGGCAGCGCCTGGAAGAGCGCGGCGCGGAGCTCGAGCGGCTGCTGCAGCCGGTGCTCGCCACCGCCCGCTTTCCGCTGCAGCTGGTGCGCGTCGGCTCGTTGTTCTGGCTGTCGCTGCATGCCGGCGGCGCGCCGCGCACCGCGCAGCCGCTCACGCGCGAGGAGAGCGCGCGCTTTGGCGCGCTGTTTCACGGCATGCTGGCGCGCGGCGTCTACCTGCCGCCCTCCGCATACGAAGCGTGCTTTCTGTCGCTCGCGCACGGCAGCGCCGAGCTCGCGCGCTTCGTGCAGGCGCTCGGCAGCACGCTCGCGGAGCTCGCGTGAAAGCGACCCGCGTCTTCCAGCTCACTGCCCTCGCCCTGGTGGTGGTGGCTGCCGTGCAGGTCGGCTGGTGGCTGTACGACCAGCACGCCTATACCGTCGAGAAGGTGCTGGCCGCGCGTGGCGCCTATCGTGAGCAGACCGCCGCGGCGCAGGCGTTGCTCGATGCGGGAGTGAGCCCGCAGCGCGTCGGGCAGCTGCTTCCCGCGATCGTGGTGCGTGACGGACGCGCAGCGCTCGCTCCGCAGGTCGAGCAGACGCTGACGAGCGAGGAGCGTCATCGCTACAACCAGTACGCCTGGGAGGGCTCGTTCTTCCTGCTGGCGCTGGCGCTGTGCATCGCGGTGATCGCACGTGCGCTGCGGGCCGAGACGCGGGTACGCGAGGAGCAGGAGAGCTTTCTCGCGCTGGTTTCTCACCAGTTCAAGACGCCGCTCGCCAGCCTGCAGCTCTCGCTCGAGACGCTGGCGCTGCGCACCCCGCCCCCGCAGACCGCGCGCACGCTGATCGAGCGCATGCTGGCGGACCTGGCGCGCATGGAGCTGATGGTCACGCAGATCCTGGAGAGCGCGCGCCTCGAGCGCGGCCGCGTGGAGCTGCGGCCCGAGGCGGTGCCGCTGGCGGCTGCGGTGGCGCGGGTGCTGGCACCGCTCGAGGAGCGCGCGCGCCAGGAGCGCATCGTGCTCTCGAGCGACATCGCCGCAGCGCTGTGCGTGCAGAGCGATCCGCTCGCACTCGACATGGTGCTGCGCAACGTGCTCGAGAACGCGCTGGCGGCGGTGCAGGCGGCCGGCGGCGGCCGCATCGAGGTGCAGGCGCGCGCCGCCAACGGCGAAGTGCAGCTCAGCGTGCGCGACACCGGCGTCGGCTTCGCGCCCGCCGACGGCGCGCGTCTGTTCACCCGGTTCACGCGCCTGCACGGCAGCGGTGGCGGGCACTACGGCACCGGGCTCGGACTGTTCATCGTGCGTCGCATGATGGAGCTGGCGCACGGCCGCGTCAGCGCGCACAGCGACGGTGTCGGCCAGGGGGCGAGGGTGGAGCTTGCCTGGCCGGAAGCGTCCGCAGCGTCCGCGGCTCTGCAGGGGAGCACGACGTGAGTCCGCCGGGTGCGCCGCACGTGCTGGTGGTGGAGGACGATCCGCACCTCGCCGCCGGAGTCATGGAGAACCTGCGGGCGGAGGGCTACCAGGTCAGCACGGCCGCCGACGGCGCACAGGCCCTCGGCTGGCTGAGCGGCCATGCCTGTGAGCTCATCGTCCTCGATGTCATGCTGCCCGGCATGGACGGCTTCAGCGTCTGCCGCGCGCTGCGCGAGCAGGGCAACACCACCCCGGTGCTGTTCCTCACCGCGCGCGGCGACCCGGCCGACCGCGTGCGTGGGCTCGAGGCCGGCGGCGACGACTACCTGGCGAAGCCGTTTCACCTGCAGGAATTCCTGCTGCGCGTACGCGCGATCGTCAGGCGCTGGGACTGGTACCGCAGCGCCTCCGCCACCGCAGCCACTGCGGTGCTGCGCTTCGGCGGCAACGAGGTCGACTTTCGCGCGTTTCGCGCGCGCGCGTGGAATGGCGAGGCCCAGGAGCTCACCGAGAAAGAGGCGATGATCCTCAAGGTGCTGGCCGAGCATGCCGGTGAGATCGTCTCGCGCGAGGACCTGCTCGAGCGCGTCTGGGGCTACGACGTATTCCCCTCGACCCGCACCGTCGACAACTTCATCCTGCGATTGCGCAAGCGCTTCGAGCAGGATCCCGCCAATCCGCGGCATTTTCTCACCGTCTGGGGGGTGGGCTACCGCTTCCTGGGCGAGGGCGAGCCGTGAGCACCGCGGTCGCGCTGCGCATCGGCACGCGCGCCTCGGCGCTGGCGCTGTGGCAGGCGCGGCACGTCGCGCAGCTCATCGACGCGCAACCCGGCGCACCGCGCGCGGAGCTCAGGCACATCCGTACCGCCGGCGACGTGCAGAGCGAAGTGCCGCTGTGGCAGGCCGGGGGCAGCGCATTCTTTACCCGCGAGATCGACCGCGCGCTGCTCGACGGTGCGGTGGACGCGGGGGTGCACAGCCTGAAGGACATGCCGACGCAGTTGCCGGCCGGTGTCGCGCTGGCGGCGGTCCTGCCGCGCGCGGATGCGCGCGACGCGCTGGTCAGCCGCGGCGGCGCGAGGCTCGCCGCGCTGCCGCCGGGGGCACGCATCGGCACCAGCAGCCTGCGGCGACGCGCTTTTCTCGCCCGGCTGCGTCCGGATGCGCAACTGCTGGAGCTGCGTGGCAACGTGCCGACGCGGATCGAGCGGCTGCAGCGCGGCGACTACGACGCGGTGGTGCTCGCGGCCGCCGGGCTTGCGCGGCTCGGTCTCGAGCGGCATGTGAGCGAGTACCTCGATCCGCAGGATCTGCCGCCGGCGGTGTCGCAGGGCGCCATCGCGGTGTGTGCACGCAGCGGCGACGCCACGACGCTGCGCTGGCTGGCGGCGCTCGATGACGCCCCGACCCGGCTCGCGGTGAGTGCCGAGCGCGCGTTGCTCGCGCATCTGCAGGGCGGCTGCCAGGTTCCGCTCGGCGGACTGGCGACGTTCACTGATGGCGTGCTGGCGCTGCAGGCGAGCGTGTGTGCGCTCGATGGCTCGCAGCGCTTGTCGGCCTGCGCGGCGGTCGCCGCCGCCACCGCAGCCGAAGCGGTGGCGCTCGGGCGGCGCGTGGCGGAGGAGCTGCTCGCCCACGGTGCCGCCACGCTCATCGCCGGGCAGCGCGCGGTGCTGGCCGTGGAGGAGCCGTGAGCACACTGGCAGGACGCCGGCCCGTGGTGGTCACGCGCGCCGAAGGCAAGGACGGGCCGCTCAGCCGCGAGCTGCGCGGGCTCGGCCTCACGGTACTCAGCTGGCCCGCGGTGAGCGTCGGCGCCGCGGACCCCGGACCGCTACGCGCCGCGCTCGCCGACGTGCACTCTTTCGGCTGGATCGTATTTGCGAGCCGCCACGCCGTGGCGGCGGTGCTCGGGCAGCTGCCCGCTGCTCCGTCCGGGGTACGCGTCGCAGCGCTCGGGCAGGCCACCGCGCTCACTCTGCGCCAGCGCGGCTGGCCGGTCGATCTGATACCGGACGAGGCCAACGCCGCGGCGCTGGTGGCCGCGTTCGCAGCGCGCTGGGAAGCTGAGGACGCGGGCGTGCGCATGCTCTACCCCGCGAGCTCGCGCGCGCTGCCCACGATCGCCGCCGGGTTGCGACAACTCGGCGCGCGCGTGACACAGGTCGAGGCTTATCGCACCGACAGCGCACGGCTCGATCTGGCCGAATGCCGCGACTGGATCGCGCGCGGCGAGATCGCGGCGGTGACCTTCGCCAGCCCCTCCGCGGTGATCGAGCTGGCCCACTCGCTCGGCGAGCAGGATTTTCAGCGACTGCTCGGCGGCGCCGCCGCGGTAGCCATCGGCCGCACCACGGCACACGAGCTGCGCGCTCGCGGGCAGCGCGCCGTCATCGCCGAGGCAGCGACGCTGCATGGCCTGGCCATGACCACTCTTCGCTTGCTGCAGACGAGAGACTGAAGCCATGGGATTTCCGCAACAGCGTCCGCGACGCACCCGCGCTTCCGCCGCCTGGCGGCGTGTGGTGCGCGAGACTCGCCTCCTGCCGGACGATTTCATCTACCCGATGTTCGTGGTACCGGGGCGCGCCACGCGTCGCGCAGTGGCCAGCATGCCGGGCATCTGCCAGCTCTCGGTCGACGAGGCGGTGAAGGAAGCGCAGGCCGCCGCCGCCGCCGGGGTACCGGGGGTACTGCTGTTCGCGGCTCCGGACCGAAAGGATGCGCGCGCCAGCGATGCCGTTGATCCCCGCGGACTCGCCGCCCAGGCCATCGGCGCGATCAAGTCGGCCTGCCCGCAGCTGCTGGTGTGGGCGGACGTGTGCCTGTGTGGCGCCACCGATCACGGCCATTGCGGTCATGTGTCGCCCGGCGGTGTCATCGACAACGATTCCTCGCTGGAGACGCTGGCGCAGGTGGCGTTGAATTACGCGTGCGCCGGCGCAGACGCCGTCGCGCCGAGCGACATGATGGACGGTCGCGTCGCTGCGATCCGCGCACACCTCGATGCGCACGGGCAGGCGCACACCCCGATCGTCGCCTATGCGGCCAAGTACGCCTCCTCCTTCTACGGGCCGTTCCGCGAGGCGGCCGAGTCGACGCCGGCCTTCGGTGACCGCCGCTCCTACCAGATGGATCCCGCCAACGCACGGGAGGCTTTGCGCGAGGTGCGGCTCGACATCGAGGAGGGCGCTGACCTGGTGATGGTGAAGCCCGCCGGCCCCTATCTCGACGTCATCCGCCAGGTGCGTGATGCGGTCACGGTGCCGCTGGTCGCCTACCAGGTTTCCGGGGAGTACAGCCTCATCAAGGCCGCCGCCGAGCGGGGCTGGATCGATGAGCGCGCCGCGGTGCTCGAGACGCTCACCGCGATTCGCCGCGCCGGCGCCGATCTCATCATCAGCTACTTCGCCCCGCAGGTGAGCCAGTGGCTACGGGCGTGAATACCGCGCAGCCCGCGACGCGCGCCACGGCCGGGGCATTCCTCGCCGCGTGCCGCCGCGAGCCCGTGGCGCACCGACCCATCTGGATCATGCGCCAGGCGGGGCGCTACCTGCCGGAGTATCGCGCGCTGCGCGCGCGGGTTGACTTCGAGGCGCTGACGCGCACGCCGGAGCTCGCCGCCGAAGTGACGTTGCAGCCGCTGCGGCGCTTTGCGCTCGATGCGGCCATTCTCTTCAGCGACATCATGACGCCACTTTCGGGGATGGGTATTCCGCTCACCTTCGAGCCCGGTCCGGTGGTGCGCGAGCCGATCCGCAGCCGCGCGCAGATCGAGGCGCTGCCGGCGCTCGTGCCGGCACGCGACGTGCCATTCGTGCTGGAGAGCATCCGGCTGGTGCGCGCCAACGCCCCCGCGGGGGTGCCGCTCATCGGCTTCGCCGGTGCGCCGTTCACGCTGCTGTGCTACCTGGTCTGCGGCCGGCCCTCCAAGGAATTTGCCGCAGCCCGCGCGTTCCTCTACGCCCAGCCCGAAGCCGCGAAGCTGCTGCTCGGTCACCTGGCGGACGCCATGGCGGCCTATCTCGCGGCACAGGCGCAGGCAGGTGCGCAGGCGCTGATGCTGTTCGAGTCGTGGGCCGGACTGCTGGCGCCGCGCGAGTTCAGCGAGTTCGCGCTGCCGGCGGTGCGGCGCGTGGCGGCGGCGCTGCAGGCGTGCGGCGTGCCGCTCATCTATTACATGAACCAGGGCGCGGCGCTCACCCCGGCCGTGGCCGAGCTCGAGGTCGACGTGATCGGCGTCGACTGGCGCTCGGATCTGGCTCAGGTGCGCAGGCAACTCGGGCCGGGCAAGGCGGTGCAGGGCAATCTCGATCCCGCCGCGCTGTTCGCGCCGCCGGCGGCGCTCAAGCGGCACGCCGACGCGGTGTTCGACGCCGCCGGCGATGCCCCTGGACACATCTTCAACCTGGGCCACGGCATCTGGCCCGACACCGACCCGGACCAGGTCGCACGGTTGGTGGATTACGTCCATGAGCGGCGCTAGCGACTTCGCCGCGACCGCGACGGCCTGTTTTCAGGAACTGCAGGGACGCGTGTGCGCCGCCTTCGAGGCGCTCGAGCCGCAGGGCCGCTTTGTCGCGCGCAGCTGGCGCAAGCCGTCGGGTCACCGCCTGCAGGGCGGCGGCGAATCGCGCCTCATGCGCGGGACGGTGTTCGAGAAGGTCGGCGTCAACGTGAGCCATGTGTGGGGAGTATTGGCGCCGGAGGCGCGGGCGCTGGTGACGGGCGCGGCGGAGTCGGGCGAGTTCATCGCCTGCGGCATTTCGCTGGTCGCTCACATGATGAATCCCTATGTCCCCGCCGTGCATCTCAACCTGCGCTACCTGTCCACCAGCCGCGCCTGGTTCGGCGGCGGCACCGATCTCACGCCGACTTTCGCGTTCGAGGAGGACACGCAGGAGTTCCATCGCGCGCTGCGCCGCGCCTGCGACGCGTACCGCGCGGACGCGTACCAGGAGTTCAGCGCCTGGTGCGACCGCTACTTCTACCTGCCGCACCGCCACGAGCCGCGCGGCGTCGGTGGCATTTTCTTCGACGATCTGGCGAGCGGCGATGCGGCCGGCGACTTTGCCTTCGTGCGCGCGGTCGGCGAGGCATTCCTCGACGCGTATCCGCGCATCGTAGCCCGCCGCAAGGAGCTGCCCTACGACGAGGCGGCGCGTGAGCAGCTGCTGTATAAGCGTGGCCGTTACGTGGAGTTCAATCTGGTGTACGACCGCGGCACCCGCTTCGGCTTCAGTACCGACGCGGACCCGGAGGCGTACCTGATGAGTCTGCCACCCGTCGTGAAGTGGTGAGCCGCACCGGAGCGACTGTCACGCGGGGCTGCACCTGGAGCCAGCTGGCAGGGGACGACCAGAACAGCTGCGCTGGCCGACTCCCTGCGGCAGTGCGCCAATGCGCGCCCAGCACCGTGGCAATGGCCTCGAGCGTCTCCGCCGGCGGCCGCCACAGGCGGCGCAATCCGCGATATGTCGCCACGGTTCAACTCCTCACGCTGGCATCCGGTTCCTGCTTATTGAAGAGTGGCGAACAGTGCCGGAGGTTCCGGTAAAAAGTGTTGCCCGCGAGCGACGGCGCATTTAAACCCCGCCCGCGATGCGCTTCTCTAAAGGCTTGAATGACGCAAGCGCAGGCCGGGAACACGCGGGTCGAGTGGGAGGGAGCGCTGGTTCAGCGCGCCTGCGCTGGGGATGCGCGTGCCTTCGAGAGGCTGTACCGCGAGCATGCGGGACGGGTTTACGGGCTGTGCCTGCGCATGACGCGCGATGCTCAGCTGGCGGAGGATTGTACGCAGGACACGTTCATCAATGCCTGGCGCGCGCTGTCGCGGTTTGAGACGCGCAGCTCGCTATCGACCTGGCTGCACCGCATCGCGGTGAACGTGAGCCTGGCAAAGCGCCGCAAGAGCACACCGCTGGCCGAGTCCACGTCCGAGGACGAGGAGCGCCCCGTGGCCGACTGGACCCTGGAGACCCCGGTGGAAGTGGCGGAAATCGAAGATGCGATCGGTGAGCTGCCCGACGGGGCGCGCGACGCGCTGGTGCTGCACGCCCTGTACGGCTATTCGCACGGCGAGGCGGCGCAGATGCTCGGGATCGCCGAGGGCACGTGCAAGGCCCAGTTGCACCGCGCCCGTAAGCTGCTGCGCGAGCGATTGGGCGTGGAGGTGAACTGACATGACAGAGCCGCGCGATGAACGCCAGGTTCGCTCGCTGCGCGAGCTGCCGCAGGCTATCGAGCCGCAGCGTGATCTGTGGCCCGGGATCGAGGCGCGCCTCAACCCGCTGCCCGCCGCCGCGCCGCTGGCGACCGATGCGCAGCGGCTGCCAGTGCGCGGCGGCAGTGCGCGGCTGCGCTGGCTGGCCGCGGCGGCCATGGTGGCGAGCGTCGCGGTGGGCGTGTGGATCGGCCGCAGCCTGCTGCCGGCCGGCGGTCCGGGCGGTGCGGCCACGTCCCCCACCAACCCGCCGGGCTTCGCCGCGCTGAGCGGTGGGAGCGCGCTCGATGCCACGTACGTGAGCGATCCGCGCTATCAGCACCAGCGTGCGCAGCTGCTGCGCTCGCTGCCGGCCCGGCTCGCGGCGCTGCCGCCGCCGGCGCGCGCCAAGGTCATGGCGAGCCTGGCGGCGCTCACCAAGGCCAAGGAGGATCTCGAGAGCGCGCTCGGCAAGGATCCGGGCAATGCGCTGTTACAGGAGCTGCTCGTGGACACTTACCAGGATGAGATGCGCGTCCTCAGCGACGTGCAAGCCAGCGACGCTGGCAGGGGGATATGAACATGCGTATGGCCTGCAGGCTGTCGGTGCCGTTGCTGCTGCTCTGCGCGAGCGCGGGGGCGGGCGCCACCAGCGAGGGCACCTTCGAGCGTACGGTGCCTGCGCAGCCGCGCGGCGTGGTCGAGATTTCCAACGTCGCCGGCTCGATCGAGGTGAGCGGCTGGGATCGCCCGGAGGTGAGCGTGCGTGCCGAGCTCGAGGGGGGCGTCGAGCGCGTGGACGTCGGCAGCGACGGCGGCCGCACCACGATCAAGGTGGTGCTGTCGTACTCCGGCCATCATGGCGAG
>Ga0307477_10002689_pt1 | contig 13579 bp, 12 predicted proteins | sample atmos_gasesECM2C_FD_203316 | JGI IMG/M metagenome (GOLD analysis project Ga0307477, IMG submission 203316) | Hardwood forest soil microbial communities from Morgan-Monroe State Forest, Indiana, United States - atmos_gasesECM2C_515 | ecosystem: Environmental > Terrestrial > Soil > Temperate...
GAAAGCGCCCCAGCACTGCCTCCGCTGGGGGTTAGCGAATCGGCAGTCCTGGGGCGCGAGCGGCTTAATCGGCCCCCTTGGGCAGGATTGAATAGAGGCCAGCCGCAATGGGTGGGGTCTGCGCATCGTAACATGCTCAAACCTCATCAACCCTCAAGGAAGGGTGAAGCGGGCGGAAAGCTGCTCGTTGCGGGCGCGCAAAACCGCTCGTTGCGAGCGCGGAATGACCGCTCGCAGCGGCGCCGCTGCGAGCGGCCCGAGGAGGTCCGCTCAGCCCGAGAGGCCCCGGGCCAGCTCGACCAGCAGGCGCACGCCGAAGCCCGAGCCGCCCTTGGCCGCGTAGGGCCGGCCCAGGTCCCAGGCCACCCCGGCGATGTCCACGTGGGCCCAGGGGGTGTCGCCCACGAACCGGTGCAGGAACTCGGCCGCGGTGATAGAGGCCGCCTTGCGCCCCTCGGGGGCGTTGTTGAGGTCGGCGTACTGGCCCTTGACCATGTCGGCGTACTCCTCGTGCAGGGGCAGCCGCCACAGGGCCTCGCCGCTGCGCTCGGCCGCGGCCTGGACCCGGTCGGCCCACGCGTCGTCGTTGGACATCAGCCCGGCGTGGGTCGAGCCCAGGGCCACCACGATCGCCCCGGTGAGGGTGGCCAGGTCAACCAGGCGCTCCGCGCCCTGGCCCAGCGCATGGTGCAGGCAGTCGGCCAGGACCAGCCGGCCCTCGGCGTCGGTGTTGTTGATCTCGATCGTGGTCCCGCTGGCCGCGCGCACGATGTCGCCCGGCTTGACCGAGCGCCCGCTGGGGAGGTTCTCGGTGGCTCCCACCACGGCCACCAGCGAGACCGGGAGGCGCAGGCGGGCGATGGCCCCCACCGACTCGAGCACGGCCGCCCCCCCGGACATGTCGAACTTCATCTCCTGCATCTTGGCCGCGGGCTTGATCGAGATCCCGCCGCTGTCGAAGGTCACCGCCTTGCCCACGTAACCCAGCCGGGGGCCGCTGGCGTCCGGGCCCTGGTAGCGCAGGGTGATCAGGGCGGGCTCCTGGTAGGTGCCCTGGGCCACGGCCGCGAACGCGCCCATGCCCCGAGCGAGGATGCCCTCGCGACCCTCCACCTCGACCTCGACTCCCTCGAGGCCGTCCGCCAGCTCGCGGGCCCGCTCGGCCAGCCGGGTGGGGGTCATGTCGTTGGCCGGGGTGTCCTGCAGCTCGCGGGCCGCGTTCTGGGCCTCCGCCAGGATGGCGGCCGCCTCCACCGCGGGGCCCACGTCGTGATGGGCCGACACGGTCAGGCTCTCGATGCCCTCGCCCTCTCCGTCCTCGCCCCCCCTGGACGCGGACTTGTAGCGGTCGAAGTCATAGGCGGCCAGCTCGCTCCCCTCGACCAGGGCGGCGGCCACCGCGTCGTCCACGTCGTGGGGCAGCTCCCAGGCCAGGGCCCGGCTCCCGAGCTCCTTGGCCCGGTCGTGGACCACGGCGGCGGCCACCCGAGCCCGCTCGGGGCCGAACCGGCCCCGCTCGCCCAGGCCGGCGATCAGCCACCGCCTGCCCTGGGCGTGGGCCAGGGCCAGATGCTTGAACCGGGACCGGGCCTCGCCCGCGTCCACCAGTCCCTGGAGGGTGGCGCCGTCGACGTCGTGCGCGATCGACTCGCCCTCGAACAGGCCCACTGCGATCGTGTCCGCCGCGGTCTCCCCCGCCGGCTTGGTTGTCGCCGAGACCACCAACCCGGCTCGGCAGCATATCCGGGCGCCGCTACCATTGCCGCCCCTGGTGCCATTCACTCGACGAGAGGCCTGACCGATGCCCAAGACCGTGATCCTCGGAGCCGCCCGCACCCCGGTGGGCAAGATGGGCGGCGGGCTGGCGTCGGTGGACGCCACCGAGCTGGGCGGGATCGCCATGAGCTGCGCGCTGGAGCGCGCCGCGGTGGAGCCCGAGCAGGTGGAGCACGTGGTCATGGGCCAGGTCCTCCAGGCCGGGCAGGGCCAGATCCCCTCGCGCCAGGCCCAGATCAAGGCGGGCATCCCCAAGGAGATCTCCTCGGAGACCATCAACAAGGTGTGCGCCTCGGGTATCCGGGCCGTCGGCCTGCTCGACGCCGGCATCCGCGCGGGCGACCTCGAGGTGGGCCTGGGCGGGGGCATGGAGTCGATGTCCCAGGCCCCCTACCTCCTGCCCCAGGCCCGGTTCGGCTACCGGATGGGCGACGCCAAGATGTTCGACGCCATGATCAAGGACGGGCTGACCAACCCGTTCTCGGGCAAGCAGATGTTCGTCGAGGCCACCGAGGTGGCCGAGGAGCTCGAGATGACCCGGGCCGACATGGACCGCTGGGCCCTGCGCTCGCACGAGCGGGCGATCGCCGCCACCGACGAGGGCCGGCTGCCGGAGGAGATCGTGCCCGTGACCGTGAAGGGCAAGAAGGGCGACACCGTGGTCGAGGTGGACGAGGGTCCCCGGCGCGATACCTCGCTGGAGAAGCTGGCGGCCCTGCCCGGCCTGGTCGGCAAGGAGGGCAGCCACACGGCGGGCAACTCCTCCGGGGTCAACGACGGCGCGGGGGCGATGGTGGTGGCCAGCGAGGAGTGGGCGAGCGCCAATGGCAAGGAGGTGCTCGCGGTGATCCTGGCCCAGGCCCAGGTGGCCGACGAGTTTGCGTACCTGGCGCGCACCCCGGCGGTGGCCGCCCGCAAGGCGCTCGAGAAGGCCGGGCTGCAGGCCAGCGACATCGACCTGTGGGAGATCAACGAGGCGTTCGCATCGGTCGCGCTGAACTCGATCCGCATGCTCGGCATCGACGAGGAGCGGGTCAACGTCAACGGCGGCGCGGTGGCCCTGGGCCACCCCATCGGGGCCTCCGGGGCTCGCATCCTCGGCTCGCTCGTGCTCGAGCTGCGCCGCCGCGGCGGCGGGCTCGGCTGTGCCGCGATCTGCTCCGGCGGAGGCCAGGGCGACGCGGTCATCGTGCGCGTCTGACTGGGCCAACCGGCGGAGCGGTCTCGTGCACTCCTCGCGGAGCGCGGCGTTCTTCGACCTGGACCGCACCCTCATCGAGGGGTCTTCGGGCTTTCACTGGGCGCGGGCGGCTCGCCGGGCCGGGCTGATCTCGCGCGGGCAGCTCCTGCGCGACGCGTGGGCCAACCTCGTGTTCCGGGTCCAGGGATCGACCGATCGGGCCGCCGACGCGGTCAAGGAGCGGGTGGCGCTGGCCATCGCCGACGTCCCCGTGCGCGACCTCATGCGCCTGGCGCCCCAGGTCCTGGCCGGGGTGCTGCCGCGCCTGTACCCGCAGATGCTCGCCGTGGCCTACGAGCACCAGGATGCCGGGCGCCCGATCTACATCTGCACCGCGGCCTCGCAGGAGATGGCCGAGCTCCTGGCCCACGTCCTGGGGTTCGACGGGGGAGTGGGCTCGCGCTCGGAGATCGTGGACGGCCGCTACACCGGGCGCCCCGCGGGCCCCTATGCCTATCGCGAGGGCAAGGCCCAGGCCATGCGCGAGCTGGCCGAGCGCGAGCACATCGACCTCCAGACCTCCTACGCGTACTCGGACTCCGAGTCGGACCTGCCCATGCTGCGCGCGGTCGGCCATCCGGTGGCCGTCAACCCCGACGCCGAGCTGGCCCGGGTGGCCCGAGCCGAGGACTGGGAGGTGATGCGCTTCGAGCGTCTGGGCCGGCGCCTGAAGGTGCTCGGTGCGGCCCTGGCCGCCGCCGCCGTGGGCGGGGCGGGACGCACGGTGGCCTCGCGCCGGGGCCTGCCCCGGCGCCCGGCCGTGGCCGCCCGCCGGAGCTTGGCGCTGCGGGCCTGGGCCCGGCGGTGACCCTCGAGCTGACCGACGAGCAGCGCAGCATCCGTGAGCTGGCCGCGCGCTTCGCCGACGAGGTGATCGCCCCAGCCGCCCCCGGCTGGGACCGCGAGCACCGGTTTCCACGGGAGGTGTTCGCCCGGATGGGGGAGCTGGGCCTGGTTGGGTCGTGCCTGCCCGTGCAGCTGGGTGGGGCGGGCGCCGACTTCCTGTCCTACGTGCTGGTCATGGAGCAGGTGGCGCGCGGAGACGCCGGTCTGGCGGTGACCCTGGCGGTCCAGGTGGGCGCGGGCGCGCTGCCGATCCTCGGCCACGGCAGCCCCGAGCAGGTCGAGCGCCTGGTCCCGCCGCTGGCCCAGGGGGAGGAGCTGTGCGCGTTCGCCCTTACCGAGCCGGGCTCGGGCTCGGATGCCGCCGCGCTCCGGACCCGGGCCGTGGCCGGCCGGCTGACCGGATCCAAGCAGTTCGTGACCAACGGCTCGCACGCGAACACGTTGATCGTGTTCGCGCGCGATCGGGAGGGGTCCGGGGGAGACGCGATCTCGGCCTTCGTGGTGCGGGGCGACGCGCCCGGGCTGCGCGTGCTGCGCGAGGAGGACAAGCTGGGGCTGCACTCCTCCTCCACCGCGGCCCTCAGCTTCGAGGACACGCCGGGCGAGCCCCTGGGCATGCCGGGAGCGGGCATGCGGATCGCCCTGTCCACCCTGGACGGGGGGCGCATCTCGATCGCCGCCCAGGCGGTGGGGATCGCCCAGGCCGCGCTCGACGTGGCCGCCGCCTACGCGCGCGAGCGCCACGCGTTCGGGGGACCGATCGGGCGGTTCCAGGCCATCGGCCACAAGCTGGCCGACATGCAGACCGAGATCGAGGCGGCACGGGCCCTGACCTACCGGGCGGCGCGGCTCAAGCAGGCCGGTCGCCCCCACACGGTCGAGGGGGCCCAGGCCAAGCTGTTCGCCAGCGCCGTGGCCCGCCGGCAGACGGGCGAGGCGATCCAGGTTCTCGGCGGCTACGGGTACACGCGCGACTTCCCGGTCGAGCGCTACTACCGCGACGCCAAGGTGACCGAGATCTACGAGGGCACGAGCGAGATCCAGCGCCTCGTCATCGCCCGCGCCCTGCTCGGGGAGGCGGCGGGTTGAGGGGCGGGGTGGGGCTTCGGCGCCGCATAGACTGGGTCCATGGCCACCGAGCCGCGTGAGGCCAGCGAACAGGAGGCGTGGGAGCGGGCCTACGCGCAGTCGCGCGAGCGCCGGTCGCCGTTTCAGACCCTGTCGGGCGAGCCGGTCGAGGCCCTGTACACCGAGCGCGACCTGCCCCCCGACCCCGGCCACGCGATCGGCTATCCGGGCCAGCCCCCGTTCACCCGGGGGGTGTACCCGTCCATGTACCGGGGGCGCCTGTGGACCATGCGCCAGTTCGCCGGCTTCGGCACGGCCGAGGAGACCAACCGGCGCTTTCGCTACCTGCTCGACCACGGCCAGACCGGCCTGTCCACCGCGTTCGACATGCCCTCCCTGATGGGGCTGGACTCCGACCATCCGCGCTCGCTGGGCGAGGTGGGGCGCGAAGGGGTGGCCGTGGACACGCTCGAGGACATGGAAACGCTGTTCGGGGGGATCCCCCTTGGCGAGGTGAGCGTGTCGATGACCATCAACGCGCCCGCGGCGATCATGCTCGCCTTCTACGTGGTCGCGGCCGAGCGCCAGGGGGTGGGGCCCGAGCGCCTGAGCGGGACGATCCAGACCGACATCCTCAAGGAGTACATCGCCCAGAAGGAGTGGTGCTTCCCGATCGACCCGGCCATGCGTCTGGTGGGGGACATGATCGAGTGGTGCTCGGAGCACATGCCCCGCTGGCATCCGGTCTCGATCTCCGGGTACCACATCCGCGAGGCGGGAGCCACCGCGGCCCAGGAGCTGGCCTTCACCCTCAAGGACGGCCTCACCTACGTCGAGCAGGCGGTGCAGCGCGGGTTGGACGTGGACGACTTCGCCCCCCGGCTGTCGTTCTTCTTCAACGCCCACATCGACTTCTTCGAGGAGATCGCCAAGTACCGGGCCGCCCGGCGCATCTGGGCCCGCGAGCTACGCGAGACGTTCGGGGCCCGCGATCCGCGCTCGTGGCTGATGCGCTTCCACACCCAGACGGCCGGGGTCTCGCTGACCGCGCAGCAGCCGCTGAACAACATCGTGCGCACGGCCATCGAAGCCCTGGCCGCGGTGCTGGGGGGGACCCAGTCGCTGCACACAAACTCGTTCGACGAGGCCCTGGCCCTGCCCACCGAGGAGGCGGTGCGGGTGGCCCTGCGCACGCAGCAGATCATCGCCCACGAGACCGGGGTGACCAACACCATCGACCCCCTGGGCGGGGCCTACTTCGTGGAGGCGCTCACCGATCGCATGGAGGGGCGCGCGTACGACTACTTCGCCAAGATCGACGAGCTCGGGGGGATGGTGGAGGCCATCAAGGCCAACTTCCCCCAGCGCGAGATCGCCGAGGCGGCCTTCGAGCATCAGAGCCAGGTGGACGCGGGCGAGAGGATCGTGGTCGGAGTCAACGACTACCGGCACGAGGACGAGCAGCTCCCTTCCCTCCTCCACATCGACCCGGCCCTAGAGCGCAAGCAGGTCGACCGGGTCAGGGCCGTGCGCTCGCGCCGCGACCCCGAGGCGGCCGAGCAGGCGCTGGGCGCCCTGCGCGAGGCCGCGGCCCACCCCGGGCGCAACCTGATGCCCGGCCTGCTCGACGCGGCCCGGGCCCAGGCCACCGAGGGGGAGATGATCGGCGCCCTGCAGACCGAGTTCGGGACCTACACCGAGACCCCGGTGTTCTGAGGTGAGCGGGCCCCCCTCCAGCCGCAAGATCCGGGTGGTGGTGGCCAAGCCGGGCCTGGACGGGCACGACCGCGGGGCCAAGATCATCGCCCGGGCCCTGCGGGATGCGGGCATGGAGGTCATCTACACCGGGCTTCACCAGACCCCGGAGCAGATAGTGGAGACCGTCCTCCAGGAGGACGCCGACGCGGTCGGGCTGTCGATCCTGTCCGGGGCCCACATGACCCTGGTCCCCCGGGTGGTCTCGCTCCTGCGCGACCAGCAGGCCGACGACGTGGTGGTGACGGTGGGGGGCACCATCCCGGCCGACGACATCCCCGAGCTCAAGCGCTTGGGGGTGGCCGAGGTGTTCACCCCGGGCGCCCCCACCCAGGCCATCATCGACTTCATCCGCCAGGCCGTCCCCCCGGGCCACAGCGCCTAGGGCGACCGGGCGCCCCCCTGGTCCGCCCTGGGCCAGCGCGGTCCGGGCGGCCGGCGTGGCCGCTGGGCGGGGGGTAGCCTCCGAGAGGGCCCCGGGGCCCGCCCTGGGCCCGCTTCCCGATTGACTCATCAGTCAACCGGGTAGCATTGCGCCCGTTTGATCAGCCCCAAGGAGGGTCACTTGAAGATTTGCGTCCTGGTGAAGGAGGTCCCGGACGCCGCCGTCGAGAAGCGCATCGATCCCTCGACGGGGCGCCTGGACCGCAGCGGGGAGAAGAACCTCAACCCCTACGACACCCACGCCATCGAGGCGGCCATGCAGATCCGGGAGGGCGGCAACGCGGAGGTCGAGGAGATCGTCGCGGTCACCATGGGTCCCGAATCGGCCATGCGCGCCCTGCACAAGGCGGTCTCGCTGGGCGCTGACCGGTCCATCCAGCTGACCGACGACGCCCTGGCCGGGTCCGACGTGGCCGCCACCGGCTACGCGCTGGCCAAGACCCTGGCGCGCGAGAGCCCGGATCTCGTCCTGCTCGGCCAGCAGTCCGACGACGGCGAGTGCTACACGATCGGCGCGGTGGTGGCCGACCACCTGGAGATGCCGTCGCTCACCCAGGTGATCAAGATCGACGTGGAGGACGGCAAGCTCCGGTGCGAGCGCCAGGCCGAGTACGGCTACGACACCGTCGCGGTGGAGCTGCCCGCCGTGATCTCGGTGGGCGACGCCATCAACGAGCCTCGCTACCCGTCGCTCAAGGCGATCATGGGAGCCAAGAAGAAGCCGCTCGACAAGCTCAGCATCGCCGACGCGGGCATCGAGCCCGACCAGGTGGGCGAGGAGGGGTCGCGCGTGGTGTGCGGCGACTTCAAGCCCCCGCCGGCCAAGGCCGGGGGCGAGATCATCGAGGACGAGGACACCGACGAGACGGTCCAGAGGATCGTGGCCTGGCTCGAGGAAAGGAAGCTGATCTAGATGCCCGGAATCCTCACCTACGCACTCCACTACGAGGGGGCGCTCAACAAAAACTCGCTGGGAGCGGTGAGCGAGGGCGCTCGCCTGGCCCGCGAGCTGGGGACCGAGGCCCACGTGGTCGTGCTCGGGGGCGACGACCTGAGCGACGAGCTGTGCCAGAGCCTCGGGGGCTACGGCGCGGCCAAGGTGTTCCGGGTCAAGGGGCCCGAGGGCCTGGCCCAGCCGGTGATCGACGCCATGGCCAAGATCATGGAGGAGCAGGGGCATGACTACGCGCTGTTCGGCGGGGGCCTGCTCGGGTTCGAGATCGGGGCCGGGCTGGCCGCGCGGCTGCGGGCCGGGGTGACCATGGAGGTCACCGAGGTCCACGTCGAGGACGGCAAGCTGGTGGCCGAGCGCCCGATCCTCCAGGACAGCCAGATCTCGTCCTCGCGCTACAAGGAGCGCGGGATCATCATCGGCCGGCTGAACGCGTTCGAGGCCCAGCAGGCCGACGGGGCCAGCGCCACGGTGGAGGACGTGGAGGTCGAGTTCTCGCCCTGGTCGAACCGGGCCAGCATGGTCCAGCGGGGCGAGCAGCGGGGGGCCGACGTCAACATCGAGGACGCCGACATCCTGGTGGCCGGAGGCCGCGGACTGGGCAAGCCCGAGGGATTCCAGCTGGCCGAGGCCCTGGCCGAGGCCCTGGGCGGCGCGGTGGCCGCCACCCGCGCGGTGGTGGACGCCGGCTGGTACCCGTACGCGGCCCAGATCGGCCAGACCGGCAAGACGGTCTCGCCCAAGCTGTACCTGGCGGCCGGGATCTCCGGGGCCATCCAGCACAAGGTGGGGATGCAGGGCTCGGAGAGCATCGTGGCCATCAACAAGGACGCCAACGCTCCCATCTTCGAGTTCTCCGACCTCGGCGTGGTGGGCGACCTGAACAAGATCCTGCCCAAGCTCACCGAAGCGGTGAAGGCGAAGAAGGCAGGCTGACCGATGGCGTCGGGGTCGGCCAACGGAGCGGTGGTGCCGAGCGCCTTCCCGCCCCCGGTGGATTCGCGGGAGGAGTTCATCAAGCGCGAGCTCGATCCCGAGGACGAGCGCATCGACGTCGGGGTGGCCATCGTGGGGGGCGGGCCGGCCGGGCTGGCGTGCGCGATCCGCCTCATGGCGCTGCTGGAGGCCGAGCCCGGGCTGGCCGAGCGCCTGGGCGAGGTCCCCGTGGCGGTGATCGAGAAGGGCAAGGTGTGCGGGGCCCACAACCTGTCGGGCGCGGTCATGGTCCCGGGCCCGCTCAAGGAGCTCTTGCCCGACGTGCCGGAGTCCGAGTGGCCCGTGCAGGGCGAGGTATCCAAGGAGACCGTGTACTGGATGCTGTCCTCCAAGCGGGCCCTGCCGCTCAAGCCCACGCCGCCGCCGTTTCGCAACCACGGCAACTACGTGGTGTCGATCGCCGAGCTCTCCCGGTGGCTGGCCTCCCGGGCCGAGGAGGCGGGGGCCTACCTGCTCACCGAGACCGCGGCCACCCAGCTGCTGGTCGCCGACGGCGTGGTCCGCGGCGTCCGCTCGGGCGACAAGGGGCGGGGCCGCAACGGGGAGGAGCTGAGCAACTTCGAGCCCGGGTCCGACGTCAGCGCCCAGGCCACCGTGCTGGCTGAGGGCGTGTGGGGGCACCTGACCGGCGCGGCCATCCGCGAGTTCCGCCTGGCCGAGGGACGCGAGCCGCAGGTGTGGTCCCTGGGGGTCAAGGAGGTGTGGGAGGTGCCCGAGCCGCTTGACCGCGTCATCCACACCCTGGGCTGGCCCCTGCGCTACGGGTCTAAGTGGCAGGAGTTCGGGGGCTCGTGGATCTACCCCATGAGCAAGAACCGGGTCTCGATCGGGTTCGTGGTCGGGCTCGACTACACCGACGCCACCCTGTCGGCCCACGACGTGCTCCAGGAGTTCAAGACCTCCAAGCTCGTGCGCGGGATCCTCGACGGAGGCAAGCGGATCGCGTGGGGAGCCAAGGCCATCCCCGAGGGGGGCTGGTGGGCCATCCCCGAGCTCCACGCGCCGGGCATGGTCCTGTGCGGCGACAGCGCGGGGCTGGTCAACGTCCCTCGCCTGAAGGGCATCCACTACGCCATCCAGTCCGGGATCTATGCGGCGGAGACCATCTTCGAGCGGCTGAAGTCAGGCTCGCACGACTTCTCCCCCTACGAGGACAAGGTCAAGGACTCCTTCATCGGAGACGACCTGTACGAGACCCGCAACATGAAGCAGCCGTTCGGGCGCGGGTTCTTCGTGGGCGGGGCGATCACCAACGCCATGGTGGTCAGCAAGGGCCGCTTCCCCGGAGGGCGGTGGGAGAACCATCGGGACGCCGACGCCCCCGTGACCATGGGCAACAAGAAGGACGGCTATCCCAAGCCCGACGGCAAGTACACCTTCGACAAGCTCTCGAGCGTCTACATCTCGGGCAACGCCACCCGCGACGACGCCCCCAACCACATCCGGGTGCGCCGGCGCGTCCCCCGGACCCTGGCCGAGACGTGGGCATGGATGTGTCCGGCCGGGGTGTACGAGCTCCCCGAGGATGCCCCCGCCGACGGTGAGGTCGAGGTGATCGTCAATTACACCAACTGCGTGCAGTGCGGCGCGATCACGGCCAAGGGAGGACGGCTGACCACGCCCGAGGGCGGGGACGGCCCGCTCTACCAGATCACCTGAGCCGGGTAGGACCCGCCGAAACACTGCCGGCGCGGTCGTGTTGTGTGGGCATGCTCGGGATGAGGTGCCTGCCCACCACCGGCCTGGCCGCGCTGGCGGCCGGCGTGGCCGCGCTCGCGCTGGGCGTCGGGCCGGCGGCGGGCGCGCCGCCGTCGCCCGTGACCATGGCCCCGCGGCCGGGGACCATGCCGCACAGCGCCCGGGTCACGGCCACCGTGGACGACTGCCACACCGGTCCCGCCGCCAGCGACCGGTACGCCGCCTTCTCCGGGCAGATGATGCTCATCCCGCGGGCCACCTCGATGGCCATGCGCTTCTCGCTCATCGGGCAGCCCTCGCCCACCGGGGCCCCCGAGCGCATGAACGCCCCGGGGCTGGGCGTGTGGCAGCGCTCCGCTCCCCACATCGCCATCTTCCGCTATCGCCAGGAGGTCACCAACCTCACCCCCGGGAGCAGCTTTCGGGCCCTGATCTCCTATCGCTGGCTCGACGCCAGCGGCAAGGTGATCAAGCACGCGGTGCGGCACACGCCCAAGTGCGACATCCCCGACCTGCGCCCTCACCTGACCGTGGGCTCGGTGGTGCAGCGGGCCGGGCTCGACCCCCAGTCCTCCGCCTACGACGTCGACGCCCACAACGCGGGACTCGGGCCGGCCGGGGCCTTCCAGGTCGCCCTGACCGTGAACGGGAATTCGCTGGCCCCCCAATCGATCCCCTCGCTGGCCCCCGGGGCCGACCAGACCGTCACCTTCGCCGGTCCCAGGTGCAACCCGGGATCGAGCATCCAGGTCACCCTGGACCCCGGTAACCAGGTGGACGAGGCGACCCGGGCCGACAACGTAAAGACCGTCGGCTGTTAGGTCCACAGGCCCCCGGGAGGCCCGCGAGGGGCGGGGGGCCGTCGCTAAACTGGCTGTGGATGAAGAGCGAGATCCACCCCGAATACGTAGAGGCCCACGTCCGTTGCACCTGCGGCAACGAGTTCGTCACGCGCTCGACCAAGCCGGAGCTGCACGTGGAGATCTGCTCGAACTGCCATCCGTTCTACACGGGTCGTCAGAAGCTGGTGGACACCGGGGGCCGGGTCGAACGCTTTCAGCGACGGGTGGCCCGCAGCCGGCAGCGCCCGGCGCCCGGCCGCTAGCCGCCATGGCGGGCGCGCCTCCGGGGTCCGCGCCCGCGGCTCCGGACACCGAGACGCGGCTGCCGGACGGGGCCCTGATGGCCTCGCGCGACGCCCCGATCGGAGGTCAGGCGGTGCTGGAGGGGGTGATGATGCGCGGCGTCTCCACCTGGGCGGTGGCCGTGCGCAAGCCGCCCCCCGAGGCCGAGGGCGACGGGCCCCCGAGCCCCGAGGGACCCATCGACGTGCGCTCGTTCCCGCTCGTGTCGGTGCTCAAGCGTCATCGAGTGCTGCGGATACCGGTGGTGCGCGGCGTGGTTGCCCTGGGGGAGTCGCTGACCATCGGGATCCGGGCCCTGGGCCTCTCGGCCAGCGCCCAGCTGCCCGAGGAGGAGGCCGAGATCTCGAGCGGCGTGTGGGCCGGGACGGTGGTGGTGGCGCTCGCCCTGGCGGTGGGGCTGTTCTTCGTGGTCCCGGTCGGACTGACCAGCCTGATCAAGCACCAGTTGGGCTCGTCGGTGCTGTTCTGGCTGGTGGAGGGGGTGGTGCGCACCTCGATCTTCCTGGGCTACCTGGTGGTCCTGTCCCGGCTGCGCGACCTGCGCCGGGTGTTCGAGTACCACGGGGCCGAGCACAAGACGATCGCCTGCTATGAGGCGGACCAGGAGCTCACCCCGGCCAACGCGGCCCGGTTCTCGCGCCTTCACCCGCGATGCGGCACCAGCTTCCTCCTCCTGGTCATGGTGGTGGCGATCTTCGTGTTCGCCCCCATCGGCCTGCCCGCCTGGTACTGGCTGGTCGCCACCCGCATCCTCGGGGTGCCGCTCATCGCGGGGCTGTCGTTCGAGCTCATCAGGCTGGCCGGCCGCTACCGCCGCAAGCGGTGGGTGCGGGCGGTCATGTGGCCGGGGCTCCAGCTCCAGAAGCTGACCACGCGCGAGCCGGACCCCAGCGAGCTCGAGGTGGCGATCGCCGCGCTCGAGGCGGTCCTGGCCGTGGAGCGGCCCGGGCAATCCGGTCCCGACGAGCTGCTGGGGGTCGAGGTCGTCGCCTGAGGGCTCTGCCGTGATCGAGCAGCTGGTCGCCCAGGTCGAGTCCCGCTTCGCGGACGTGTCCCGGGCCCTCGCGGACCCAGACGTGATCGCCGACCGGGAGCGCTACGCCGCCGCGGGCCGCCAGTTCGCCGAGCTCGAGGGGGCGGCCAGGCTGGCAGCCGAATGGCGGCGGGCGGCCGATGACGCGGCCGGGGCCCAGGAGCTCCTGGACGAGGACGGCAACGACCCCGAGCTGCGTGAGCTCCTGTCCGGGGCCCGGGCCCGCATGGACGACCTGGGCGAGCGGCTGCGCCTGGCCATGGTCGAGCGCGATCCCAACGACGACAAGAACGTCATCATCGAGATCAGCCCCGGCACGGGCGGGGACGAGGCGGGTCTGTTCGCCGGCGACGTGTACCGGATGCTGACCAAGTACGCCGAGCGCCGCGGGTTCCAGGTCGAGCCCCTGAGCGCGGGGGAGGGCAAGTACACGTTCGCGGTCAAGGGCAAGGGGGCCTACTCGGTGTTCAAGTACGAGGGCGGCACCCATCGGGTGCAGCGCGTGCCCCAGACCGAGTCCCAGGGACGCATCCACACGTCCACCGCCACCGTGGCCGTGCTCCCGGAGGCCGAGGACGTGGAGGTGGACATCAGGGACGGGGACCTCCAGATCGACGTATACCGGT
>Ga0307477_10002690_pt1 | contig 13574 bp, 15 predicted proteins | sample atmos_gasesECM2C_FD_203316 | JGI IMG/M metagenome (GOLD analysis project Ga0307477, IMG submission 203316) | Hardwood forest soil microbial communities from Morgan-Monroe State Forest, Indiana, United States - atmos_gasesECM2C_515 | ecosystem: Environmental > Terrestrial > Soil > Temperate...
ATCGTTCGATCATGCAAGGCGCTGCGAGGCATTGGGCGGCGTGCTTCCGCGGGAGCGGCGGTCCGGGACAGCCTTGCACGAGACGAACGATGACTTGGTGGGCGCGCCTGCGGTGGTGGTCCCAACAGTGGCCGCGAATGCTCGGACCGACCAGCGGTGCCGGCGATGCCCGCGGTCGCCCGCGGTCGTGGTTCACCCCCGCTGCCCGGGCGTGCGTCATCGGGCTGCTCCCCGGCCTCATCGCCCTGCCGTTGAGCCTCGCGCTCCAACGCCTCTTCCCCTACCCCTTCCTGTTCTTGTTCCTCGCCTCGGTCATGATCAGCTCATGGCGCGGCGGGATGGTCGCGGGCCTCCTTTCGGTGCTCCTGTCGACCGTGTGCGTCACGTACTTCTTTGTGCCGCCGTTTCGGTCGTTCGCGGTCAGCCCGATCGCGGAGACCTATCTCGCCGCCTTCGTCATCTGCACCCTGCTCGCGAGTTGGGCGAGCTCGGCGCAAAAGCGCAGCGAGCAGGCGCTCCGCGAGGCGCGGGACCAACTCGAGGGGCGAGTCGCTGAGCGGACGGCCGCAATCCAGACGTCGAACGCCGAGCTCCGCGAGCGCGAACACCAGCTGCGCCTCCTGACGGAAGTCATCCCGCAGCAGATTTGGGCGGGGACCCCGGATGGCGTCATCGATTACTGTAACCGGCGCCTGCTTGAGTACGTAGGCCGCTCGATGGACGATCTGCGCGGCGACGGGTTCCTGGCCGCGATTCATCCCGAGGATCGGGAGCGCTTTCGGCACGCCTGGGAATGCGCGCTCGCGAGTGGGCAATCGTTCGAAGGCGAGTGGCGCGTGCGCAGTGCGCAGGGGCCGTATCGCCTGTTCTTCACCCGCGGGGTGCCTCTCCGGCGGGCGGATGGGACGGTGGTCCGCTGGTATGGCACCCATACCGACATCGAGGAGCATAAGCAAGCGGAGCGCGCGCTCTTGCAAACCCAAGCGGACGTGGCCCATCTGTCGCGTGTCCTCACGATGGGCGAGCTCACGACCTCCATCGCTCACGAAATCAGCCAACCCCTCACCGCCGTCGTGGCGCACGGCTACGCGTGTCTGGAATGGCTCGGCGCCACGCCGCCGAATCTCGCCAAGGCCCAACAGACGGCCGAGCGCATCATTCAGGATGGCACCCGCGCCGGGGCGGTGTTGAGCCGCATTCGCGCGTTCTTCAAGAAGGAGACCGCGCCGCGCGAGTGGCTGGACATGAACGACGCCATTCAGGACGTCACGGCCTTCCTGCATGATGAGGCGAGCCGCCGGCGGGTCGCGATCCGAACCGAGTTCGCGCCCACCCTGCCAGCGGTGCGCGGCGACCGCGTACAGCTCCAGCAAGTGGTGCTGAATCTGGTCTTGAACGGCCTGGACGCGATGGACGAGCCGATGGAGCGCGCCAAGGATCTCGTGATCACCACCACGCGCGACGGCCCGCGCGGGATCCGGGTGCGCGTCGAGGACGCGGGCGCGGGCTTGAGCGAGGAGACCCGAGAGCGAATCTTCGAGCCGTTCTATACCACGAAGCCGCAAGGCCTTGGCCTGGGCCTGTCGATCAGCCGCTCAATCGTCGAGGCCCATGCTGGCCGCCTCTGGGCTACGAGGCGCGAGGGCGGGGGCGCCGCGTTCGAGTTCACCCTCCCCGGCTCCGCTGCGCGTGACGATGAGTGAGCTGCCGGCGATCTACGTCGTGGACGACGACGCCTCGGTGCGGGAGGCGCTGAGCAATCTGTTCGAGTCGGTGGGGCTCCGGGCCGCCGTGTTTGACTCGACCGAGGCCTTCCTCGAGGTGGCGCGCCCTGACGTGCCGAGTTGCCTCGTCTTGGATGTCCGCCTCCCCGGCGTGGGCGGCCTCGAATTCCAAGAGCACCTGCACCGGCGTCGGGTGCGCATTCCCATCGTGTTCATCACCGCCCATGGCGACATTCCCATGACGGCCCGCGCGATCAAGGGCGGTGCCATCGAGTTCCTGGCCAAACCGTTTCAGAAGGACGACCTGCTCGCGGCCGTCTACCAGGCGCTCGACCGCGATCGCGCGCTGCGGATCGAAGAGCGGGCGCTCGCCGCGCTGCGGGCCCGTTTCGAGACGCTCACCCTCCGGGAGCGCGAGGTGATGCAGCTCGTCGCGGGCGGTATGGCGAATAAGGAAGTCGCGGCGCGCCTTGGCGTGGCCGAAATCACGATCAAAGTGCACCGCGGGCAGGTCATGCGGAAAATGAACGCGGGGTCCCTTGCCGAACTCGTGCGCATGGTCGACCGGCTGACCCCGGCGCCGCGCCCGGCAAGCGGGCCGACCCGCGGGACCTATACGAAGGAATAATTGTTCGGGCCCGCGGGGCCGGTTAGCGTCCTGCCATGAGCGGGCCACTCCGAGAGACCAAGTCCGTCCGGGACGCGATCGTTCTGCGACCACTGCCCGACTATCTGATCGAGGGTGACCAGTCTGACATCACTCTCATCAATACGATGGCGGACCGCATCTCCACCGCCGCACCGCTCGAGGATGTGCTGCAGGATGTGGTGCTCTTCGTCGCGGCGGTCGTGGACTGCGACTCCTGCTTGGTCTATGTCCTGGAAGACGACGAGCTCGTTCTGCGCGCGTCCAAGAACCCGCATCCCGAAGTCGTGGGTCGGCTGAAGATGAAAATCGGCCAAGGCATCACGGGCTGGGTCGCCGCGCATCGGGAGCCCGTTGTGGTCGCCGAGGGGGCCTCCCAGGATCCCCGTTTCAAGCTGTTCAACGAGCTGCCGGAGGACCGCTTCGAGGCGTTTCTCTCCGCGCCGCTCGTGAGCGGGGGGCGCCTCGTAGGCGTCATCAATGTGCAGGATCGCGCGCCGCACAGCTACAGCAAGCGCGAGATTAACCTGATCGCGACGCTGGGCTTCCTGGTCGGCGCCGAAGTCGAGCGGGCCCGGCTGGAGAGTGAAAACGCGTTACTCGCGGAACGGTTGGAGGCGCGCAAGCTCGTGGAGCGCGCCAAGGGAATTCTCCAGGGCGAACTCAAGATCGGTGAGCAGGACGCCTACGTGATGTTGCAGCGCCAGAGTCAGCAGCGCCGCCGCTCGATGCGCGAGATCGCCGAGGCGATCATTCTGAGCCACGCCATTCGGCGTGGAGCGACGAGCTGACGGTCTAGGCGCGCTGCGGCGCGCCCTAGGTTTGCGCAAGGAGTCGTAGCGGTTCCGCAGTCCCCCTGCTCAGAGACGAGCAGGCGCTTCTCGGGCACGACGCCGTGCCCACCTCGTCGACCATTCTAGCTCGATGCCGAGCGACCCGACACGCCCTAGTCCCGCGGCGCACGCCCGCGTGCGTTTGCTCCGGACCCACGTGTCGCGGGCCTGATTCGTCGCGCGTGCGCGCGGAGCCCGGCGTGAGCGCGGGATCCCGACTGGGATCGCCGGCCTCCGTCCGGCACGTGCCATCGCTGCCCCGGCAAGGACCCCGGGGCTTTCGGGAGGAGAGTGCTGAGTCATGAAACAACTGTGGGACCTCGGCGACTTCCTGCGCCGCGTGCGGGTGCGCTTGAGTTACGGGGACCTGTCCCGCGAGCCGCTGCGTCTCGTCCGCATCGACGTGCGCGGCGCCGCCGCGCGCTGCGAGTGGATCGCGCGGGAACCCGATGGGTGGGACAACGATCTTCCGGCCGGCGCGCAGGCAGCGCGCGCGTCACTCCAAGCGCTCCTCGACGCGATCGCGCTCCGCGACCTCCTCTTCGCGACGCTGCCGAGTGTCCGCACGGCGGAGCTGCGCTCCTTCCGCGATCGGGGGGCAGAACCGCCCGCGCTGATCATCCGGGGCGCGGTGTCCCAGGACGCCCCGCCACCCCTCCGGGCGTCGTCGGTCGTCATGCGGGCCCTGCTCGGCGGTTTCCAGTTCCACTTGCGTGACGGGATCCTCAGCGCCCTCGAGGGCGCCGAGGCGCGGGGTCCCGCCCCGGCCGACTAGCAGGGCTCGGGGAGGTCGCTGGTCGTGGGCCAGGTTCCGGCGTACCCGCAGCCACTCGGGGAACCGGACGCAAGCCGTGGGGACGGGCCTGGCCTTGGGTCTTCGTGGCCTGGGCAGTGGCGACGAGTTCTCGGAGACGCAGGTGAACTCTTTCTAAAGGAGCACGTGAACATGAGCGCGATGGTGCAACGGGAGCGCAAGCTGTCGTGGTCGGAGAAAGTGGTCCGACTCGGCCGGCGGCTCCGCGATCCGGAATGGCGCCGCTACGGGAGACTCGTGCTCGCCGGGAAGATGGCGGGCGTGGGCGTCGTGGTGCTGGGGATTCTCATCGTCGCCCACTTGCGGGGCGGGCTGGTGTTCGCCGAAGACGTGCCGGTCAAAGCGGCTGACATCGTCAATCCGGTCAATACGGCGTGGACGCTCGTCGCGGCCTTCCTGGTCTTCGGCATGCAGGTCGGGTTCACGATGCTCGAGGCGGGCTTCTGCCGCTCGCGGGAAACGGTGAACGTGCTCGTCGAATGCGTCTTCGACACCTGCCTGTGCGGCATCCTGTTCTACGCCTTCGGGTATGCGTTCATGTTCAGCCACGGCAATGGCTTCATCGGGTACCACTGGTTCTTCCTTCAGGGCGCGCCGCTGACCTACGAGGCCACCGGCGTCGCGTTCCTCGCCCACTGGATCTTCCAATTCGCGTTTGCCGATACGTGCTCCACGATCACGTCGGGCGCCATGATCGGCCGGACGGGGTTCGTGGGCGACATCCTCTACAGCTGCTGCGTCTCGGGGTTCATCTATCCCGTGATCGGTCACTGGGCGTGGGGGCCGGACGGGTTTCTCGCGACGATGGGCAGCAAGGGATTCTTCCTTCCCGGCCTTGGCATGAACTTCCACGACTTCGCCGGCTCCACGGTCGTCCACACCATCGGCGGATTCGTCGCACTCGCCGGAGCCATTGTGCTGGGACCGCGCCTCGGCCGACGGTTCAAGCGGGACGGGGGCGGCCCCATGTTGCCACACGATCTGACGATCGCGGTCAGCGGGGGGTTGATCCTGTGGTTCGGATGGTACGGCTTCAACCCCGGCAGCACGCTGTCGGCCATGGACTTCGCAGGAATCGGCCGCGTCGCGGCGAACACCACGCTTGCGGCCTGCACCGGAGGTCTCGCGGCGGTGTTTTGGTTGTACTTCCGCATCAAGAAGTGGGATGCCGGGGCGATCACGAACGGCTTCCTCGCGGGCCTGGTCGCGATCACGTGTCCCTGCTACTGGGTAACGCCCACGGGCGCCTGCGCAATCGGTGCGGTGGCGGGCGTCGTGGTCATGCTCGGCGTCGATCTGCTTGAGTACCTGCGCATCGACGACCCGATCGGCGCGGTGCCGGTCCACGGGATGTGCGGCATCTGGGGCACCCTGTCGCTCGGGCTGTTCGCCTCGGGCCAGTACTCGGCGGGCGGCAGTGGCCCGATCGCGCCCGACATGACGTCGCTCTTGACGGGGTTGTTCTACGGCGGCGGGACCCAGGTGCTCGTCGCGCAAGCCATCGGGAGTGCGATCATCACCTCGGCGACGTTCGGGATTTCGCTCCTCGTCATGTACGCCGTGAACGCCACGGGCACGCTCCGGCTGTCCCGCGAAGGAGAGATCGAGGGCATGGATCTCCACGAGCACGGCATCTCGGCCTATCCGGAATACGTCATTTCTGCGCTGGCCGCGCCGGCGGGGCTCCCGCGGGATACGGTGCACCACGTGCCACCCGACCTCCCCGCGGAGGTAGGCGCGCGCTAGGAGGCTTGCCAGGCTCGTCCCTATCACCGTGGTGGAGTGGGGCGGGCGCGACTCGCGCGCCCGCCCCTCCACCCGGTCCGTCGCGTCACCAAGGAGGAACACCCAACTATGAAGCTGATCGTCGCCATCATTCGGCCAGAGGCTCTGGAAGCGGTGCAGGAAGCGCTCGCGGCACGGGAGGTCTATCTCATGACGGCGAGCGACGTCCGCGGGTGCGGACGCCAGCGGGGCGTCACCGAGACGTTCCGGGTCGGGCGCGGCGTCGTCCGTCTGCTCCCGAAGGTGAAGCTCGAAATCGCGGTCAACGAAGGGTTTGTCGACCCGACGATCGAGGCAATCCTCAGTTCCGCTCGGTCCGACCCGCCGCGGATCGGCGACGGGAAGATCTTCGTCCTGTCGCTCGAGGAGTGCTACCGCATTCGCACGGGGGAGAGCGGGGGCCTCGCCATCGGCCCATGAGCCCCGGGGCGGGGGCCCGCGTAGGGCGAGTGGCACGGTTTGCGGTCTGGACACTCGTCGCTGCGGCCGTGCTGAGCGGCACGGTCGCCCTCACCCATTACGCGGCCGATGTGGTGTCTTCTGGACCGTCGGCCTGGTCGCGATGACGTCGCGCGAGATCCCGTGCGCCTGCGCGCCGGCGCGGACCGCAGGCGTGCCGGCGATTCGCGACGCGTCCGGTGCGCCGGCACGCCCCCCGCGAGGCCGCGCGGGATGGCTGCCAACGTGGCGCGAGGGGCTCGCGGCGGCGACCGTGGCCGGCGCCCTGTTGCTCGGCAACGACCTCTTCGTCTGCGAATCGGTCGTCGTGCGGTCGGGGTCCATGCAGCCGACGATCCTGCCGAACGAGCGCGTGTTCCTCACGCGGTTTCCCGTTGGGCCGGTGCGGCGCTTCGAACTGGTCGTCGTCGCCAGCCCCCGCTTCGGCGAGCGGCTGGCGAAACGCGTGATCGGATTGCCGGGGGAGCGCGTGCGGCTCGAGGACTCTTGGCGTGTCTTCATCAACGACCGCAGCCTCGAGTATTCCGCGGCAACGGCGACACACGAGCGCGTGGAGGGGCGGGATCACCCGATCCGGCTCGGTCCGGCGCCGACGGCGTCGGTGCCGACGGTGTACGGTGCGACGACGATGCGCCTCGGTCCCGATGAGTACTTCGTCCTCGGCGACAATCGGCTCGCGAGTGAGGATAGCCGCGCCTTCGGCCCCGTGCGCCGGAACGAGATCCAGGGATCCCTCGGCACGGTGTGGTACTCCTACGATCGTGCGCACCACCGGTTGCGCCTGGCGCGCGTCCTCCATGCGCTGCGCTAACGACATCGCGCCCCGCCTCTGTGGGCTCGACCCCTGGCATCCGGATTCCGATGTTGGCCAGCCCCGTGCTTGAGGGAATCGCCCCGCTCGAGACCTCGGAGCCCATGGCCGCGTTCCCGAGGGGCGACGGCGCGGGCCGGAGGAACCGGACGGCGGCGCTCCTCGCTCTCTCCGCCCTCGGCGTGGTCTACGGGGATATCGGCACCAGTCCCCTGTACGCGCTCCGCGCGTGCTTTCATGGTTCCCAAGCGCTCGCGCCTTCGCCCGCGAACGTCCTCGGCGTGCTGTCGTTGATCGTGTGGTCACTCGTGCTCGTCATCTGCATCAAGTACCTGGGTATCGTGCTGCGGGCGCACAACCGGGGCGAAGGCGGCGTGCTCGCCCTGATGGCCCTCATCCAGCGTCGCGGCCATCTTGCGCCCCCCGTGCGCCGGATGGTGCTCATCCTCGGTCTCTTCGGCGCCGCCCTGCTGTACGGCGACGGCGTCATCACGCCGGCGATCTCCGTGATGAGTGCGGTCGAAGGGCTGCAGGTCGCCACGGGCGTCTTCGCGCCCTATCTCGTGCCCCTCACGGTGCTGCTGCTGCTCGGCCTGTTCGCGATTCAAGACCGTGGGACGGCTTCTGTCGGCGCGGTGTTCGGTCCCGTCATGCTCGTGTGGTTTGTTGTCATCGGGGTGCTGGGTGGGATCCATATCGCGAGCGCCCCCAGAGTTCTGGCCGCGCTGAATCCGTGGCACGGCGCGGCGTTCTTCGCCCAAAACCGCGGGCACGCCTTCGTGGTCCTCGGCAGCGTGTTCCTCGTGGTCACGGGCGGCGAGGCGCTGTATGCCGATATGGGGCATTTCGGGCCGACGCCGATCCGTTGGGCCTGGTTTACACTCGTGCTGCCCGCGCTCGTCGCGAACTACTTCGGCCAAGGGGCACTTCTGCTCGTCGCCCCCGATGCCGTCAGCAATCCCTTTTACCGGCTCGCGCCCACATGGGCGCTCTACCCCCTGATCGCCCTCGCCACGGTCGCCACCATCATCGCGTCCCAGGCCGTGATCTCGGGTGCGTTCTCGCTCACGCGGCAAGCCGTGCAGCTCGGCTTTTCACCCCGCATGCGGATCGAACACACATCGTCCCATACGATCGGGCAGATCTACATCCCCGCCGTCAACTGGGCCCTGATGCTCTGCACCGTGGCCCTCGTCCTCGGATTCCGGTCCTCGAGCGCGATGGCGGGGGCCTACGGCGTCGCGGTCACGAGCACGATGGCCATCACGACCATCCTCCTCTACGTGCTGAGCCGCACCGTGTGGGAGTGGGGCCCGGCACGCGCCGGGGCAATTGCGGGTTTCTTGCTTGCCGTGGACCTCGCGTTCCTCAGCGCGAATGCCCTGAAGATCCCGCAAGGCGGATGGTTCCCCCTACTCCTCGCGGGTGCCGCGTTGATACTCCTGAGCACGTGGAAACGGGGACGCGAAATCTTGGTCCAGCGGCTGCGCGAGCGGAGCGTGCCCCTGCCGCTGCTCCTCGCGGACCTACAGGCCGAGCCTCCCCACCGGGTCCCGGGCACGGCGATCTTCCTCACGGGCGCCCCCGACGCGCCGCCCGCGCTCGTCCACAACCTGGTCCATAACAAGGTGCTCCACGAACAAGTCGTCCTGCTCACGGTGATGACGGAGGACGTGCCATATGCCGAGCGCGATCGGCGGATCGACATCGAGTGGTTACAACAGGGATTTCATCGTGTCGTAGCGCGCTACGGCTTTATGGAAACGCCCGACGTCCTTGACGTCGTGGAGCGCTGCTGCACGGCGGGGCTGGGACTCCACCTGCCCACCACGACCTTCTTTCTGGGGCGCGAAACGCTCGTGTCCACCGCGCGCGCGGGGATGGTGCCCTGGCGGAAGCGCGTGTTCGCGCTCATGTCCCGCAACGCCCTCCCCGCCACGGCCTTCTTCAGAATTCCCCCGGATCAGGTGTTCGAAGTCGGGGCACAAGTCGAGCTGTAAGGTCTCGAGGATGGCCGGCAAGCGGGGTGCGTCGGAGGCTGGCGCACGGACTACTCGCCGGGACCGCTGCCCTGGTCGGGGGACGCCGCCGCCGGCCCCCGTGGGTGCGGCGCGTCCGGACCGGCCCGCGGCCCGGGGCGGCGCGTCCTAGTGGCGGCCGATCCGGAGGTTGGCGGTCGCGACGAGGATCTCCCGCAGGAACAGGACGAGTCCCACGAAGAAGGTCACCATCGCCGCGATGAACAGGGTGGCGACGGTCATCGACGCGTCGAACCGCGGCGCGAGCGCGTTCACGAACCCGGTTGCGATGACCGCGCACACCAGCAGCGCCGTCGCGGTGCACAGGGTGATGGACCCGCTGATCAATTTGGCCCGCTGGGACAGGGTCCGGAGCTCGGCCCGCAGCGCCGTCGCACCATCGTCCGACTGGTGGCGGAGCCCGGATTCGAGGAGCCTCGCGCGATCGATGACGCGCGCCAGCCGGTTGGTCATGACGGCGAGCATGGCCCCGATGCCGGAAAGCAGAAACACGGGCGCGACCGACAACTGGATCGCGTGCGCAACCGCGCTGATACCAGAGTCTTGCATCACGCCGACTATTATGGCCCGCTAACCGCTCACCGGCCAGGCGTAGAGAAGTGTACCGAGCCGAGCGTCAGGCCAAGGACACACGCGCCGAAAGACCGCGCGAGGAGGTGGCCAGGAGACCATTGCGGACTCCTGCAACCTCCCAGATCGCGCGCCACGGTTGGTGTCGGCCCTGAGGGAGCGAATTGCGGTCCTTCAACAGGGCTTCGCGGCGGCGACGACGAGCTGCGTACATGGGGCATTCCGTTGAAGTCCAGGACTCGACAGATTTCGCCTCATAGGAGGCAGCGCCCGCTGGGACCTGTCTCCCTGGAGGCTCCATGCTTCGCATGCTGGCAACCATCTGCGCCGGCCTCTTCGCCGGAGCGGCCATCTATGTGAATCTGGTAGAGCACCCCGCCCGACTCAGTTGTGGCAGTGAGCTCGCGGTCAGAGAGTTCGTGCCGAGCTATCGACGGGGTACCGTGATGCAGGCGTCTCTCGCGCTTGCGGGGTGTGTACTCGGCGTGGCGGCCTGGGCAGTCGGACACGATCGGGATGTGCTCATCGGCGGACTCTTGCTCGGCTCGGTGGTGCCGTTCACCCTGATCGTGATCTTCCCGACCAATAAACAGCTCGAGGATCCGACCCTCGACCCGCGATCGCCCCGGGCGGCCGATCTCCTGTTGCGATGGGGCCGACTCCACGCAGTCAGGAGCGTGTTGAGCCTCGCCGCGTTCATCCTTCTTCTGACCCGTTGCGTCGGCCCGTGATGACATCGGCAGGCCCGACATGCCCAGCTCCGTAACGACGAGCATCGCCCCTCCTCGGTTCTCGGCCTACCGGGCGTCGGGAGCGATGCCCGTCGTGGAGACGCGATGGGCGTTACCCCGCTCGCAACGCGACCGCCTGTGAGCGGCGCCGTGCGCCTCCGCGACTTCGCGGGGGACACCAGGCTAGGCCGGGCGTGCCTGCCGCTCGTGCAGGCGCACCCGGGCTGCTCCGGCATTGTCGCGCTCCCGGAAGGGCGTGATGCGTTCGCGGCGCGCGCGCTCTTAGCCGACGCTGCGGAACACACGCTCGACGTGCGGTACTACATCTGGCGCAACGATATGTCGGGCATCCTGCTGTTCGCGGCGCTCCGTCGCGCCGCTGAGCGGGGTGTGCGGGTGCGGCTGCTGCTCGACGACAACAACACCAGCGGCCTCGATGCCGTGCTCGCCACGCTCGACGCGCACCCCAACATCGAGGTTCGGCTGTTCAATCCGTTCAAGGCCCGGCGGTGGCGCCTCCTGGGCTATCTCACGGACTTCAAGCGCCTCAACCGACGGATGCACAACAAGTCGTTCACGGCTGACGACCAGGCCACCATCATCGGCGGGCGCAACATCGGGGATGAATACTTCGACGCGGGCCAGGCGCCCAGGTTCGAAGACCTCGATGTCCTCGCGGTCGGCCCGGTCGTTGACGATGTGTCGCGCGACTTCGAGCGCTACTGGGCCAGCGCGTCGGCCATCCCGGTTGCACGCGTTCTGCCCAGGGCCACCGCCGCTTCACTCGTCGCGGTAGCGGCCGACGCGGCGCGAGTGGAGCACGCCCCGGCCGCTGCGGCGTACGTTGACGCCATCGCGAAATCGCCGTTCGTACGCGATCTGCTGGCGCGCCACCTCACGTTCGAATGGACGCCGACGCTGATGCTGAGCGACGACCCCGCGAAGGGGATGGGCCGCGCACCGGAGAGCTCGCTCCTCTGGCACCGCCTCAAAGAGACCATGGGCGCGTCCGTGCGTGAGTTGAGATTGGTCTCCCCCTACTTCGTGCCTGGGAGCGGCGGTTTCGCGGCGCTGGCCGCCCTGGCCAAGCAGGGGGTGAAGATCGCCGTGCTCACCAACGCGATCGAGGCCACGGATGTCACCGTCGTCCACGCTGGCTATGCCAAGTGGCGCAAGTCGCTCCTCGGGGCCGGCATTGCGTTGTTCGAGCTCAAACGCGGATACTCGCGCTCCGCCGCGAAGCGCGTCGGGTGGACGGGGAGTTCGGGCGCCGGGAGCTCAGGATCGAGCCTGCACGCCAAGACGTTCTCCGTGGATCGCTCGCGGGTGTTCATCGGCTCGTTCAACTTCGATCCTCGCTCGGCCCGCCTCAATACCGAAATGGGCTTCGTGATTGACAGTCCCGCCTTGGCGCTCGCGATTGCGGCGCGGTTTGCCGAAGACGTGCGAACCCGTGCCTATCAGGTTGGTCTCGGCGACACGGGCGAGCTGTATTGGATCGATCGACAGGACGGCGTGGAGGTGGTCCGTCAGGAGGAGCCGGGTACCAGCGTCTGGCGCCGCTTCGCCGTAGCCGTCTTGTCGTTGCTGCCCATCGAATGGCTGCTGTAAACCGCGGCGTGGAAGGGCGAGGAGAGCAGGGACGCATGATCCCCGCCGCTGGCCCATCCACTCCAGAGAGGCCGCACTTCGCGACATGAGCACTGCGCCTCACGGGCGGCCGACCATCGCAGCGGCGGGAGCCTGAGCAGGTACCCCAAGGTGCGGCGGTGAACGACGGCCCCAACGCAGCCGTCCGCCCGCCTGTCCCGGGGGGCGGCGCTGACGCGCGACCAGCGACACGCGATGGCAGTCCGCTCCTCGCCGGGATGATCACGGGCATCCTGCTGGCTCTGGTGTGGGTGCTCGTCGTCTACGTGACTCACAACGGCGTCCCCTTGGTCGCCTGGGGCGTCGGGGGCCTCATTGGCGTCGCGGTAGCGAGATCGGCGCGCCCGCCGACTCGCGAGACCGGCACCCTCGCGGCCCTCCTGACCGTGGGCACCGTCCTCGTCGCGAAAGTCGGCGTGCTGGCGTTCGCCCTGAGCCCGATCTTGGAGGATGAGATCCGGCGCAACCCTGCGGCGACGACCGCCGTATTCCTGCGCGACATGGTCGATCACCGGTCCTTCTCGCCCGAGCTCGAAGCAGGGCTCGATTCGCAAGCGCGGGACGGATCCGATACCGCACTCGCCGACCTCGGGTCCGAGCGCTACGTCCGCATGATTGGCGAAGCGCGCCGGCGCGCCGAGACGGCCACGCAGGCCGAGCGGGAGCGGGTGGTTCGGGCGTACACCGACGCGCTGCTAACAGGGAGCGGGTTCTGGTCGCTCCTCGGCAGGTTGTTCGGTCTGTGGGATCTGTTATGGCTGGGACTCGGCGTCTCGACCGCCTGGAGGCTCGGACGAGGAATCGGTTGAACTATTGTCCCCCGGCCGGGTTGTCGCGCTGGGCCTGCTCCTTCGCCGCCCGCTCGCGCTCCTCGCGCTCGCGTTCTTCGCGCGCGCGTCGGACGCGCTCCTGTCGCTCGCGTAGCGCTGCTTCGTCTTGCGCGGCCCGAGCAGTCTCGCGGGCATCGAGCTCTGGAGCAGCTCGGCTGCGGGCGAGCGCAGCGCGGTCCTGGCGGACGCGACGATCGGTCTCCTGTTTCGCCGTGCGCTCGACCTCGAGCTCCTTGAGGCGCCTCGCGTTCGCCCACCACATGAGGACGAACAAGCCGAACTGCGCGGGAAGGACGAAGATAAAGGAGAGGGGAAATAACCCTTTGACCGTCGCCGTGAGGGCCAGGCTGGCCAAGGCCCACTTCCAGCCGGTCATATGCTCATACACGGCGGCGGCGTAGAAGAGGGCCGCGATACTGATGCCGCCGAGCAGTCCCATGGCGCTAATATGGGAAGCACCTCCTAGCGAGGCAAATTGCTCTGGGAGTCTACGAGGGAGAGGCACATGTCGGTGATCGGCCTGGTGCGCGTCCTGCTGATCATCGCCTTCGGGGCGGTCATATTCGCGCTGCGCCGCTACATGACGCGCCCCTGATCCGCGTACGAGCGAGCCATCGCTGTCCGGGTTAGACCACACCCTGTGGCATGCCGGGAAGGTCTCCCCGTGAGGACCTCCTTCGGA
>Ga0307477_10002691_pt1 | contig 13574 bp, 9 predicted proteins | sample atmos_gasesECM2C_FD_203316 | JGI IMG/M metagenome (GOLD analysis project Ga0307477, IMG submission 203316) | Hardwood forest soil microbial communities from Morgan-Monroe State Forest, Indiana, United States - atmos_gasesECM2C_515 | ecosystem: Environmental > Terrestrial > Soil > Temperate...
AGAAATGTATTTACCGCAATCAGCGCCGCCCGGCCGTCGTTAGCCATCAGCGAACGGCCGGTGGTGAATCCGAACCAGCCGAATGCCAGGACCAACGTTCCCAGCATGACCATGGGTACATCGTGGCCGAGGATCGGCCGTGGCCGGCCGCTGTCATCGTACTTGCCGATCCGCGGCCGTACGTACCAGGCCAGCACCAGCGCCAGCATGCCGCCCAGCAGGTGCACCGTGCCGGACCCGGCGTAATCGAGCGCGCCATGTCCAAGATGCAGCTTGGGTCCCAGTTGCGCCAACCAGCCGCCGGTCCACATCCAGCAGGCAAAGAACGGGAAGATCACGGCGCCGACCACCAACGAAAAGGCGACAAAACTCTTGAGGTTCCAGCGCTCCGCCAGCGCGCCGGTCGGAATCGCCGCGGTCACTCCCGCGTAACCGGCCATCAGCAGGAACCACGCCAGCGCCGCCGGGTCGTTCTTGTCCGCCTGAAGGAAATACCCGCGGCTGTGATGGAACGTCCAGTGGGCCGACAGTGTTCTCACTGGCCCATCCCCCAGCCATGCGAAGCCGACGATAAAGAATCCGATGGCGACTACGCCGAAGACCAGCAGGTGCATCGCCATGGTATGAGCGGCGTTCTTGGCCCGGCAAAGCCCGGTCGCCACCAGGCCGAAACCCGCCTGCATGAACAGCATCAGGAACGCTGCCAGGAGCGCCGCCGCCATATTCCTCCGTTTCACGCAATTGGTTCGAGCGGAGTTTCTAACCGAAACCGGCCCCAATTCGCAAAAGCGGACGGCCGGCGTCACCGCCGGCCGTCCGCTCTTTCAATCGAATTGACGGGTGGCTGAGTATCTTCTAGACACCTGCCACCGCTGGTTGCTCGACGAATACCGCCTTTCCAGTCTTCTTGCTACGAGACATGAAATAGATGCCGCCGTATATGCCCCACGCGGCTGCAACCAGCAGTGCGATGTAGGGCTCCTGCCAACTCATCCCGGTTACGAAGAACGGCCCGACCAGGTAGAAGATCATGCAAAGCAAATTCGCGAGGAGCCCGAAGATCGGTATCACCTTGTGCTTGAAGAAGTTGTGCATATGGTGTTCGTGGAAGGCGACGATCGCCACCAGGCAACTCATCATATACAGCATAAAGGTGCCGAAATTGCTGACAAGCGTAATGGTCAGGAGGCTCTGGGGGATCTTGCACGCGGTCTCGTAGCTGAGCCGGTGCGTGCCGATCTTGTACCAGAAATTGAAGCCATTGGCCGCGTCGGGCAGCCCGGTGACGGTACTGTTGTATGCGTCCTTGGTGCCGAATTTGACGGCCGGCCCGCAGTAATAGGTTGCCACGGTCAGGCAGCCGAGCACAATCGAGATGATGGCCAAGGTCCAGATCGCACGGTGCGGGCTGAGGTTCTTGCCGTGAAGCAGGCCGAAGTGGTTGGGAACTTCTTCGTCACGGCCCATCGCGTAGGTCACCCGAGCGCCGGTGCTGAGGCACGAGAGCGTGGTGCCGATGAGGGCGAGGAACACCGTCACGGCCTGAATCATCATGAAGTACCAGCCGGCCTTGGGACTGCCGAATGCCCAGGCGCCGACGAGTTGCATGATGTCACCGATCGGGGCCGAACTCCCTGAGGCGTTTGCCGTCGCCTGATAGCCGTTATGCATGTAATAGTTCGTGGCGAAGTATTCCAGCAGGTAACAGAAGCCACCTTGAATCAGCAGCGAAAGGATGACCGCCTTGGGAATGTCGCGCTTTGCGTTCTTGGCCTCCTCTCCCATGGCGGTAACGGATTCGAAGCCGACCAGAATCAGGATCGCAACGCAGGCCTGAATGATGACGTAGCCGAATCCGTGCGGATGAATGACGGATCCCGCGCTGATGTGATATTGGTACGTCTCAATGCCTTTATCATCCTTTGTGATTCCACCGACGTAGCTGATCAGGAATGGCTCCGGAATCACCTTTGCCACACCGGCAGGCAGGGCGGTAGGTAACTTCCCGTCCTTGTCGGTGGGGACGATCGTCGCCGGATTGCCGGCGGCATCGGTGATCATCTTGCCGTTCGCGTCAGCGGCGACGTAAACGGGAACCGGATCGCCGCCCGGCGTCACCTTTGGAATTGTTGCGTTGGGATCCTGAATCTGCTTGCTGGGGTCCTTGGGATCGGCAATCGTCTTGGTTGTATCCGGCGTGGTATCCTGGACGTAATTGGTCGCCATGTTGGTCGTTGGCGAAAGCGTGTAATCCTGCATACCCTCTTTCACGTGCCATCGGTGAACCAGGGCCATACACGAAAAGATCAGCAGCGCAGTGATCTGAATGACGTTGATTGCAGCGTTCACGCCCGTCGTTCCGCCAACGCCCCGATATGCGATGTACGAAACTCCCAGGGCAAAAATGATCGCGAAGCCGAACATGAAAATCGGGCTCGGATATCCTGCCGCGAAGGTGTTAGGGAACAACTGTCCCAGCACGTATCCAACCAGCAGTGCGGTCACGCCCACCATCACGCCCGGGTAAACCCAGTAGTAAAGGTGACTGGCCCAGCCGACGGCAAACTTGATGATGCGGGCCCATTTGAACGCCTGCTTCTTGGAGAGAAACGCCTGCTCCGCAAAGAAATAGCTGGACCCGGCTCCTGGGTAGAGCTTGGAAAGCTCGGCGTAGGCGACAGCGGTCGCCAAACACAACGAGAGTGCGGCAAGGATGCCGAACCACATTGCCATGCCGGCGCCTGGCGCCCCGGTCAGCACCTGCGGGCCGAACGTCAGCCACAAGAACGCACCTGGCGCGATCAGCGCCATCGCGTTTGACGTCAAGCCCGTCAAGCCCAAAGTCGGCTTGGGCGCGGTAGTCCCGGTTGGTGTATCTGCCACAGGTCTCTCCTTTGCTCGGTCGGGGTCGTTTCACAACGCGGATTGGTTCCGGCAGCCAAGGCGGCGCTGCACCATCATCGCGCACCGCATGCCCTCGTCTCTTGTCCTGTTGTGCCTACTGCCCAAGCCGAAAAAACACAGACGCGATGGTTGTCGGTCCCAAAACAAAGGGTGTGCCATTGATGAAACACTGGGCAGGGCTGCACCGAACATGCCTGATAACCCGCCGAATTCGCGGGTTTAATTGGACCCGCCGCGAACAGACCGCATCAGTAAGAGATTTCAACAGGTGCTTACAAAGCGCGCAGCTTTGGCATGAGGCCATCGAACGCGCCGCATTGCTGCGCAGGCTGGGAGGCGGGCCTGCGACGATTGGACTGCGCGAAGCGAGTGTGAGCGTTCGATCCCGATTCGGCTGGACAGACTTAAACTATTGAAGAATCAAACCTTATCAACGCTTTACCTTATCCGCGCCCTGGGTCGCCGGCGGTGAGGCGAGCTTGCGTCGGCGGCATCGGCTCGACGATCCCACCGGGCGCACGAGGTTTGCTCGGGACGGGTTGTGACCATATTGGAGCAGGAACGGCCATCGGGACGGAAGACGCTACAATCCCGCACGGGGAACAATGGGCATAGCGGAGGTGGTATGGAGTTAGTCTATGCGGGCCGCAGTTCTCCCGGCCCGATCCGCGCCAACAACGAAGACTGCCTGGATTTCTGGCAGCCCCAAACGCCGGATGAATGGCGCAACCGCGGCGCGGTTGCGATCCTGGCGGATGGCGTGGGGGGCCACGGCAACGGCGAGATCGCCAGCCACCTGGCCTGCGAGCAGGCCCGCCGGGTTTTCCTCGAAGCCAAGCCGGGAACCACCGCCGGCCAGCTTCTGTGGCAGATGTTCAACACGGCCAATGTCGCGGTCTACGACGCCGGCATGGACAACCGCGGCGAAGGCCGCATGCTGACCACGCTCACTATCAGCGTCTTTCGCAACAATGAGGTGACGATCGGGCATGTCGGCGACTGCCGCGTCTATGCGATCCAGGAGGGCAGAATCCGCCGCGTCACCAGCGATCACTCGTATGCCGGCGTGCAGCTCAAACTCGGGATCGTGACGGTCGAGGAAGCCAAGTCAAGCCAGCTTCGCTCGGTCCTGACCCGAACTGTCGGGCAGGACCCGATGATACGGATCGATACTCATTCGGTGGTCGTCCATGGCGGCGACAGGCTCGTACAATGCACCGACGGTCTGTGGTGTTTCGTTACCGAACGCGAAATCTATGACATCGTCTCGAAAAACCCACCGGAGGAGGCGTGCGAGCGGCTGATCGAGTTGGCCGAAAAACGCGGCGGCGACGATAACCTGACGATCCAGATCATCACCATCGAAAGCGTCGAGCGGCTCAGCTATTACCGCGGGCTGCCGATGTATCAGAAAGTCGATGCCAACCTTATGGGCGCCGAACCGGAACCAGGTCAGCTTTTCGACGGTCGCTACCAGATTACCGACCTGGTCAGCCGTAGCGGCATGGCCTCGATCTACAAGGCCAGCGACGTCAAGGAAAGCCGCACCGTCGCGCTCAAAGTCCCCTTCATGCAGTTCGAGAGCGACCCCGGCTTCTACTCGCGGTTCAAGCGCGAGCAGGAGATCGGCGTCGCGCTCAACCACCCGTACATCCTTCGCGTCGATGCCGACGACGGCACGCACAGCCGGCCTTACATCGTCATGGAGTTTCTCGAAGGCCAGACGCTCGGCCATCTGATGCGCAGCCTGCGGCCTATGCCGGTCAACGATGCTCTCAAGATCGTCAGCCGCGTGCTCGAGGCCCTGCACTACATGCACGAACACGATGTCGTTCACCGTGACCTCAAGCCCGAAAACCTCATGATCTGCAACGACGGCAGCATCCGGATCATGGACTTCGGGATCGCCAAGTACGAAGGACAGCGGCGGTTGACGTTCGGCGGGTTTACGCCGGCCATGGGGACGCCCGATTACATGGCGCCCGAGCAAGTCAGAGGCAAACGCGGCGACCGCCGCACCGACATCTACAGCCTGGGCGCCATCCTTTACGAGATGGTGACGGGATCAGTGCCCTTCGAGGGCGCCACGCCGTTCATCATCATGAATTCGCGTGTCTCAGGCGATCCACCGGCCCCGCGGGAAAAGAACCCCGAAATCTCGCCACAGGTCGAAGAGATCATTTTGAAGGCGATGGCCCGCAACCCGATGGAGCGCTATCAGACGGCGCTGGAGATGAAGCACGATGCGGACCACCCGGAGCAGGTCCACGTGACCGGGCGCGCTGCGCGCCTTCAGGCCCCCGCGCCCTGGAAAGGTCGCTGGCGCCGGGTACGGCTGGCCGTGCTGGCGGTGGGGCTGCCGGTCCTGGCGTTTTTGATTTTCTTCCTGGCGAGGCATTTGTCGTGGAAGTAGGGGGTTCGGCCTCAGCTAACGCAGGTACCCGATCAAAGTTTCCGTCGATGCGTTTCAGGAATCCCTGCTTTCTAAAGCATTAATCAGTCCAGACAGCATTTTTGCGATCTCTTCGAGATCTGCCTTCAATTTCTCATGGTCCGCTGCCTCCATCAGGTTGCGTCGGGTAGCGAGTTCGAGCAGCGGGACGCATTCTTGAACCGAACCGCGAGCGATTCCAAAGAAATTCTTCCGATCCCGAACGGTGAACCGGCCATTGCCCTCGGCGATGTTGGTGGCGATTGAAAGTGCGGCCCGATTCAGTTGGTCAACGAGAAAGTAGAAGCCACGGGGAAATGACTGCGTGATTTGACAAACCCGATCCGAAAAATTCATCGCCTTCTGGTAAACGAGGAGCTTCTCGAACGCGAAGGCCATCGGGGGAACCTGGGGCGAAAGTCGGCGGAAGAAAGGAGTGAGTAGAAAGGAGACCGGGGTGAGGATCATTCGGCGCTACGACGTCCTCAGCCAGGAGGGGTCGTTTGGCATCTCTACTCTCTCTCCACTCCTCTCACCCCTCTATTCCGACCTCCCGGTCGGAATGGAGCCACGGGGAATCGAACCCCGATTTGCTGAATGCGATTCAGCCGTCATCCCGTTAGACCATGGCCCCGGGAGCTAACTTTCGAGAAATCCTAGTGACAAAGATCGGATGGTTCAAGCCGGCGCTGGAAACGGCTATCGTAAAGGCGATATGCCGGCCGAACACACCATCACCCTGCGCGTGCGGTACCCGGAAGTGGATGCGATGGGATTTCTGCACCACAGCCGTTACTTCCAGTATTTCGAGATCGGGCGGATCGAGCTGCTTCGCTCGATGGGGCACAGTTACGCCGAGCTCGAGCGGCAGGGGATCCTCTTCGTGATCGTGCGGGTCGAGTGCCGCTACAAGGCCCCGGCTCGATTCGATGAGGAACTTACGCTTACGACACGCGTCATCAAGCGCACATCCGTCCGGATCGATCATTCCTACGAGCTGCGGCGCGAGGCAACGGTCATTGCCGAGGCAACGACGACGATCGCCTGCGTCGATCGCGAAGGCAATTTGCGGCCGATTCCGGATTCACTGGGCTACGACGAAGGATAGAGCTGTTGGCCGAGCGCGTCGAAAGACAGCCGCTGGCGCTCGACCATGTCGTAATACAACCCGCGGCGTTCCATGAGCTGCTCGTGCGCCCCTGTCTCCACGATCCGGCCCTCCTCCATGACAACGATGATATCGGCATGAGTGATCGTGCTCAGGCGGTGGGCGATGACGAACGTCGTGCGCTGCTTGAGCAACTCGGCCAGAGCCGCCTGGATGAGCTGCTCGCTTTCGGTGTCGAGGTTGCTGGTGGCCTCGTCGAGAATGAGGATCTGCGGATCGGCCAGGATGGCGCGGGCGATGCTGATGCGTTGACGCTGTCCGCCCGACAGCTTGAACCCGCGTTCGCCGATGAGGGTGTCATAGCCTTCGGGAAGCTGGGTGATGAAGGCGTGGGCGTTGGCGCGTTTGGCGGCGTCCACGATCTTCTGCTCGCCGGCGCCGCGCCGGCCGTAGGCAATGTTCTCGCGGACGGTTCCATCAAACAGAAACGTCTCCTGCTGCACGACCGCCAGCAGTCGGCGGAAGCTGTGCAGTTTCAGGCGCCGCAGATCGATGCCGTTGAGACGCACCGCGCCGGTGGTGGGATCGTGGAACCGTGCGACCAGGTCGGTCAGCGTGGTCTTGCCGGCGCCGCTCGGTCCGACCAATGCGACGATCGAGCCGGCGGGGACGGTCAGACTGAAATCACGGATCACCGGCACGTCCGTCCGGTACTCGAAGTTCATGGCGTCAAAGCGGATTTCGCGGACCGCCGCGGGAGCGTTGATTGCATCGGGCGCATCGGGCTTGTCCCGCGGCATCTCCAGCGCCTCGAATACCCGCTCCATCGCGGCCAGCGCCTTTTGCGTCTGGCTGACCGATGCCACGATCTGCCAGACCGGCTGCAAGAGCATCATCGCGTAGATCTGAAAGGCGGTGATGTCGCCAATGTTGGCCAGCGGCGGGTGGTGAAGGTAGAGCCGCCCGCCGTACCAGACGATCAACAGCACGGTCGCCGGAATGAGGATTCCCCATCCCGCGTCCAGCACCAGCTCGAGCAGATCGGCGAAAATCCCCTTGCGAATGATCGTGTGATGGCCGACGGCGTAGCTGCGCTGCTCGTGCGGCTCGCGCCGGAATGCGCGCACCACGCGGACGCCGCCGAAGGTCTCGGCCACTCGCGCATCGATCACCGAGCTGTCTTCGCGGATCGAGCGATAGATCGGCCGCACCCGCCGAAGCCACAGGAAGCTGATCACTGCCATTGGCGGCACGGCGAGCATTGCTCCCAGCGCCAGCCGCCAGCTTAGCGCGAAAAGGATCAGCACGGTGAGGATGACCCGCAGGCCGGCTACCCCCGGGCTGATGATCGCCATCTGTACCAGCCCGCTCAGGCTGTCCACATCCCCCGATAGCCGCGAGATGATTCCGCCCGATTTCATTTCCCCCAACGCGCCCAACGGCAGGCTCAGCAATTGCTCGAACAGCCGCCTTCGCAGTCGGAACACGACGGTGGCGTTGAGTACCGAGGTGCGATAGCTCCGCAGCGATTCGATCGCCTGTTTGAATAGCAGGACGGCCAAGATCAAGCCGCCAAGCTTGTTAAGCATTGCAAACCGCGAGGTTCCGGTCGGGGTCGGACCCAGCAGCACGCGGTCGATGATGATCTTGATGGCCCACGGCCAGACCATGTCCAGCAACGTGGCCAGCAGGGCAAGGACGAACAAGGCAAGAAGCTTGAAACGGTAGGGCCAAAGCCACCGGATGTATTGGCGCAGAAAATGCCGGCGCTTGGTCTTGTCCGGCTTTTTGGGCTCAGGCTTTCCGTCCGAGCCTGGGATCGCGCCCTTGCTGCGGTCTGCCCGGAATTTCGCCAGCCGCTGTCTGGATGAAAATGCCTGCTTCATGAATTCGCGACAACTATATACGTGCCGTCGGGAATTGGCATTGGAGCGGCCGGCGTAGAGCCTGGCCGCGTGGCGCGGTCGATCTTGCGTTCGGGAGGACGAGGCCACTCCTTTCGCATTTCTCGAATGCCGAGAACCCCTGAAAACACAGGCGTTCGGTGGGGCAGACATTCTTGTCTGCCTCGGATGCCGGTACTCCGGCATCCGAATCTGATCGTGCAATGACGACCTGATCGCGGCAGAGTTATCCTGACCTTCAATCCGCGGTGCGCTCCCTTTTTTTGCCAGTCAATATTTGTTATTGTTTGTCGGTGGCAGTGGGACAGGGGGCGATAAGCTGCGGTTCACGATGGATCGTGAATTTTTCGCAGAGGCCAATGGCCCGCGGCCGATGATGGAACAGAAGCGGGCGGGCCGGTTTTATCGGACCTGCGCGCCTTTTGATCCAGCCGGCTCATTTGCACAAGGACGGCAGTTCCCGTGAGCACACGTCGTAACGCCAAGAAGGCAAGCGATTTCAATACCCGTCGGGGCGTCTCTTCGCGCAGGCGCGTGATCGTTTTGATCAGTCTTGTGGGCCTGCTGACCGGGACCAGCGCGCTGCTTCTGGCCCTGGCCCCTGCGCCGCTGCACCCGCAAGCCAGCAGCAGCCTGTTCGCCATCGACGCGCCGCCTTCCATGGACGTGATTTTCGATCTGGTGAGCGTCCCGCTGACGACCAACCGCTGGCAGTACGTTTACGTGCATCACAGCGCTGCCCTGTCGGGAAGCGCCGCGACGCTCAGCGAAGGCGCCGCCGGGCTTGCGGATCATTTCGTGATCGGCAACGGCGACGGCTGCGCCGATGGCGAAATCCAGGTCGGCCAGCGCTGGACGCAGCAGCTTCCGCCCGCGCGCAGCAACGGCGCGACCTCGATCGTCCCCAACTGCATCAGCATCTGCCTGATCGGCGACTTCAACCAGACCCGCCCGACGCCGACGCAGCAGCGCCGCCTGGCGCAACTGGTCAGTGCCCTTCAGGTCCGGCTGCACATCCCGCGCACCCGAGTCTGGTACGATCCGAAGGGCGACAACGCCGCCGGCATCGGCGCCTATTTCCCCGCCCGCGAATTCCAGAATCAGATCCTGCCCTAGCCCTAGTCCTGGTGCGGCGTTCCCACTTTGAGCATCACAGCGCCATGTTCGGGAACCATCACTGAAATGCTTTCATCCGCGAAACCCAGGTCCTTTTGCCGCCAAAGGTCACGCACTTGTTGGCGGCCGCCGCGTTGCAGGTCAGCCCAGTGGACCGTGATTTCAAGCGGCGTCGCGCGGGAGGCCAGCGCCGCCTCGGCGGCCTCCCTGCTGTCGAAGGTCTCGTCTTTGCGGGTCTGCCAATCGCGGATGCGCCAGACTTTTTCCGTCGCACCGCGCCGCCTCGGGCCGTAAGTCAGTTCATATCGCCCATGATTGAATACGCCCACCGCTACGGTGCTGTCGGATAGCAGGCGAGCCCAGATCCACTTCTGGCCGTCCAATTTCACCATGAGCGCCTCTCGGCCCAGCGGGTCCTGATCGACCGCCAGCACTTCGTCGTTGGTAAGCAAGCTCAGCGTGAAGTCGTCCAGGTGAGTCATGTCGCAGCCCAGGAGCAGGGGGGCCGCGAGCAGGCACCACATGGTCATGTGCGTGTACTGTTCATCGGGCGTGAGGCCGGTCGGATGAAGCTTGGATCCCCATCCGACCATACCGACCACCAGCATGTCCGGATCGTTCCAGTGGCCCGGGCGGGCGAACTGGGCCCAATGCTCCTGCGAAAACCCGTTTCCGCTCATGCTCTGCCAGGTGTCGCGAATGTCGCCGGTCGTCCGCCAACAGTTGGCCACCTTGGCGACATCGTTCCCGACACCGAGCGGCGTATTGTTCGAGAGGCTCAGCACAAAGTCCCGCCCGGTCGCGTCCAGGGCATCCCGCATCTCCTGTACCTGCGGGAGCTCGATCGGGTTCCAGTCATATTTCAAGTAATCAAACCCCCACGCGGCCCATTGTTTGGCATCTTCCTTCGCGAACGAGTATTTGCCGACGGCAAACGGCAGTATCTTGCGGTTCACCTGCTTGCGTCCGCTGAAAGGCGTCCACGTTCCCTGCGGATTCTCTGCCGAGCCGCCCGGATACCCGGCGTAAGACGTGACCCAGGGCGTGGAATAAATCCCCGCCTTCAAACCGAGGGCGTGAATCTCGTCGCAAAGCTGCTTCATGTCGGGGAACTTTTTGTTTCCCTGGATCGCGTTGAATTCCCCGCCGCGTTTGCCCTGCCAGGTGTCGTCGATGTTGATGTAGGTCCATCCGTGCTTGATCAGGCCGCTCTTGACCATCGCGCGGGCCTGGGCGCGGACCTTCTCCTGATCGACCGCGCCGGCGAAGCAATTCCAACTGTTCCACCCCATCGGCGGCGTGAGACAAATCTCCGGGCCGATTTTGATCAGAAGCGTACTGCTGTCACTCCCGAGTGCGTTGCGGGCGGTCAGTGTGATCTTGTAATTACCTTCCTTGCTCACCGACCCGCTGATGCGGCCGAGCCTTTCGTCCAGAATCAATCCGTCCGGCAGCCCGCTGGCCGAGTAAGTGATCGGCCCATCGCCGGTGGCGGGAATGGTGAAGTGAAACGGCCTTCCCGGCCGCTCGCCGTAAACCCGCGGCCCATTGATCCGCGGCGTGGCCGGGGGCTTGGGGGTCAGGATTTCCTGGCCATAGCTTGGCCTATCGATTGACAGAACCGCGAAACAGGCAACGATGATTATTAAGGAAGAATGGTTCATTTCGGGCGCTCCACACGACCTGGAGTATACTGCATTAGGGAGGTGAACGAACGTTGGCCGGGCGCGGAGCGACAATGAATTCGCAGTTTCAAGCCATCTTCGATGGCTTGCGGGCGATCCTTCAAAAGCACTCAGCGGCGCTGAAGGTATCAGCCGACGCGGCGGACCATTATTGCCTGGACGTCGAGTACAGCCCCAAGTTCAAGAAGGGGTTTTCGGTCGCGTGGGTGAAAGTCAACAAGGCGTACGTGAGCTATCACTTCATGCCGGTGTACGGGTCGCCAAAGCTCCGCGACAGCATGTCAAAGAAGCTGAGGGCGCGCATGCAGGGCAAATCGTGCTTCAACTTCAAAGTTATCGATGAGTCGCTCTTTGACGAGCTGGAGCAGGTCACGGCGCGGGGATTTGCCGCGTTCAAAAAGGCGGGATTGGGTCCGTGAACTTGTCTCGCCGGACTCAGCCCAAAGAACCGATCGGCAACTTTCCCAACGCGTCTAATGAAAGTCCGCATTTTGTGGAGAGTTGAGCGTCGCGAGAGACCGCCGCTGATTGGCGTGGCGCTGAGCCGGTGAACGACGATAATTTCCTTCAGGCAGTTGAAAACGATGCATTATCATCGAGTCGTGTTCTCGGCCGGTTGGCGAATTTCGGTTGGCGTGCCGGTCGTGTTGATCTGCGCCGCCGGTCTGTGCCGGGGCGCTGTCGACGGCGCCGCCGTTGTGGATATCTTTGGCAGGGACGTGACCACCGTCGGGCTGACGGTGCCGGATTGGGAGGGGTACATGGCCAACCCGGCAATCGAGTTTTCGATCGTGCCGCCTCCGAATGCGGTCCTGCCGGTGCAGGTGACCATCACCGCCAGGGAGCCGCGACTTTATTTTGATTTGCCCAGCCAGGCTGGCGCGCAGGGGCCGCGAAAAGAGTTGAAGCTGACAGGTTCGGAGCCGCAATCGGCCTCGATCGCGATTTTCCCGGCGCGGCGCAAGCACAATCAGGAAACGGCGATCAACATTCAATTCATCGATGCCCGCCGCCGGCGCGGCCAACTGGTCGTCCCGATACATGTCATGGCAGTAGAGGGACATGATCATTCGCCGGTATTCCCGATCACCATCGATTTCTCGCAGGATAAGACAGGCTTTTATAGGGATCCGATCCGTCGCGAGACATTCGAGCAGGCGGTGGCCGATTGGGCCTTCTATCTGGCCGACATGCACAGCGAACCCATCGCGGCGGGGGCGGAGCGGACATGGATCTTCGAACCGGATGGGTTCAAGAAGAGCCATCTGGTAAAAAGCGAAAAGCCGTACACCGGCTACCTGCTCTACACCTACGGGATAGCGGGGGAGGAGCTGCGCTCGGGCGGCGAGCCGTCGTTGGCGGGCGGGTTCCAGATCGTTGACGGCCGTGCGCTTTCGATCCGCCGGTCCGGCGGCGTGGAAGTGGAGACCCGCGGCAACTATAACACCCGCGGATGGCTCCCGCCCCTGCGGGATGACCAGTGGTGGCAGGCGACCAATCTTTCGGACGTTCCGAACGATCTCTACTCGATCGTTCATCACGAGAGTGGACACGCCTTGTTCTTCAATCCCAACAACAAGGGCTTCCCGCGCAACGGCATATTGAAGGATGACGCCGTGCGGGCGTATCTGGGTTCAGACGCGAGGCCCGACGTGCACGATCACTTCGACGGGATCGTCGATCCGTGGAGCCTGCACGGCGCGTTCGGGAACGAGTACCACGGCCGCACGCCCTACGGGCGGTGGCTGATTACCCGGCTCGACCTGCTGTGCGCACAGGCGATCGGATACAAGCTCCGCGAGACGGCGCCGTTCATGCCGCTGGCGATCCAGACCGATCAGCTTCCCGAGGGCGGGCGCCTGAACGCATATAGAGCAGAGCTCCATGCCGAGGGCGGCATTCCATCTTATGACTGGCAGATCGCCGCCGGTAATCTCCCGCCGGGACTCTTGCTGAATCGGATTACCGGACAAATCACCGGCACACCGCGGCAGGTAGGAAAGTTCGCCTTCACCGTTCGAGTCCGGGATTATCAGAAAGATTCTGCCGGCGTCGATCGGGTATTCGAGATTACGATCGGCCGGCAATAGACCTTGAGGCCGATGGGTTCATCGGCGAGCGCGCGCATCCGTGACGGTATCGTAAAATCGCCACGACGACTTGAATTCCCGAGTCAGCGGCTGTTTCGTCAGGCTGGCGCGGATCATCTCGATCGGTATCGCGTTCTCACGCAAAATCGCGTCGTTGAACTGGCGGTCGCTCATCCTGCCGGAATCCACGAGCTCCTTGTGCAGCGCCCGCAGTTGCAGCGCGCCCAGCATGTATGCCGCCTGGTAGAGCGGGCCGTATTCGCCGCTCACGGACCTTCGGACCTCGGCGGTCGCGTTGCGGCGCTCGTGGCCGACGCGCTCGACCAGAAAGTCGAT
>Ga0307477_10002692_pt1 | contig 13572 bp, 20 predicted proteins | sample atmos_gasesECM2C_FD_203316 | JGI IMG/M metagenome (GOLD analysis project Ga0307477, IMG submission 203316) | Hardwood forest soil microbial communities from Morgan-Monroe State Forest, Indiana, United States - atmos_gasesECM2C_515 | ecosystem: Environmental > Terrestrial > Soil > Temperate...
ACCGCAAGAAGCCGGCGTTCAGGTCCGAGTCTACGACTCGAACCACCGTGACTACCACAATTGGGATGACCGCGAAGACCGAGCCTACCGCGGCTACCTAACAGAACGGCACGAGAATTATCGCGCCTACGATAAACAGAACAACAAGCATCAGAAGAATTATTGGAACTGGCGCCACAGCCACCCAGATCACGATTAAGGAAGGCGTTTCGCTGGACGAGATAGCCGAATTGTCACACCGCTTGCCCGGAACCGATAGGAGCGGTGTGACACTGCTTCCTGCGCGCCGCAAAGTGTGCGAGGTAAGGTAAGAGCGTGAAACGCCCCACCGGTGTGACGATCATAGCGGTCCTGACGTTCTTCGGAGCGACGGTTCTGGCTCTGGGCTCTATTGCTTTCTTTCTCGTGGCAGTCCTAGGAATGACGGGCAGAGATGCGGGAGATCCGCTCTCCCTGGCAATCGTAGGAATGGGAGTCGCGGGAGGATTTTCGCTGTTAGTTCTCGCTGGTGTTGGCGGCTGTCTGGCGATTGGGGTGTTGGAATTACAAGAATGGGCACGTATCGTGTCCATCGCGTCCATTGTCGCGGCTATAGGATGTACGGTTCTCAGCCTCTTCGCTTTTAGAGCCTACGTAGTGATTCCGGTTGTCCCGTCGATCCTTTGCCATTTGCTCCTGATGGCGACGACCGTCTGGATGTTGGCGTACCTCTTGCGCCTACGAGTCAAACAAGCTTTTAGCCCGGTGTCCGGGTAACCGCGCGATAACTGCCGGATTCACCTAACATTGAACCCCCATTAACTGTCGCTGTGGCTCTGTCGGTAATATGAGATGGATTTGCAGATTTGGGCGCGCGTTCATATTGATTGCCCCCATCTGCATTTTCCCGTTTTATTGTCGGTCATGGTTAATCGTGCAGCACAACGCTCAGAAGCGATGTATTAATGTGGAGTCCGCCGTTATACTTGATGAAGCCCAGTTTTTTGAATTTGTTCATGAAAAAATTGACGCGAGAGCGGGTTGTGCCGACCATTTCCGCCAGCACTTCTTGCGATATTTTGGGGACCATCTTCTGAGGCCTATCTTCCTTGCCATAGCGCGCCAGCAGCAACAACGTGCGAGCCAGACGTTTCTCGCTGGAGTTAAAGAGCTGATCGACCAAATCTTCCTCAACCCGGATGTTCCTAGAAAGCATGTAGGAGATAAAGCGATCGGAAAACGCATGTTCAGCATGGAGGACGCGAATCATCTCTTTCTTTTCAATTACGAGCACCGTGGTCGCTGCAACCGCAGTTGCCGATCCTATCCGTATCGGCTGACCGGCCAGGCAACCCTCGCCAAAGAAGTCGCCCGGGCCCAAAATTGCCACCACCGCCTCTTTACCGGTCTCATTGACTACAGAAAGCCTCACGCCGCCATCTTGAATGTAGAGGACATTTTTAGCGGGATCGCCCTGCGAGAAGATCGCCGCTTTTTTCTTAAACTCCTTAACCTTGCGAGCCACACCCGCAGAATCGAGAAAAGCTTGGGCATCGAACGCAAGCTTTTCCTTGAGTTTTGTCCAGGGTTTCATGCTTGATCTCGCGATTGCTTTAAAATCACCGCTTACTGGAATTCTAACAAAAATCACGAGTCCTTGGGCTGCTAATTTACCGTACGATAGCTATTGGCAATATATTACGACTCAAAACGAGACTGGCGACTGTGGCGGTCCGTGGTTGCATTCCACGCGAAAAAGGGAGGTTTGAAAGATTGGTAGCGTGACCGGACGCTTCTTGCCGCGGAGCTATCAGGTTCACTGGTTTCTTGCAGCTCCCCTTGGCAGCCGTCGCGGATTAAGGGCGTCGTCCGAATCACGCGCGAAACAGCTGCAATGAATGCCGGTTTTTCAACGCGTCCGCTTTTGTCATTTTTCCAATATCCTCTGCAGACCGACTTTGAGTTTTCGAATTCTTGCACCCAACATTTGTTCAGCGGCGAATCTGGCTCCTGCGAATGGCCCGGACGGTAGCTGACGAGTCGGAGGTCCATTGAATTAACCATCTATCTAATAGTTAAACAGGGTAAATTAAGCCGTTGACATAAGTACGCTAGCGTACATATTATTCCGGGAGAATCATTGCCGCTCTTTGCGGGGCATCGTCATGGGTAGAATTTCTGGTCCGACAATTAGAAAATCCCAAAGAAAAAGCACTTTCGACGCCCAAGCCTTTTTCGATTCTGCCGGGGTGTCCAGAACGGTCGCAGAGGTTCGCCGAAGCGAACCCATTTTCCGCCAGGGCGATCCCTCTAAGCATATCTATTACATTCAGAAAGGCAGCGTCAAACTCTCGGTCTTAAATCACTTTGGCAAGGAGGCCGTCGTAGGGGTCCTGGGACCGGACCAGTTTTTTGGTGAAGGATGCCTGACCGGGTCGCCTGTCCGTATGGCAACAGCGACCGCTGTCACTCCTTCCCGTTTGCTCGCCATTGAAAAGGAGGAGATGATTCGCGCGCTCCACGTTGAACATACCCTCTCCGACCGTTTTATCTCTTATATTTTGGCGCGGAGCATCCGTCTTGAAGAAGATTTAGTCGATCAACTCTTTAATTCTAGCGAGAAACGGCTGGCGCGTACTCTTCTGCTGCTCGCGCAATATGGCAAACAAGGCGAGCCTCAAAAGATGCTTCCTAAGGTAACCCAAGGAATGCTGGCAGAAATGATCGGGACCACTCGCTCACGCGTTAATTTTTTCATGAATAAATTTAGAAAACTGGGCTTCATTAAGTACAATGGCGAGTTGCACATCAATGATTCCCTGCTGAGTATTGTCCTGCACGACTAATCACTAACCCAGTCCGAGAGCGCGCTCCTTCCCAGCGATTTGTGCGGATGCCGGGCTCCATTTGGGTAGAAACGGTCGCCGGCCGGAGAAGCCGCCGGACGATATGGGGTATTTGATGAGTTTAGAAGAAAGGAAGTACTTTTGTAATCTCTCAGGCGGCTGCGTGCTTGCATCTCAATTCTGAAATTGCTGATAGCCCTTAATGATTCCGGTTCGCTACGCGCCGATGGCGTTACGCAGTTTATTTATGTTGGAAGCCATAGTAATTAACGCCAGTACTGAGAATATGACGCTAAAACCAAAGGTAGAAGCGTAGATGGTCAGGAGCAAGTCGGGGATACATGTGCGCGGGGTAATCGATCGAGAGCCCATCTGGCCTCCAGGACGCCTGCGGAAGGAGAGGAGAGGTCGGCGCCACTGTCTCTTAAGAACACTTATAAGGCGCATGATTTTCTGTGTCTGTTCTGTTTTGCACAGTCCGAGGAAAAATACGGTCGAATCGACAACAAAATTCCCGTGATTGTTGTGGCGGCTGAGATCATGGCTCTGTTGCCCCTTGGCCGCCGCATCTTAGAAACTGTGCGATATGGGACAGTATGCCTTTCCATCTTACTGTCATCGTGTGTGAATGCTGGATAAGAAGTGCAGAACAGCCGGCGACGCGAGGCATGACGAGGTCAAGAAAGAAATGGCGAAGTCGCGCATGACCAACTCCGCAAGAATCATGGAACTGAAACTGGACACGACCCGAATTCCAGAACAGCCAAGTACCAGCATGCCTGGAACGGTCGAAAAAATTATCTTGGCCCGACCTCCCCGCCAGCCTGAAAGGGCGCAGATCGCTGTTGAGGGCGCCGATCATCGGTACCGTGATTTCAGAATTGAAAATCGGTTAACTGACGAGCATGGCGATGATGTAAAACTCAAAAAGGGCGCTCAGGTTGAGGTTACCGTCACAACCAAGAATCACAAGTCGCAAAATTCATAACAGGCCAATCACAACATGCGACGACCGGTTTGCACATCGACCGTTACCTTCTAAGCGTTGTTTCGCACGAACTCATCCTTTCTTACCCGGCCGACCTTCTTAGTGCACCCAGTTGTCCGGGCCGGCCACGTATTCTTCGACTGCTAAAATCAATTCCTTTCGGAGATCCATCTCCCATCCTGGCTTGATGCGGACGCGCACCGCGGCGACCGATTCGCCGATGATGCAGCAGGGCATGGGCACGTGGCATTTGCGGATTGCAACGACCAAAACCACGGATTTACCAAACCAGGCAGAATATGCGGACGATTTTTCTTTAATTCCGTCTGTAATCACGTTGGTTGGCTCCTTCCTTAATTTCTGGCACCGGTGAGCGTGTCGCTTTGCGGAAGACTGCCGAGTTGCATGGAACTCGAGTTCGTCTAACCAAGTCTTCCTCTCACGCAAGTCGGCAACGCCGCGATGGAGAAACAGAATGGAGAAGGCAGCCGTCTGCCACTGTACAAAAGAGCACAGTTAAAGATTTATTTATTAACTGTTAGGACTCAAAAAGGCTCACGGGACCTTCATCACTCCATTGCTCAGCGGCTACATGTTTTTTCGGGCGAATCTCGCGATTGTGTTAACTTGATTGCCAAAACGTTTTATGTGGGATGAGGATGGATCGCCGTTGCAGTCTCGATTGTGCCAAGCCCGGTATTGTCACACTGGGAGTTTGCGAATACTGTCTAGAGCACTTCCTCTTGGCCTGTTACCGACGCCTTGAAGATTCCCCCGAGCTCGGACGGAGGGACCAGAAAAATGACGGTAACGTCCACGCGCAAAAAGAGTCGCTGCTTGAAATCGTTGATCAAGCCACGTCCGTCAGTCTTTTAACTTGCGATTTAACTAATCAAGAACGCGGTCAACTCTTGGACATAATCTTCTGGGCGAGCGATTTACTCCGGGACGGACGCAGACAAACGGCCTAGCCTGACAACGCAGCATCCTGCCTGAAATGCATCAGCAACGACGATTAACCATCTCCGAAAATAAGGCGAACGTCGAGTTTACGAGACTGTGCAAAATTGGACAGAAACCCCCAAGCCTACTTTCTATACTGAACTCGTGCCGTCACGCACGAATGGGAGTAACCATGATCTTCCCATGGGGACCGGAATGGCAGCGACTCTACGTAGACGCTTTATTGGAGACAGATCCACTGAAACTTGTTGAGCGGGTTGCGACCGCAGAAAAAGCAATCTTAATGCGTGTCGAAGAACTATGCACCAGTTCAGATGGAGCCGTCGAGTGGCAGGCTCTAGAAGACACTATAACCGGTATGTCGGTGCTCAAGAGAGAAATACTCAATTTCTCGATTGGAACCAAGATCGAGCGAAGGCCTACGGTAGTGATGCCCCGGGCTTGTGCCAACTAATCCCGGGTTCGTGTGATTGCACAACCTTAACAAGCCTTAATGACCTACACGGAAAAGCGCAGTCGTTCGTTGAACGCAAAGCCAGGCGAAAAACACCGGGCACATAAATTCTCGGTAATGGAGACAACACTCATGAAAGTACTCGGAGTCATCGGCACCACAGCCATGTTCTTGCTCCTGGGAGCCACGATCCCTGCCTTCGCGCAGGAGGAGAGCGCTAAGCCAGTACAGCATGAGGATAAAGCTAAGCCTGCTGCAAAACAGGAACAAGCCAAGCCTCAGAAACAGGAACAGCAAGCCAAGCCTGCAAAGCAGGAGCAGGCGAAGCCCGAGAAGCAGCAACAGCAAGCCAAGCCACAGAAGCAAGAGCAGCAGGCAAAGAGCCAAGAACAGACACAGCAACAAGCCAAGGGCCAGCAACAGCAAGAAAAGAAACAGCAGCAACAGCAGACCAAGACTCAGCAGAACCAGGATAAGAGTCAGCAGCGCCAAGCACAACAGGCCACTGGCCACGTGCAAGAATCACATGTCCAGTACGCACGAAGTGGTCAGAAAGATAGCCGCGGGCACGAATACAACGAAAGTCATTTTGGTCCGAACCATCATGCCCGCTTTGAGTCCAGTGGTGGGCGCGACTACGACGGACGCCGGGAGTACTCGTATGGCGGTTACTGGTTTTATGCAGGAGTATATCCGCCGTGGTTTTACCAGCGGGACGTGTACTTCGTTATGGGACCGGATGGGCTATGGTATGCAGTTGCATACGATGACCCTTCGCTAACCTTCCAAGTCAATATAGAGTAGCGCGATCAATGCCCGTGTAACGGAGCTGGCTTCGCTTGCTTTTCTTGGCAACCATGTCCAAGTGGGGCGTGCTGAAACGGGTCTTGATGCTCCCACAGAGTTCTCAATCTGTTGGGTTGCGGTGGCTTCCTACGCTCCTGCGTGAGGGAACATGTATGCCTGAATGATGGCGGAGAGGGTGGGATACTCACCCCGTTTCTATGAGCATCCTTTCTTGTTTTCAGCAACATACATGAAAACCGCATGAACATTGGCGATCTCCACCGTTTCGCATTCTGCAACTCTTTCAACTTTTGCGCATAAATAGCACCGATTCCGGGCCGCAACAGACACCAAAGACACCACGGAATCGCGTTTCGGAACTCAACTCGGGACGGCGTGTAATCAGCTCCTCCGGCCCGATCGTCATCGCACAACCTAACAGACGAAAATGCCGAGGCGCTTCCCGAGCTCGAATGTCCGGGAATTCAATCTGCACCACAACTTCGGCGCGCACCCAAACGCATTTCTTCATCATCCGGAATCAGCTGGTCGGGGCCAGGACAGAAAATACCTGGACTGTCCTCATATTATTATCAGGAAATCGCCTTCCAGACTCTTGTCCGGCAGCAGCGCTCGAACTGCGCGATCCATGGTGGCAAGCTTTCCTTTCTTATGCATCGCAAGCCCTAACAAGTAGGCATCCGTAACTTGTTGATGGCCCGCCAAGCGCTGGACGAACGGTTCAAGTGCTTGGGCAAAACTGACCTCGTCGGGCCAGAATCGGTGCGCGGGATGGCCAAGGTTGGCTTGTAGCAGGGCGAGAGCATCGGTGGGGGTGAGTGCGTTTGGAGAGAAAGCGGGATTCGAGAGTATGCGGACGAAGGCGTTCTGGGTGAGTGGGCATGTTGCCCACCCTTCGCGCGCGTGCCGCGCAAGCCATTCCTGGACTTTCTCATGAGCGCGGTGGGTGGGCCAGGCCATCGCGATGAGGATATTGACGTCCAGCAAAAAACCGGCTTTCACTCCAATTCGTCCTGGAGTCTTTCGACATCCTCTGTGCTTACAGGCGGCGAGCCAGGCGGAAGCTCGACGACGTGAAAGCCGTTGACGAGGCGGGTCTGTAAGGGTGCTTGCAGCCCTCGGCGCACCAGTTCCGATACCGCTTTACCGATGGCCACGTCCCGGGCTTCCGCGTATGCTTTTACTTCCCTAAAAACATCATCGTCCAGCGAAAGTGTGGTTCTCATACACCTATGATGCTCCAAGCCAGGACTGATGTCAAATCAGCACGTTCTGCATCTATCTAAGTCATTTGGTGCGATGGATGGCTCGGTCATCGGGCAATGGTACCTCATCAAACCGACGCCGGACGTCTACGTCATGACCTCCCTCGGACACCCGACTTTTGATTCTCGACAGTGCCAGATCAACGCTCGACAGCCAGAGAAAGAAAAAGTGCACGGAATAACTCTGGTTTTTCAATCGCCCAATCAATCTTAAATAGCTTCTGCCAGAGAGGGTCGTTTCAAAACCAAAATCGGCTCGGCGCACACTCTTAAGTACATACCGATTGACATTTAACGCATACCAGTATACTCTTCGCCTGTGATCCGGTCCTTCAGCTGCACCGAAACCGAGCGCCTCTTCCGCCGAGACTCGGTGCGGAGGTTCAGGGCCATCGAGCGCTCGGCTCTTCGCAAGCTGGACATGCTCGATGCGGCACCGGATATCCGAACCCTTTCGACGCTTCCAGGAAATCGGTTGGAGCGGTTGAAGGGAGATCGCAAAGGCCAATACAGCATCCGCATCAACGACCAGTGGCGCATCTGCTTTGAGTGGCGGGACGGACACGCTTATGAAGTTGAGATTGTTGATTACCACTAGGAGGACCAATTGGCAAAGAAACTCAAGCCGGTACATCCGGGAGAGATTCTCGGCGAAGAGTTCATGGCCCCTCTCGGCCTGAGCATGAACAAAATGGCGATGGATTTGCGCGTCCCTGTGACGCGGATCGCTGATATCGTCAATGAGCGCCGCGGCATCAGTGCGGATACCGCGCTCCGCTTCGCGCGTTACTTCAGGAACAGTCCTGCTTTTTGGATGAACCTACAGACACGCTACGACCTGGAAATTGCCGAGGACAAGATCGCCGCAAAGGTCGAGCGGGACGTGCAACCGTTGGAGACCATACCGGCGCGGCAATGAAAGAGGATTCCCAGTATGAGGACCGGCTGCACGATGGCCCTTTCGGTTGGGCGCTCCCATTGCTCATCACCGAATCTGGGTGAGGGTGCTGCCCTCTCCACCCCCCGGTGGGGAGTTCGCTGCTTCTCGATGTTTTTGCCCGAGTTGATCGTCGACTTCCTCGAGAATTGTTTGCCGTATGAACTCTGAAACTGCTGCGCTCTGCTTGGAAGTCAAATGCTTGTCGAAGATCGCGCGGTCAGCCAAAACTGGATAGAGACGCTCTACAAATCCACCGTACTTTGTCGCTAGTGCCTCGTAGATCCTCACACCATAGTTCAAGACAGAAAGGAAGCGGTGTGCGAGAAGCGAATTTTGGATGTCGGTATAGCGGAGATCCTGCAAGTATTCCCAAAGGTCCTGCAGATCCGGTCGTTCCCCGGGCTTGATGCGCAGCAGCCGACGCAAATGGCGATCTAGGAGCCCTGCTTTGGCCAATAACAAAGAACCCGTGCAAACGGATGTGACTTTTGCGGCACTCGCGGCGACTCTCTCGATCCACGAAAGAGTCTCGCGATTCTCAAGCAGCGCGCGGGTGCCCCAGCCACCCGGAACCACGAGCACGTCCACAGGCGGACAATCGGCAAAATCACAGTGCGGGACAATCTGGAGTCCACCCGTGGCCGCGACTGCAGCTCTTGTCCGGGCTACACAGTAGACATTGAAAGGCGCTCCATCGTTCGAGCGACGTGATTCAACTCCGGGCTGCATCCGGCATCGGGAAAACACTTCAAATGGTCCGGCAAAATCCAGCACTTCTACGTCATCAAAAACAAGAATTGCGACGTTTAAGGCAGGACCGAAAACGTCTGCCATCTTCGCGCCTCGCGTCTGTTCGCTACGTTGCGCCGATGTTGGCATACTGAAGCAGTTCTCATCCGTTGATGAAGCGCTCGGGAGTATCGCAACGTCGGCGGCACACGCCAGAAACCGCCACAATCCGTCATATATACAGTAGGCAGATGAACTGGAACTGGCAAAGATCCAGATTCTAGCCTATTCATGGTGCCAGAATGCCGAAGCAGCCGCCGTTGCTGTTCGTCCTCGATCGAACGAAACGCGTTCCTTTACAAAAGCAAATCTCCCTGAATTTCAAACGGCTCATCCACTCAGGCACACTGTGCCCAGGGAAAGCGGTCCCTTCCAGCCGAGAATTCGCTTGTGATCTTCAGATCTCGAGGAACACCGTTCTCCAAGCCTATGACCGGCTGATCGCCGAAGGGTACTTGGAGGCTTCGCCACGTCGCGGCTTGTACGTTTCTGAATTGCTGGAAGGGAAAAGCCTTCGCAAAGTCGCATCTGGAGGTATTCCTCACCAGATGCCCGATAACCGCGCCACACAGTTTTACAATGGAGCTACGACGCCCGTGCCTTTTCGTCCCTGCCAGCCCGACGTTCACTTATTTCCTCTTCAATTGTGGAACCGCGCGCGCACCCAAGCTCTCCGAAAGCACGGTACGAGCCTTCTTCAGTACCAGTCACATCATCCCTTAGGCCTGCCAGATTTGCGTCAAAGTCTCGCCGGATATCTTCAAGGAAGTCGCGGGGTGAGGTGCGATTGGCGGCAGATCGCGATCACCACTGGCTCTCAACAGGCCTTGTTTCTGCTCGCGAACCTGCTTCTCAAGCCACGCGACTGCGTCGCCATGGAAGATCCAGGGTATCTGGGGGCTCGTTTGGCCTGGCAACACGTTCGTGCTGAAATCCACCCAGTACGCGTAGATTCGGCAGGAATGAACCTTGAGAGTGAGAAGGAATTCTCTCCGAAGCTGATATACACGACGCCGTCGCGGCAATTTCCAACTGGCAGCTGCCTCTCACTTTCGCGCCGCTTGAACTTGGTTGCGTTTGCCGCAAGAAAGAGAACGTGGATCGTGGAGGATGATTACGATTCCGAGTTTCGCTATTCGCGCGCCCCACTGCCCAGCCTGCAGAGCCTCGATTCGTCGCAACGAGTGATTTATGTCGGCAGCGCAAGCAAAGCCCTATTCCCCTCTTTGCGTATCGGCTATGCCGTGCTTCCATCGTCTCTGGTAGAGAAGTTTGCAAAATTGCGGGCTACCGTCGATGAACACGGACCATTAATCGATCAGGCGACCCTGGCGGAGTTCATCGAGAGCGGGGCCTTTTACAGGCACGTAAGGCGCAGCCGACGAGAGTATGCGATGCGGTTGGAGGTCTTTCTGGATTCAGCTGCTAAATTCGATCTTCCGCTTTCTTTCCCTCATACCGACGGTGGAATGAATCTCGCCGGATTGCTTAAGGGCTCTCCCGGAGATGCAGAATCCTCCAGGAGCTTAGAAAAGAAGGGTTTGGAAATTCCGCCCCTCTCTCGGTATGCGTTGCGTGCGACGGCGCCCGGGTTGCTGTTCGGCTTCACTGGGTTTGCGCCCGGCAGGATCCGGAAGTCCATAGAAATCGCTTCCAGCGTGCTACACGAAGGATGAAGGACCGCAATTTTTTGCGCCCATCCATCATTCATTACGTCGTTCGCTGAACTGGTTACATCGCAACGCATCAAATCTGGATCTTGTGGTGTCCGATTACGCAAACTAAGCTGCGCGCATGTTTACGGGAATTACTGGACCGAGCTGAGGAACGCGACGTTTCCTTGTGGGCAAAACCATGCTCGTCACTGTCGTCATGGCCGCAGCTGGCGGGCTGCTCGGGCTAGACTGGATGCGTGCGCAGGCTCCCACAGCGCCGACGTTAAACCCCGACGACACGAATCTGCTCCACACTGATGCGGTGTCGCGGCCGAAGTTCCAATCGGCGACGATCAAGCCAAGTAAGGACCAATCACCGGGTCCCCCTTCAATTGACGCCGCTCCCCAGCAGTTCACCAGCATCCATAGTTCGCTGAAAGACCTCGTCCGCTTTGCATATCATGCGAAATCCACCGATCAGATCGTCGGCGGACCGCGTTGGATCAATACGAAGTTCTTCGACATCGACGCCAAGGCGAGTGCTTCCGATGTCTCTCGCATGTTCGAGCACAACGGCGGCATGGAAGGCTTCAACGGTGAGATGGAATACTACCCCGAAGACGGAGTGACGGTCATTGTGCTGAGCAATGTCAATGGCTCCGCGCCGGGGCGAACTCGCCGCGGAACTGGCATCCGTGGCTCACAGATGAATTTTTCTAGCTGCGGAAACTTGGCTGGCTCTCCCCAAGATCGATGACCGCTTAGCATCTTCTGGACTTCAAAATTCAGTGCGCAACGGCGTCCAACAGAACCGTAGCTTCTCGCTCGAGAGCCCCCAACCTTTCATAGAACCTGGCCGCATTCCTATTCCATGCCGGAGTTTGCCATTCCAGCGTCGCGCAGCCTAGTTGGCTGGCATTTCGCGCAATGATACGCATCATCTCAGCGCCGAAGCCTGCATCGCGGTAACCCGGATTACTGAAGAGGCAGTCCACGTACAGATACTCCGCGGCCTTCCACGTGGAGAAATCCCTTGTGCAGGTAGCATAGCCCACGATCGCGTTGTCAGCCTCCGCGACGAAACACCGCAGACGTGGATCACTTGCAAAAAGGGCACGGTCCAAAGCGTCTGATTTTTCCCTCGGACGAGAATTCTGCTTTCTCAAAGGCGGCGTGATTCGCGCAGAGACGTATCACCCCTTCAATATCGCGCGGCTGGGCTCGTCGAACCAATGCTTTGGACGCCATCTTCTTGGTGCTCGCTGCGCGTGCGGACTCTCCGCCGGACGCGCATCACTTAGACCGTACGCTCGGCGCAGAGTCGATGCCTACTTCTTCTCGTTCTCAGTGCTCTTCAACCGATTCGAGATCATCTGCACGTTCATGTCGCGCGCCATCTTGTCTGGAATCGTCTGCGCAGCTTGCAGCGCTTCCTCGAGTGCGCGGCGCGCTTCCTCTTTTTGCCCTTTGGCAGTTAGACCGCTTGCCTTGATCTGAAGCAGCCACGCTCGCCCATTCGCCCCTGGACAACGGGCCAGCCCGCGATCGCATGCCGCAATTGCTTCATCGTCATGCTTTGCCGCGCTCTCCATTTGTGCGACACGTAGCGACGCAATGTAGTTGTTGGGCATCGCCCGTTCCGAGGCGTGCAGCGCCGGCAGTATACGCACTGGATCACCAAATACTTGTATGTTCTCTACCCGTGCGATATCCAGCGCCGACCGCTCATCATCGCTGGCTGGCTTGATCGCATCGAGTTCGGCAAGCCAGCGATCACCCCATTTTGCGGCGCCGGCATTGTCGTGGCGCGCGACTGATATGTACATCAGTGTGCGATAAATCGCGTCCCGATGGTCGCGGACCGTCGTCGGGAGCGTCAGGGCTTGTTCCGCAAGTGGTTTCAGCTTGCCGAGTTCTACTTCTGTCCACGCCGCCGGATCCGTCGAAGCCAAGCACCACATGCCCGCGACGACCGTTCGTGCGAATATCACGCCCCGCTTCATTCGGGCTGCTTCGGTTGAGGCAGTTTCCGCACACGACTGCCACTGGTTGCTGTCCAACAACGCCTGGACCAGCGAGGCCTCGGTGAGTTCACGCTGCGGCCAAGTGGCCGATGCCAAGTGAAGCGCTTCTTGATAAGACTTGGCCGCCTCTGCGGGTTGCTGAGCCAATAGTGCGTCGCCCCGCGTGAGCGCAGTATTGGCAGGGGTTTGGGTCTTTGCTAAAACGCTGCTTCCTCCCCTGTCGAGAAATTGCGTGAGCTCGGGCAGCGACATCACTCCCGGTTGCATCGCGGTAACTCGCTCGTCCTCTGGATCGATTACGAAGAACGTCGGCGTGGCTTCCGCGCCGAACTTCGTCAAGAACGGACGATTCTCTGCCTCGTCGTAGCTGAGTTCAAGCCAGACAAACTGTCCGGCGTACCTGGCGAGGTCGGCGTGAGCCAACAGGTCTCGCATCAGGTGACAGGTCGATCACCACGGAGCCCAGACTTCCACAAAGATTGGCAACTTTCGCTGCTTCGCATCCGTCAGCGCTTTGGGATAGTTGTCGTTGATCCACGGCAGAAGACTCGGCGTCGCGCCGAATGCCGCGCTTATAGTCGCAAGAAGCAAGATTCCTGCGGTGAGCTTGATCTTCATCCGATTCTCCCGGAGATCATTAAGATACGCACTACGGCAACCTGCGCCTCACGATAGCCAATGGTCTGGAGCCCGTAAAGCTCCAGATCGTTGCGAATCCATGGTGCCAGTATGGTGGCTTGGCCAGGATTCCGGTGAGTGTCTGGTTATCTTGAAGAATTTGGAGTGGAGTTTGACCGAGACCGGCAGGACACTAACCCCCTACGCCGCAACCGACGCACGCCGAGCACCGCTTTGCACCAGC
>Ga0307477_10002693_pt1 | contig 13569 bp, 12 predicted proteins | sample atmos_gasesECM2C_FD_203316 | JGI IMG/M metagenome (GOLD analysis project Ga0307477, IMG submission 203316) | Hardwood forest soil microbial communities from Morgan-Monroe State Forest, Indiana, United States - atmos_gasesECM2C_515 | ecosystem: Environmental > Terrestrial > Soil > Temperate...
TCGCAAAAACTGCCTCCGCGCAAGTGACCGGTTTGATCGCGGGCCGGGAGGGAAAGATATTCGTCGCAACCGCGAATCCCGGAAAAATCTTCACACTGGGGCCCGGGTATGAACGTGGCGGGAGTTTCGAGTCCGACACTTTTGATGCCAAAATATTTTCCCACTGGGGACGATTGTCATGGTGGGGAGACAACGCGGCAAAAGGCAAAGTCGAGTTTTACGTGCGCTCCGGAAATACTTCGAGTCCGCAGAAGAACTGGAGCCGGTGGGTGGGGCCCTTCAAGAATCCGGCGGGAGAAACTGTGGATTGCCCGCCGGCGCGATTCGTGCAGTGGAAAGCCGTGTTTGTCGATACCGACAACGCATCGGTGCCGGATGTTTCCTGGGTAAACCTGGCATATCAACCCAAAAATGTTGCGCCTGCCATTGACGACATCGCGATTCAGGATCCGGGGATACGCGTACAAGGCTTCACGCCTCAGGCTTCGGGGCCAGCGGCTCCTGCATCCGTCCAACTTCGAATGCCGCAGCGAAACACGGCAATTTTTCCGGCTGCGGCAAGCACCAATCCGGACCTCGCGGCTCGCCCTCTGCGAATCGATGCACCTCCTCAAGGCTTCGAAGAAAAAGCCTATGCCAGCGTATTGTGGAGCGCGCATGACGATAACGACGACGATCTTGTTTACTCTGTTTATTATCACGGGGAGGGCGAGAAGAACTGGCGGTTGCTGAAGGGCAAACTCACGCAGAAATACTATTCCTGGGACACGACAACCATGCCGGACGGGGCCTACTATCTGAAAATTGTTGCTTCGGATTCGCCATCGAATCCGGTGGATCAGGCGCTAACAAGTGAACGTGAAAGCGATCGCTTTGAAATTGAAAACACTCCTCCGCGCATTGAGAATTTGCGGGCAGATGGTTCCGCGGCTGCGGCCAAAGTAACTTTCGAAGGGATCAGCTCTTCGAGTGCGATCGCGAAAGCGCAATATAGCGTGGACGCGGGCGATTGGACGATCGTTTTCCCCGATGGCCTGCTTTCCGATGCACCGAAAGAGAGCTATCAGATTCCTCTCGGCGGCCTCTCTGCCGGAGAGCATACCGTGGCCGTGCAAATTTCCGACCGCTTTGAAAATAGCGCCGCTGCGAAAGTGACATTCACGGTTTCCGCGCGGCGCTAAATAATGCGCGATGGCCGCTCGACAATGAATGCAACGTCCTGGCAAACGGATGCGCCAAACTTCGAAGCAATTCGCGCTGCTCACAGGCGCATTGCTCCGCACATTCATCGCACGCCCGTGCTTACTTCTGCTTCGCTTGATGAAATCGCGGGCTCTCAACTGTTTTTCAAGTGTGAAAATCTGCAGAAGACCGGCTCCTTCAAGATTCGCGGGGCGACCAATGCTATTTTTTCGCTGACCGACGAGCAGGCGCTTCACGGAGTTGTGGCTCCTTCGTCGGGAAATCATGCTGCGGCGATGGCGCTGGCTGCGCGATGGCGCGGCGTTCCAGCTTATATCGTGATGCCGTCGAATTCATCGGTTGCGAAGATGAGGGCCGTCGAGTCTTACGGCGGAAAGATAACCTTATGTGAACCAAACATGGCTTCGCGCGAAAGTACTTGCGCAGAAGTAATGAGAAAAACCGGCGCACATCTGGTTCACCCTTACGACGACGCGCGCGTGATCGCAGGCCAGGGTACCGCGGCGTTGGAATTGCTCGAAGAGGTGAGCGACCTGGATGTGGTCATAACGCCAGCCAGCGGAGGAGGACTTCTGTCCGGCACGGCTATCGCGGCGAAAGGCATGCGTCCCGGAATAAGGCTTGTTGGCGGTGAGCCGCGCAATGCCGACGATGCCTACCGCTCGCTCGCCAGCGGCAAAATCCAAGCGGCGGCACAGAGCGAAACCATCGCGGACGGACTTCGGGCTACGCTCTCCCCCTTAACGTTTTCAATTCTGCAATCTCTGGTGGACGAGATTTCCCTGGTCAGCGAAGAAGAGATTGTCGCGGCGATGCTATTGTTGTGGGAACGGACCAAACTTGTCGTTGAACCTTCTGGCGCCGTGGCAGCAGCTCCGGCCTTGAATCGCAGGATTCGCGCCGAAGGCAAAAAGATCGGAATCATTCTCTCCGGCGGAAACCTCGACCTTCGTAAACTGCCCTTTCAATAAATTCGATTGTTCGTCTCAGTTGACGGATTTTCCGCAGATTAAGCGCCGGGAGGGCGCTCAGATCCCGTCGGCAAATTACAAAAGAACCCTATAGATCGTCGTGCGGACGCCAATCGGATGGAGGGAACGCGATTCGCCAAAAATTCGGTGCGGGAGAATCGAATTCCAGCGGGATGTGGAAGCCTTCCGGCATTTCGCGTGCGATTCTGGCAACTTTGCAAGCGACGCGCTCCTTGGTGCCGCTATGCTCCAGAACCAGCCTGGTCTCACAGGGAAGACTCTGCTTGAGCACAACCAGCGCGCCGTGATTGCTGACGCTTAGAGTGACGGTCTCGAAGGTTACCGGCTTTCCCTGTAGCGCAACATGAATGCTGGCGCGCACGCGCAGGAGCACCCGATAGCTGCGGCGCCGCTCTTCCCCGGGAGTGACCTGCGCAGCGGCCTGCGAGCCGGGTTGAGAGGATGGTAAGTGTAAGGGCAGGGCCGCTGACTTAAGAAACGGAGCAACCGCTTTTGCCTGCGAGCCGGAATTTTTGGCCGGAGGCATCTTTAAGCTCTGAAATTTCACAGTTCCACACCCCAGAAATCCTGACCTTGCGTGGCGATTTCAACTCCCATGTCCCAGCCGTCAGGTCTTTGCACGCCCTTCCAAACCACCACTCCGTCAACTGTTCGGCGCGTCGACAGATTCGTGAGCCGCAGCTGCTGCTGCAATTCAAGTTCCTTCGGACTCACAAGCAAGCAGCCGTTTGCGCTGACGACTCGGGTGAAAGCCGCTTCGTAAGACTTCGGGCCCATATCTCCATTACATTCAATCACCACTCGCACACGCGAGTTCATACGAGGGCCGCGCCGTCTCGGGCGCATCCTTATGTCTCTTGGGAAATCCTCTCCATAACTCATGCTGGCTGGGTTCCTGCGGACCAAAACGAAACACGCCGGAAAGCATTTCCGCATTCCCAGGCGCGTATGCGTCCTGATTCATGCTAGGGGCGCGCCGAAGCAGGGTCAATGGTACGCAATGCCAGCGAGATTAGTACCCTACGACAGAGAAGAAAACTGTACGGAAGGTCAGTAGCGCGGGGCAAAACTGGATGCAGCAATTTCTGCTGTCAGTCGTTGTCAATCGGCTGAGGAATGTTCGTCCGCAAGAAAGGCGTTCCGTTTTCGACGCAGTTTCCCGAAACGGTTCTCCGCCCAGGTTTGGAACCGGTCCATATAGGTGTAAAAAACAGGCGTTAAATATAACGTTACGGCTTGCGAAAAAACCAGGCCGCCGACCACGGCGAGACCTAGAGGGCGTCTGGAGTCTGCACCGGCACCAGAGCCCAAAGCGATCGGAAGCGTACCCATAAGCGCGGCCATGGTAGTCATCATGATTGGCCGGAAGCGAATCAAACATCCTTCATAGATCGCTTCTTCAGCCGTCTTGCGGCCGGTGCGTTCGCGCTCGATCGCAAAGTCCACCATCATGATCGCGTTTTTCTTCACGATGCCGATCAACATGATAACGCCGACAAAGCCGTAAAGATCGAGGCTAAGGTGGAATATCTGCAGGGTCAAGAGAGCGCCAAAAGCCGCCGAAGGCAAGCCGGAAAGAATCGTGATCGGATGGATGAAGCTCTCATACAAAATTCCCAGAACAATGTAGATCACCAGAATTGCCATAAACAGCAACAGGCCTAAGCCGGATAAGGAAGACTGAAAGGCCTGAGCGGTTCCTTGAAATTCCGTAGTAACCGTGGGCGGCAAAACCTCTCGAGCAAGTTTATTCACGCTGTTCACGGCGTCGCCGATTGCGACGCCGTTCTTTAGATTGAAGGAAAGCGTCACAGCAGGAAGCTGGCCTAGATGGTTTACCGAGAGCGGGCCCAGATTGGTGGAAAGAGTAGCGACTGCATTCAACGGCACCAGGTTTCCGCTGGTCGAATGCACGTAAAGCATCGATAGTGCCGCAGGGTCTGCTTGATATTTGTCTTCCAGTTCCATCACGACCCAATATTCGTCGTTCGGCGCATAGATGGTGGAAATCTGGCGCTGGCCGTAGGCGGTGTACAGTGCGTCTTCCACTTGTTGAGCCGAAACGCCGAGTGCCGACGCTTTATCGCGATCGATGTTGACGTTCACCTGGGGATTCGCAATTAGCAAATCCGTGGTTACATCCTGAAGGCCGGGAAGTTTTTCCAGCTCTTTCATAAACATCATGGAATCCCGATACAGTTCCGCGGTGTCCGGGCTCTGCAGGGCAAGCTGATATTGGCTTTTGGTAAGCTGGCCGCCCACTTGGATCGGAGGCAGATTTTGCATGTACGCATTAATTCCAGTTACGGTTGCAAACTTCTCGCGGAATTCCTCGATCACCTCGTCGATCGAAGGGTGATGCGCGAACAGAGGAGCGACGCCACGAATCGCGCTTCCCACTAGCGGCACATCCCCATACTTCTGTTCAAGATGCAGCATGGTCGGGGATTCGGTTGCGGGGCGATCTTTGCGGTCCTTCAAGTGGATGAAAATAATTCCACCGTTGCTGGCCGTAAAACTGCCCACACTCGAGAAGAAATCCCTACGAGTGGGATCGTCCAGCACAATTTTGTTCAATTGAAGCTGATGCTGCCTCATGGATTCGAAAGAGATGCCCTGAGAAGCTTCTGTAAAGGCGAAGATCTGGGATCTATCTTCGGCAGGTAAAAATCCCTTAGGGATCACCGCAAACTGCCACACGGTGATCATCAAAATGATTCCCGACACGATCATCACGAACAAGCGATGACGCAGCGACCATTGCAACGAAACGTCATAAACCTTCAGCATCCAGTCCAGGAATCTTTCCAGCGCCATATAGACGCGCCCATGTTTCATCTCGCCGGCTGGACGGAGGAACCGGCTGCACAACATGGGCGTGAGCGTGAGGGAAACCACGCCGGAGACAAGAATCGAAGTGATGATGACTACGGCGAATTCATGCAGCAGGCGTCCCATGATACCGCTCATGAAAAATACAGGCAGGAACACCGCCGCCAATGAAATCGTCATCGACAGGATCGTGAAACCGATTTCGCGCGAGCCGCTGAGCGCTGACTCCATAACGCCTTCGCCCATTTCCATATGCCGGACGATGTTTTCCAGCATCACGATGGCGTCGTCCACCACGAAGCCCACCGAAAGCGTCAGAGCCATGAGCGACAAATTGTCGACCGTGTAGCCCAGCAGGTACATCACAGCAAAGGTGCCGATGATTGACATAGGCAGCGCAAAGCTGGGGATTACCGTCGCCGAGAGATTCCGCAGAAACAGGAAAATTACCAGGATCACCAGGGCAATTGCGAGATATAGCGTGAATTTCACGTCGGCTACCGAATTGCGAATTGATTCGGATGCATCGTAAAGAATCTGCATCTGCACCGACGGCGGAATGATGGCGCGAAATTGCGGAAGCAGCTGCTTAACCGCATCCACCACTTCCACTGTGTTCGTTCCCGGCTGGCGCTCGATTGCCAGAACTACCGAGTCCGTATCGTTCCACCAGTTCGCCACGCGATCGTTCTGCACGCTATCGTAAACTTTGCCAAGATCTTCCAGACGAACCGGCGAGCCGTTGCGATAAGCCACGATCAACGGACGATAAACCGACGCGTGCGTGAGTTGCCCGTTCGCCTGCAACGTGAACGCGCGGTGTTCGCCGTACAGGGTGCCGACCGGAAGGTTCACGTTCGCGTTCTGCACGGCAGTGTGAACGTCATCTATTCCGATTTGCCGGGTAGCCAGAGCTTGAGGGTCGAGCTGTATGCGCACGGCGTATTTCTGCGATCCATACACCTGTACCTGCGCTACACCTTTCACCATGGATATGCGTTGACCCATCAGCGTCTCGGCATATTGGTCCACGGTGTAAAGCGGCAAAGTCTTTGACCCCATGGCCAGGTACAGAATGGGTTGGTCCGCAGGATTTACTTTGTTGTACGTCGGAGGCGTCGGCATGCTGGGAGGCAGTTGCGAGGCCGCGCGCGCAATGGCCGCTTGCACGTCTTGCGCGGCGCCATCGATATTGCGGCTCAAATCAAATTGCAGAGTAATGCTGGTGGTTCCAAGCGCGCTCGTCGAGGTCATCGAATCGATGCCCGCGATAGTGGAGAATTGTTTCTCGAGAGGAGTTGCCACCGCTGAAGCCATCGTATCCGGGCTAGCGCCGGGCAAGCTGGCGCCCACTTCAATCGTGGGATAGTCCACGTTGGGGAGTTCGCTGACCGCGAGCGCGCGATAGCCGAGAACGCCGAACAGAAGGATCGCGGTCATGACCAGCGTGGTCATCACCGGACGGCGAATAAACGGTTCGGCAATATTCATTGCCATTGCTAGTTTCCTTGCGCCGCTGCTTTGATCTGAACTTTGATGCCGGGAATTAACCGCAGCTGCCCGTCGGTAACCACGGTCTCCCCCGGTTCAATTCCCTTCGCGATTACCGATTCGGTCCCGAGCGTTCGCGCTACTTTCACCGGACGCGATTCGGCAGTTTGATCCGGTTTGATCACGAACACAAAATCGCCGCTTTGCCCCGTCTGCACCGCTTGCGTCGGAACCACCGTCGCATTTTCCTCTTCTGACAAACGAAGCGATACAGTTGAGAACTGCCCGGGCCACAAGCGATGGTCGGTGTTGGCAAACGTACCCTTTAGCTTGATCGTGCCGGTTGTGTTGTCCACGGTGTTGTCGACAAACGTCAGATAACCGACCTCGGCCGCGGTGTCTCCGTAAGGCGTGGCCTCAATTTGCAAACGGCCTCCGGCCATGTACTTCTTGATCACCCCGAGATATTGTTCCGGCACAGAAAAATCCTCATAGAGCGGAGCAATCTGGTTGATCACTACCAGCACCGGAACATCGTTTTCTTTCACCAGGTTTCCGGGATAGACCTGCAAAGCTCCGGTGCGACCGTCAACCGGCGAATAGATCGCGCAGTATTGCAGCTGGAGCTTGGCCGATTCCACGGCCGCCTCGTCCGCGTGTACCGAGCCTTGCTGCGCTGCGGCGTTGGCCTGCATCTGGTCGTATTGCTCTTTGGCCGAAATCCCTTGGTCATACAGTTTCTTATAACGTTCCGCCTGGACAATGGTGAGGTCCGCTTGCGCTTTGTCGCGAGCTAGATTTGCCTGCGCCTGCGCTAGCGAGGCCTGGAACGGGCGTGCATCGAGCGTGAACAGCAAATCGCCCTTCTTAACGAAGTCTCCCTGCTTGAAGTGCACTTCCTTAAGAACGGCATTCACCTGTCCCTTGATCGAAACTGTTGAATATGCCTCTGCCGTGCCGATAGCGCTCAGCTGGATCGGAACCGTTTTTTTCACGGCTTTTGCTACATTCACTGGCACCGCAAGGTCGGGTCCCACAGCCGCGGTTTTAGAACTGCACGAGACGCTCGCCAGAGACGCCGCGAGCATCAGGCCAAACGCCGCAAACAGTTTCCCGTTATTTCCAGCTGACGATTTCTTCATAACCTCTTTCGCCGAAAGCTTCTCGTACAGTCCGAGTCATTGTCGCCGATCCGGAGGCTCCCTGGAATTTCCGACTTCTATTTTATAGGAGTATTTCCTGTCTGTAACATTTAGACGTTTTGGCCCCGGAAAAGCTTCAGCAAAAAGTCCACTGGCGCAGGTTTAGCCGGCCGCGGCCGCGTCCAAAAACCAAACTGGAGTCTTAGCGGGATGAATTCTAACAGCTGGATACCGGCTGGTTTCCGTAGCGGGCTCTTCGCGAATGGCAGACAGTATGTCTCGCTTGTTTTCGCCGGCTACCAGGAAAAACGTGTTACGCCCACAATTGAGAATGACAGGGGTAAAAGTGATTCGTAGCGGCGGCTCCGCCGGGACGAGCACCGCGGCAACCCCGTGTAGTTTTTCATCCAGAGCGGCCGAGCCGGGAAACAACGAAGCAGTATGGCCTTCCGGGCCAATCCCCAAAAGCTGAACATCGAACGCCGGAGGCTCCGCACCAAAAAACTTCCATAGCTCGGACTCATAGCCCTGAGCGCATTCTTCGGGGGGTGACAAATTCGTCGGGATCGGATGCACGTTTTCCGCCGGGATAGGAACTTGAGATATCAGGGTTTCGCGCGCCATATGGTAGTTACTCTGAGGACTATCTTGGGGCACGTAGCGCTCGTCACTCCAAAACAAATGAACTCGATCCCAGGGCGTCTTATCGCGATATTGCGCGGTCTCCGCCCAGAGCGAAAACATTTTCTCCGGTGTACGCCCACCGGACAATGCGATCGCAAACCTGCCGCGTTTGGCAACCGCCTCTTGAATGATGGGAAATGTTTCATCCAACACGGCGCGGCTAAGCGACACAAGGTCGGGAAGCACGCGCGTATTTAGCTTCATAATTTCGCTGACCCCGCAGCGTCGCGCTTATGCCGCAGTTTTTTACAGCGCACCCGCCGAATTCATTGCGTGTCACTGTCAGGAGTGTGTTGGCGTAAGGCTCGCGGCCCTGTTGGCGAAGCGCTCAACCTAACGCCGCCCAGTCTGCCGAATCAAAACATTTCGAATTCCGTAAAATATCCGCCTGACTATTTTTCGTCAATCGAAATGCCGAATTTTTTCAAGTCGTTGTGTAGCTGCGCCAGGTCCTTAAACAATATCGTTTGCATTCCTAGCTCACGAGCACATTCCAAATTCAATCCGCGGTCGTCGATCAGAATACACTGCGCGGGCTTTTGCTGAGTGATTTTCAGTGCCAGCTGGTAAATTCCAGGGTCGGGCTTGCGTAGGCCTAAATAACAAGAGCTGAAGAATGCCTCGAAATAATCCCTAAGAGCAAATTTCTCGATCCGGTATTCATTGATTTCGCGCGATTCATTATTCAGGGATGCCACCAGGAATCGGCGAGACCTGGCAATCTGTCCCAAAAACGCGAGTGGTTCGGGATAAGGCTGTGATTGGTCGAACATGAACGTTTTGAAATCGGCTGACGAGAACGACCGCTCGCGATAGAAGACTGTGCGATGAAGGTAATCGTCAAGCGAGGCGCGCCCAGTTTCGAAGGCATCGAGCATGAGCTCGTGACGGTCTTCGAAATCGTTCCAATCGAGCTGAAATTTCTCCACGGCGGCACGCCGCGAATGGCGATCCCAACCATTGGTCAGAATTACCCCGCCGTTATCCCAAAACAGAGCTTTAATTTCCGACATGGTCCCTCAGGCCATATTTCCGAGTCCCCCGAAGCGCGGGCCTTGGAAGGGTTTCCATTATCGCCGCTCAGCCTCTATCGTCGAAGCAAAATTCTTGTAGCGGAAGTCGACCGCGGGAAGCCGTCTGCCGTATGATTAATCGGTGAGTACGAAGGCTGAAAAACCATCCGGGAAACAAAACCATACGATCTTCACCATCGGCCACTCGACTCGACCTTTCCATCAATTCCTCGAATTGCTTCACGCACATGGAGTAGAACGCGTGATCGACATCCGGACAATTCCTCGTTCGCGACACAATCCTCAATACAGTCTCGATACGCTGGGACCGGCACTGAATGCCGCCGGAATTAGATACGTTCACCTGAAGGAACTTGGCGGACTGCGTCGCCCGAAGCCGGATTCAAACAATGTCGGCTGGCGCAATGCGAGCTTTCGAGGATATGCGGACTACATGGCCACGCCCGAGTTTGAAATGGCCCTATCGCGTGCGATTGAACTCTGCCAGGTTGAGCCAAGCGCATTGATGTGCGCCGAAGCAGTGCCGTGGCGCTGCCATCGATCGCTGGTGGCGGATGCTCTTGCCGCGCGCAAATTCACGGTGAAACACATCATCAGCGCGAAACTCGCAAACGGGCACGAATTAACGCCGTTCGCCCAAGTGCGCGGGGAGAAGGTCACATATCCTTCGGAAAAACCTGCACGGCGGAAGGCGGCGCCGGATGAATCCAAACGACAGTTAAAATTGAAGCTCTAGAATCTGACTTCTGCAAGAATTTAGGGGATTTCCCTTCCCTCTCCGCTGCCTAGAATTCGGAATCGCGCTTATTTTTCCGCCGCATTCGCCTTCGGCTGGCCGGCGGGCTTTTCTTGCTGCGCCGCCTGCTGCGGCAAAGAGGGAGTCCAAGCACGCAGTGGATTTTCTCCCCGGACTCTGTTTTGAATGAACGGCTCAAAAAATGTGTAAGGATGAAAAAGTTCGATGGCGCTGGCATCATCCAGGCGCTTTCTAAGCTCCGGAGGAATCGTAAATTCAACGGCGCTAAGGTTGTCTTGAAGCTGCGCGGTGTTCGAGGCTCCGACGATAGTGGAGGTAATCCCCGGTTGCGTAGAAACCCAATTCAAAGCGACCTGCACGGGCTTCTTGTTGAGCTGTTTCGCTACATCGAGAAGGGCCTCCAGAACTCGCCAATTGTGTTCGGTGAACCGGTCAGTAAGTTGGGCGTGCTTCGCGGCGTCAAGACGGCCGTCTCCTCTTCCAGTACTGCCTTCTCGTTTGTACTTTCCGGAGAGGAAACCTCCCGCGAGCGGACTCCAGGGACACATCCCGATACCGAGTTCCTGCGCAACTGGAATATGCTCGCGTTCGATATTGCGCTCCGCAAGTGAATACTCCAATTGGAGCGCGATCAGCGGTTCCTTGCCTTCTTTCTCAGCAAGCGTCTGCGCGCGCGCTACATACCACGCCGGGACATCCGAAAAACCAAAATGGCGAATTTTTCCCGCCCGCACCAGGTCATTCAACGTCGAAAGTACTTCTTCCACCGGGGTAACCATATCCCACACATGCATCCAGTAGAGGTCGATATAGTCTGTCTTCAGGCGGCGCAGCGAGCCTTCCAACGCGCGATAAATGTTCTTCCGGCCATTGCCACCCGCGTTCGGATTGCTCGGATCGGCATTAAAAGTAAACTTCGTTGCCAGCACCAAGCGTTCGCGCAAACCTCGCTCGGCGATAAAATGACCAAGCAATTCTTCACTCTTTCCGTTGGTGTAACCATCCGCGGTGTCGATAAAATTGCCGCCTTGCTCTAAGTAGCGGTCAAATACCTGCCGCGCGATTGCCGGCTCACTTCCCCATCCCCACTCGGTGCCGAACGTCATGGTGCCGAGCGCCAATGGACTTACTCGCAGCCCGGAGCGTCCCAGCGTGACGCACTGTTTCAAACTCATCGGAAGACCTCCATATCCGTCTTGGATGCGAACGAACGGCGGACTGATTCGCTATTCCCTTGGGAAAATCAAGCCTATAGAATGCTCCGCAATGAACCTCTTACAAGCATTCTTGCGAGGGCCATTTTATGCACAACCTAGCGATAGATCCTGTTTTTCTGGGGCGGGCTTGATAAACATATCGGCGTTGAACAGCCTCGCGCTATCGTGGACGAATGCGAGCGCGCCGGGAAAACGTACGTTAATGTAGACATCTCGAATGCAGATCACGGTTTCTTCTGCGACGCGCGGCCCAGCTATAATCCGGAAGCTGCAACTCTCTCCTGGAATCTGGTCACCACGTATCTTCGTCTTCATCTCGACACCGCCAACTGACACCACTGCGGTTTTCATCTTTCTAACCTTTAACTGGGAAATTCCTCCTGGTAATCGCTATGGTCTCCGCCTTGTGACGCGCAACAAAACTACGGAGGCAGGGTTATAGCGCAGGGAGGAATCTCGAAATGAGCGTTACACTTCGATTTCTTAATACACTTCTATTGTCTGCGATACTCATTTCTCCTTTCGCCATCGGCGGATGTGCCACGCATACATATCGTGTCTACGATCCTTATTACAGCGATTATCACGTTTGGGACAGGAATGAGGTCGTATTCTACAACCGCTGGCAAGTTGAAACACATCGCGGACACCGCGAATTTCGTGAGCGCAATCGTGAGGAGCAACGCGACTATTGGGCCTGGCGCCACAGCCATCGCTAAAACCCTATCATTCCACAATCCATATTTCTGATTGCCGATCTTTGCACGCCCAGGCGCCGCCGTCGCACATGCACGGCTAGCATCTCTACATTGACTAACACTTGTCCGACGGCTGCCTTGTGCTAGCATCTTTCAAACGCACTTCATCGGCCCTAAAGAGCGCTACCAGGGAACTTGCTACAGTTCGAGGTGAGATGAGCGCCGCGAAAGACCGTCTCAAAGTATTAGTCGCCGACGATTCAGCCGTTTATCGCAAACTCGTAGAACAAGCGTTCAGCGACGCCGACTATTCGCTGCTCATAGCGGGAAGTGGTCACGAAGCGATCGAGCTTCTGGACCAGCATGCACCGGCGATTGTAATTACAGATTGGGTCATGCCGGATCTTACCGGCATCGAGCTGTGCGAGCGGATCCGATCGGGAACTGAGAACGCTTATACATACGTAATAATTTTGACCAGCGTATCGGCCAAGGAAAGCGTGGTGAAAGGTCTGGCGGCCGGCGCGGACGATTACCTTACCAAGCCTTTTCACCCCGAAGAATTGCTGGCGCGCGTTGAAGTTGGGCGCAGGCTCGTGGAATTACACCGCCAAGTGGAAGCGAAAAACCGTTTGCTTGAAGAACTTGCGCTCACCGATTCTCTCACCTGCCTTCCGAACCGCCGCGCAATCGATGAATGGGCGCCTCGCCAACTGAGCGGCGCTGCGCGCCATGGGTTTCCCTTCTGGGTGGTAATGGCTGATTTGGATAATTTTAAGAATGTAAACGATTCCAGCGGTCATGATGCAGGGGATACAGTTCTGAAAAGGTTTTCTGAAATCCTTAAGACGAATTCGCGGCGCTCCAATATCTGCGGGCGGATTGGCGGCGAAGAATTCCTGTTCATTTTAACCCATGCGGACAGGGAAAATGTTGTGTCGGTAGTCGAGCGTATTCGCAGGCAGTTTGAAGAGCAGGACTTTTTCTTTGGCGACCGCGTGGTCAAAGTCACCGCCAGTTTTGGCATTTCAGGCTTTCAAGGGCCAGCAGGAAGCTTGCCCCCAAGTTTCAGCGCGCTTCTAAGCCAAGCCGACTTGGCACTTTACACAGCCAAGCATCATGGACGCAACCGCGTAGAATTCTCTCCGGAATAAATCCCCGTCAGGAAGCACCTCGCAGCAGGTTAGCTACAAGAAATGATCTTACTATCGCCATATGGCTTATATCCGAGTCCTGGCCTCCATCCCACGGCACACACTGGCGTTTGAACCAGCGTTGCCCAATCCAGCGGAAGTCCGTCAACTCTCGACAACTGGATTTCCCTTGCCCGCGAGCTACCGCCTGACCCTAGCCGGATCGGCGAGTCTCGCGCGTTCCTCAAAGTACTCTTCCGTGCGCATTGCGGAAACTTTCTCACCGAGGGCGAGGGTGATCAACTGGTTCAGAGCCACGCCTTGCTATCCGGCGGCCTTGCGGGCCTCAACTAACGGGGCCAGTAAGTGCAAAGCTAAATTGCTTC
>Ga0307477_10002694_pt1 | contig 13564 bp, 16 predicted proteins | sample atmos_gasesECM2C_FD_203316 | JGI IMG/M metagenome (GOLD analysis project Ga0307477, IMG submission 203316) | Hardwood forest soil microbial communities from Morgan-Monroe State Forest, Indiana, United States - atmos_gasesECM2C_515 | ecosystem: Environmental > Terrestrial > Soil > Temperate...
TGTCTGCCGCATGGACTGGGTGCCTGACGGTCAGTCGCACATCGACGATCTGATTGAGTATGAAGCGAGGATCAATGATGTGTGGTGTTGCCATGATGATGCGGTAATCTGCACCTACCACCTTTCGAAATTCAGCGGAGATGCTGTGATTGACATCATGCGCACGCATCCGTTGGTCATCGTCGGCGGCATCCTCCAGCAGAATCCATTCTTTGTACCACCGGAGGAGTTTCTGCGTGAACTTCGCGAACGGAGAGCTAGGCAGACTACGGCACGCTCGACGGCGGTCTAACATGGAAGTGTCACTCGAACATCCCGCGCAGGAAATCAAGCGCCTTCAGCGCTGCATCAATGATCTGGTCAGCCTCCTCGCTCTTCCTGCCATGTGGAGTGGCAGCAAACCCGGTGACATCGTTCATACCTTGCTCGACTCACTCGTCCGCTTGCTCGACCTGGACTTCGTGTATGTGAGCTTGACAAGCCTAGTCGACGAGGCGCCCTCCGAGACGGTCAGGGTCCCTCAATCGCTAGAACAGATGTTCCGACCGCGAGAGCTCTGTACGTTCCTCAATCGCTGGTTGGGAGATGACCCACAAAAACCTTATCTCCAGGAACGCAGTCACATTGGGGGCGAAGAGGTTTCACTCGTGTCCTCGCCTCTCGGGGTTCAGCGTGAAATTGGGGTAATCGTAGCGGGGTCCCGTCGAGCGAATTTCCCGCGGGATACCGAGGCGCTTCTTCTGAGCATAGCGGCTAACCAGGCGTTGACCGGGCTTCAAGAGGCACGACTGGTGAGCGAACAGAAGCGTGTCGCCGACGAACTCGATCAAAGAGTCGCGGAACGAACCGCTGAACTTGCTGCAGCCAACGGACTGCTGCGAGAGGAAGCCGCCGAACGCAGGCGCGCGGAGGAAGCCCTCGCGGAGAGTGAGCGCAATTTACGCTTAATTGTCGACAGCATCCCCGGCTTGGTGGCACTCTTGACGCCGACTGGTGAAGTAGAACTGGTCAATCCCCAACTCGTGGAGTACTGCGGCAGGACCTTAGAAGAATTGAGGCTCTGGGGGACAAACGACACGCTTCATGCTGAGGACCTTCCTCGCGTCGTCGAACTCTTTTCACGATCGATCACATCAGGTAATCCACACGACTTCGAGACACGCCTCCGACGTTTCGATGGCGAATATCGCTGGTTTCACGTGCGTGGAGCGCCCGTTCGAGATGCAAATGGGCGCATTCTTTGCTGGTGCTCTCTGCTCACTGATATCGACGAGAGGAAGCGCACAGAGAACGCACTAAAGCGCAGTGAAGCGTTTCTAGTCGAAGGCCAACGTCTAAGTCGAGTGGGCAGTTTTTCCTGGCATGTGGAATCAGGCGAAATCACGTGGTCAGACGAACTCTATCGCATTTTTGAGTTTGACCGGGATGTGCGCGTGACGCTGGAGTTGATCGGTAGTCGAGTCCATCCGGAAGACATCCCGCTGTTGAATGACATGATCGACCGGGCGCGAGGTACCAGCAGCGACTTTGAATACGAACACCGGCTGCTAATGCCCAACCACTCGGTCAAGTATCTGCACCTGGTCGGACACGGAAGGCGAGACAGGCATGGTCGATTGGTGTACATCGGCGCGGCTCAGGATGTGACAGAGCACCGGTTGTCGGAAGAGACACTCGGGAAAGTCCGTTCGGAACTTGCCCACATGGCTCGAGTCACGAGTCTGGGGGCGTTGACCGCGTCAATCGCGCACGAAGTGAACCAGCCGCTTTCAGGTATCGTCACTAACGCCAGCACCTGTCTGCGGATGCTGACATTGGATCCACCGAACATCGACGGGGCGCGTGAAACGGCCCGGCGAACGATCCGTGATGGCAACCGTGCCTCTGATGTGATCACGCGATTGCGCGCACTGTTCAGCAGGAAAGAGACTATCGCTGAGCGGGTCGATCTGAATGATGCTACGAGAGAGGTGATTGCTCTGTCAATGAGTGAACTCCATAGAAACCGGATTATTTTGCGATGTGAGCTTGCCGACGCCGCCCCGCTTGTCACAGGGGACCGAGTCCAGCTTCAGCAGGTAATCCTGAACCTCCTTCGGAATGGTTCGGACGCGATGAATTCCGTCCATGATCGCCCCAAGGAGTTGCTGATCAGGACCGAACGAGAGGAAGGCGATCGCGCGCTCCTTAGCGTGAAGGATGCGGGGATCGGTTTCGACCTTCAATCTATGGACAAACTATTCCAAGCCTTCTACACGACCAAGAGTGACGGGATGGGCATTGGCTTGTCGGTTTCTCGCTCCATCATAGAACAACATGACGGCCGTTTATGGGCAACGCTAAATGACGGTCCAGGGGCAACAGTTTCATTTTCTATTCCTTGCGCAACCAATACCTAAGTGCAATAGACTCTTTACCCAGTCTGCCGCACTCTTGTGTCATGAACTCGGGCCAAGAAAAGATCGCTGGCGATTTACCTCTTGTGGCAGTAGTGGATGATGATGAATCCGTGCGCGAGTCATTGCCTGACTTGTTGCGGGAGTTCGGATTTGCGACGCGCTCCTTCTCATCCGGGGAAGAGTTCCTCGGTTCCGATAGCCTGGTTCAAACTGGATGTCTCATCCTCGACGTCGCCATGCCGGGCATGACTGGATTTGATCTCCAGCGAGAATTGAAGCTTCGTGGACGCAACATTCCGATCATTTTCATCAGTGCTCAAAAGGACGAGGTTTTCCGCAGACGAGCCTTTCAGCAAGGAGCCGTTGAATTCTTGTTCAAGCCATTCAGCGACACGGCCCTGCTTCAGGCGCTGAATACTGCACTTCGAGTGAGGTGAGCGATCGCCGACTCTCACCCATTTGGGAATATAATATGACGTTAGCGCGCGCTTTTGGCCGTCAATTGGAGTCGTCACCGATGACGCCGGCAAGACCCATCGTATTCGTTGTTGATGACGACATCTCCGTGCGTGAGTCGCTGCAGTTGCTGATTCAATGCGAAGGCTGGCATCCGGAGACATTCGCATCCGCACAAGAGTTTCTCGATAACCCACGGGTGCTAGTTCCGAGCTGCCTAGTCCTTGACGTTTCTCTTCCAGGCCTCAATGGCCTCGACCTACAGAAATGTGTCGCCGTCGAGCGACCGGATATGCCGATCATCTTCATCACGGGATACGGCGACGTGCCCATGACGGTGCAGGCCATGAAGGCGGGCGCTGTCGAGTTCTTGACGAAGCCATTCAGTGATGACGTGCTATTAAGGGCGATCCGGAACGCCATCGAGCGGAGCAAGACTGCACTGGGGCATGAGGCGGAGATGCAGGCGCTCCGCGACCGATACGAGTCACTCACGCGTCGCGAACGGGAGGTCATGGCGTTGGTGGCCTCCGGTCTGTTGAATAAACAAGTCGGCGGGGAACTTGGCATTAGCGAGATCACAGTGAAGGCACACCGAGGCCAGGTGATGCAAAAAATGAAGGCCGACTCGCTCGCCGATTTGGTGAAAATGGCCGCGAAACTCGGCCTTGAATCTGCGCCGAAAGGCTAAAACCTCACCACCCTTGATGGTGATACTCTGCCGGCATGAGGGAATTAGAGGCCCAGATCACTCAATCCTGGATGGTCTTCGGGACGGCGCCCGAGCGGCCAGTGATATTTGCGATCAGATTCCAAAATGGGAAAGTCGTTGATTGACGCAAACCGCAAGGCCATGAGTCCGTCGTCGTTGAAACCCCAGTTCTCATTTCCATACGAGCGATACCAGTGACCGGAGTCGTCGTGCCACTCGTACGCGAAGCGTACCGCGATCCGGTTCTCGCCGAACGCCCAGAGTTCTTTGATGAGCCTGTAGTCCAACTCCTTGGCCCACTTGCGAGTGAGGAATGCAACTATGTCGTTTCGTCCGTTGATAAACTCCGATCGGTTCCTCCATCTTGAATCGATCGCGTAAGCCAGAGCTACTTTCGCCGGGTCGCGAGTGTTCCACCAATCTTCGGCGAGACGCACCTTTTGAATCGCACTCTCACGTGTGAACGGAGGGAAAGGGGGGCGGGCGGGCGTCGTTGCTGTTGCCATGATTTCTTCTCCTGGGATTGATTCCTTCGCCATATCCATAATCTCGCGTACTCGTGCGGCGATCTCGTTGGCGGTCTAGTCGAGGGCGAAATGTCCGCCATCGACGATGTGAACCTGCGCTGAGGGCACTGTTATATCAGGTTCTTGCGGCTCCGCTTCCAACTGTTCGCCCGACTATTTTTTGTGCGTTTGTAAGGCAGCCATCGTCCCCACACTTTCAGGTTCGCCCCAATGGGATTGCCTGCGCGTCAGCAAGAGATAAATGACAGCCAGCAGCATCACCATGAGAGCATCGACAAAGAACCAACCATATCCCAACACGAAAATGTGACTGAGAATTGCGGCAGTCATCCACACAACAATCAATCCCACTGCCAATCTGGCTGTCTTCGGGATCAGGAGCAGAACCGCCACGACCGTCTCGAACATCCCTGACCCTAGCCGGAAAACCGGCTGAGATACCAATCCGTGGACCGCTTGCGACATCTGCGTGAACAGGGTCACCGAATCTGGCACCCCTGCAAACTTGAGAAAGATGGCGGCGTACAGAAGGTTCACGGACACCACCAGGCGAATTGCCAGTAGTGCGAGTCGTTTGTCCATAATATCTTGCCCCCCTTGACCACCTCGAACCGGCCAATGCTTCGCGATGGTAGTACTCATTTCTGCCTCTTCATGAACTGACCTATAAGCGCCGCAATTTCATCTGCGTTGGTATCAAGAGCGAAGTGTCCGGCGTCGAGAACGTGAACCTCAGCGTTCGGTACATCCGGGCGATAGGCTTCCGGCTCCGAAATGTCGAATGAGGGGTCTTCGCTGTGGTACCCGAAGCCCAGCCCTGAATGGATCGGCTGCCAGTAATGAGTTGTACCGGTGTTACCTCAATGGGATCGAAAGCAGCACCGATCACCATGAGCTTCCCATTCGGTCCAATACCGTCGAACAGCTCTGACATTGCCTTTGAACTCGGTGCTGTAGCCACCACGACTCGTGCGCCCCCCAGTTTTTGCAACGCTGCGGCGGTATTCGTCGATTTGCTGTCGATGTAGACGCTCGCTCCGAGCTTCTTTGCAAGCGGCTCATTCTCCGCCCCGCGCCCGATCGCCGCGACCTGATAGCCGAACTTTTGTGCAAATTGGATGCCCAAGTGACCAAGGCCGCCAATACCCTGGACAGCGACGAGGTCGCCGGGGGATGCACCGCTGTGGCGTAGCGAGTTGAACATAGTGATTCCGGCGCAGAGCAGCGGCGCCGCCTCGGTATCGCTTAGACTTTCCGGTATGGCCACCACCGCCTCCACAGGAGCTACCATGTATTGCTGGTATCCCCCGTCGTAGCTGATCCCCGGAACTTTCAGGTTTTGGCAGTTGCGAAAATCCCCTCGCTGGCACGCTCGGCACGTCCCATCGTGTCCTCCGTGCCAACCGACACCGACGCGTTGTCCCTTCTTCCACCCGGTAACACGGTCACCCAATTCGTCGACGAGGCCCACGACTTCGTGCCCTGGGACGCGGGGATATTGGATTCCAGGCCAAACGCCATCTTTCGTGAATGCGTCACTGTGACAGATGCCGCAGGCCTGGACCTTAATGCGCACTTCTGCCGGGCCCGGTTTCGGAATCTCGCGCTCGACGAATTCGAAGTCTCCTCCCGGTTTAGGAATCTGCGCTACTCTCATTGTTGATACCGCTGGTTTTGCAGTTGCCATGGTGCCTCCTTTGGAATTCACTCCAATTTCTGAGATCAATACCCTCCCTAAGGGCAATTCAGTGCTGTTGCCCTGCATTGTTGGCTGCGTCGATGATGACAGCCGCCACCTTGTTTGGCATCGACAGCATGGGAACGTGGCCGGTCGTAAGGGTCGTGGTTTTTGCGTGAATATGTTTTGCAATCGCCTGCTCATATTCCGGCGGCAGCATCCGATCATTCACCGCGACATACCACGAAGGCTTCGTCGTCCACGCCGGGTCCGCTACCTTGTCGTCGAGAGCCGCTGAATTCCACGGACCCTGGGTTGCGTAAACGATTGCTCTTTGAGCCGCAGGAAGATCCGGAACAAAATCCTCGTCGACTCCTTTGCGGCTGAGCGAAAGAAAACCCGCAGCATCCGGCTTTGCTTCGGCGAGACCGGGGCTGGGCGAGTACGGCTTCACTACGTCAGTTGATGACTGACCCTGGTCAGGCACGAGTGCTGCAATGTAAACAAGCGCGGCAACTTTGGGGTCGTTTCCAGCCTCGCTGATAACCATGCCCGCCCAGGAATGTCCGACAAGAATTACCGGACCATTCTGACTGGCAATCGCGCGCTTTGTTGCCGCCACGTCATCCGCCAGCGAAGTTAATGGATTTTGTACCGCCGTTACGTGCAGACCTTTCGCTTCAAGCAGAGGAATAACTCTGGAGTAGCTCGACCCGTCGGCAAAAGCGCCATGGACCAAGACCACATTCTTAACAGCCGACTCCGGGCTCGCTCCAACGGACCGGCCTGCACGAATGGTCGCGAGAAAAACCAGCATTGAGAACGCAACCGGGATGAGCGATCTTCTGATTATGACTCTGCGTTCGTTATTGGTCGTAGTGACGGTGCGCATTTTTGTCCTCGCATTCACAAACTTTTTTCTGCTCTCGTTTGCTGGTCATTCCACCAATGCATCGAGTTCGTAATGGCCTGATTACATCAGATGTCTAAGAGCGGAACAATTGGACGATGGTATTGCCGATACGTTGGTATCGCTCGGCGGGGCAGCGGTATTCGACATTGGGGATTTAACGTGCAGCCGGTTTACGAGGCGTACGGCTGCTCGAACGGTGACAAGGCGCCAATCGTGAATCGTGGATCCAGGCACGGCATTGATGGACTCAAATTGGTCCAGCCATTCGATTGCCGATAATCTCGCCTGTTCGGCGCCGTATAGCTCCGTGACCGCGCTTATGAATGCCCCTAACTCGCGCTCAGAGTTTCTTGCGAGGTCGCGGTAAGCTGGGCTCTGAAAAGGTTCTTGCATATTCACTGAACCTCCCGGTGACCTTCCTGAATCGGATCAACCGAACGAAGAAAAAACTCTTTACGTCAACTTCAATTCGTAGTCCCCTTTACCAGTAGCCCACCCGGTATTGCTAATGGTGCGGCGGCCCGAGGTACGGAAACTCATCGAGGAGATCCTTGTGCGGCCCGACCATGTCCTGTCACCCTCCCGTTCGTCAGCATCGAGAAGAAAACATCGACAACGTCGTCAGTGAGTGTCCGACCATTGTGCGGAAAAGACGCCGGGCGGCGCGTGTCATAGGAAAGAATGTCCGGCAGCAACTTTCTGGCTTCGCCGACCGCATCCTCTTGCGTATAGCCGCCCGTGTGTTCCAGTTGATGGGCGAAGACACCGATGAACCGATCATCTTCGGCCGGCTGCCCGCTCAGGTACGCTTCTCTTTCTTCTCCAGGCAGGAAAACTGCTTGCAATGGTCTCCCGCCGCGATCTGCCTGAACCCAGCCTTCTTTGCTGTTGTCCAGTGTGCGAGCCCAAAGTCCCACCTCATCAGCGCCCAAAGCCGAATTGGGCAGCTCAAGCGCAATGCTGCAAACATCCTGGTTAGCGAAAAAATCATTCCCGGTGAACTGCATTTGGTTGAACAAGCCCTGTGCGTCAAAAAAGAAAGGATCGCTTCGCCAGCCAAAAAAAAGGCGGCAATCTCCGGCCTGGGTGATTAAGGGTTTCAGCCCGCTCGAGACCGGTGCCCCCTCAACGATGACTTCGCGGTTGTCGCACTCCGCAGCGGCTCGCGCACCTTGAACACGGCGAAGTGTCGCCGTCTGCGTGCCGCCCTGAGACGCGGCGAACTGTATGCTGAAACACACGTCGGCAATCGCATCTCCGTCCGTATCAACTTTGATCTCGTACAACGCCCCGGGGGCGAACGGCTCACGGGTTGTAGATGCCATCGGGTTCACCGCCATCGATGGATGCACGTTAAAGATGATGATCGACTTGCTTGGATCGCCCGGTCTGCTGAAAGCATAGAGGTCGGTCATGTCCAACCGTGCGTCGCCGCGGGGAAATCCGAAGTCCGGTCCGGAAGCGTGGTGTGACATCTGGATTCTCCTTTCTTGTGACGCCTAGCGTCCGAGTTGGCCGACGTGATATCCCAAGCGGTCTTCCACATCACCTGGCTGCTGAAATCCTCGCTCCATTAACATCCTGATCCTTGCTTGCGCGGCTGGCCGCATGATCGAGGCAAGGCACACATCCCACTCCGGTGCGATTTCGAAGTCAGGCGGCAAACTGGCCACGTCGACGAAACGCTTCGTCTCGCTAATCGCCTGCTTGTCGAACGATGCGATGCGGGTTGCTAATTCGTCGACAAACGCATCAAGGTCAGCATCCGGCAATGACCGATTGACGTATCCGTACCGTTCCGCCAAATCTCCCGGAATGTCGTCTGCGCCCAGAAGCACTTCCAGTGCGCGTCCTCGCCCCATCAAACGCGGCAGCCGTGCCATTGGGCCCCCGCCAGGCACAATACCGCCTCCGACTTCCCATTGCGACAAGATGGCTTTTTCGCGGCTGGCGAAACGCATGTCGCAGGCCAGGGCGAGCTCACTTCCTACACCGGTTGCCCGTCCTCGGATTGAGGCAATCGAGACAACCGACGCACGGCTCAGGCGCACGAGGATGTCTGGCAAGGGATGCAACCCTGTCACTCCTGGAGGTAGCGCGGTTGTGTCTTCAATTTTGGCGAGGAAATCGTAATGAGTAAGGAAGAACCCTTCCACGGCGCTGTCGAACACCACGACTTTGACTTCCTTGTCGGTTTCGAGCGCGGTGACGATCTCATTCAATTGCGGGATGCTTTCGGGACCGAAAACGTTGAGTGGCGGATGATTGAGCGTCACTCGCCAGTACTGGGGTGAACGCCGGGTAAGCTCGATCCGCTTCGTGCTAGTTGCCGTGCCAGTCGCATTTTTCATATGTCCTCCGCCGATCAGTGAACGCCTCAATCTAAACAAACGCGCCAAAGCGAAACAATTGGACCTTAGTATCGGCAATACCTTGGTACCGAGAGACTGACGAGCTGCTGGGGTCGGTTATTACTTCGGCGTCCAAGTCGGATGCCCTGCAAACAGGCCGTTTACCAACAGGATCTGAATTGCGACCAGCCCACCAAAGGCGACGCTGAGCAACCCGGAAACCAGCGCCAATCTTTGTGACCATTTCCCATCGGCGATTCCGAATACACGGAGGGCTGAGGCCATGCTCACCGTGATCAGCACCATTCCGGCCACGGTACCTATCCCAAACAGCAGCAGATACGCCAGCGCCCAGCGAGGATTGCGGATAGTAGCGAGCACCAGCAGGGCTATTGCCGCTGAGCCTGCCATTCCATGCACCAGGCCCACGACCAGTGGACGCAAGTAGACATAGATCCCCAGACCCGCTAACGCACGGTCGAGCCAAGGTAACGTCGTTTGACCGTCAGATCCTGGCGGCAAATGAGAATGGAAGGGACCGCCGCTGCAATGCGCATGTGCCACCACCATTGGAATTTTGTCGCCAGCAGAACCCGTTCGTTGCGGTACGGAGTTCATGAAACTGCGAACATTGATGAAACCAAGCAGCATGAGTATCAGGCTGACCGAAAGCTCCATGCTGAGCCCCACACGTACAGGGATCACGAGACCGAAAACAATGATGGCGACTCCCAAGACAACGATCGTGAGGGTGTGCCCCGCGCCCCAACAAATCCCAATTAAAGCCGCGCGAGACATCTTGTGTTGCCGCGTGATGATGGTCGCAACTGCGACTACATGATCGGGATCTGTAGCATGACGGATCCCGAGGAAAAAACCGACCGCGAGGATGGAGACAATGCTGAGCACGCTCGTATCAGCCGCGTTTGACCGCGGTGTGTGCTTTGGGCCACGCACTCAGGTCAGGAACTCTTTCGCCGAGCGCCGTCGCCAGATCGGATTTGGTGGTCCTGCTCCTGCACCAGAATTTGTCGGATTTGCTCCGCCATCGCATATTCGCCGAGCGCCTCGCATTGCCGCACGCGCTCACGGTAATTGCGAATGGTCTCGTTCTCCAGATCGAAGCGAAGCATCTCTTCGGCATTCTCCGATGTGCGCACCGGCTTGGCGGTGACCGCTGGCATCTTGCCGAGATAGTCGATCTGCCGCGAAAGGATCAGCGCGTAATCGAGTTCCTGCTGAGCATGGATCTCGAGCTGAGCGGCGATGTCCATATATTGAGGACCGCTGAGCACCTGCGAATACACCACGTAGCCGATGATGGCCTGATATTCTCGGGAAAGATCTCCATTCAACAACTCGGCGAGACGGTCGCGACAGATCTCATTTGCGGTGGTTTTCGGTTCGGGCATTTTGCTTTCTCCCTCTTTGTTGAGTTCCCGTGTCGCTAGAATGCGGCAGCGCCAGCCGCAGCGACGGACTGATCTTGATCGCCGCTGCCGCCGCTGACGCCGATTGCGCCTACTACGTTGCCCTCCCGTTTCAGAGGGACTCCGCCAGCGAAGATCATGATCTTGCCGTCATTCGAGGCATGGATACCGAAGAACTGGCCCCCTGACTGCGAATGCTTGGCCAATTCCTTCGTCTCGACGTCGAATGCGCGCGAGGTGTACGCCTTCTTCATCGAGACATCAATGCTGCCGATCCAAGCGTCGTCCATCCGAACGTGGGCGACGATGTTTCCGCCTTCATCAGCCACCGCGATATTCATGGGTTGCCCAATTTCCTTCGCTTTCTTCTCTGCCGCGCTGATCACGCGGCGTGCATCTTCCAGTTTCACAGCGGACATGCGTCCTCCTTAGGATCCCGAGTCGTTATTGTGCGGTGGCCCCAGTTACGGGAATTCAGTGAGCAGATCGTGGTGGTGGCCGACGTTATCTCCGGTCACTCTCCCATTGGTGAGGACTGACAGAAATACGTCGACAACGTGGTCGCTCAACATCCGCCCGTCCTCCGGGTACGAGGCGGCGAGCTTCGAATCGTAAACCAGAATGTCCGGCAGTAGTGCCCGCGCGACACGTGTTGCTTCCTCAGGGGCATATGCGTAATGTGTGCGTTCATAGTTTGTTTCGTGACCGACACAGTGAATGCACGACTACTTTTCCGAAGAACGCGGAGGGAATTCCTTAAACATTTTCTCGACACCTTTGTCGAGGTTGCGGATGTTCTTGTTGGAATTGGTCGAAAGCGTGTCGCTGCAACTACCTCGCCACAGCAGTTGCTTCGTCTTTGTATCGAACAAATCAACGACCAGTGTCCCCACTGTATATGTCTCTGTTGTAGTAGTTGCCTCTCCGAAACCTCCTCCTCCAAAACGTCTCCAGCCCCAACCACTTCCAAACCCGTCGTAGAAGGTGCTGAGGGTCTGCTTGTCCTGCGTCATCTGCATGACCATGATCGACACGTCGCCACCAGATTCCGCCTGACTCCAACCTTTCGCAGTCAACGCAGAATTGACGGCATCCTTGATTCGATCGACGAGCAAGGGGTCTTGCGTCGTCACCCCTCCCCATGAATAGGTTTTGTATTGAGCGAAGTTGGCGCTGCGGTCGTAATCAGTCTTGACTTGCTGCGCGAATGACACACGGGCGAAGACGAAAAGCGTTGCAATCAAAACGAAAGCTACTTTTTGTGGTCTCATGTTCTCTCCTCCAGTTAGGCCGAGTGAATCGGCCGCGATGCCCCAATAACATCAGAATCGCGAAGGCGAAACAATTGGACGTTGGTATTGGCGATACGTTCGTATCAATCGGCGCGATGAACGGCCTTCACACTTCCGCTTGTATCAACAGTTCAGTATGCGAATCCCCCCACGGGGTACATCGCCATCTGCTCTTCGGAAAGCTTGCCAACTTGGCATCTCTAACGACGTGCTGAAGTGACTTCCTTCGGGGTTATAACTGTCGCGTTGCGGGAATAGTTGTCGTGCAGCCAATGGGCGGGTGGGAATCTATATTGTCAAAATCGTCAAGATTGAACTGGAGTACGGGAACGGTGTAGACGAAAGCGCTCAATTACTTGCGACGCAGTTGCGCTTGAAGCTCTGGGATCAGTTGCTGAAGGGAGAGATCCCGAGGCTAGCGAACTGCCCACGAAGCCGTCGTCGAGGGTCGAGAAGAAAGCACAGATCCGCTCTAATACCGTCTTTTTAAATCCTTTTTGCGCGGAAGCTACGAGGGCGCCGATGCGGGCCATTTCTAGCGAGGCAGTGCCCCTGCTCACGAGACAGGCGCGTCCGTCTCATCTGCCTGCGGCCACAGTCGTGGAGGCTCATACGAAGTGACCTCGGAGAACGTTCCCCCCTACGTAAGGTCGGTTTTCTGGGCGACGGAGCCGCCACTCGCCCACTTTGACATGTTTCTAGGACATATTCGGTCACGGGGGCCAGCAGGAGGATATGTGTCCTAGCGGAGGAAAATTAGGGAGTGACCTCGGTAGTTGCGGACTGCGTCCTTAATGGAGCCATTTGGAGCCTAATCGAGAAAGGTTGTGGACGCTAAGTCATTGAAAAATATGGTAGGCCCGTGCGGACTCGAACCGCAGACCTCTACCGTGTCAACAATAACTTACAAAACCGCGGGGACTGCCAAAGTACGCGGAAGTCGTACAAGACATCGCACTCTGTGGGTTGGCGTGTGGGTTGGAAATAAACACGGAGGCCTCGCCTTTCTGTATCTTCTTATAGCACAAATAAACTGTTCACGCCCTGGATTTGTGCGACCAAGTCAAAGTTCTTAGACATCAGTGGGCTCGTCAGCCCGACAGCGCGCGGGCATAAGCTCTTCTCCAATGCAACAGTGGCGCCACCGCGAAGGTCAACGGTCATAAGCGGGCGATTCCGTGCAACCGACCAGTCCTAACTTGGCCACGCCAGTCAATCCAAGGGCGTTTGTCGGAACTGATCCGAAAGAAGTGAACGCAACTTCCTAGTGGCCCGTAATTCGCTCAGAATCGCCGGACATAAGCTGATTGGACTGTAGGAATCGCCGAACAGTCATTGTAAACGTTTTGCTGTCCAGCTCCGGACGACAAAATGTGCAAAAACGACAAAGATCGGGGGAACGCTCAGAGTCGGGCGGCTGGGTCCTAGGAGCGTTCGACCTTGGGCGTCGACTGAGCTCCTGGCGGTTCGTGGAAAGGATCCATCCGAATCGGCGAATACTCGACCTCGATGATCTCGAGATGCTCCGTCTTCGCTGGCGCGCGCAGGTCCACACGGTCGCCGGGGCTCGCCTTCATCAGCGCATTGGCGAGAGGTGAGCGCCAGCTGATGTAGCCGCGGTCGAGGTCCACCTCGTCGATGCCGACTATCGAGACGACGTGTTCGAGGCCGGCGGCGTCCTTGTAGGTGACGGTTGCGCCGAAGAAGACGCGCGTAGCGGCTGACCCTGGCCGCGGAGCGGCGGGATCGACGACCACGGCCGCGTCAATGCGTTTCGTGAGAAAGCGAATCCGCGAATCGATCTGG
>Ga0307477_10002695_pt1 | contig 13561 bp, 10 predicted proteins | sample atmos_gasesECM2C_FD_203316 | JGI IMG/M metagenome (GOLD analysis project Ga0307477, IMG submission 203316) | Hardwood forest soil microbial communities from Morgan-Monroe State Forest, Indiana, United States - atmos_gasesECM2C_515 | ecosystem: Environmental > Terrestrial > Soil > Temperate...
CGCCCCAAAAACCAGGCGACGGTTTCAAGAATTTTATGGCCACCAGACCTAGCCCGCCAGCCAGCCGCATCGGCCGGAGATAGACAACCTGGGACTCCGCGATTTCTCCGGTAGCCTGATTGAACACAAATAGTGTTTGGTCTCGTTCGAGGGCCGCTCCGAAAGCGATCAGTCCGCCCCAGAGGCTCACGTTCACAGCATATGCCTCTTCGTCGAGAAGACGACTGTTCGAGCCCCGCTCGTAGATTTTCAGCGGCACACGCAGCGTCACACGACCGCTGCGTCTGGTTTCTGCTCCGTTTCTTTCAGGCATAGCCCCACTCCGTGGATGAGCTACGGGTCGGTATGCACAGGTAGGATCGGCCAGAGGTTCGCAGTCTTCAATAGTACCTCGGGACAGTGGCGCCTAATGAGGTACTCCAGACGCCAGATTGTGCCCTATCCTGCGCTCGGAAGGTGTCCGGTCTTAGACGGGAGCGGGTTCCAGCTTTGCGAGAGCGCCGGCCGCTCCTTTGCATCCATTCGATCAGTTCCCATCCCGAGCGAGCTTCGACAATCGGGAAATTCATAGGGACCGCTGACGCGCACGGAAGCGCTCGATTTTCTTGTACGCGTCTTCCAATTGACTTTGGACAAGTGCACGGGCCATGCACCTGCACGACGATGCCAGCAGTATAGCCAGTGAAGTGTGGCTGCCTGCTCGGAACCAGCGGATAAGAACCCGGAGCGAGTCGACGAAGAATATCGGGTGAGAATCTCTCCGAAGCCGGTGGCGAGCTCTCCCGCAATAAAGGGTGACAACTCCGACGGTCTGCCCTCCACACCCCGTGCAGCCCCAAATTGCCCCGTTTTGCAACACCTTTCCCTAGATCCACAAGAACGCAGGTTGCTCCTTTCCAGTCGCAGCTGTCACCACGCGCTCGCAAATGTGCATTCCTGTGTCGCCGTTGGTAAACACTACAATCGCCGACGAGCTCTGTGGATGCACCATCAGGATATTCTTCCACTCGCCGTTGTCGCCCCACTGCCACAAATGCTTCTGCCCCTCATCCTCTTGAATCCCCCACCCCAGCCCCCAACCGAGCTCGTTGTTGATCCTGACTTGCGGCTTTGTCATCTCGGCGTAAGTCGTTTTCTTGATTTCGTCGCTCGACCCTTGCGGCCACGCAATATGGGTCAAAAACATCGCATAATCCGCGACCGTCGTCAGCAAACTTGCCGCCGAATTCGGCACCATATTGTTTGGCATCGGCGGCTCCTTTAGCTCCAACAGCTTCACAAGTTCCGCGCTGATCCGGTCGTGATTCCATTGTGCCAATGGCACTCCACTCTCTTGAATCGCCGCATATAGTTTTCGTCTCGTCTCGGTATTGTTTTCCGGCGCGCCGCGATCATGACCCGCGACCCAGCGTCCTTCACACTCCGGCCGCCACAAATACGTCGAAGTTTTCATTCCCATCGGCTTCAACACACGTTCCTGCACCAGAGCTTCGAAGCCAGTCCCCTGAATCCGCTCCACGCACCGCATCAGGTAATAGAAACCTTCGCCCGAATAGCGAAACTTTGACCCGGGCTCGAACGCTGGCGCATATTCCATGCCATGGTTCCAACGCCAATTCCGCAATCCACTCGAATGGCCCAGCACATGCCTTGCCGTGATCTTTTCTCCGAGCGGCCCCGTCGGCGCATCTTCCTTCACGTATTCGTGCAGCGGTCTATCCAGTTCCAATTTTCCCTCATCCACAAGTCCCAGCGCCAGATACGCGAACACCTGCTTGCCCAACGACGCCGCCGGAAACACCGACTCCGAAGTAATGGGCGTCTTCTCGTCGGCGTTCGCGTACCCCGCGTAATGCGTCCAAGAAATCTTGTTCTGCTGCACCACGCCAATTCCCAATCCTGGCAGTTGTGCAATTTCCATCAACTTCGGCAGTGTCGCCAGGAAGCTTTTGTCCGGGGGATGAATCTCGCCGCCCAGCTTCCCTTTCATGGCTTGCGAACCGCTCGCAAACCCTAACCCGGCCGCACCGGTCGCCACGATTCCGACAAACTCTCTGCGTCTCAGTTCCATTTCTGCCTCTCGATTCAGGATTCATGAGCCACCTATTCTCTAGACGAGCAATGCGGTCACTCAGTTAGATGACTGGTATGAGGTAATGCTGGAGGACGCAGGAATTAGCCTGAAGCAGTGCCCAGAAAAATGAGCGGCAGAAAAAGGCTAGCCTACTGAACTGAGAAGATCGGTGCGGTATCGGCTGAGCTATGGGAGCAGCTAAGGAGGAACACAAAAAGATCAGCTGTCGAGCCCCATCGCTCCGGGTTCGACGATGGGGCTCGATTGGAGTGCTCCGACGGTGAGCGGCGGATGGCTGTGGGCAAATGCGTTCGGTCACCGCCGTTCGAAGTGCGTGACCGCAGCCCCATGGAAGTCGCCGATGATGGCTTGGACCACCGTTTGCGGCGATTACTTCCGGGTGGCTGAACACCCGGAAGTTGGCCAAAGCACTCAAGCTTCGATGATTCTGTTCTCGATCTAAAGCGAATTTAAAAAGGCGATCAGAGCTTGCTTTTCTGCCGCAGTTAGATCGCGGAAACGATTTCTTTCCTGTGCGGCCTCGCCACCGTGACGCTCAATGGCGCTTTCCAAGGTCAGGGACTTCAGGTCGTGCATGTGGCGAGGGTGCATGCGCAACCCCCACAACGGCACGGTGCGCAGTTTGTTGGCTGTGTCTTCGGGAGGGTTTTGGACGATACCGTCTCCGGTCTCGATGTCGTGAAGCAAAAAGTCACCGTAGGGGTGGATGATCTTATTGCCCAGGGCGTCAGGCACGGCAAACGCTCCGCCATCGATCACTGTTCCAGCGGGAGCGGTAACGATCGTGCTGACATGACAACTGGCGCAGCCAATATTCTCGAAGATGTGTTGTCCTGTTTGTGCCGCCGCCGAGGCAGCCAAAACCGAATCGCGCGGCGGTGCTTTGGTGCCGCGCACGAACTGCGCGAAGTGATCGATATCCGCCAAACCGATATTGTCTGGAACGTCTTCAGGGTCGGTCGTGACCTTGCCAACCGTGGTTACGTCCTTGGGCCGCAGGCGGTTGGTTACTCCCATTTCATTCAGGTATGCGTCACCGATAAAAGAAAGCAAGCTACTGTGCTGATCTTTCCACCCAAAGCGGCCGATGCGTGTTTGTCCAGGCGCTTCCAGAACCGGAACCTCGACTGCTTCACCGTGGATTCTGCCATGGCTGACCTCTGCCTGGTGCCGGGCGATGGCTTGCAAGGTGCTGTCGTCGATGGCTTCGACAAAGCCGTCTCCCAAGGTATTGAGAGCTGCACGCAAGGCGCGAATGTTTTCCGTATCCGGTATGTGCTCCTGCGCCTGTGGAATCAGCGCACGGTCGTTAATGATGGAGCGATTTGCAATAATGTTGGCCCCGCCGTTGATAGGAACTGTCGCGGCCACGAAATTGCCGTTGGCGTCGCTGTGGCCGGCGCGGATTTCCGTGAATTGACTGGTGCCGCCAGTAACAGGGTTCTGGTGACAATCCGCGCATGCTCTCGCGTTAAACACGGGACCCAGCCCCGTGCGGGCATCATGGTCTTGTTCAAAACGAGTTTGGTCGAGGGCGTAGGTATCGCCCGATGGCTCGGCGATGCCGTTGCTGACGCTCTGTGATCCAGGGTCTTGCGCCAAGGTGGGAGTGTCAAAGCCAGTCGGCGCTTCGGTCGGGCCTTGCTGCGCAACACCGGAGACGACAATCGCGAGCGCTCCCAGTGCGAAGACTGCGAATGAGATACATTTGCGGAACATGGGCTACCTCCGGAACAGACTTAATTTGGTCAGAAGCGAATCTGGGGCACATTCTTCGGCAACAGCCTTACTCCGTGCAGAACCGTGCCACTCGCGCCTTTATTCCGGACCGGATTGTTAAAAGTATGTGAAAGCCATCACCTACTGCAGGAAGAGACACCGAGCGCGCGGGTTAGGGCTAGGGCTTTGCATTCTTCAGTGTCCTCGAACTCAGTTGTAAATGCTTTGAGGTGGCCGGAATATTTTCTGGGTGAGATCGGTCTGAGGATACGTGAGCCGGAGTAGAGCGCACGCGTCTATATCCGGCTCACACTCCGCCTCATGACAGACCGGCGTCATCCGTGTTGTTGCCATGGGTGATGAGTATCTTGCAGTTGCGCCTCATAAGGACGCGTCCCCTGCGAGTCAATGCAGTCTGGCACTTGCTTCAAAATCAGGTCCCGTTCCCGGAAATCCATAATGGCCTTTCCAAAGCCGATGGGGGGCGGATGACGCTATCCGGAAGTAATTCAAGGAGGCCCGATCTCGATTGAATCCACACGCCGCATGGCCTCTTGCCCGCCATACGGACCCACTTTGACTACCTTGCCGCCCACCGCATCGGCGTATTCCGGCGCGGCTGCGCATACGTAAATTCCGTCCGCATATCGCACGAATCGGACGGGGATGTGGTCCTTCAGGTCGGCGGGAGGCGGAATCGGGCGAGTATCGAAACCGCTGTGCCCGTCCTGGACCATCGCCATGATCTGCAGGAAACGAACGAAGATTTGATCCTCATTCAATTCCGGAATGTCTGCGTCCAGCTTTTCCACGGCCTGATTAAACTCTGTCTCGGTCATGGTGTGAAACAAAGACTTGTGCTTTAGGCGCATCTGCGCGGCCAGGAAATGGAGGTCTTCGCGCCATTCCTGCGCAGAAAGTGGGTTGTCGGTTGTGGCCGCCCGCCCAGTCCAAATCGTCAGGGCTGCAAACAACAGGCACGCAACCAGGGTTAAGGAGGTAAACCACGAGCTTGAGCGATCGCGCAGAGTGGTCATGCGACAGGATACGAAAGATGTTGCAGAAGTGTTCCCAGGCGGCCCACGTCGCCATGCGATCGACACTATTAAAGGCGCGGCACTGACAAAGAAGTCGAACGCAGGTGAGGTTTCGAATTGAAGGAGAATTGGGATATGCTGTTAGCGCTTTTGAAGATTCCTTCTTGAGTTGATTTTGTACTTGACATCGTATGGGTTCATACGATATTCACATATGAAGAAATACTCGACTGCTGAGGTTGCGGAGCTTGTGGGAATTAGTTGGGATACGATTCACCGTTGGATGAGAGAGAAAAAAATCAAGACTCCTCCCGCTCAACGTCTAGGAAGAATTCAGATTCGGCTCTGGACTCAAGATGACCTAGATAGAGTCATGAGGTACAAAGCCGAGCATTATCGGAAGAAACCGAGGCGCAAGAAAAAGAAGTGACTTAGCGGGACGCGAAGGTGCGGCAAACACCGACGCGCCCCTAACCAGTCGCACGTATGAGGTGCAACGATGGCTGCAGAAGAAGTTATCCATTTCCCATCCTGGGCGCAACTTTCCACGTGCCCTAAGTCCCCAGCTCTTTCCCCACCTGAGCCGGTCGCGGAATCCCCTCCTAGCTGAAAACAGGGCGGATATTTGTCCCTTCCCGCGTGACTCTGAGCCGCTCCACTATTCGCGTGTCCAACCAACACTCTGAACGTTCTTCAGAGACGGTCTTTGAACAAGGATACCCGAAGAGCAACCCCGGCAGCAAAAATGGTGGGGAAATGAGCAAAGCTGATTCATTCACAGAAATTTACCTCCGGAATCTGAACATGGACCGGTTGATTCGTGTTCTGCAGCGTCTGGAGATTCATTCCTTCGATCGCAGCGAGAGTTGAAAGCGAATGCAATCCGGCTCGAAGAAATCGGTGCAGGACTGAATGCCGATTTTGCGGAGGTGATGGCAGAGCGTGAACGCGCTGATGAATTTCGGTTCTGGAGTTGGCGAATCGCTCTAGAAAGACAAAAGGAGAGAGCGAACTGAGCTAGTCGTAGCTGCGGCGAACACGGTTTTCTCAAGAGAACTTTCCCGTTCCTCGAAACCGATGGTTTCACCGACACCGCAGAAACCAGCATATCCATTGGTTTCCTTGCGTGTCGACGCTGTCGCGCATACAAGAGGGCACGGGATGGGTGAATGGAAAGCCCAAGTCAGTTTTCGGGTCCGCCAAGCTTTTCGAGACGAGCTTGCGAAGTTTGCTGCCCAGGAGAAGCGCACTGTTGGCAACCTCGGGGAGCTGATTTTGGAATGGGGCTTTGAGCAGCTCAAGATCGCTGGGTCCACGCATCGACTACTGCAATACAAGATTCGGCCATCCGTCAAGAAGGGCCCTGACAATCTCGTTGCGAGGCACAAGCCGTGAACACCTTTTTCACGGCTCGATTCGCTCCGCTGCCTCTCGCGTTGAAATGCGGTGCAGAGGAAAACACCAACTCCGCGGTTCACTCCCTAACCGACGAAGTCCTTCTCGAGCGCCTTCAAGCCGGTGAACAAGAAGCCCTGGGTTGCTTATTTCAACGCCATGCACGAGTCATACGGCACGTAGCTGCTCGCATCCTTCGAGACGATAGCGAAGCAGACGATCTCGTTCAGGACTTGTTTCTCTTCATCCAACGGAAGTGCATGATCTTTGACAGCTCGAAGAGCTCGGCTCGCTCCTGGATTATCCAGATGGCTTACCACCGGGCGATTGAGCGGCGCCGCTACCTCACCAGCCGCCAGTTCTATGCGCGGACGGAGATCGAAAGCAATACGGTTCACATGGTCGGAACACCGACCGCGGAGATCGATTATTCCGCGGAAGCCGTTTTTGGGCGTAATGGTCTAACCAAGGTGCTCAGGTCCCTGACGGAGGATCAGCGTGAAACACTACGCCTGCACTTCTTTGACGGTTACACCTTGGCGGAGATCAGCCAAAGGTCGGGACAAACCCTCGGAAACGTGAGGAACCATTACTACCGCGGACTCGACAAGTTGCGGAAGCAGATGTTTGGGAATACTGTGCCCGTAGAACACAGGCATGAGAAATAAAACAGCCAATCCGGAAGGCGACGGTTGGTCGGAAATGGAACCACACGACAAATTCCTCGAACTGTGCGCCCTTTCGACCTCGGGCGACCTTACCGAGGAAGAACAGAAGACTCTGCAGAGACACCTCGTTGAATGTCCAGAATGCCAGCAAGCTTTGAAGGAATTTGAGGCTGCCGCTGGTATCGGCATGCCGTTGCTTCATCCTCAGTTGTCTAACACTGGCGCCCCGGAGCCGACCTCGATTCCCATCGAGGCTGCAAGGGCGGCTGCGGCGCATGCGACTGGGCTGACGGAAGCGCCACACCAAGAGCGGCAACCAACCGAACCAACTAGCGAACTCAGATTCCCTCATCGAAACGGCGACCGTCACTTGCAAGTGAATTGGAACTACATGTGGATGCCGTTCGCAGCCGCCGTCGTGCTCTCGGTCGCATTGGCCATTTACTCATTTCAAGTTGGCAAGCATAAGGGCCAGGATGTTGTTCAAGCGACACCCAGCACTCCAGATCGGAGAGTTGATGCGCTCGAGCAAAGGATAAGCGACGCAGGTCACGACCGCGAAGTCTTGAAGGTGCAGCTCGCCGATCGGGACCGCATGATTGCTGACCTGCGCCGACAGGTCGGAGATCAGACTGCGGCTCTGAACGATATGAAGAGCGCCCAGATCAATTTGGAACATTCTCTCCAGACTGATGAGGCCGGGAAACGGCAAGTGACACAAGAACGAAGCTCTGTTTCGCAACAGCTTGATGCCGTTCAGGCTTCCCTACAAAAGACTCAGGCGGACCTCGATTCCCTGCGGCAACAGCGCGCGCAGGATCAATCGCGCGCGGAGAGTTTAGAAGCCCAAATTAGGGATCTCCATAGCCAGCTTCGCGACGGAGAACAAGCGCTTGGCAAGCAGGAGGAATTGCTCGCCCACGACCGGGATATCCGGGAGTTGATGGGAGCCCGGGACCTTTACATCGCCGAGGTCTATGACGTTGCACGGGACGGGCAAACGCAGAAACCGTATGGGCGGGTTTTCTATACCAAGGGAAAGTCTCTCGTTTTCTACGCTTATGATCTCGACCAGCAAGCGGGGTATAAGAGCGCCAGCACGTTCCAGGCCTGGGGCAGCCGCGGTATTGACAAGCAGCAGGCCACCAGTCTTGGCGTCTTCTACGAAGACGATGCGGGCAAGAAGCGCTGGGTGTTGAAATTCGATGATCCGAAGAAGTTGGAACAGATCAATGCCGTCTTCGTGACGGTGGAACCAAACGGCGGAAGCCACAAGCCAAGCGGGAAGCCCCTCCTCTTTGCCTATTTGAAAGTTGAGCCAAATCATCCCTAGTCCGAGTTTTCTATCGCTGTTCAGAAACTATCGCGATAGCTGCCGTGCCTGGGGATTGATACAAACGTCGGAATCTCCTGCGTAGACCATGCATGTGCGTCCAAATCTGTTTGCTACGGGAGAGACAGAGTGCGTGAATTCACCGTCCTTCTTATCTTGAGCCTGCTATGCGTTGCCCCGGCGATTGCGCAGTCCCCTACCGCCACGATCAATGGCATTGTCCTTGATCCCTCCGGCGCGGCGATAGCTGGCGCCCAAGTGGTGGTCGTAAATAATGAGACCGGAGTTCAGTACACCACCAAGGCGAACGGAGAGGGCATCTATGTCGTGCCCAACCTTCCTCCGGGACCGTATCGCATCCAGGTGTCCAACAGCGGATTCAAAACCATCATCAAGCCGGACATCGTCATTCATGTACAGGACGCGCTTGCAATCAACTTTACGCTGCCGATCGGAGCAGCCTCGGAGATTGTTACGGTCAAAGGGGGAACGCCTCTCGTCAACACGGAGAATGCGACCGTTGGTACGGTCGTGGATCGCACTTTTGTTGAAAACCTGCCTTTGAACGGTCGGAGCTTTCAAGCTCTCATCCAACTCACTCCAGGCGTGGTCCTCACTCCAAGCACTTCAAATGACGGCGGACAATTCAGTGTTAACGGCCAACGCGCCGATGCCAACTCGTTTACAGTTGATGGGGTCAGCGCCAACATAGGAGCCACAGCAAGCGGGAATCCGGGTCCCCAGACGAGTGGGAACTTACCGGGGTTCACCGCTCTGGGGACTACGCAGAGCCTGGTTTCTGTCGATGCAATGCAAGAGTTCAAAGTGCAGACTTCGACGTATTCGGCTGAGTACGGGCGACAGCCGGGTGGGCAAATCCTGATCGTCACCCGCTCGGGCACCAACCAGCTTCACGGCTCGCTCTTTGATTACCTGCGCAACGACGTCTTCGATGCAAACGATTGGTTCGCTGACCGTGCGGGTCAACCTAAGCCACCGGAAAGACAAAACGACTTTGGCGGAACTCTGGGCGGGCCCGTAGTCATACCGAGGCTATACAACGGCAATGACCGAACTTTCTTCTTTCTTTCGTACGAGGGTTTGCGCCTTCGCCTTCCTCAATTCAATCTCACGAATGTTCCAACGGTGCTCTTAAGGCAGCAGGCTCCTGCGAGTATGCAACCAATCTTAAACGCGTTCCCGTTGCCCAATGGAAAGGACCTAGGAAACGGGCTTGCAGAGTTCCAAGCGGGATACTCAGATCCCTCCAGTTTGGATGCAACCAGCCTGCGAGTCGATCACAAGATCAACAACAAGTTCATGCTGTTCGGCAGATACAATGATGCACCATCAGAGAGCGCATCCAGGAATGCTGGATCCAATCTCAGTACGGTCCAGGCTACCCATGTCGACATCCAGACGGTGACACTCGGTTTGACAGCCTTGTTAACACCTCGAATCAGCGACGAGCTCCGCGTGAACTATAGTCACAACCACGCGACTTCCGGGGCCCAACAAGACAACTTTGGCGGTGCGACTCCGCCCACTCGCGCAGCGCTGATCCTGCCCCAGTATGATTCGCCGAGCGCGCAGTTCGGGACATTCTTTCTATTGCCAGGCCAGACCTCAAGCGGCCTTCCTAGCATAAACCTGTTCAACACATTCGATGGCAGTCAACGGCAAGTCAACATCGTGGACAGCGTTTCGTTCGGTGTGGGCCAACACCAACTCAAGTTCGGTGTCGACTACAGACGCTTGACACCTACTCTTGCCACGAATTCGTATGCACTTCAGCTAGTCTTCACGTCGCTGCAGCAGGTCCTGGGTTCGTCGGCAGGGTTTGGCACGACATTCGCTTCCAGCTCCGCCAAACCAATCTACGAGAACTTTTCTGGCTACGTTCAAGACAACTGGAAACTGTTACGCCGGTTGACATTCAATCTTGGTTTACGCTGGGACGTAAACCCGGCTCCAACTGAGGCCAACGGCAATGACCCACCGACTTTGAGCCAAATAAGCAACCTCTCTACCACACAGCTTGCTCCTCGGGGTACTGCGCTATGGAAGACGACCTACAATAACTTCGCTCCCCGCGTGGGTGCGGCCTACCAACTTCAGCAAATCCCGGGCCATGAAACTGTCATTCGTGGCGGTTTCGGTATCTTCTACGACGCCGGCAACGATCAGGGGTCGCTCCCATTCAGCTTCTTTCCATTCTCAGGGACGCAAATCATCTCTAACGTCACTCTACCTCTTTCGCCAACTCAGATTGCCCCACCCGTCATTCCCGCGTCTTCCTCATCCCTTACCCCTCCCTATGGGCAAATTTTTGCTTTCGACCCCGGTCTGAAGTTGCCATACACCATGCAATGGAACGTTGCCCTTGAGCAGTCGCTGGGTGCCAATCAGGCGCTCACGGTGTCATACGTCGGTGCGGCGGGCAGGAGGTTATTACAGGTGGAGGCGCTAAGTCTGAGCGGTATCAACTCCAATTTTACCACCTTGCGACTTACCAGAAATGTCTCAACGTCGGATTACGATGGCTTGCAGGCGCAGTTTCAGCGTCGATTGTCGCGAGGTCTACAAGCGTTAGGATCGTATACATGGTCGCACTCTTTGGATGACGATTCATCGGATAACACGCTGAGGAGAGCCCAACGAGGAAATGCCGCATTTGACGTTCGGAATATTTTGGCTGCGGCTCTAACCTACGATATCCCGAAGCCGCGGGTTTGGCCGGCGATGAGCATGATCTTTGCGCATTGGGCTGTCGATACGAGCATTCATGCTCAATCGGCGCTGCCGGTAGACTTAGTTGCACGTACTACGACAGATCCGACGGATGGCTCGCTTATCAACGTTCGGCCCAACGTGATCGCTGGCGTTCCGTTCTACGTAGACGATCCAACAGTACCGGGAGGCCGGAGGATCAACAGTGCGGCTTTCTCGATTCCCCCGGCCGGTCAGTCGGGGAATTTGGGGCGCAATCAGCTACGTGGGTTGGGTTCTTGGCAGCAGGACCTTGCCATGCGGCGGGATTTCCCGATCTATGAAAATTTAAAACTGCAATTCAGAGCCGAAGCCTTCAATTTATTCAACCATCCCAATTTCGGAAGCATGCAGACGACCCTCACGGCGGCAAATTTTGGCCAGGCGACAAATATGCTAAATCGGCAGCTCGGAGGCCTAAATCAACTCTACCAGATTGGTGGACCGCGCTCGCTCCAGTTCGCGTTGAAGCTGGTATTCTGATATGGGACGCGCCAATCTGACCCTCGTCCTATCGCTCGGCGTGGTGATCGCTGCTAGTCGGGCGAACCTAATTGCGCAATCCGCCATTCGAGTCGGTACCAACATCCACGTAAGTGAGTCAAACGGGGCTCTTGAGCACAATGAAGTATTTGGTTGTGCAGATTCTCGCAACCCGGCGAGAATGCTTGTGGCATCCATCTTTGACGGCATGAATGAATGGAGTCCGAGGACGGTCCTTTATGCATCGCTTGATGCTGGCAAGAGCTGGTCAACTGCGGTTACGTCATCGGCGATTCACCTGGATCCGGCCTGCGCTTATGGCAGCGATGACGATGCCTATTTCATATCGAGCAGTGGGACAAATGCCGAACGGTTCGTTCTGTTTTATCGTTCTCAGGACGGTGGTCGGACATGGTCCCAGCCATCCACAATAGTAGGCGGGGGCGATCGGCCGTATGTCGTTGAGGATGGCTCCGAGGGAAAATACAAAGGCCGCATTTATATAAACTCAGGAGTCCAACTTGACAACTTAGACCCCTCGTTATATCGCGAGCAGACGTCTTCACGCACTGTAACTTCCATTGGTTTGCATCGTTCGCTTGATGAGGGGAAGACTTTCCTCGGACCCATGACTACGGTCGGTCCAGTCGCAAAACTGGGCACAAGCAAAGGGCAATATCGAGTGCTGCAGAATCTTAATAGCGTTGTGCTATCGGATGGGACTGTCGTAACTCTCCTGTGCCAATCTGAAATGAATGAGAACCGTGAGGCCACCGGTAGCCTCAAGATTTTGCGTTCCTTTAATGGCGGTGAATCGTACAGTGACCCAATCAAAATCGGCGATTATTATTCTGATTTGTCGCAGTTCGACAGCAAGGACACAACACCGAACATTGGGGTAGATCCCGGAAGCAGTCTATTCAGAGATCGCCTGTACGCGGTCTGGCACAACACAAAGAAAGATTCGAAGGGCAAGAGTGTCGGTGAGATATCGTTGGCCTCTTATTCGGCCGATAAGGGTCTCACTTGGTCTACTCCAGCACAAATCGGCAATCCGCCCGAGAATGCCGGCCGACATCAAGACGAGTATCAAACGACAGTGGCTGTCAACAGGGACGGTGTCGTCGGCGTGATGTGGTATGACGGTTTCGAGGATCCGACGAGCATGGGTTATTGGGTGCGCTTCACCGCGTCGGTTGATGGGGGCCAGACCTGGCTGCCAAGCGTCCGCGTGTCGGAGGCCCCTAACAAAGTTGGAGGGATGGAAGGGTGGCATCTGCGCGGGTGGACACGGAATACGAAGGAAGATGGAAGCTTCCAACTCCATGTGCAAACGCGTATCTGGGAGTCCTCTGGACATACGGCTGGCTTGGCCGCGGATGCGAATGGAGTGTTCCACGCGTTCTGGGTTGACAACCGGACCGGAACCAAACAGGTATGGACGTCACCTATCACCATAACGGCGTCTGTGACGAAAAACGGGGCACAGGAACTCGCCAATCTGGATGATCTTTCGACAAAGGTAGAGATGGAGATTAGCAACATCAATCTGAATCGACACACAGGCAAACTCTCTGCCACCCTGCGCCTCAAAAATGTTTCGGAGCAAGCAATCACCGGACCTCTGAAGATGCGGATCTTGGATTTGCATTCCGAATTCGGCACTCCGCAGGCTTTAAATGCAGGCAATGGGCGATTCGATGTTGGAGCGATATTGGATCTATCCGATCTTGTTCTTGGAGCTGGCATATTGCGGCCGAATCAAGAGTCCTCGGAAAAAACAATGGAGTTTGAGATTGAGCATCTTGGTCCGCTCCGCTCTAATGGAAATTGGCATAAAGATCTAATCACCCTCGAGGCTCGACTATTCGGAAAAATTCAGCACTAGTCGGTTCATAGTCTCAGGAAGGCTCCGTTAGCCGATACCAGCGATTCAATCGGCATAGGGGGAACGGTTGCCCGTCCTCCCCTGCCACACCACCGTACATGCGGGTCCGCATACGGCGGTTCAGTGAGTTGAGCCCTGTAGGGCCGTGAGGTTCGAGTCGTCGTTCGCCACAAG
>Ga0307477_10002698_pt1 | contig 13552 bp, 12 predicted proteins | sample atmos_gasesECM2C_FD_203316 | JGI IMG/M metagenome (GOLD analysis project Ga0307477, IMG submission 203316) | Hardwood forest soil microbial communities from Morgan-Monroe State Forest, Indiana, United States - atmos_gasesECM2C_515 | ecosystem: Environmental > Terrestrial > Soil > Temperate...
CCAGGGCCAGGGCCACGGTGGAGAACACGTCATAGGTGTCCACCCCGGCGGGGCGGCGGTAACCCGGCACGGGATGCAACCGCCACTCGATCGTCAAGCCGTCCGGGCCGTCGTCGCGCAACCAGACCTGCGAGCCATTGACGTAGCTGTCCACCGGCTCGCCGAAGCACCCGTCGAGGGCCACGACCAGCTCGGGTGTGGTTCGCCACACGCACGCCGGGGTGAGGACCGGAGCGGGCACGGGCGGACCCTAGCCGCCTCCTTGACTGTTACCGCGCGTTACGTTACTGTGAGTAACATGTCGCGGAGCGTACGCATCGAGCGGCTGGCGCGGCGCCAACAACGCCGGGAGGAGCTTCTGGACGCGGCGCTGCGCACCGTACGCCGGGTCGGGCCGGCGGCGTCCATGGACGACATCGCGGCCGAGGCCGGCATCACCAAGCCCATCCTCTACCGCCACTTCGGGGACCGCCGGGGGCTCGTGGCCGCATTGGCGGACCGCTTCGCCCAAGAATTGCTGAGCACCCTCCGGGCGGCGCTGGCGGAGCCGGCCGCCCCACGCGACATCCTGTCGATGACCATCGATGCCTATCTCGGCTTCGTCGAGGCCGACCCCTCCGTGTACCGCCTGGTGCTGGGCAGCTCGTCCTCGGACCCCGTCGCCGGCGACGCCGTCAGCGCCTTCCTGCGCCTCGTCGCGCAAGAGGTGGCGGTCGTTCTCGGTGAGCAGCTCCGCCAGGTCGGGGCCGACAGCGGCGCCGCCGAACCGTGGGCCTTCGGCATCGTCGGCATGGTGCAGCTGGCCGGAGACTGGTGGGTCGAGCGCCGCACCCTGTCCCGTGCCCGACTGGTCGAGTACCTCACGACGCTCCTGTGGGCGGGCCTGGCCAGCCAGGAGCCGGCGCAGTCGTCGACGGCGTGGGCGCCACCGAGTCACGTTCCCTTCGACAAGGAGGTTCTCTCATGACCATGTTCGCCGCCCGCGTCGCTGGAGGACTCGACAGCTGGACCCCGCTCTACCTGCTGGTCGCGGGTTTTCTCGTCATTGTGGCGGTCGTCGATCTCGTCGGTCCCGCCGGTAGTCATCGATCGTCGGCCGGTCGCCACCTGCTGCGCATTCCCAACGGGCTCGAACGGGTCACCGGCATTCCCGGCTGGGCGGCTGCGACTCTGGGCACGGCCCTGTTCGGTCTGCTGGTCGCCGGCGTCGGGTTCTACAGCGACGTGGCGTGGCACGTGTACACCGGCCGCGACAAGAACCTCTTCACCGCGCCCCACACGATGATCATCCTGGGCCTGTTCCTCATCGCCGGCGCGGCCCTTCTCGGCATCCTGTTCGCCTCGTTGTCTGATGTCGACACGACCATCCGCTGGCGGGCGCTGCGCGTCCCGTGGTCCACGGTCCCCCTCGGTCTGCTCGGCGCCAGCGCCGTCTGCGGCTTCCCGCTCGACGATCTCTGGCATGTTCGCTACGGCATCGACGTCACCATGTGGAGCCCCACGCACCTGCTCATGATCCTCGGCGCCTCGTTCAGCCCGTTGGCCGCCTGGCTGGTCCTGGCCGAGGCCGGCGTCCGGCCGCGCGACGGTCGGTGGCCGGCCATCGCGCACACGCTGGCCGCCATCATGACGCTGGAGGGGCTGAGCAGCGCGCAGGGCGAGTTCCGCTTCGGCGTGCCTCAGTTCCAACAGCTCTATCTTCCGGTGTTGATCTGCCTGGCCGCGGCCTTCACATTGGTCGCGACACGCCTCGTGCTCGGCCGAGCTCGCGCCCTGCTGGTCGCGACACTCGCCTTTCTGACCACCTTCCTCGCCGGGGCCAACCGCGTCAACGGGACCGGTTTCGTCCACCCGCGGCCGACGGCTGTCTATGTGGCCTCGGCGCTCGTCGTCGAGCTTGTCGCCCTCGTCGTCGGTGTCGAGCGACGGTTGCGATTTGCCATGCTGTCGGCCGTCGGCGTCGCGACCATCGGACTGGCCGGGGAATGGTGGTGGAACTCAGCCGCCATCCAGCCGTGGCACCGCGCGCTGCTGCCCGGCGCGGTGCTGGTGGGCGGGCTGGCGGCGCTCGGAGCGGCCGTGCTCGGGGCCGCGTTCGGGCAGGCGGTCGACGGCCGGCCGTCGGGGTTCGGCGGTCCCGTTCTGGCCCTGGCTGCTCTCACCTGCATCGTCGCTCTTTTGATTCCGCTGCCTCGCCGCGTTGGCCACGTCACCGCGCAGATCAGCCTCGCTCGCCGCGGCGACCGGGCCGTCGTCACCGCTGTCCTGACGCCGGCCGGTGCGGCCGACCACGCCCGCTGGTTCCAGACGCTGGCCTGGCAGGGTGGTGGTCTGGTCGTCTCGGGCATGCACCGCGCCGCGCCCGGGACCTGGGTGTCCGACGAGGCCGTTCCCGTTGCCGGCAAGTGGAAGACCGTGCTCCGCCTGCAGCGCGGCGACCAGCTCATGGCGGTTCCGATCTGGTTCCCGCCGGATCTCACCATCCCGGCGCCCGAGATCGCCGCGGTCGACCGCAGCGCGTCCTTCGTCAACGAACGGCACTACCTCCTCCGCGAACAGACCGGCCCCGCCGACTGGTTCTCGATCCTCGTCGAGGGACTCGTCGTGGCTGTCGGGGCCGCTTGGGCGTGGGGAGTGGTCGTGGCCGCCCGTCGGATCCGGGGCGCCGGTATCACGGCCCGATCTCGTCGTCTCGCGTCGGCCCGGAGCCTGCGCACTGTCTAACCTCCAGGGCATGCGCACTCCGATCGAGATCGCTACGGCCGTTCGCAAGGGTGAACTCAAAGCGGCCGAAGTGCTGGACGAGTGCGTAGCCGCCATCGAGGCCGGCAACCCCCCGCTCAACGCGTTTGTGCACCTGGACTTCGACGCGGCTCGCGTAGTCGCCGACCGAGTGGATGCTGCGGTGGCCGCTGGGGACGACCCCGGCCCCTTCGCCGGCGTTCCGCTCGGGGTCAAGGACCTCGAGGACTGCGCCGGCATGCCGACATCGCACGGCTCGCTGCTCTTCAAGGGGCGGCCGCCGGTCCCATCCGACTCGATTCACGTCGCCCGGCTTCGAGCTGCGGGCGCAGTGCCGATCGGCAAGACCGCGGCGCCCGAGTTCGGAACGCCCGCGTTCACCAGCACCCGGGCGTGGGGAACCACCCGCAACCCTTGGAACCCGATACGCACGCCGGGGGGATCGAGCGGCGGATCGGCCGCGGCCGTGTCCGGCGGGCTGGTGCCCATGGCGACGGCCAGCGACGGGGGAGGGTCGACCCGGATCCCGGCCGGGTTCTGCGGGCTGGTGGGTCACAAGCCGAGCTACGGCCGCATCCCCCACCCGGGGAACCAGCCCAACCAGACCGCGGTGTACGGGCTCTTGGTCACCACCGTGGCCGACGCCGCTCGCCACCTCGACGTCACCGCCGGCCCTGACGATCGTGACCGCACCTCTTTGCCTCCGCCGGAGCTGAGCTACGAAGCGGCTATTGAGAACGTGACCGTTGCCGGGATGCGGGCCGCATGGTCCCCCGATCTCGGGTTCGCCATCGTCGATCCGGATGTTGCCGGATTGGCGGAGGCGGCGGCCATGGACCTCGTCGCCGCCGCGGGGCTGACACTGGTCGACAAGCCCGTCCAACTGACCGACCCGTTGAAGGTCTGGTGGAGCGGCGGCGTGCTGGATATCTGGACCACCCTCGAGCGCGACATGTGGCCGGAACGAGCCGACGATCTCGAGTACTACAACCTCATCCCGGCTCGCACGTCGGCGACGGTCACGGCGCCGAGTATCGGGCGCATCTGGAAGCAGCGGGCCCGCTTCGAGCAGGAGGTGGCCGCCTGGTTCGACGACGTGGACGTGCTTCTCACCCCGACCACGGCGGTGACGGCCTACGTCGCCGAAGGGCCCATGCCGAGCCAGATCCAGGGGGTGGAGGTCAGCCCGGCCATGAACACGCCGTTCACCATGTTGGCCAACCTGTGCTGGAACCCGGCGATCTCCGTTCCCGCGGGCGTGGCCCCTGACGGTCTGCCGGTGGGCCTGCAGATCGTCGCCCGCCGACACCGGGACGAGGTGGCGCTGCGGCTGGCCCGCATCTTCGAGCAAGCCCGGCCGTGGCCCCGCCTCGCCCCTGTCGCTGCGCCTGTTGCTTCGGCCCTTGCTTCGCCTCTTGCTTCGGAAGGAAGCCATCCATGAGCGGTCCCGTCCTCGTCCCCAACCAGCTGCATCCCTTCGCACGGCCAGCCGCCGGTCCGGAAGCCTTCATCACCATCGTGCGGGGCGAGGGCGCGGTCCTGTGGGACGACCTCGGCAACAGGTATGTCGATGCCCTCGCCAGCCTTTGGTACTGCCACGCGGGCCACGGCCGGGCCGCCATAGCTGAGGCCATGGGCGCTCAAGCCAACGTGCTGGCCGGCTTTCATTGTTTTGACCGGTTCACCAACGCGCGCGCCGAGCAGCTGTGCGACCGTCTGGCGGGGATGGCGCCGATGCCCGAGGCGCGCGTGTTCTTGACCAGCGGCGGGTCGGAGGCCGTCGAGACCTCGATCAAGCTGGCCCGCCTGGCCCATTTCGTGGCGGGGCATCCTGAGCGCACGCTGGTCATCAGCCGGACGCCGTCTTACCACGGCGTGACCTATGGAGGGATGTCCGCGACCGGTCTGCCCCTCAACCACGCCGGCTTTGGCCCGCTCGTGCCCAACGTGGTGCAGGTGCCCAAGGATGATCTCGAGGCGCTCGACGCCGTGCTGGCCGAGCGCGGACACGAGCTTGCCGCCATCATCTCCGAACCGGTCATCGGCGCCGGCGGCGTCTACCCGCCCGAGCCGGGATACCTCCAGGCGTTGCGGGAACGGTGCGACCGTTACGGAGGGTTCCTCATTCTCGACGAGGTGATCTGCGGGTTCGGCCGGCTCGGAGAGTGGTGGGGCGCGCAGCATTTCGGAGTACGCCCGGACCTGGTCACGTTCGCCAAAGGCGTCAGCTCCGGGTACGCGCCGGTTGGGGGTGTCCTCGTCGGGCCCGCGGTGCGGGCCCCGATCGAGGCCGACGCCACGCTCGTGCTCCGGCACGGCCACACCTACAGCGGCCATCCGACGGCGTGCGCTGCGGCCCTCGCCAATCTCGACATTCTCGAGGAAGAGGATCTTCCTGGGCGGGCCGGTGTCGTGGGACGCCGGCTGTCCCAGGGGTTGCGTGATCTGGTCGACGGCGATGCCTGTGTCGACGTGCGAGGGGAAGGGGCGGTGTGGGCGATCGAGCTCGGACCGGATCGGGTCGTCAACGACGTACGGGAGGAAGTCTTGGCCGGGGGCGTGATCGCCCGTCCCATCGGCACGTCGATCCTGGCCTTCTGTCCGCCGCTGGTGGCCACTGAGGCCGACATCGACCAGATCGTCGAGGCCACCGCCGCCGCGGTCAAGGCAGTGGTTCCCCAACAGGCTTGAGGCCCACATGACCGACTCGATCCGCGCACGGGTCGAGGCCAATCGACTTTGGTACCACACCATCGACGTGGCCCCTGGGGTCACGACCAGAGGCTGGTTCGACCTGCGTTCGGTCGTCGAAAAGATGCCGTGGCCGGATGTTGTCGGGAAGCGTTGTCTCGACGTCGGGACCTATGACGGCTTCCTGGCCTTCGAGATGGAGAGACGGGGCGCGGCCGAAGTCGTCGCTGTCGACATCGAGCATCACGAGGACTGGGACTGGCCGCCGAGGACTCGGGCCCACGGCGCGGACTACCTCCGCCATGTCGCCGGTAACAAGGGGGCCGGCTTCGAGATCGCAGCCGCCGCGCTTGCTTCAAAGGCCACGCGGCGGTTCGTCAGCGTGTACGACCTGCGCCCAGAGATCGTGGGGGTATTCGACCTGGTGGTGTGTGGCGATCTGCTGTTGCACCTTCGCGACCCGATCGGGGCTCTGGAGGCGATTCGAACGGTGTGCACTGGGCTGCTCTTGAGCTCAGAGCAGGTTGATGTACCGCTCACCATCGTCCATCCACGGCGGGCGGCGCTTCATCTCAACGGGGATCTGGCGCAGTGGTTCGTTCCCAACGTGGTGGGGCACCGGCACATGCTGATCACGGCGGGGTTCGACGTCGTGGACCACACCCTGTTCGGCATCCCGTTCGGTCCCGGTCACCCGCCGCCGTCGGTCGGGTGGCGGGGCAAGCCTCGCCAGATCGCCGAGCGGTTGCTGGTACGGGGCGCCGGCCTGCCCACGTCGGCGGTCCTGTGCCGCCCAGCCGTGTAAGGCGTTCGAGTGCGCGCCGGCCGTCGGGGTCGACTGTGCGCTCATCCGGGGCGGGCCTGCGGCGGACGAGGACGAGCCCGCAGCGCCTGGTGGAGCTGCCCCTGCCCACCCAGGCGCAGCGCGGCGATCGAGTGGATCCGCCCAAACTTGAGCCCACCGCCGGCCCCGGCCCCGAAGGGCACCAGGAACCGCTTCCCTGTCCACGTCACCTCGAACCCGGCGACTTCGGTCATGCGGCGCAGGCCGGCCCCGTTGACGCGCCACCACTGATCCCATTCCGGGGCGAAGCGGGCCGCCGGCACCGTGCGGGCCACCGTGTCCAACACCGGGTCGAGCGACTCGATGAGGAGCAGTTCACCGCGGCACACCGAGCGCATCCGCTCGAGGGCGCCGACCGGATCACGCAGATGCAGGAGGAGCGCGCCGCAGAGCACCACGTCGAACAGCCCGTCGTTCTCCGGGTCGAGGTCGTACACCGAACGGTTGACTCGCTGCGCACCGGAGCCGATGGCGGCGGCTGCGGCAGCGAAGCCTGGGCCACGTTCCACACTCCACTCCCGGACCCGGTCCGGACCGCGCGGCCGCTCGTCGTACGACCAGTCCAGCCGAACCGGATCGTCCAGATCGAGCGCGATCACCTCCGCCGCGCCCCGCTTCTCCATCTCGAACGCCCAGAACCCGTCGAAGGTGCCGACGTCCAGGCACCGCCCTCCGCGCAGGCCTTCCGGCCAAACGACGTGCTGAGGCGCGGCGCGGGTGTCGAACCAACCAGGCGTCGTCGTGCCGTCCGGCAGATCAATCGTGTGGTACCAGATGCGTGACGAGCTCACGAGCAGCAGCCGACCCCTGGCGGTGTGCAACACTCTCCCGCCGTGGCCGCTTCCCCCATTCGCGGGCCAAGCAACGCGGTGGAATGGCACCCGACCCCGACCTTCTGGCGCGATCGCGGGGTGGCCGTCACTGGCGCGACCGGGTTCCTGGGCACCGAGCTGACCGGGCAGCTGGTGGATCTCGGTGCGCGCGTCGTCGTCCTGGTCCGTGATGGGCTGCCGGCATCCCCCCGGAGGGACCAGTGGTGGCCAGAGGTGGCGAGCGTGACCGGGAGCGTAGAGGATCGGGCCAACACCGAACGGATGCTGTCCGAGTACGACGTGGCGTCTGTGTTCCACCTGGCCGCGCAGTCCCAGGTTGGCGTGGCCAATCGCAACCCGGCATCGACCTACGAGGCCAACGTGCTGGGCACCTGGTCCGTGCTGGAGGCCGTGCGTCGATCGCCCAACGTGGAGCAGGTCATGGTCGCCAGCAGCGACAAGGCCTACGGCTCCCAACCGGCGCTGCCCTACACGGAGGACATGCCCCTCCTGGCCCGCAATCCGTACGACGTGTCCAAGGCGTGCGCGGACCTGATCGCCCAGAGCTACGCGCATACCTTCGGGGCGCCCGTCGTGGTCACCCGGTGCGGCAACTTTTTTGGTCCTGGCGACATCAACTGGGAGCGGCTGGTTCCTGGGACCATCCGTTCCCTCCTGGCCGGCGAGCGTCCGTTGATCCGGTCGGACGGCCGGTCAACGCGTGACTATCTCTACGTCGAGGACGGGGCGTTGGCCTACCTGCAGCTCACCGAAGCTCTCTCCACGAGCCCTGAGCTCGCCGGCCAGGCCTTCAACTTCTCGAGCGAGCGCCCCCTCGGCGTGCTCGACGTCGTTCGCCTCCTGCAGCAGGCCGCGGGAACCGACCTCGAACCGGATGTGCGGGCCACCGCGACCAACGAGATCGATCACCAGTATCTGTCGGCGGCCAAGGCCAAAGCGGTGCTTGGGTGGCAGCCGCGCTTTACGATCGAGGACGCCCTCGAGCGGACCGTGGCCTGGTACCGGGACTTTCTCGGGGCTTAGCCGCCTGCCCGGCCAGTCGCCGGCCGGGGCCTAGCTGCCGCGCGGGTGGGCCACGGCGACCACCACCTTGGTGAACCGCCGGAACGGCCCGCGCCGGACCAGCCACCCTGCGGCCCGGCTCGCGGGGGACGTCAAGCTCGACCCGACGGGTACGAACCGCTCGACGGTGAAGACAGCGCCCAGCAGTTGCCCCAACTCGCGCGGGGTGTACTCGCGCAGATGGCTCCCCGCCGCGTAGTACGACGATGCCGGCGGATGTCGGCCCCGCATCCGGTTGCCGGCCCGTTGGGTCAGCACGGACAGCCGTTGGCGATTGGGAGTGGCGATCACGGCCACGCCGCCCGGCCGAAGACTCTTCGCCAGTTCCGCTACGGCCACGGCGGGGTCGGGCACATGCTCGATGGTGTCGTCGCACACGACGGCGTCGAAGCCGCCCGGCCGGAACGGCAGCAGCTCAACGTCGGCGACGACGCCGCAGAAGGTGGCGCCCGCGCGCCGGCCGCCGGCCACTGCGAGAGCGACCGTGCCCAGACCAATGTCGAGCGTGATGATGGTGCGGCCTGGACGCGCCAGTCGGAGGGAGGCGGCCGGGTTGGGCCCGCATCCCGCGTCGAGGATCCGCTCGGCGCCGGCGGGAACGGCGGCCGTCACCGCGGCGGCAGTTTCCGGCCAGGACAACACCGGTGGGTCGTCCTCCCCCCCGCCGTACCTGTCATCGAGATAGGTCCCCAGCCGCCGGTAGCTCTCCTTGACCATCCGGGGATCCCCGGCCACCGGCCACTCCCGGACGTCCGCGGCGTGCCGAGCGAACGGATCCGTCGTCCCCTCGCCGTCTCGGTCATCCACGCGTCGATCGTAGAGCGCGCCGCCGAGCATGGGCGTCCCGTGTGTCACGCTCTACCGATGCTCACGACGCGCAAGGGGTTCCGGCTGGACGGAGGGCCAACCCCGGCGGCCGCGCTCGTCGGCGACGTCTGGCGCGCCCGTTCGGTGCTCGCCATCCTCGCTCGCAAGGAGTTCTTCGTCCGTTACCGGAGAGCCTCGCTGGGCTTGGCCTGGGCCATCGTGCTGCCTCTCGTGCAGGCCATCGTGCTCTCCGTCGTGGTCTCCCGCTTCGTTCGCTTTCACACCGGGGTCAACTATGCGGTGTTCGTGTACTCGGGCACCTTGGCGTGGAACTACTTCAGTGGCAGCTTGAGCGCCGGGGCGGGTGCGATCGTCGACGGCCAGGACATGTCCACCAAGGTCTACTTCCCGCGTGCCCTTTTTCCTCTAACCGCAGTGGCGTCTGGCCTGTACGGCCTGGTGCTGAGCATGTTCGTGTTGCTGGCCCTGTCCGTGGCCGTGGGGGCCGGCGTCGGTCTTCACGCGTTCTTGCTGATACCCGCGCTCGGCCTGACCATCCTGCTGAGCGCCAGCTTCTCGCTCGTGCTGGCGCTGCTGCAGGTGTACTTCCGGGACATTCGCTACATCGTGCAGGCTTCGCTGATCGCGTGGTTTTACATCACTCCGGTGTTCTACCCGCTCAGGGCGGTCGGGCACCTCCGGCCGTACGTTCAGGCCAACCCGGTCACCGGCATCGTGGAGCTCTTTCGAGCCGCAACGGTCGGCACGGATCCAGGCTGGGGAGTCGCGATCTGGTGGACCTTCGGATGGTCGGCCGCCCTCCTCGTTCTCGCGGTGAGGCTGTACCGCACCTATGACCGAACGTGCACCGACCTCCTGTGAGCTCGACTGGTTCGATGATCAGCGCGAGCCGCGTCTCGAAGCGCTATGTGAAGTATGAAGACACGCCGACCTTGATCGGGCGGCTCATTCGTCCGCCTGGTCGCACGCACAAGAGCGTGCTCTGGGCCATCCGGGATGCCTCCTTCGAGATCGGCCGAGGCGAATGCGTCGGGATCATTGGTCGGAACGGCTCTGGGAAGTCGACGTTGCTGCGGATGCTGGCCGGAGTAACCGCCCCCACGGAGGGGATCGTTGAGGTGAACGGCCGCGTCGCTCCGCTCATCGCCGTGGGCGTCGGCTTTCACCCCGAGCTGACCGGGAGGGAGAACGTCTACGTCAACGGCACGGTGCTCGGGCTCACCCGGCGCCAGATCGAAGAGCGGTTCGACGACATCGTGAGCTTCGCCGACATCGGACCCTTCATCGACACCCCCGTCAAGTTCTACTCGTCCGGCATGTTCGTGCGGCTCGGATTCTCCGTGTCGGTTTTGGCCGAGCCCGAAGTGCTCCTCGTCGACGAGGTGCTGGCGGTGGGAGACATCGCGTTCCAGCTCCGCTGCTTCGATCGGATGATGGAGATCCAGTCTGCCGGCACCACCATCGTGGTCGTGAGTCACAATCTCAATGCCGTCCGTCTGATGTGCCAACGGACGATGGTGCTGCACAATGGCGTCATCCGCCATGATGGTGACACCGACCATGCGGTGTCGCTCTATCACGACCTGTTGGGCGAACCGCGTGACGCCGAGGCCGCCGAAGGGCGGGGCGAGTTCGCGGTCGAGGCCGCGGGCGAGATCGAGCGCTTCGACCTGATCGATGGGGACGGCCATTCGACCCGCCATGTCAACAGCGCTGACGAGGTCTCGTTCTTCATCGATGTCCGGTTCGACAAGCCCGTGCAGCACCCGATCGTCGGCTTTGCTGTGTACACGGCGACCGGAGTCGAGGTTTACCGCACGTCGACGCCCTGGCAAGGCGACGGGGTCTACGAGCCCGGTACCAGGACCCGTTTCTCGGTGAGGGTCAGGCCCGCCCTGGCTGCGGGCTCCTATACGGCCCATCTCTCCCTCGTGAACGGAACCGGTGCCTCCCATACCCCGGTTGCCACCCCCCTCATGTTCTACGTTGCCGGTCGGCGCGAGGCGCTCGGGATTGCCGATCTCCGAGCCCAGTTCGATGTTCTGACATCGCAGTCGGCGGACGACCCGGACCTATAGCGCCTTCGTGGCCTCGGCCCAGATGTTGCTGACGCCCAATGGTCGGAGGACCGGAACGCGAGCAAGCGCGTGGTACACGCGTTTGGCCGATGCCGCCGGAACATGCTCGGTATAGACCCAGAGACCGACTTTGACGTTGGGACGAGCGAAGCCGGCCCGCCGCAACGCTCGGCGCAGGGTGCTCACGCTCTGCTCGTTGATGTGCAGGAGCCGCTCGTAGTCGTTTCTGGGGTCGACGGGCCAGCGACGTCGCCACGCTGGATGGCTCCACCGGAGCACCCGGTAGGTCACGTTGTAGATCGTGCGGGTCGGGAACGTGTGGATCAGCACGTTGCCGCCGGGCCTGAGCATGCGGTGAGCCTCGGCCAACGCCCGGTCCAGCTCGGGCTGGGCCAGGTGCTCGACGACGTCCAGCATCGTCACCAGGTCGGCGAAGCCAGAAGGAACGGGAATGCTGCGGGCATCGGCGAGGATGAACTCCACCCGGTCCGTCGCACCGTGGGCCTCGGCCGTGCGGTAGGCGAGCTCGATGGCAGCAGCCGAGTACTCAACGCCGAACGCCCGCGCCGCGCCCATCTCCGCTGCTACCACCGGGAGCTCGCCTCGGCCCGTCCCAACATCGACCACCACGGCCCCTGGGCGGAAGCCAGCTCGCTGGAGAGCCACTCGATAGACAGGCGCCACCTCGCGTCCGCCAGACGCGCTCCATTCGGCCGCGCCGGCGCAGCACTGGCGGAAATACTCGTCGTCGTAGACGTCGGGTGGAACGACGGGAAGCGGTAGCGATGACCTCTCGTCGTCGGGCTCGGCCATTCCTCCCAGTGTGTAGTGTCACGACGTGTCCGTCCAAGGCGCCCGTTCGATGACGCCGGATTTTCACTTCAGCTCTCGCTACCTCCAGCAGCTGGCCGCAACCCATCGGGACGCGTATCGCTCAGCCCGTCCGTTTCCTCATGCGGTGATCGACGATTTCATGCCCGAAGACGTGCTGGACCTGGTCGTCGCCGAGTTCCCCGAGCCCTCCGATTCGCGCTGGTGGGCCCTCGACAGCTCCAACGAACGCAAGCTGACGGGGCAGGACCACACCATGTTCGGCCCGGTGACGCGGCACGTGCTCGAACAGCTCAACGCCGCCGCGTTCCTGGACTTCTTGGAGGGGCTGACCGGCATCGCCGGGCTCATCCCCGACCCCCACTTCCACGGGGGAGGCCTCCACCAAGTCGAGCGTGGGGGCCACCTCAGTGTCCACGCCGACTTCAACCGTCACCCGGTGACGGGCCTGGAGCGACGGCTCAACCTGCTTCTATACCTGAACCGCGGGTGGCAAGACGCCTACGCCGGCGCGCTCGAGCTGTGGGACAAGGACTTGCGGGCGTGCGAGCAGCGGATCCTGCCGGTCTTCAACCGCTGTGTCGTTTTCACCACGAGCCGCTTCAGCTACCACGGCCATCCTGATCCGCTGGCGTGCCCCGAGGGCATGGCCCGCCGGTCGCTGGCCTTGTACTACTTCAGTCGCGAGCGCCCTGCCACCGAGGACGGCGAGAACGTGAGGTGGTACACCCATTTCGCCGGCGACGCGGAACCGACGCCGGCGGTGGACGCTTTCAAGCGTGGCCTTCGACGCTGGCTTCCACCGGTCGCGGTTGACGCGGCGGTGGCGATCCGCGAACGGTTGCGGGGGGGCCGTGGGGACCGACCGCGAGGCTGAAGGATCGGGGCGGCTCCGAGGCGGGGGCGATCGTGGGCGGCGGACCATTCGAGCGGTGACCGCGCGCCTCGGGTTGGCTGGCGGGCGCGTGGCGGATCCTCCCGACGCGCAGGAGCCCCCAGATTGCAGCGACGCCAGCGTGATGTTCGCCGCCTGTCTTCGCCAGGGGACGGTGGACCGCCCCCAGTACCTCTGGCCGATGTTGCTGGCGGCGCGGGTTGCCCGCGCCCTCGGTGTCCCCAGGATCTCGGCGGTCGAGTTCGGCGTCGCCGGCGGCAACGGCCTCCTCGCGATGGAGGCGATAGCGGCCATCGCCGAGCGGCGCACCGAGGTCACGATCGATGTCTACGGGTTCGACACAGGCGCAGGAATGCCCGCGCCCGGCGACCACCGCGACGTTCCGTGGGCCATCAGGCCGGGCTGGTTCCCGATGGATGAGGTCGCGCTGCGGGCCCGTCTCACTCGCGCGCAACTCGTGCTCGGTCCCGTGTCAGAGACGGTTCGGTCATGGCTCGGCGCCGAACCGGCGCCGTTGGGATTCGCCTCGTTCGATCTCGACTACTACTCGTCGACGCTCCAAGCGTTCGGCGTCCTCGATGCCTCACCCGGTCGCCTCCTGCCGCGGGTTGCGTGCTACTTCGACGACGTGTTCGGGTACGGCTGGAGTGACTTCAACGGCGAGCGGGCCGCCATCGCCGACTTCAACCGTGACCACGAGACGCGCAAGATCGGCAAGATCCACGGCTTGCGTTTTGAGCTCCCCCAG
>Ga0307477_10002699_pt1 | contig 13548 bp, 13 predicted proteins | sample atmos_gasesECM2C_FD_203316 | JGI IMG/M metagenome (GOLD analysis project Ga0307477, IMG submission 203316) | Hardwood forest soil microbial communities from Morgan-Monroe State Forest, Indiana, United States - atmos_gasesECM2C_515 | ecosystem: Environmental > Terrestrial > Soil > Temperate...
CTATCTCACCAGCCGTCGTGACGACTTCGCCCACTACACCGAGGTCCTCATCCCCTTCTTGGTGAGCCGCCAGATCTACGCCGGTGCGGGCAAGGTGCTGCAGACGGCGCGGGGGGCGGTGTTCTGCCTGTCCCAGCGGGCCGAGCACATCTGGGAGGGGGTGAGCTCGGCCACGACCCGGAGCCGGCCCATCATCAACACCCGGGACGAGCCGCACGCCGACGCCGAGCGGTTCCGGCGCCTGCACGTGATCGTGGGTGACTCGAACATGAGCGAGTACGCCACCTACTTGAAGGTGGGCGCCACCAGCATCCTCCTGCGCATGCTCGAGGACCCGGGCACCGTGCTGCGCGACCTCACGCTCGAGAACCCCATCCGGGCCATCAGGGAGATCAGCCACGACCTCACCTGCAGGCGCAAGGTGCGCCTGGCCAACGGGCGGGAGGTGAGCGCCCTCGACATCCAGTCGGAGTACCTCACCCGTGCCCTGCGTTTCCGAGACACCCACGGGCTGTCCCCCCAGGAGGACCGCGCCCTCGACATGTGGGAGCACTGCCTGAAAGGCCTCGAGTCGGATCCCATGAGCCTCGACCGCGAGTGCGACTGGGTGGCCAAGCACCAGCTCATCGAGGCGTACCGCGAGCGACACTCCTTGCCACTGGGACATCCCAAGGTCGGGCTGCTCGACTTGCAGTACCACGACGTGAACCGGGAGCGAGGGCTCTACTACCGGCTCGAGGCGCGCGACCGCATGGAGCGCATCATCGACGAAGCGGCGGTGACCGAGGCCGTGAACCGGCCACCGGGGACGACCCGAGCCCGCTTGCGCGGAGAGTTCATCCGTCGCGCCAAGGAACGCCGCCGTGACTTCACGGTCGACTGGGTGCACCTCAAGCTGAACGACCAGGCGCAACGCACGGTGCTGCTCAAGGACCCTTTCCGTTCGCACGACGAGCGGGTCGAGAAGCTCATCGCCAGCCTGTGACCAATGCGGCGGCGACGCCGGATGCGCACCTCCGTCGGGTAGCGTGGGTCCTTCATGGACGCCGACTTCCCTGAGGCCGCGTCCGGGGTGCCCGGAGGCGACCCCTGGGCAGCCACGGCGGTGACGGGCCCCGCCCCGCGCCCGTCCGAGGACGCGCTGTCCGGCCCGATGGGCCCGGGTACGGGTGGCGGTCCCGGCCACGTCCAAGGCGCCGACGTCCCGGCCCCCGATGCCCAGGCCCGCCGTCGCTGGCGGTGGGTGGTCGAGTGGTCGATCGTGCTCGTAGTGGCGCTGGCGGTGGCGCTCGTGGTGCGGGCGTTCGTGGTGCAGACCTTCTTCATCCCGTCTGCATCGATGGAACCCACCCTGATGATCGGGGACCGCATCCTGGTCGACAAGTTGAGTTACCACCTACATGACGTCCACCGCGGCGACATCGTCGTGTTCGGCCGGCCGCCGGGGGAGCAGGCGTCGGAGAACGTGCAGGACTTGGTGAAGCGCGTGGTGGGGCTGCCCGGCGAGACCATCTGGTCGGACGCCACCGGCCAGGTGTTCGTGCAGGGCCCGGACACCGGGAACAAGGTGGTGACGGTGCCTGAGCCGGTGCCCGGGACCCAGCTCGGTCCCAAGATCAACCGCTTCACCCTCCCCAAGAACGACTACTACGTGCTGGGCGACAACCGGACCAACTCCGACGACAGCCGTTACTTCGGCCCCATCCCCCGCTCGCTGATCGTGGGCCGGGTGGTCATGCGCATCTGGCCCGTCCCCCAGATGAAGTTCTTCTAGAGGCGTCGGGCTCGAGAGAAGGCCACAGCGAGCCCGGACGGAGGGAGTCCGGGGCCGGCCGTAGACTTGGCGGGCCATGCTGTCGCTCAGCCCGGCGAAGATCGTCGTCGTCCTGGTGATCGCCCTCGTCGTCCTCGGCCCCGACAAGCTCCCCGGAATGGCCCGTCAGGTCGGGGCGCTGTGGGGGGACCTGCGGCGCTGGCGCGCCCGGCTCGAGACCGAGGTGCGCGACGTCTTCCCCGACCTGCCCCCGGCCCACGAGATCAGCCAGGCCGTGCGCTCTCCGCTGAGCTTCTTGAACCGCCTGGCCGACGACCACGAGCGGATCCAGGACGGAGAAGGTCCGCCGGTGGCGGCCACCGACGACGGCACCGGGACCCGGGCGCCGCCCATCACGGCCAACGGGTCGGGCGCGGCGGGGCCGAACGGCGCCGCCCCTACCTGGTACCGCCGTGAGAGCGCCGTCGACGAGTCGGCACCGGTGCCCGGGGTGCCCGACGACCCCAGCATGAACTGAGGAGGTCGACCGGTCCATGGCCTTGCGCCTGAAAGCGGTGGCACGCCGCAGCCGCCCGTCGCCGCAGTCGATGACGCTGGTCGAGCACTTGACCGAGCTGCGCCACCGGGTGATGGTGGCGGCCGTCGCCTTCGCCGTGGCGGGGGTGGTGTCCTTCGTGCTCTATCCCCACATCCTGAGCTTCTTGAAGGCCCCGTATTGCCACGTGGCCCGCAACTGCACGCTGTATGTGACGGGACCACTCGACGGGCTTTCGCTGCGGGTGGAGATCGCCGCCTACGGCGGCTTGGTGCTGGCCTCACCCGTCTTCCTGTGGGAGCTGTGGCGCTTCGTCACCCCGGGCCTGCTCTCCAGGGAGAAGCGGTACGCCATCCCCTTCGTCGTCAGCTCGCTGGCGCTGTTCTGTGCCGGGGGAGTGGTGGCCTACTACACCTTCCCGCACGCCCTGTCGTTCTTGGGATCGGTAGGTGGGCCCAGCCTGCGGCAGATCTACAACCCCGAGCGCTACCTCACCTTGGTGGTGGCGCTCATCGCCGTCTTCGGCTTCACCTTCGAATTTCCCGTGGTGCTGGTGAGCCTGCAGCTGGCGGGGGTGGTGTCCCCGGCGCGGCTGGCTGCGTGGCGACGGTGGGCCATCGTGGTGCTCGTCGTGGTGGCGGCCGTCATCACCCCGAGCGGGGACCCCTTCTCCATGCTGGCGCTCGCCGTTCCCCTGTACGGCTTCTACGAGTTGTCCATTCTCCTGGGCAAGCTGCTGCGACGGTAGGACCGGCTCGCCGCCGTGTCCGCTCAACACCACCCCGGGCCCACGCCGGCCGCCGGCGTGCGGTCCCAGGTGCTCGACCGGCTCGGCTTCGCACTGGACCCGTTCCAGGAGAAGGCCTTCGACGCCCTTGACGCCGGGAAGTCGGTCCTGGTGTCGGCGCCCACCGGCTCGGGAAAGACCGTCGTCGCCGACTACGGCGTGGCTCGAGCCAGGCACGCAGGGACCAAGGCCTTCTACACGACGCCGCTGAAGGCGTTGTCCAACCAGAAGTTCGGCGAGTTGCGCGCCGTGTACGGCGCCGGGGAGGTGGGACTCCTCACCGGCGACGTCTCCCACCAATCGGGGGCCCCGGTGGTGGTCATGACCACTGAAGTGCTGCGCAACATGCTGTTCGCCCGCGCTCCCGTCCTCTCCGGCCTGGGTCTCGTGGTGCTGGACGAGGTCCACTTCCTGCAGGACCCCTATCGCGGCTCGGTGTGGGAGGAGGTGATCATCCTGCTCCCGCGCCAGGTGACGCTGGTGTGTCTTTCCGCCACCGTGTCCAACGCTCAGGAGTTCGGCGCATGGATCGAAAGCGTCCGGGGGCCGTTGCAGGTCGTCGTCGAGGAGCGCCGTCCGGTGGAGCTGCGCAACCACGTGGCGGTGGCCGAGCGGGGCACGCGCCGGGTGGAGCTGCTCCCGCTGCTCGAGGGGGGTCGGATCCATCCCCGGGCCGCTGCGCTCGACCAGCGCACGGCGCGCATGCGCCGCCGGCCGGGCGGCCTGCGGCACGCCTCGGTGACGGGCCCCAGGCGAACGGAGGTGGTGGAGGCGCTCGGCGAGCGGCACATGCTGCCCGCCATCGTCTTCATCTTCAGCCGGGCCGCCTGTGAGGACGCCGTGGCACAGTGCCTGGACGACGGGCTCCGTCTCACCGGCTCGGATGAGCGCGAGGAGATGCGCCGCCGGGCCGAGGCCCACACCGACGTGCTCACCGACGACGACCTGCGTGTGCTCCGCTACGGGTCCTTCCTGGCCGGGCTGGAGGCGGGGTTCGCCCCCCACCATGCCGGCATGATCCCCGCCTTCCGGGAGACGGTGGAGGACTGCTTCGCCGCCGGGCTGCTGCAGGTCGTGTTCGCCACCGAGACGCTGGCCCTCGGCATCAACATGCCGGCGCGCACGGTGGTGGTGGAACGCCTCACCAAGATCCGTGAGCACGGCCGCAGCGGCCTCACGTCGGGCGAGTACGCCCAAATGACCGGGAGGGCCGGCCGCCGCGGTCTCGACGTGCTGGGCCATGCCGTCGTGCCGTGGTCGGCGCAGTTGTCGCTGCCGGACCTGGCCGAGTTGGCCACCTCGCCCGCGCCCGAGCTCAGCTCGTCCTTCCGCCCCACCTACAACCTGGCGGTGAACCTTGTGCGCCGGTACCCCGCCGACCAGGTGCACGTGGTGCTCGAGCAGTCCTTCGCCCAGTTCCGCGACGTCTCGCACCAGCACGCGCTGTCGCGCCGGCTCGACCGGGCGCTCGAGCTGCTCGAGGGGTGGGGGCACATCGAGCTGGCGGCGTGGCGGCTCACCGGTCGCGGCGCCCTGTTGGCCCGCATCTACCACGAGTCGGACCTCCTCGTCGCCGAGGCCTTGTGCGAGGGGATGTTCGACGACCTGGCCCCACCGGCCCTGGCCGGCTTGTTGTCCGGATGCACGTTCGAGGCCAGGGCGGGACGGTGGCGGGAGGCGCCCAGGGTGCCCAAGGCGCTGCTGGTGCGCTTCGGCGCCCTCGAGGCGCTGGCCGAGCGACTTCGACACGACGAAGGGGCGCACCACCTGCCCCGGACGCGGCCTGTGGACCGGGGGCTGGCGCTGGCAGCCTTTCGGTGGGCGGGTGGCGATCGGCTCGAGCGCGTGCTCGAACGTGCCGAGATGGCGCCCGGCGACTTCGTGCGCAACGTGAAGCAGCTCGTCGACCTGCTCCGGCAGCTGGCCATGGTGGCGCCCGTGCCGGCGACGGCGGAGGCGGCGCGCTCGGCGGCGGCGGGCCTCGAGCGAGGGGTCGTGGCGTCCTTGGCCGGGCCCCTGTCGGCGGGGCCCGTGGCGGCCGGCGACGAAGAGGAGCAGGGAACGCGGGAGGGGACGGGCTCCTCCGCGAAAGGCGCGTCGGACCAGGTCAGCGGGGCCGATCAGTCCGCCACCGGGCCGGGCGGTCGGTCGTAGTGTTGCTCGGGCATGTTCCCCTATGCCGAGGAGCGCTTCACCGAGGCTGAAGCCGAGGTCCTGCGCCGGTACGTCACGAACCTGGACGGCCCGGTGTTCGCCTTGGTCAACCTGCCCGAGGTGGTGAAGGGGGCCCTCTTCGCCCGCTACTCGCGTTCGCCGAAGAGCTTGCGCCGGCTGTTCCTCGATGAGTTCGTGGGCGATCTCGACGTGAGCGGGGACGCCGGCGTCGATGCCACCGTCGGCCTCGAGCGGGCCGAGAAGCTCTACGAACGGGTCTTCTACGAGTACGGGGACGACTCGGTGGCACAGCTCGGCGGCGTCCACCTCGCGTGCGAGCAGGCCTCCAATCTCCTCACCAAGGTGCTCGAGTGGGGGAGGCTCATGGCCTACCTCGAACAGTCGACCCGCTACATCGCCTACGACAGCCGCCTGTCGAGCGGCCACTACCGCTACTTCCGAGATCCCGATGTGCTCGAGTCGCCGCTCGGCGCCCGCTATGTGGGCGACATGGACCGCATCTTCGACACCTACGCCGAGATGCTCCCGCTCATGCAGAGCCATTTCGCCCAGCGCTTCCCTCGACAGCCTGGTGACTCGGACTTCGTGTACCGACAGTCGATCCGCGCCAAAGCCCTTGATGCCTTACGGGGATTGTTGCCGGCAGGATCACTGTCGAATGTCGGCATCTATGGCACCGGCCAGTCCTATGAGATGTTGCTGCTGCGCATGCAACTGCATCCGCTGCCAGAAGCACGCCGCTACGGCGAGATGATGCTCGAGGAGCTCCGCAAGGTCATTCCGTCGTTCCTCCAGCGCGTCGACGTCCCCGAGCGCGGCGGCCAGTGGGCTCGCTATCTCGCCGCCACCCGCCAGCAGACCGACGACGTGGTCAGCCGGCTGTGGCCCGATCGCCACGATGCCCTCGACGGATACGTCTCTGGGGTCAGGCTGGTCGACTTCGACCCCGAGGGGGAGGAGAAGGTGCTGGCGGCGGTGGCCTACTCCCACACCTCCCTGCCCGAAGTGGAGGTCCTGCGCCGCGTCCGCCTGCTCGGGGCAGCGGACCGGGCTGCCCTGTTGCGGGCGTACGTGGGGCAGCGTGCCAATCGCCGGCACCGGCCCGGCCGGGCCTTCGAGCGCACCGAGTACCGCTTCGACGTGGTGTCGGATTACGGCGCCTTCCGAGACCTGCAGCGTCACCGCATGCTCACCATCGAGTGGCAGGAACTGGGAACGACGCTCGGCTACGACGTGCCGGAAGGAGTGGTGGAGGCGGGGCTCGAGGACGCCTACACGGCTTCGATGACCCGCTCGGCGGAGTTGCACGACGCAATGTGCGGCGTGTGCCCCGATCAGGCTTCGTATGCCGTCGCCCTCGGATACCGGCTCCGCTACGTCATGCACATGAACGCCCGCGAGGCGATGCACCTCATCGAGCTCCGCTCGGGACAGCAAGGGCATCCCACCTACCGGGTGGTGGCACAGGAGATGCACCGACTCATCGCCGAGCATGCCGGTCATGGCGCCATTGCCGCCGCCATGGAATTCGTCGATCACGACGCGCACGACCTCGAGCGCTTGGACGCCGAACGACGCGCCGAAGCGCGTCGGGAAGCGGCAGCCGGAGCGGGCGTCACCCCTCGCTGACACCGGAGCCGGGCGCGCCGAAACTTCCGAGGCGGGTGGAATTCCCCGAGGCGCGCGGCTGACCTGGACCGATGGGTGAACGCCCTGGTCGCAGCGGCGCGAAACCGCTTGACGGCAAGGGGAGGCGCAGGCGTAGTGTTCCCCTGTCCCAGACGCCCCTGCGCCGTTCTGCCGGAAACTCCGACCGGGCGGTGCACGTGGGGGGGATTGCTGTGAGAGGCGGACGGAGGCCCGAGGGACCGAGTAGAGAACGTCCCGCCAAGAAGTCGGCGTCGGCGAGGTGGAGACGGCACCAAAGGTCCCCGGGCCCAACCGCCCGGGATGAGCGGCACTCCTTTAGCCCTGGCAACGGTTGACCCTTTCCTCTCCCGCCGGACGCCGGCGCGAGCGCCATTCCCCGTGGTCGGCCCGGTGAGAGCAGCCGATATGCTCCCGCGGCGCGAGACGACCTGAGAAGGGCTGGGAGTGGCCGACGACCTGGACGAAGTGGAGGAACCCGAGGAACTCGAAGCTGAGGACCTCGAGGATCTCGACGAAGAGGACCTCGACGAGGAGGACCTCGACGAGGAGGACCTCGACGACGAGGACGACGAGGTCGCCGACGCCGACGAGGATGCCGGGGACGTCGAGGAATCCGGAGCCGCCGTCGCCACGGTTGTCACCGAAGAGGGCGAGGAAGAGGAAGAGGAGGTCGAGGACGAAGACGTCGAGGCCAGCCTCGACGAAATCCTGAAGGAACGCCTGGTCGTCGAGGAGGAAGAGGAGGCCGACGAGGAGGTTCCCGAGCCCGACGACCGCTCCGAGATCTCCGAGCGGGTGTTGCCCAAGCAGGCCGACGAGTTCGTGTGCAGCTCGTGCTTCTTGGTGAAGAACGCCAGCCAGCTGGCCGACCCCAAGCGCAACCTGTGCCGGGACTGCGTGTGACCGCAAGGGCGTGATCTGACAGGGCGTGCCCAGACGGGCTATGACGAAACACGGGCGGCCGCGGCGGTACGCCACCCACGAGGAGGTTCGGTGAGCGACCACAAGACGCCCGGGGACCGACTGCTCGACCTTCTCGTCTTCGGTCCGGCCGGCTTGGCCATCACCGCCGTGGAGGAGTTCCCCAGACTGGTGGAGAAGGGGCGACATCGCGTCGAGGGTCAGGTGCACACGGCCCGGCTCGTCGGACAGTTCGCCGTGCAGATGGGTCGCCGGCAGATCGAGTCGACGCTGGGTGGCTTGAAGCCCGGGGGACACACCGAGCCGCCCGGCGCCACCGCCCCGCCGGCTTCGGCGGGCACTTCGCCGGCCGCCGCCCCCGTCGACGACGCAGAGACGCGGCCGCCGGCCGCCGCCCCTTCGGACAACGGGGCACTCACCTCCCGCGTCCTGGGCATCCCCGGCTACGACAGCCTGTCGGCCTCGCAGGTCGTGCAGCGCCTGGGCGGATTGTCCCAGGCCGAGCTCGAGGCCATCCGGGACCACGAGCTGTCCCACCGGCGCCGGCGCACCATCCTCAACCGGGTGGACCAGCTGCTCGGCGGAGCCGGTCCCGCCTGACCCGGACGCCACACGTGGAGGGGGCCCGGCCGGCGCGGCGCGCTGACGCCGATCGCTGCGCCGAGTTGTGCCTGCAGGCCCTCGCCGAGCTCCAGCACCAGCGGGGCGGATCCCTGTACGCCCGACGCGAGACGGGGGTCGTGGCCAAGGCGCTGCTCCGTCCCGGTGGCCTCGACGGACTGCTGGCGTCGTCCCGCCGCCGGGTGCTGGTCGGCACCATCGACGACTCGGTGGTGGGCATGGCCGTGGGCCATCTTGACGACGTGGGTGAGGCCCTTCTCGGCGTGGTGGACGGGTGCTACGTCGAGCAGGAGGCGCGGGGAGTCGGCGTGGGACGAGCGCTTCTCGACGGACTGGTCTCGTGGTTCGGCTCCTCGGCGTGCCGGGGGGTCGACGTCAGCGCCCTTCCCGGTGACCGTCGCACCAAGAACTTCTTCGAAGCCGCCGGGTTCAAGGCCCGCCTCCTCACCTTGCATCACCCCTTGGGATGACCGACCGGCACGCCCCCGCCGCCGGGCGGCGCCCGGAGATCGCCGTCGGTGCCGTGGCTGTGGAAGGCGGCACCTTGTTGCTGGTGCGCCGCGGGCAGGCTCCGCAGGCGGGGCGATGGAGCCTGCCGGGCGGAAGGGTGGAGTGGGGCGAGACGCTGGAGCAGGCGCTCGAGCGCGAGGTGCTCGAGGAGACGGGCCTGTCGGTGCGTTGCGGCCAGTTGGTCGGGTGGGTCGAGCGCATGGGCGACGACCACCACTTCGTCATCCTCGACTTCACGGTGTCCGTCGAAGCGGGATCAGCGGTGGCCGGTGCCGATGCCGCCGAGGTGGCGTGGGTCCCGCTCGCCGAGCTGTCCGGTGTCGACCTGGTGGAAGGGCTCGAGGCGTTCCTCGACCAGCACGGGGTGAGGTGACGAGGGGTCGCTCCCGACCGACGCTCGCCGAGTGATCAGCCGCGCCGCGCCCCGACCGGCGCCGGACGCCGGGGGCCGGGAGGCGGGGGAATGGGCAGGCCCAGGAGCCGGGCCAGCTCGGGGACCTGGCCGGCGGCGCGCCGCGCCGCCTGCAGCAGGTCCTCACTGGGTGGGTCGGGGAGTCCGGCCGGCTTCACCGTGCGCCGCACGGGCGAGGCGACCACGGCGTCGAGCAGGGTGAGCCACTCCGCCTCGGGGACGGCGCCGCTCATGGCGGCACCGGCGTCGGCGGACAGCCGGACGGCGAGCTCGGCGGGGATCCGAGCGGCGGGCTCGGGAGGGCGCGAGGCAGTACGCAGGGCGTCGGCGACCCGTCCCTCGTCGAGGGCCGAGGTGACGCGGCCGAGCCAGGTGTCGCGCAAGGCCGTGACCCTGGCGTCGAGTCCTTGGCGCAGCTGGGTCAACAGGGCCCGCCCTTCTTCGTCGAGGGCCACGGCCGACGCACCGGCGACGACCGAGCGCACCTCTCGCAACGGGGCGTCCTTGCCAGCGGTCCGGACGGCGGTGGCGCGGTCCTTCCACGTGGCCAGGTTCATCTTGGGCAGCAGTTCCTCGGCCATGGCGAGAAGCGGCTCCGGTGAGACCGGGGTCCGACCCTCGGCCCGGGCCCGCGAGTTCTGCTCGTCGATGGCGGCCCGCAGCGCCGGGATCCCCCCTCGCAGGAGCTGCTCGGCTACCGGTAGCTGTTCGGGTCGCAGCTCGGCCAGCGCCGCGTTGCGGAAGGTGGCAGCCGTTTGCATGCGGCGGGGCCGCCCGGCGCGTTCGGTCCCTTCGCCGCCACCGGGTCGCCGGCGCTCTCCGCCCGCCTCGTCCCGGCGAGGGCGGCGGGCCGGGCGCTCGCCCTCGGGCCGGCCCGCAGCGGCGCCGGCCTCATCGCCTGGTGCCACCCGGGGCCGTCGTGTTCTGTCACCGCCGGGCCCGGGACGCCGGGCGCGGCGCGGGCCGGTGTCGTCGCCGTCGCCGCGCCGGCCCCGACCACGCTCGTCGTCTCCGGGGCGGTGTCTGCCCCCCGGGGCGAGGGTGACCGACACACCGGACTCGCCGCGTCCGGGCCCGAGCACCTCGATGCGGTTTCGTTCGTCGTCGCTGCGCGTGGCCGGCCGCTGTCCCAGCACCGCCGTGACGACGATGCCGTCCAAATCGAACTCGGCGTCGGCCCGCAACACGTCGCCCACCTTGACCCCGGCCGGAACGAGCTCGGAGGCGACGTCGCCGCGCGGCTGTCGTGCCCCCGGGGCGCGCCACGTCCAGCTTCCATCGGGACGCTGGCTGGTGAGCTCGATGTCGATTCGTCGGGCCATGCCGCCTGACCACGCTAGCTTCCGGGGCCCGGGCTGATCAGCCTTCGGTCACCAGTGCCAGGGCGAAGCCGTCGTGGCCCTTCACCCCCACGGTCTGCACCTCGGTCACGAGCACCCGGGACTCGGCGGCCATCACCTCGTTGAGCCGGCGCGTGCCGACGATGGCCGGATCGGTGCTGTGCTCGTCGACCACGTTCCCCTTGCGCACCACGTTGTCGACGACGATGAGGCTGCCCGTGTGGGCGAGCGCGAGGGCGAGCCGGAAGTAGTCGGCGTTGCCCTGCTTGTCGGCGTCGATGAAGACGAGGTCGAAGGGCCCGGCGCCGTGGGCCACGAGCTCGGCCAGGCTGTCGTGCGCCGGCCCCACCCGCACCGTCACCCGGTCGGCGAGCCCGGCGCGCGCCAGGTTGGCCCGGGCCACCTCGGCGTGGTGGGGATCGAGCTCGAGGGTGATGAGGTGTCCGTCCTCGGGAAGGGCCCGGGCCAGCCAGATCGTGCTGTAGGCCCCGAGCGTGCCCACCTCGAGGATGTGGCGGGCGCCGATGGCCCGGGCCAACAGATGCAGGAGCTTTCCTTGATTGGGTGCCACGTGGATGGCCGGGAGCCCGGCTCGGGCGCTCGCCTCCACGGCACCGTCGAGGGCGCGATCGGCGGGAACGAAGAGCCCGGCGATGTACTCGTCGACCGCTTGGTAGCGGAGCTCGTCGGTCGTCACGGGCTTGCCAGCAGGTCGTGCTCCATCTCGCCGCCGGCCGGCGCGCCGACCCGGATGTACCACTCGGTGCCCCAGATGGCGGCGAAGGCCTCGGGCGGGACGGCCAGGAAGAACGACGTCTCGGCGATCTGAGAGGCGTGCGCCTCCATGGCCCGCCGCTTGGCGCCGAGGAAGTCGCTCACGTCGACGGAGGTGGTGATGCGCGCCTCTTCGACGCCGAGCTCGGAGAAATCGGGCGACTCGGATTCGGGCAGCTCGACCCCGAAGGCGCCGGCTTGCTCGGCCAGGCGCTGCACGTGGTCCCGATTGATGGTGGCCATGAACACCCGCGCCGTCCCCGCCATCTCGGCGGCGCGCAAGCCCACTCGGTGCACCTGGATGTGGTCGGGGTGGCCGTAGCCGCCGTGCTCGTCGTAGGCGGTGAGCACCTCGGCCTGTTCCTCCTCGAGGACAGCGGCGAGGGCAGCGGCCGCCTCGTCGACGTCGGCTCGCCAGAAGCTTCCTTCGACGTCGTTACTGGGCTCGCCGGCCATGCCCGAGTCCCCGTAGCCGAGACAGAGATGACGGGCGACGCCCAGGATCTCGCAGGCGGCGGCCAGCTCTTGTGCCCGCCGACTGGCCAGGTCCTCACCCGGGGCCAGAAAGCCGTCGGGCACCTCGCCCAGCTCTCCGGCGGTGGCGGTCACAAGCACCACCCGGTGGCCCTCGGCGGCGGCACGGGCCATCGTCCCGCCCGTGGCGATGGTCTCGTCGTCGGGATGGGCGTGAAAGAAGACGGCAGTGGCCATGGCGGACCCGACTACGCCCCGGGCTCGGAGGTGAGGGCGGCGTTGCGCTTCGCCATCTCGACCATGTCCACCCGCAGGAACAGCCCCTCGGCCTCGGCGGTGAGCACCTCGCCGTCGTGACAGGTGGCGTGCCCGGTGAGCCGCCGTCCCCGGCCGGGCTCGAACCATGCACGCAACCGCAGGTCGCGATCGACCGGGGTGGGTGCCACGTAGCGCACGGTCAAAGTGGCCGTGACGGCGATGAGCGGTCCGGCGTGCATGGCCAGGCCGAACATGTGGTCGAGCAGGCCGGCCACGTAGCCGCCGTGGACCATGTTGGGCCCACCCAGATAGGGACGGCCCAGGCGCACTGTGGCCTGGGCGTAAGGCTGACCGGCGTCGTCGAGCCCGTACTCGGGCTGCATGGGCATGCCCAAGGGATTGATCCCCCCGCCGAACATCGTCATGTCCATGTAGCTGCCCCACGCCCGGTCGTCGCCGCGCCAGTAGGCGGGCGAGGCGTTGTAGGCGGGTGCAGGAGGCCCGTCCAGGGCGCCCCTGGCTTCGGCGGTGAGGGCGAGGGCGCGTTCGAGGCCCTCCGTCGAGGGCTGGCGGGAAAGGAGAGCGTCGATCACGCCTCGCAGCTCGTCGCCCATGGCCCGGCGCAGGGCGGTGGTGTCGTCGGTGGTCGTCACTCCGGCGATGGTAGGGGAGGCGGGCCACCGCGGCCGAGCCCGGCCGGCGCCGGCGGATACCACCTTTGGCATATGCCGGATCAGAGATGGGGCGGTCGTGGCCGTCCGACCGGCACCCTCGGTGGCGGCGAACCGCCGCGACGAGCAGCATGGGCCCGGTGCCGCGCTGGTCAGCCCCCGACGAGGTGGAGATCGATTACCAGGTAGCGGGGGAGGGGCCGGCCGTCCTGCTCATGCACGGATTCGCCTCCAGCGCTGCGGTCAACTGGGTGCGTCCCGGCGTCGTCGACGCGCTGGTGCAGGGCGGGTTCACGACCGTGGCCTACGACGCCCGCGGTCACGGACACTCCGGGAAGCCGCACGACCCGACCGCCTACGCCGACAACGCCTTGGTGCGGGACGCCGTCGGGCTCATCGACCACCTCGGCCTTCGGGAACTGGCGGTCGTGGGCTACTCGATGGGGGCGCAGGTGGCGGCGTGGCTGGTGCCGACCGAGCCCCGGGTGCGGCGCGCCGTGCTGGGCGGCATCGGGTCCCGGCTGCTCGCCCCTCGGCCCCAGGAGCGTCGCTACCCGGCCGAGGACATCGCCCGTGCGCTCGAGGCGGACGACCCCAACACCGTCGAGGACGCCACTCCCCGAGCCTTCCGGGCCTTCGCCGACGC
>Ga0307477_10002701_pt1 | contig 13547 bp, 12 predicted proteins | sample atmos_gasesECM2C_FD_203316 | JGI IMG/M metagenome (GOLD analysis project Ga0307477, IMG submission 203316) | Hardwood forest soil microbial communities from Morgan-Monroe State Forest, Indiana, United States - atmos_gasesECM2C_515 | ecosystem: Environmental > Terrestrial > Soil > Temperate...
TGGCTAGAGGGCGGGGCGGTCCCGGCGACCATAACGACGATGCAAAAAGACGGCACCGTCAATAAGGCCGCAGCATCTCTAATCCCACCGTTCAAGGGTACTCCGGCCATTCCCACCAATGGCCAGGCCACTGCGGCCAAGGCACTGGTGGTCAAGGAGTGGTCATCTGCGGTCGGCTAACGACCTAGTTGACGACGTAGATGTAAGCGTCGTGGTGGAGACCCGCGCTGCTCGCGCGGGCTCCGCTCGACGCTGGCGCCGGTACCTCGCCGTGATCGGCCTGTTGCCGTTCCTGGGTTACATCGTATTTTTCCTGGCGGTCCCAGCGGGCACTGTCATGGTCGAGGCGTTCAGGAACAACAATGGTGCACTTTCCCTGTCCAACCTGTCCGCCGTCCTGTCTTCGCAGCAGCCATGGGTTCACTCGTACGTCGTAAGCCTTGAGCTCTCCGGCACATGCGCCGTGCTGGCCGGCATCATCGGCCTTGTGGCGACCGTGGCACTGGTGAGCTCTCCGAGCATGGTCCTGCGTAGGCTGGTCACTACCGCCTGTGGCGTGCTCGCTAACACCGGTGGAGTGCCACTGGCGTTTGCGTTTATTGCCACCATCGGGAACGCCGGGATCGCGACCCATTTGCTCGCTGACATCGGCTTGAGCCCGTACAACCACGGCTGGACGCTGTACTCGTTCAGCGGCCTTGTCGTGGTCTACCTCTACTTCCTCGTGCCGTTGGTGATATTGCTGATGCTGCCTCCGGTCGAGGCGCTGCGCCGGGAATGGCGTGAAGCGGCGGCAACACTGGGAGCCGACAGCCGAACGTACTGGCAGAAGGTGGGCTTGCCTGTGCTCACCCCGCCTTTCATAGCCACGCTCATGGTCCTTTTCATGGACGCGTTTGCGGCTTATGCCACCGCCGAAGCGCTGACTACGGGCTCGGTCCCTCTGGTACCGATCGAGATCGGATCACTGCTCGCCGGCAACGTGGTGGCCAACCAGGCCAACCTCGGAGACGCCCTCGGTTTTGGCATGATCGTCATAGTTGCAGCCGCCGGGACGTTGTACGTCTTCGTGCAGCGCAAGACGTCCAAGTGGCTCCGGTGAGACGGTCGCCCACGTTCCGCTGGGTCGTACTGGGTCTTGTGGCCCTTTACTTCATGCTGCCCATGGCCGCGTCTGTCCAGTTCAGCCTTGAAGCGGGCTACGACGGGCGCCTGTCGCTTTCGGCGTACTCGCAAGCTTTAGCCGAGCCTGGGTTGGGTTCCAGCCTGCTCACCTCCGTCGAAGTGGCTCTGGGGTCGATGGCGGTAACTCTCGCTCTCCTGGTCCCGACAGTGATCTTCGTCAACCTCCGGTTCCCGCGCTGGCGGGCGGTGCTCGACGCCATCAGCCTGTTGCCGCTGGGCGTTCCTTCAGTAGTCATCGTCCTCGGTGTGCTGGGCGCCTACCGGAGCCTGCCCAACTGGTTCACGGGTAAGCCCGTGATCCTTGCGTTGGTTTACGTGATCTTGGCTCTGCCCTACTCCTACCGGGCCATCGACGCCGGCGTGCGGTCCATCGACTTGCGTACCCTGGTCGACGCAGGCCGCTCCATGGGGGCCGGTTGGGGCCGGCTGCTGGCGCGGCTGCTGTTGCCCAACCTGCGCTCCGGAATCCTGGCCGCCGCCTTCCTCACCGTGGCGTTGTCTTTGGGCGAGTTCGCAATTGCCAGCATCATGGGCTTTAACACGTTCCCTGTCTGGCTGGTCGGGGTGGAGGGCAACAACCCATATGTAGCGGTCGCCCTGTCGATCGCAGCGCTCGTGGTCACCTGGGTATTGCTGGTGGGCCTGGCGCTGGCGGGGTCGGGCCGCCGTAGGCGCACATCGGGAGCTTTTGGAGGTGGTCTGGTGGGGTCGGGTATGGAGGCCGATGCCCCGCCGATCACCGCCGACGAGCCGCTCGGAGCGATTTCTTGAAGACCAAGGGGAGAGCTGAATGACCACCACGTCACCAACTTCCACCCGCGACGGACTGACAGCCGCCAACCAGAGCGGGGTCGGCGTCGAGCTCGTGAACTGCCGACGCACCTTTGACAAAGTGAACGCGCTCGATGGTTTCTCGATCTCTATTGCGCCAGGCGAGTTCGTAGCCCTGCTCGGGCCGTCCGGCTGCGGCAAGACCACGGCGCTGCGCGCGGTGGCGGGCCTGGAGCAGCTCGACGAGGGCCGCGTGCTTGTAGGCGGAGACGACATCACCAACGTGCCACCCCACCGGCGCAACTTGGGGATGGTATTCCAGGCATACAGCCTGTTCCCCAATATGAACGCCTTGGAAAACGTAGCTTTTGGCCTCGAAGTCCGCAGGGTCCCCCCTGCCCGCCGGCGGGAGAGGGCCGGCGAACTGCTCGACCTGGTGGGATTGACCGGCCTGGCCGGCCGCTACCCTCATGAGCTCTCGGGGGGTCAGCAACAGCGCGTCGCCCTGGCTCGGGCGCTGTGCGTCCAACCTCGCCTATTGCTATTGGACGAACCGCTCTCGGCTCTCGACGCCAAAGTGCGAGCTCAGCTGCGAGACGAGATACGCCGGATCCAGCTTGAGGTCGGGATAACGACGCTGTTTGTCACCCACGACCAGGAGGAGGCGTTGTCGATGGCCGACAGGGTGGGAGTGATGCGGGCCGGGCGGCTTGAACAGCTCGGCTCACCGTCGGCGGTCTACTCCACGCCGGGCACCAAATTCGTCGCTGAGTTTGTCGGTTCGGTCAGCCGGCTCCCTGGCCAAGTGGCAGCCCCAGGCCTCATCGATGTCCTCGGCTCCCGGCTGGCGGTGCCCACTCGAGGCGGTCTTGAGCTAAAGGTCGGGAGCGGGGTCGACGTTTTGGTCAGGCCCGAGAGCATCAGGATCCGCCCAGCGGCCAACGGGCCGGCGGTGGTCGCTCGCGCCGCGTTCTTGGGGGCCACGGTGCGAGTGGTGGCGACGCTCCCCGACGGCGTGGAGGTGACCTCGATGTTGCCAGCCAGCGAGGGCTACACGTTCCCGCCGGGGGCTCGGGTAGATATCGAGCTCACGGGCGACGTCCTGTTCGTCGTTGACAAGGCGGGCCTGGGTTGACGCATCTGACGCACGGTCAACAACTGCGCAATCGGCGCCAACGTCGAGCCGCCCAACTGGGGAACGTCCTTCGCGCCGAGCTGTTCTTTCGATGGAGTAGCCAAAGGCCCCGTCACCGTTGTGAGCGGCACCAGGGGCGTACAGGGGATCACCGGCAGCCTGCCGTTCACTTTGACCGACAGGGCAGGGCCGCGGCTAAAAAACGGGAACTGCAACGAAGCTTATAACGCTCCACCGGTTGCTCAGGATCTCATCGGCATCGGCGCGGGAACGTATCCTTCAAATAGCGGGCCACCGGAAGACGGTTGACGAACGGTGTGACGAAAGGTGACGAGCCGGACGCGCTCCAGTGCCGGCGTGGTGTACGAGGCACCGCTCTGAGCGCGGCGGGACTACCTCCGTGCGAACCTTCGGGTGGTGCTAAGAATCACCTATCCGTGACGTGCGGTCAGAGGGAGGAAGCATGCCGAAGTACCTGCTTGAAGTGAACTACACGCTCGAGGGTCTGAAGGGTCTGAGGTACGAGGGTGGCTCGGCCCGCGTCGCTGCCGTCAAGGAAGCGACCGAGTCGGCGGGTGGGAAACTCGAGGCCATGTACTTCGCCTTTGGCGAGCATGACGTATACGTGATTGTCGACTATCCCGACAACACGACCGCCGCGGGCGCTGCGCTGGCTGTCAGCGCGAGCGGCGCGGCTAGGGTCCGCACTGTAGTGCTCGTCACCGCGACTGAGATTGACGATGCCGCCAAGACGGCGTCGACGTACCGCCCACCTGGAGGCTGACCGACGCCGGTTCGCGCACTTAGCGCCTTGGAACCCTTGGCATGACGAGGGTGTCTCGGGAGCCGGGGGGACGGAGTCTCGTTTGCCTGTGCCTTCTACCAAGGTCCAACCCCTGAGGGTCTTCGGTCGGTGGTGATGGTCGGTGGTGATAGCGGCAGAGCCGGTCGAGCAGCTCGAGCACCTGCGCGTCGTTTTCGCCGAACGTGACCGCCCGGAACGAGCTCAATAGGTAAGAGGGCCTTTTACTTTGATCTCCGCCGCGACCCCGCTCAGGAACCTTCGGTGCCCAGCCAGTGGCAAGTTATGGGTACACGACGCCAGCCCTTCCCCTGCTCCTGGCGAGGTTTGGTGACGTATGCTCGCGGCTACCAACCACGTAAGGGGGAAGAACCATGGACAACGAAGCAGCAATGCGACACTTCTTTGACGGGATAAACGCTGGCGACGTCGACGCCGCCGCTGAGAGCCTGGCCGACGGCTTCGTGGAGCATGAGGTGCTGCCTGGCCTCGAGCCGAACAAAGAAGGCACCAAGCGACTTTTTCGGATGATGCTCGCCGGGTTCCCGGATTTGCGCTTCGATGCCGAAGATATCCTGACGAGCGGCGACAAGGTTGTTGCTCGCGCTCGCGTTACCGGGACCAACAAAGGCGAGTTCCTGGGCATGCCGGCGACCGGCAAGAGCATCAACGTGCAGGCCATCGACATCGTGCGCTTCGGTAATGACGGTCTCGCAGTTGAACACTGGGGTGTCCTGGACATGCTGTCGATCATGCAGCAGCTCGGCGCTATACCGGAGGGCCCACCGGCGTAGACCGGGTGCGGTGGGGCCGTCCGGAAGCGCGTGGCCACGGCCGGGCGGCGCTGCGACGCTCGGGAGCGGCGCCTTCTCGGCCAGCAGGCAACTTCTCGCAAATTTGAAGCTCCTTGGCAAGCAGGAACCACGCGGCCCTGGGTGAAACCGGGCTCGGGCGGTTACAAGTGGTCCTGCGAACCTCCAATAGGGTCCGCGGCGTTCCGCACGTGGACAAGCTCCTCAGCCACCTGACTTGCCTACCTACCAAAGGACGCCGCTCGGCCGGCAAGCGCTGTCCCTTTCCCGAAAGGGGACCGTACGAGTGACTCTACGAGAGGGGTGAGACGGAAACCCGGGACCGATGTGCTAGCGGTATGCTTGCTGGCTGCCGGGTGACGCCGGCGCCACGTCGGAGTGGCGGAATAGGTATACGCGCTAGCTTGAGGTGCTAGTGGGCGCAAGCCCGTGGGGGTTCAAGTCCCCCCTCCGACACGCTCCAGCTCCACGCACTTCAGCGTGGTTGTGATCCGCACTTCTTCGGATGTGCCCACCCGACGGTATCTGACGCTTAGCCCAGTATGTCCACAAATAGGTCCACGCGTTGTCGTTGACCCACTCGATGAGATACCTACGCTTTCTTGTCCAAGGGAGAATGTCCTGGGACTAGACATCCCACGACCGTAACTTGTCAAGCCGCTTGGGGAAATCTACCTTTGCGATGCCCCCACGCGACCGTCTCGTCGTAGAGCGTGTGGTGGTGTAGGCAGCCGTGCAAAATACCCACGAGGCGGTTGCCGAGGGCTCGTAGTGCCGCGTGGTGGCTACCACCGGTGGCTCGGTGCTGGTCGTAAAGCGCACGGGCGCCGGGCGAAGCATTGAGGGCGGCAAAGGCCCAAAGGTAGATGGCATCAGCCAAGCGACGGTTGCGGACGTGACGGGCGAGCACAGCCTTCTTGGTGCCCGAGGCCCGTGTAATGGGCGACGTACCCGCATAGTTTTTGCGAGACTTGGCGGTGCTATAGCGGTCCGGCTCATCGCCGAACTCGCCGAGCACCCGGGCGCCGAGAATGGTCCCCAGTCCTGGCAGGGAACGGACCACCTGGGCGTCCGGGTGCAGCTCAAAACCCGCTTCCAGCTCTCTGGCCAGCTCGGCTATCTGGGCGCTCATTGTGGTGATCACTGCCACGCTGGCTGCCACCGAGGCGCCCATGGCCGCTGAGACCATCCCGGGGGCGGTGAGCTGGTCGGCACGCAACGCTGCTTGGACCTCCTCTGCGCGTTCGTCGACCCGGCGCTGGCGGCCGCCTCGGCGCAAAGCGGAGGCGATCTTGGAGCGCGACAGGGTACGGCCGAGCTCGGGGGTGGGAGCCACCCGCAGCACCTCGAGGGCATCTGCGCTGGCCAGGTCGTCAAAGGCGACCAGGGCGGCCGGGTAGAACTCGCGCAGTGTGGAGCGCAACAGGTTGGTTTGGCGCACCTTTGACCATGTCATCGACTGGTGCGCCCGGGCCAAGACCTTGACCGCCTGGACTGTCCCACTATCAGCTGCGACTACCCGGTGGTTGTGGCGGTCGGTGCGCACCATATCGGCCAGGACCTTGGCGTCGCCTGGGTCAGACTTGGCCCCCGAGGTCGAGTGCCGGTCCCTATAGCGCGACGTCGACATCGGGTTCACGGCGAAGACCTGGTAGCCAGCGCCGACGAGGGCAGAAACAAACAAGCCCCGGTCGGTCTCGATGCCGACGATCACATCGCTTGGTTCATCGACGTGGTTCCCCACGAGCTCATGGAAACGGGCGATGCCCTCCACTCCCTCGGGCAGGCGACCACCACCGAGGCGTTTGCCCGCCTCGTCTTGCACGAGCACATCGTGGTGGGCTTCAGCCCAGTCCACACCCACAAATATCACTGGTTCCTCCTCTGTCGACTGGCACCAACACCGAGCCCGAGGGCCCCAGCAGCCACCTAATGGACAAGTGCTCTAGGCACGACATCCCACCAGCCGTCAACGGGACCTCACCCCAGCAGGGGCACGTTCTAGTCCTAGGGCTCGAGGCCCTGGGATTCACAGTGCTCACCTGCCGGAGGCTCAGCTTGACCAGCCTCACTTACTGACAGAGCGACGTGGTCGATCCCCATTAGGGATTTCCAAGATTCGATTGCCAGCTGGCGACGCCAAGATCCGGAGATGACTACTGAGTCTTTCCCAGAATTCGCACCCATCCCCCGGTCCGCTCTTGGTCCGCCGGTGAACGAGCACGGTTATCATGTGGATCGTCTCGAGCGGAACCTCTATTGGGTTACGGACGGCACCTATCAATCGGCCTTTCTGACCACCTCGGATGGCGTCGTCCTGTTCGACGCGCCGCCGACGATCGGAAACAACATCAAACGCGCCGTCGACGAGATCGCCTCAGCGAACGGAGTCAGTAACAAAATCAGGTACCTAGTTTACTCGCACCACCACGCCGACCACTTGGGGGCGTCGTCGCTGTTCGACACGAACGTCACGCGCATTGGCCATGAAGAGACTCGGCGATTGCTGGTGCGGGACAACGATCCGGCTAGGCCGCCGAACGAGGAGACGTTTCAGGACAGGCGCACCCTCAAGATTGGCGGTGAGCGGATCGATCTCGCCTGGTATGGAGCCAACCACTCGCCGGACAACATCATTATTCATTTCCCCGACCACGACACGCTCATGATGGTCGACATCGTCAATCCCGGCTGGGCGCCGGTATATGTTTCCAACCTCACCGAGGACATACCCGGCTACCTCGAAGCGCCAGCGAACGCGCTCGCCTACCCGTGGAAGCACTTCATCGGTGGTCACGTGAGCCGGCCGGGGACCCGCGACGACGTAGTGCTCCATCAGCAGTACATGGCGGACATAGTCGAGAGCTCCAAGAAGGCGATCGACGCGGTCGACCCCAGACGCTGGTATGCCCATTACGGCGAGAACAAGTGGGCCGCGGCGAAAGGCCACCTCGACGAAACCACTCGGCTCGCGGCAGCACCAGTGATAGAGAAATACGCTTCCGTGTTGGCAGGCGCCGACATCTTCACCGAGAGCACCGCATTTTGGGTGATGGAGTCGATCAGGCTCGACCTCGGCTACGGCTCCCAGGTGCACCCCTGATAGCGAGCTCCGGTACGCGAGACCGGCGTCGAATAGAGCATCAGCGGGCTAACGCTTCCTACATCCGCTCGGAGCTCGAAGGGATCGGGGTGATCGATCCAACGTCGATGAACGCGTTAGAAGACACTCCGGCTTCTAGATGCGAGATCGCGGTCTCCTCCATCTCGCATCTTGGAAGTCCCTAGTTCCGGCGAAGCACGAAGCACTGGTTACAGACGTTGGCCGAAGGCACGGTTAGTGGAGAGTCATTCGCTCCGTACTCTTTGATGTGGTCTGATCAGCAGGACCGTCCACGTTGGGCCGGCTGGCCCGGCTAGCCGGTTGCGCAATGGCCCTCGGCACATCCGTTCAGCAGGCGGCGAGCGTAGGATCGGGGGATGCGCCGCCATGGGGAGCCGTGCCCCCCCTACCCCGTGCGTCCTTCGGCCACCCGATCGCCGAACGGGATCGGGCGGACGTGATCACCGAGCGTGGTCAACGGGCTACGAGCCTGCTCCTAGGGAGGCGCAACGAGTCCGAGGTGCTTGAGGATCTTCTTCTCGCGGCCCGCAGGGGGGAGGGAGGAGCGATTGTCCTTCAGGGTGAGCCGGGTATAGGAAAGACGGCGCTTATCGACCACATCGTGTCACTGGCGGGTGAGTTCAATGTGCTTCGAACTGTAGGCAACGAGGCGGAGATAGAACTCGCCTACGCCAGCCTCCAGGAGCTCTTTCGGGCCCAGACAGAAGCGATTGAACAGTTGCCCGATCCGCAGCGCCGCGCCATCGAAACAGCTCTCGGCATAGTTACTGGGATCGCTCCTGACCGGCTTCTGCTCGGATTGGGCGTGCTCAACCTAGTGTCGCTTGTAAGTGCTAAGCGCCCGGTTCTCTGTGTCATCGATGACGCACAATGGCTCGACCCACCATCGGCGCAAGCCATCGCGTTCGCCGCTCGTCACGTCTCAAAGGAGGCGGTCGTCTTTTTGTTCGCTGCACGAACCCCCGTGGACGCAGTGCGAGGGCTCCCGGAGCTAGTCGTGGTTGGCCTGGAAGATCAAGATGCGCGAGAGCTTTTAGAGACTGCTGTCCCGGCACGGCTTGATGACAGCGTGGTTGATCGCATCGTTGCTGAAACGCATGGAAACCCACTTGCGATACTCGAACTCCCGAGAGGATTGACGCCGTCCCAATTGGCTGGAGGGTTTGGATTGCCGGTATCAGTGACTTTGGCCGGTCAGATCGAGGAGAGTTACCGTCGGAGGTTTTCGCGGTTGTCCTCAGATTCTCGCCGGCTGTTGTTGGTTGTGGCAGCCGATTCGACGGGCGACCCCGGGATCATCTGGCGGGCAGCTGATCACCTTGGTATCGCCGAGACGTCGGCGGACGCACTTGAGGATGATGGGCTCGTTGAGTTCGGCGACCGAGTGGTGTTCCATCATCCGTTGGTCCGTTCTGCCGTCTATAACACGGCAACTCCGCGACAGAGGAGGGACGCGCATGCTGCTTTGGCCGAAGCGAGCGACACGAACTCGGATCAGGATCGCCGCGCTTGGCATCGCGCCCTCGCAACTGTACGCCCCAATGAAAACGTGGCAGACGAGGTGGAGGCATCCGCGGAGCGAGCCCTCGCTCGCGGCGGGTTCGCCGCAGCTGGAGCGTTTCTAGGCCGAGCGGTGGCCCTGTCAGTCCATCCTGGCCGTCGAGCGCGGCGCGCTCTGCGCGCCGCGCAAGCACAGCAACTCGCGGGTGATCTTGACGCGGCCTCGGGGCTGGCAGCTATTGCTAAGCGGGGTCCGTTGGACGACCTGGATCGGACGCAGTTGGACGTTCTATTGGGTCAAATCGCGTTTGCTCGCAACCGAAGAAATGGTGCATCGCCTCTCGTGTTGAAGGCGGCCTCGCGGCTCGAAAGCGTTGACCTGCGGCTGGCCCGAGACGCCTATCTCGAAGCGTTGGTTGCTGCGATCTTCGCTGGTCATCTGGCCGGACAAGCGAATCTACAAGCCGTAGCGAAAGCAGCCCGAGCTGTTAGGAGCCCAGACGGGCCAACCCGAGCCTCGGACCTGCTGTTGGAAGGCCTTGCCCTACTTGTCACGGACGGGTACAAGTCCGGCGTGCCGGAGCTGAAGAAGGCCTTGAGCGTGTTCCGCGGTGACGAGTTGAGCACGGAGGAACGACTCCGGTGGTCGTGGATCGCTGGGGGAACCGCAGGATTCATCTGGGACCACGACAGCTGGGATGTCTTGACGGCTCGGCAAGAGCGGCTCGCACGCGACCAGGGCGCTTTGTCAGTCTTGCCGATCACGCTGAGTACTCGGGTGGGAGTGTGCCTCTTCGCGGGAGAGATATCGCTGGCTAGATCTCTCGTTGAGCAATTGAACATGGTGACAGATGCGTTGGACACCAGGTCGTCTCCGAATGCGAGCTTGTTTCTTGCAGCATTTTGTGGCGACGACAACGATGTTTGCCAGCTCGTTGAGACGATGAGCACGAAGGACTCACAGGGCAGGAATGAAGCCATGGCTCTCTTGTGGGCGAGAGCTCTCCTATGCAATAGCAGGGGCAAGTATGAAGAGGCGTTTCGCGTGTCGACCGCCGCATTGAGTGATCCAAGTGATCTCTGGTACTCGGGCTGGTCAACTGTTGAGCTGATCGAAGCGGCCAGCCGGACAGGTAGGACACGTGATGCCGAGCCCAGTATGGAGCTCTTAGCCGAAAGCACCGCCGCGTGCGGTACCGAATGGGCTCTTGCAGTCCAAGCGAGGTGTCGCGCGCTTGTCTCCGACGATGCAAACGCAGAGACCCTGTATCGAGAGGCAGTTGAGCGACTTGAACCGACTCGGATGAAGGTCGACCTCGCTCGGACTCATTTGGTGTACGGGGAATGGCTTCGTAGGCAACACCGCAAACGGGATGCTCGTAAGCACTTGCGCGCCGCACACGGGCTGTTCGCTGAGTTCGACATGAAGGGATTCGCCGAACGCGCCGAAGCGGAACTCCTAGCCACGGGCGAGATAGCACGCAAACGCACGGTTGAAACCATCTTCGATCTCACGTCACAAGAGCGGCGCATCTCGGAGATGGCCGCCGGAGGTGCCAGTAACCCAGACATTGCCGAACAACTGTTCATTAGTACGGCGACTGTCGAGTATCACCTCTCCAAGGTATATCGGAAGCTTGGCGTTCGGTCTCGGACACAGCTCGCCAACGTTATACGGATAGGTTCAGAGTCGCAGCACCACTGATAGCAACGGAGCGCCCTAGCTAAGCTAGGAGTGGTAAAAGGGGCCCAGACTTCCTCCTCAGTCGTCAGAAGACGATAACGACCTTACCGTCGGCCTTCGACCGGTTTGAAGCTCCGCAGATGCTCGGTACGTCGTCAAGGCTGATCCGAGTAATTGGCGGTTCGACTACGCTTCCCTCCGCAAGAGCGTGCGCGACCCTCTCCAGCAGATCGGTCGTCATGCGAAGCGCAAAGTTCACTCCCCGGATTCCCTTCGATTGCAGGCCCGCAAGGTCTGCGACGTACCGAGTCGTGATTGCGGTACCCCCGGGACGAACAAGGCCTGCCATGGCTGCGAACTGTTTGGCGTCGCTCGCGAGATCAATGAGAACGTCGACTCCAGCGGGACAAGATCGTCGGACGACATCAGTGACTGAGTCCACGGATCGGACGATCGTCCGGTTGACACCGTACGATCGCATTCGACGTTCCGCAGGAGCATTAATATTGACTATCACCAACCCACCGGCGTTGATTGCGAACTGGGTAGCGAACGAGCCGACACCCCCACCGGCCCCGATGACGAGGACGACCTGGCCGTCCAGGGGCTCCACTAGGTCTACGAGGCTCATTCCGGTCCCCCCGGCCGTCGGGACAGTTGCCGCACGGACGAGGTCGAGACCATCCGGCACATCCGCCAATGGTGCTTCCGCTGAGACGGCTACATACTCGGCGTAGGTCCCGAACGCCCCTATCGGCGGGAGGAACAACTGGCCGAATACTCTGTCACCCACCGCGAACCGCCTGGTGCCCTCCCCTGTGGCTTCGACAACCCCCGCACCGTCGACTCCTAGCACCATCGGGAAGACGGCAGGAGCTGGCCTCCACTCTCCCGATGCGAGCCGAAAGTCCATCGGGTTCATAGCGGCTGTCGCAAGCTTAATCAGAAGCTGCCCAGGCCCGGCGACAGGGGTCATCGCTTCAATAACTTTGGGCGGTTCTCCGAATCGGCTTACCGCGACTGCTCGCATGGATTCTCCTCCCGCCAGGATCCTGGCACCGGAGTCCACCGGCACGAATCCAGGAAACCCCTAGTGAGCCCTCGAGGGAGTTCTGGCGGCAACGCGGTGAGTTTTACCCCACTGGTGAGGCGCCGAGCCCATGGCTGTCCCGAAGGGGCCCGACTGGGGCTGCCGCGAGGAACGGGCCATCCCGATGGAGTCGGCGACGCAGCCTAGGGGGGTTCCTAGATGCCACACCCGACGGTGTTGACGTCAGATGTACGTCAGATCCGAGACCCAGCTTGACCAGGGTGAGGAGACTCTATGGACGAGACAACAGCCAGCAACCACGGAGGGCGTGACTCGGTCGACCCCAGATGAGCGACCACAGCTACGAGTTTGCCGGCCACCGAGTTCAGCGCGTCGGTTTCGGCGCTATGCAGTTGCCGGGTCCTCGAGTCTTCGGGCCACCCTAGATCGTCGACAAGCATTGGACGTCCTCCGCCATGCGGTGGCGGCGGGTCACTGACCACATCGATACCGCCCAGTTCTGCGGGCCTGACATTGCCAACGAACTGATCCACGAAGCGCTCCAGTCCGAGGAGCATGAAAACTCTGTCGTTTCTTTCCCGCGAACCGGGAACAAAGCAGCCGGTTTCTGGTGGGTGGAACTACGAATGACGCCCTGGGCGATCAAGAGCCTTCGCCTCGTCATGTCGGCTGTCTAGGTCGCGACGGTCCGTGTCGCGGTCGGGCTCCCGCTCTCTACCGACTTCGAGAGCGGCATCGCGATTCATCCCGATGCATACTGGAGCAGTTTGTGGCGACCCCTTTTTGATCACGCATCCGCCTGGAGTGGAGCGCTGCGCCTACGAAAAGCACCAAGGACTATTCCGGGACCAGCCGTCAGCTGTCGTTTCGGACAACTATGGGATTCCCGGATTCGGCTCCGGTTTCCGTCGAGAAGGATGGTGCCAGGAGTTGCGCTACCGGCCTCGACACGTGCCGATAGCCGCCGTCGGTTGCCGGCGGACCAGCAGATCAGACCGATTTCCCCCGCGAGAAAGGGATACAACGTCATGGCATCGAAGAACGAGGCGGCGATTCGGCACGCCTATCAGGTCGCCGAGGACAAGGACCTCCAGGGGTTCGTCAACTGTTTCACCCCGGACGGAACGTTCACCGATCAGTCGATCGGTGTCACCTACAAGGGGCAAGATATCGCCGTCACGGTCGATAACTATGCCAAGGCGTTCCCGGACATGCACCGGGAGCTCTACCGGTTCTACGAGGACGGCAACATCGTGATCGTAGAACTCGCGTTCCAAGGCACGCACCTCGGCCCCCTGCCCCTTCCAACCGGGAACATCCCAGCGACAGGCAAGCGAATGGACGCGCCGTGCGCGGACGTATTCGAACTTGCGGACGGGAAGATCAAGAGGTTCAACTGCTATCCGTCCGGTACGGTCATCTTGACCCAGCTTGGCGTGCTGGAAAACCTGAGCTCCCACCTCCAGCACTGAGCAATTGATCG
>Ga0307477_10002702_pt1 | contig 13545 bp, 9 predicted proteins | sample atmos_gasesECM2C_FD_203316 | JGI IMG/M metagenome (GOLD analysis project Ga0307477, IMG submission 203316) | Hardwood forest soil microbial communities from Morgan-Monroe State Forest, Indiana, United States - atmos_gasesECM2C_515 | ecosystem: Environmental > Terrestrial > Soil > Temperate...
TTCGGCTCGGGCGGAGTGGTACTCAAGAGCGGCGTGACGATTACGGCGTTCGGGATCTTCATCTGCGCGCTCGTCGGACTCGCCGTCACCGGCGCCATCACCTACATTACCGAGTACTACACCGGGACGCAGTTCCGGCCCGTGCGCAACATCGCGAAGGCCTCGATTACCGGGCACGCGACCAACATCATCGCCGGGCTCGCCGTCTCGATGCAGTCGACGGCGCTGCCCGCGCTGACGATCGTCCTCGGCATCTTGATCTCGTACTATTACGGCAACCTGTACGGCATCGGCATCGCGGTCATGGCCATGCTGTCGATGGCGGGCATCATCGTCGCGATCGACTCGTTCGGCCCGATCACCGACAACGCCGGCGGCATCGCCGAAATGGCCGATATGCCTGAATCGGTGCGCGAGGTGACCGATCCGCTGGATGCGGTCGGGAATACGACCAAGGCCGTGACCAAAGGCTACGCCATCGGGTCGGCGGGCTTGGCGGCGGTCGTGTTGTTTGCGTCGTTCTTGCAAGAGCTGTCGGACAAATGCGCGGCGACGCCGGGTGCGGTCTGCGCCACAATGCCGATCGTATTCCAGCTCGGTGACCCGTACGTGCTGGCCGGGCTCTTCGTCGGCGGGCTATGTCCGTATCTCTTCGCATCGCTCTCGATGGAGTCGGTTGGGCGCGCGGGCGGCGCGGTGGTCGAAGAAGTCCGGCGTCAGTTCCGCGAGATGCCCGGCATCATGGCCGGAACGCAGAAACCGGATTACGGTACGACGGTCGACATCGTCACTCGCGCGGCGCTGCGCGAGATGATTCTCCCCGCCTTGATTCCGATCGGCGTGCCGGTGCTGGTGGTGCTGTTGTCGTTCGTGTTACCGAACAACGGCGGCGCGAAGATGATGGGCGGCGTGCTGGTCGGCTCGATCGTAACGGGGCTGTTCCTGGCCATCGCGATGACCAGCGGCGGCGGTGCGTGGGACAATGCCAAGAAGTTCATCGAGGACGGTAATTACGGCGGCAAGGGTTCGGCCGCCCACGCGGCCGCGGTGACCGGAGACACCGTCGGCGATCCGTATAAGGACACGGCCGGTCCGGCGATCAACCCGATGATCAAGGTGCTCAATATCGTTGCGTTATTGTTGGTCGGGTATTTGGTTCATTAACTCCCGGGAACAAAAATGGTCCCCGTCGGACGCGCAGTTACGATTTTCGGATCAAGCCAGGGGGCTTTCTCCAAGTGGTCACACCGGCGCTCACGATTGGAACCGACATACAACCGAATGCGCCGGGAATTCGATCTCCAAAAGAGCCGCCAATTGCCATGGACCGATTTTCGAACGGGAATGCCGATCCGGCTCGATTGGGACAATAGTGGCTTTGCCGATTCAATGCCTGTTATGCGACTCGACAAATACATCGAGCAATACGCCAATCATCCCGAATCGAAAGGAGCCGATCCGAACGGCAACCCGGCGACCGAAGAAACGCGCGGTCTATTGGGCGAGCTCGATCTGTATGCTGCAAGCACCTCTCGGATCGGCAAAGAGATCGATCGACTCGATCAGGATGAAGGGACGACACTCGATCACGATCAGCCGATCACGTACGGCCAGGATGATCCCGGCTTCGCGCTATCCGTCCTCGATGTGGTGGCGCGAATGCCCCGTAAGGAAGCTGCGGAAGCGCTTGGGATCTCCGTTCGCCGCTTTCAGGATGTCGTAAAAGGCCGTTCTAGGCCGCGTGCGGCGCTGCGTCGGGCGATCATTCGGTTGGCAAAGATCCAAGTCTCTCGAGTCCCAGGAGCAGCCACACATCCATAGGCTGCGGGCTTTTAGAGGCTATTGGAGAGCGAACGCGGCCCTCGACATCTTGCAACTTGGCCAAGTCGCGCCGAACCCCACCGGAGCGTTACCGGATCATGGCGAAAAACTGATCTTGGGGATTTGGCCGCACCGCACATCCACAGAAAGGCGCCACTTAAATGAGCAGCCCTCGTTCTAGCGTTTTTGCCGCGTCGGTGCTCATCGCGAGTTTGCATGTTGCCGGATGCTCTTCGTCAGCCGCGCGGGCGCCAGTCCCAACCGGCGTCCATCTCGATACACCACGCTCAACCTCTCCCGGCTTGATTGCGCCAGGGCCGATGGCGCACACGGTAATTCAGCCTGCGAGTGCGATGCAGTCGACCGCGGTGCGCACGATCAAAGGCGATATTCAGGGCCTCAGCTACACACAGATCCCTGGAGGCGCGAGCGCCGCCGCGGCTGCTCCCGACGGCTCGCTCTGGGTGCTTTCGACGCAACCCAGCGGTCCCGACAAATACATCTGGCATTATAGCAGTGGTAGCTGGAGCAACATTTCGGGTCTGGCTTCTCGCATAAGTGTTGGGCCCAACGGCGACCTTTATGCGATAAATTCCGGCGGCGGCGCCTATCTCTATACCAGCGGCGTTGGAACCTGGACGGCCCTCGCTGGCGGTTGCCGTGATCTTTCAGCGGCGGCGGATGGTTCGCTCTACATCGTCTCGAGCGGCGGCGGAACCGATGGTGCGATTTGGCATTTTGCCAACGGCGGCTGGGCGCAGCAGCCTGGTTCGGGGAATCGGATTACCGCTTCGTGGGATACGCAAAGCTATAACGTTCCCGGCGGCACGATCGCTCCGGGCGGTTTTTACGTCATCAACTCTCAAGGTTCGATCTACTACTTGGGAGCATCGGGCTATATTCAACTTCCAGGCGCAGGCTCGGCGATTGCACCGATCCCCGGCGGGCTATTCGCGCTGGGGTATCCCAACGACCCGAACGGCAATGCCTTGTACTACTACGACTTAAACAATCCAGGCTGGAGCGCGAAAGGCGGTTCGGGCGCGAGTCTCTCAAGCAATACCACGACGCTGTACGTAATCGGTTCCTCAGGCGCAATCTATTCAGCTGCGATTTCACCGGTTCCCCAGAATTATTTACCAATTTCTAACCAAGCCGCCTTCGCTGGATATGAAGCTCTCCCCAATGGTGGGTGGGTGGCGGGCGATACAGGCTTGGCTACTCTTGTTCAACCGAGTGCCACGAGTTGTGGAGCCAGCATCGGGACCTTTGGAGACTATGTGTGGAACAGTATCGCATTTTTTGACTACAGCGATCTTTTCGGTTACCACTTTAGCTACATTAGTCTAATCGTCACGAAAAACTTCGCGGGCGACGTGTTCGTGGTTGGCTACAAACAAGGTCAAGGTCAAGGAAACCATTGTGTCACGCCATATCTACTGATAAAAGCTCAGCTGAAGCAAGGGGACAGCTGGATCTACACGGATCCTGGCGGATTCACGAAGGTTGCTACTGTTACATTTGTCGGCCAAACGGCTAGCTTTGCAGTTAGTGGAACGCCTCCCGATCCACCCGAGGGTGGCACGGTTACGACCTACCAAAATGTTGCACAAATAGAGTACGGAACCAATTGGACGGTCTCTTATGCCGCGGGATACGGCCCCGTGCAAAGCAGTAATCTCACCGAGCCATTCGGGTCGCAACTCATACAAAATTTAACGGCGTACGACTACCAGGTCGACCCGACTTCGAAGTAAGGTCTAATCCTATCGCGGCCGGAAAAGACTGTGGTCGACGGAATCTTTCCCTGGAGTTTGCAATCTGAACATGGAACCCGAAGACTTCGAAAGGTTCGTTCGAGCCGAGGCAGGATGCCAGGCCGGCGACTGTGGCCGTCATCTTTTCTCGATTCAAAATCGATTCGTAAGCGGATTGCTGAGCGAGCTTAATTGATTACATTATGAAGATTTGACGGGCACCTGATAAACGCAACCACGGATATGTGGATTCTGAGGCGTCAGCCTCGAAAGGAACCCACATGCGGAAATCTCGATTCACGGAAGCTCAGATCGTCGCTATTCTCAAGGAGCTCAGAGCCGGCACAAAGGCCGCTGACCTCTGCCGCAAGCATGGCATCAGCGACGCGACGCTGTATAAGTGGCGCTCGAAGTACGGCGGCCTAGAAGTCAGTGAACTGCGCCGCCTCAAGCACCTCGAAGACGAGAATCGGCGACTCAAGAAGATCGTCGCTGATCAGGCGCTCAATATCGAGGCGCTGAAAATGGTGGCGGAGGGAAACTTCTAAGGCCCGCGCAGCGAAGAGCGGCCGTGCGGGCCCTCGAGGAACGATTTGAATGCTCTGAGCGGACGGCGTGTCGCTGGCTCGACGTCGACAGCACCTTCTTGCACCGGCGCTCGCGACGGCCGCCGGATGAACCGTTGCGGAGCTGGCTGATCGAGAAGGCCAGCCGACATCGCCGTTACGGTCAACGACGACTCGTCGTGCTGGCTCGCCGCGATGGCTTTCAAGACAACCACAAGCGTATCGAGCGGATCTACCGCGCCGCCAATCTTCAAGTCCGTAAGCGTGTCAAGCGTAAACTCGCGCTTGGCCGCGGCCCGCTCAACGAACGAGCCAAGGTCCCCAACGAGCGCTGGTCGCTCGATTTCGTGCACGATCGGCTGCGCAGCGAGCGCCGATTCCGCGTGCTGGCCGTCGGCGACGGCTGCACGCGCGAGAACCTCACGCTCGAGGCGGACTTCGCCTTTTCGGGCGAACGAATGAGCCGGGTGCTCGACCTGATCGCCGAGTTACGGGGTTACCCGGCGACTATCGTTTTGGACAATGGCCCAGAGATGTGCTCCCTGGCGATGTTACGCTGGACGCGCGATCGAGGCGTTCGGTTGCACCACATCGCTCCAGGTCAGCCGATCCAGAACGCGTTCATCAAGAGCTTCATCGGCCGTCTACGCGACGAGTGCCTCAACGAACACGACTTCGAATCGCTGCACGACGTGCGGAGCATTCTCGGCGACTGGCGTGAGCGCTACAACCACGAGCGACCGCACAAGGCGCTCGGCTGGCGCACGCCCGAGGAGTTCGCGCGGCAATTCTCGACTAGCCCAACTACCCCGAATTTCCACCTATCTTCGGTTGCGTAAGTGGGTGCCCGTCACTTCAGCCAAACGGCCTGCCCCGAGCCCAGCCTCGGAAAATGCGCGCGGATTCGATGTGCCCCGATCCTTCCGGTGACAACACGAAGACTGGCCCACCGTGCAACGGATTCGAAAGATGGTAATCCCTTGCGATCTCGGCAAGAGCCCAGGCTAGAGACGGGGTTATCAAGCGCGCTATCTTCGGCCCATTTCCTTACTGTTGATAAGCCGCTCGTTGCGTCGCCCTTGAACGTTAAGTCGAGCATGCATAACCCCTAGCCCTTGGCTATCTCCAGCAACCGTAAGAGCAAGCTCGCGAGGGCCAGGTATTCATAAGCACGCTCGGGACTATCGAAGACGGCATTGCTATGCGCCTTCGAATTCCGAAGACCGACAATCCCCTTATAGAGGTTCATAAGCCCGCGTTGCTCGTCAATCTCCGCGGCCGAATTCAAATCATTGAAACGTAAGGCCGGAGTTTGTTTGTCGCAGCCAAATACTCGATTCATAAGGGGCTCACCGTCAAGCGATAGTCCCGATTTCGCTTTTACGGCGTTTATCACCAAGATATACGCCTCAAGCGCCGCGGACTTAAAGTGGCCGTCGCGAAGCATAGCTCCACTGACGCGTTCAATGTCGGGGTGAAAACTATAGGAACCCGCGGCACGTGAAGGGCGGCCAATGTCACGCAACTGCTCAATGAACCCTTCAAGGAGAACCTTTCGGCGCGTTGTTAACGTAACGTGATTCCGCTGAAGCTCGGCTTCTGTCATGTTAATGCGTAATGGCCCGCCAAATGCGTTTTCAAAATCAGTGGTATTCTGGTGGGGCTCACCGTTTGGCATTCCAAAAGTTGCGTTCAAAATGCTTGTGGTCGTATTCTCCCACCTGTCAACCTCGGGATCGTCATAGCGGGAACCGATAATGGCATCGGCACGTTCGACTTGACGACGCAGCAAATCGAGGGCCTGTTCCGGGTCCAATTGAGGCGGTACGGCTACCTTTCGCTCACTCTTTCGCATCTGCGCGCCTCGCCTTTCGATTCGCGATTGTTTGCGCTATATGCTTGCGACGCGCCTCTTGCTGTGCACTCTCGGTTCGACGCCATGCCCAGGTCCTCGCCATCGCCACGCGGTTTGCCTCGCCGCGCCTCCTCGCAGCTTCCCCTCCGTGGCTCGGATTGCGACCTTCCGCGCGAAGTCTAGCAAGTTTCGCTTGGGCTTTTTCGATCGGCCGCGCAACCTCGACGCTCCAGCGAAGGAAGCATGAGCGCCCACAAAATCGACTTCCTTGTCCCCGCATCGGCCCGCCGCAATAATCGCATTCGGAATTTCGAGGTTTCGGTTCCTTGACGGAAAAGCGAACGAATCGCTCCTTGTCGAGTTTCAGACTTTGGACCGCTTCCGATCTCAGCTTTCTCACGAAATCGTCCGCGAAACTCGCCAACGCGTCGCCTTAGCGCCGGAGTCACGAACAAGAGCAGATCGCGCGCGATAGTCGGTGCGAGGCGGCAGACGCCATTACGCAAGTCGAGAAAAATTCCAATTTCGCAGTGGCGAGTCGCGTTCGCGCGATTTGAGAAAATACGATAGTACCAAATCAGCCGCAACCGGCCGACTAGGTTCTGCCAAGTCATACAGGAAATTCAATCGATTCATTTCATCGCAACTTGGTGGCTGCCTAAGGCTTCAGCAATACAACGAAGAGCACCCGCACAGCACGCTCGGCATGCTCACGCCCCAGGAGTTCCTCGCACTCTACGAAATCAGCCAGCCTTCACAGTTACCGATGGCTTCATTACCGGGCCCATCGCACGAGCGTTTCGCGATCAACACGCTCCAGAGCCTGCAACGCAGTCGAACCTCGCATCATGGCTTGGAGGGAGAAGCAAGGTCGATACGGTGCTTGAGCACTTCGCGAAGCTGATCCAACAGAACGGATCCCTTATTGGCATGACGAGCTCGTTTGTAGGTGGACACGCGATGCTCTCCGATCAGGTCGGTCAAACCGCGTTCAATATCGACTGGAATCGATCGGCTGTCTCTGAGCTTTACATGACCGCGGCGCACTTTGTTGGAGTACGCCTCGGTCGGGTTAAGGAATCCGTCGATGGCACCTATCTCCAATAGCCGGATCAGCGTTTGCTGGAGCGAAGGGCGTTGGTAGATGTTGCGGTTAATGTCGTTGCGAGCCCTATCAACGCGGCCAGCCTTTTTTTGAAGGAAGCCGAGATTTTCAAGTCTTCGAATTGCTTCGATAAAACCGTGGCGATTCGAATAACCGAAGTGGCGCTGCATCATGTTCATCGATACAAATGACGTGCCGGGTTTGTCCGCGTACATAAAGATATAAACGTACAACGCAAAATCGAGCGGCTTGAGCAAACGGAAGACAAAGTGGCGGAACCAAACCGGAATCGTGATGAAAGGCCTTGCGGTTTCGTACGCGTTTCCGGGCTCGAAAGGCTCGTTGACATCAACTTCGGTCGCACCCCGACGCTTAGTTTTTTCCTGCGTTTCCTCTATGAGTTGGATGAGCTCGTCGTCTTTCGGGAGGCCCATGGCCTGTGTGAAAGAGCGCACCGAGCTAGTATGCTTTAAAGCACGGCCTTTAGGCATGTTCCCTTGTGTGATTCGACTTTGCACTAGGCATTACTCTTGTCGTGTGTGCCAAACACACCGACTTCGAACTTGAACGTGCCGTGCAGCCCGTTGTACAAAAGTGGGGCGAGCCCTCAGGCCCGTAGCCGGCACCCGGTTCCCGGCGAAGACCGAACCGGAATAGCAAGAGAGCGAGCCTCGTAAAGACCCGCCCCCCGCACAGTAGGAAGACTGGCGGCTTGGCCGGGTGTCGTCGAGGACCCTCTCGGGGAGACACCACCGTGGACAACGGTAAGATTTCTATTGCCCAAGAGAAGGGGAACGTGACGATCGAGCAGCTCGTCGTTCACGACCTCCCAACGGCCGATTATTTCACCTCGATCAATCCCAACCGCCGCGCGGACGCGATGCGAAATGCAATCATGTTCGGAGCTCGCGCGTCACAATTTGCCGGTGATAGGCTCGGCGCGACGGACATCGTAGATCAATTGACGATGACGAGCAAGACTGTCACCGACTCGCTAGCATCGCTGGGAAAGTCAACGTCGACGCGCATCGAGGAATTGACTCGCGCGCTATTCGGCGATGAGAAACGGTCCGGCAGCGTTCACCAGCACGTTCGCAGTTGTCTAAACGAACTCGAACAGCAACTGTCCGTTAAGCTCGACCCATCGCACAAAGATTCGGTTGTGCGGCAGTTGACGGAAACCCTCACCGGCGGCTGGAGAATGTCCGTAGCACCGCTGATCGATGCGTTCAACCGCGACAATCCGGCGTCGCCATTTCACGTTCTCGAGCGGCAACTCTTCGAGCGCGACCGCAAGATCGAAATGCAACTCAAGGCCATCTTTGAGGCTCACGCGGCACGTGCCGGCGCCAACCTGGAGCGTCTTCGCGGAACTGCAAAAGGGGACGACTTCGAAGCCGCTGTCGAGGCTGTGCTTGCGCCGCTCTGCCGCCCCCGTCATGATTTGCTAAGCCGCGTCGGCTCGCAACCCGGCGCGCTTAACAAGAAGGCTGGCGACTTCACGGTCAAAGTCAATCCCGCGGAGGCGGGCGTCGACGGGTTGGCCATCGTGCTCGAGACGAAGAACGACCGGAGCCGCGTTGGAGACATTATCCGCGAGCTCGACCGCGCAATGGAAAATCGCGGAGCGGTCGCGGCGATCGGAATAACCACGAATGCCGCGGCGCTTGTGGCGGGTCCGCCGATCATCTTTCCAGCGCCAAATAAGGTCATCGTTCGGGTCGACTTCGCGGACGGCGTCGTTAGCGGAACCGAGTGCATCGAGATCGCCTTGGAGGCGATGAGGTTCCTCGCCTTAAGCCTGCGAGAGCGGGACGCGTCCGCGATCGACGCCGGCGAGATAAACGCGCTCGTTACCGAAGCGCTGGGTACCCTCCAAAAGTTCGCGGATCTTCGTCGCCGTCTCACGGCCGCAAAGTCGGCGATCGCGGATGCAGACGAGTGCGCGCTAGCAATTCGCGACGCAACTAAGGCCGCGCTGGAAAAGATCCGGATTGGCCTCTCGAATCTCACGGGGGAACTCGACGTAGCCTAGATGCGACTGGAGGGGCTAACCGGCCCCTCCAATTGCTTGCCTTGCGGGCCTCTGAAGTGCGAGTTCTGCGCCGCCGCAGTGGCAAGCGGACCGTATTTACCCCCAGTCGGCTGTTGCTCCGTCGTCGTGCACGATTCCTTACACGGAGGAAAGCGCTACAGAATCTCCCGTTGAATACCGGAACGTTCAGGAGTGGTGCCGTGGTCAAATTGGGCTTGCCTCTCGGGTTAAGTGTAATCTTCTGTCTTTGCGTGGGCGCAAATCCTGCGGAAATCTCATGGCCGCCTTGTGCGAGTGCTCCCTTTCGCGTCCTGTCTCCCCCGTCTACAGCAGCCGTAGACGATAGCGCGAGCGTTTCATTGCCTTCAAGGGTTGAACCATGTGCGATTAAGCCTGGCCTCACTCTCGAATGGATAAACAGCGCTGGTGCGCGATGGGTAGAGACGTTTATGGGTTATCACGACGATCCGAATCCCGCTTGCGTAGCCAAGCCTCCGTGTTCTGAATGGCGAGAAGATGGGGACAACGGGACATGGTTTTACTTTTACGACGGAGACAGAAATCTATATCATTCGTACAGGACGAGGTGCGGCGTCCCATGCATAGCGCAAATCGCAGGACAGCCTTCCCCGGCTCCAGACCCTCAACATAGGTTCGCCAAGCGGTTACGGTGGCCGTTAACGATTGGCGACGAATGGACAAATGACTATGGCAGCGGACCCGGCATACGTCGTGAAGTGAGAGTCGTCGGCTGGGAGAAAGTACGAGTCCCGGCCGGCACGTTTCAAGTAATCCATATTCGATTACACAATAACGTCATCCGGGATCGACGTTTGTCGTATGGACAGGACCTGTACTATGAGCCCGACATCGGAATCTTTGTTAAGATCTATTTTGGCGGCTTTCCGCAGGCGAGAACATCCGAACTAACAGCGATTCGCAACAGCATTTAACACGTAAGGAAGACTTCACCCCTCGGCCTCCTCGCAAGCCTCGGACTTTAGCGAGGTCCGTTGCCTCGTCCTCGACCTTTTGAGTGCCTCTTTCCTGAAGGTTAGAATCTCACGAAGAAGGCTTGAACCGCTCGAATGGTGTTTCGTCATATCGGGTTGTTATCAACCTCTAGCGGCACGGGAATCGCGAGCGGTTCGCCCTGAACGTCTTTCGCTAATCTTTCAAGTAAATCAGCCATTCGCCGATATTCATCGGGCCCAATTGGAAACGTCTTTGTCAGATCAACCATCGCCGGATGGTTTATGCCAGCCAAATTCTCTAAGTTTTTCTTGACCGGCCAATAGAGCGGTTGAATCTTCAACCACTCTGCCGTAATTCTTTCGAAGGCCTCGGCCGAATCGCTCATATTTCCCATATTGGCGAGTTTGCGAAGCGCGAGCGCGAGGCGATGGACTTGTTGTTTGAAGGTCTCGGCGTCGCGCTTAAGGAGAGAGATTTGGCGCTTCGCGTCGTCGAGCTCCTTAACGGCTTCTACAAATTGCGACGAGCAACGATCTAACCGAGCCTTTAGATCGTCTCGCTCTCGGATTGCCACCGAGTTTTGAATCTGCGCATCATCGCGTTCCTTCTTGCAAGCAGCTAGTTGCGCTTCAGCCTGCTCTACCGCTCCAACTTTCAAAAACGCCGGATTGCGAGCCCTGACTATTTCAGTAGTCTGACCGAGTGCTCGCCTTTGGTCCAATGGGTCAAGGGTGACGACCTGCTCGTAGAAGATCGGTCCTGGGTCACGCTCGGCTTTAGCGAGCTTGCGTTCCACTTCGTCCCGCTGACGCTTATATTCATCCGCTTCCGCCTGCGCGTCGTCTCTTTGTTTCTGTACCGCGCGTAGCTGCTGCTGTGCGGCGTCGCGCTGTTCATTGGCCGCTCGCTCGCGCTGATTTGCGGCGGCAACTTCCAGCAGAGCGGCGTGACCTGGTTCGGCCTCCCGGCGCCCGGCGACGCCCTGTAGGGTAGTCTGAAAATTGACCGCACCGTGTGAGGTTCGCTCTCGCAGCAACGCCATCAGCCACCCTATGAGAAGCATCGCTGCCAAAACTAAAACGATCACTACCACGGTCGGCAGAGACGCTGCAACACTTCCCGCGGGATCGAGATGAAGGCCCGCATGCTGCTGCGCATCTAGCACGCTCTTGTACCAGATCGAAAAACCGACCGCAGCGCCCCCCAGCAACGCCCAAACCGCGTTCGCGGCGATGCCGGCAAGAAAGGAACCAAGATGTTGCCGCATCTTAACAAATCTTGGCGACTTAAACCGCGCCGCCCTCTGCTGAGCAAGGTGTGTAATCCCGAGCGCCAGTTTGCTCATTAGCGAAAATTTTCAGCGCTGCAGGACGCAAAGCGCGCATCGCGCGGTGCGTTAATGGAAGACGATCGTTCCGATTTTGCCGGTGCCTGTTTCGGTGAACCAGAGATTGCCGTCCGGGCCGGTCGTGATGAAATTCGGGGAGCTGTTGGCCGAGGGAGTAGCAAACTCGGTGATGGTCCCGGAGGGCGTCACTCTCCCGATCTTGCTGACACCGCCTTCGGTAAACCAGAGATTGCCGTCCGGACCGGTCACGATCACATTCGGTTCGCTGTTGGCCGAGGGAGTCGCAAACTCGGTGATGGTCCCGGAGGGCGTCACTCTTCCGATCTTGCTAACAATGCCTTCCGTAAACCAGAGATTGCCGTCCGGACCGGTTGTGATGGAATTTGGGTAGCTGTTGGCCGAGGGGGTCGCAAACTCGGTGATCGCGCCCGAGAGCGTGATCCTTCCGATCTTACTGGTTTCCGTGAACCAGAGATTGCCGTCCGGACCCGTCGCGATGAAAGTCGGTTCGCTGTTGCCCGAGTAAGTCAAAAACTGGGTGATGGTTCCAGAGGGCGTAACTCTTCCGATGTTGCCGGCCACGAATTCGGTGAACCAGAGATTGCCGTCCGGACCCGTTACGATGACATCCGGTTCGCTGAACTCATATGAGGTCGCGAACTCGGTGAGGATTCCCGACGGCGTCACTCTTCCGATCCTGCCGACACCGCCTTCCGTAAACCAGAGATTGCCGTCCGGGCCGGTCACGATGGAATTCGGTTCGCTGTTGGCCGAGGAGGTCGCAAACTCGGTGAGGGTCCCGGAGGGCGTCACCCTTCCGATCCTCCCGTCACCGCCTTCTGTAAACCAGAGATTGCCGTCCGGACCAGTCACGATGACGTTCGGCTCGCTATTGGCCGACGAGGTCGCGAACTCGGTAATCGCGCCCGAGAGCGTGATCCTTCCGATTTTACCAGAATTATTTTCCGTGAACCAGAGGTTGCCGTCGGGCCCCGTCGCGATGAAACTCGGGTTGCCGCTTGTTGAGGTGGTCGCGAACTCTACGATGGTCGGCTGTATCGGCGTAACCGTAGCTGAATAGATAGCCCCCGAGGTGCTGACGATGTACAGGGTCTTGCCGTCGCTGGAAAGACTAACGCCGGAACCGCCTTTGGCGCCCCAACCCGGCGTACTTAAATTGTAGTAATATAGGACGTTGCCGTTCGGATCGGTAGGATAGCCCAGAGCGAACAGGCCGCCGGTGATTGGCGCAACTACCGAAGCGGCACCGGCAACTTGAACGTAACCTGACGCTCCTAAGTAGTAGATCGAGCCCCCCGAGCTGACAACGTAAAACCCGAGCGGCGTGATCGTCCCGCCGGGATTGCTGTATGTGTGCGTATCCCACGAAGCGGCGATCCGATTCCCCGAACCGGGTTGCTGCGTCCAAGTGCCTGAGGCATAGCGCCAGATCGCGCCATCGGAGCCGCCGCCGTTGGATATGACGTAGAGCGAGCCATCGGCAGCCACTGTCAAATCCCGGCAGCCGCCGCCAAAGGCCGACCACGTCCCGTTTATGTATGCGTAGGCACCGCCACCGGAATTGATCGCATAGAGCGTGCCGTTTGGTGCAACGCTCAAGCGCGAGGCCAGACCGGGGATATTGGTCCAAGTTCCTGCGCTATAATGCCAGACGTATTTGTCGGAACCAGCAGGCGCGGTCGATAGCACCCAGAGCGAACCATCCGGGGCAGCCGCCGCATACTCGGCCGCACCGGGAATTTGCATGTAACTGAGGCCCTGGATATCACCCTTAGTCGTGCGCACCGCGGCAGACTCCATCACGCTGGCCGGAAGAATCGCCGTGTGCGCCATCGGAGCGGGGGCAATAAACCCGGGAGAGACCGACTGGGGCGTACTCAGCTGCACGCTGGTTAGGGCCGGTGTATGGTGCACCCCCAACGAGGAGCATCCGACAAAAAGCAGACTCGCGGATACAAAAAGGGCACCGAAGGAGAGAAAACGGTGGCAGCTCATAGCGCGACTCGTGCAGACTGCATCGTTTGCTACCTCTGCACCTGCCCTCTGCCAGCGATTCTGGCGC
>Ga0307477_10002703_pt1 | contig 13544 bp, 10 predicted proteins | sample atmos_gasesECM2C_FD_203316 | JGI IMG/M metagenome (GOLD analysis project Ga0307477, IMG submission 203316) | Hardwood forest soil microbial communities from Morgan-Monroe State Forest, Indiana, United States - atmos_gasesECM2C_515 | ecosystem: Environmental > Terrestrial > Soil > Temperate...
CGCTGGTAAGGCCAAAGCGGTTGAGTTCCCGGAAAAAGAGGCGCGAGGAGTTGAGCTGGTCCTCGCGCGACAACTTCGGTCCCCTAGCCAGTGTGGAATAAAGAATATTCGCGTTGGGTTTTGCGATGAGCAGACCGGTGGGATTTCCGCGTGAATCCCGCTGCACTTCTCCGGCGGGAAATTCGGGCGAATCCTTGCCGTAGCCCACGGCACGCAGGGCCGCTCCGTTTAGCAAAGCGCGGTCGTAAAGATGGAGAACAAAAATGGGCGTGTCTGGAGCGGCTTCATTGATTTCGTCGAGCGTCGGCATGCGGCGTTCTGCAAATTGGAATTCTGTCCAGCCCCCGACGACCCGGACCCACTGCGGCGCCGGCGTACGTGCAGCTTGCTCCTTCAACATCCGCAGTGCATCGGCTAAGGAAGGCACGCCGTCCCAGCGCAACTCCATGTTGTAGTTTAGACCCCCGCGAATCGGATGCATGTGCGAGTCATTCAGCCCGGGAATGACCGTGCGGCGGTTCGCATCGATGACTTGCGTCCCCGTCTCTCGCAGACGGAGAATCTCGTCGTCATTGCCGGCAGCTGAGATCTTTCCGGCGGATATTGCAACCGCCTCGACAAACGACGGAACCTGGTTCGTTGCGATTCTTGCGTTGTGAAGTATTGTGTCAACAGACATGGCCATCTCCTTGCGTTATTAAGATTGAATTCTGGGAGGGCTGGGGCCCCAGTTCGCTAGTTGTGCGCGGCTGCAGCGGCTGGAACTACGTATTCCGCAAACTTCGTTGCCGGTAAACCATGCACCATGGTGTAGGCGTATTCGACCCCGACGCCGTAGGCACCCATATGTGTCTTCACGATGTCCATCACCGCGTCGTAGGTCCCTCTGAGAGACCAATCGCGCTGCCATTCAAGCATCGTGGAGAGAGCCGTTACGGGCTTTGCGCCCGCTTGAATTACACGCTTCATCGCGTTGTCGTGCGCCAACTGGCTCACGTCACCACAGCAATCCTCGACGACGTAGACTTCATAACCATCGTGTATCGCCTGTACCGTCGGGAGAGCCACGCAGGTTTCCGTCCACAGTCCAGCCAGCACGATCTTCTTGCGGCCAGTTTTTTCGATCGCTGCAACGAAGTTCTTGTCATCCCAGGAGTTCATCGACGACCGCTCGATGGGTTCCTGGCCGGGAAAGACCGCCCGGAGCTGCGGCCACATATTTCCGCTGAAAGACTTCGTTTCGACCGTCGAGAGTACAACCGGCAGTTCGAATACTCTTGTGGCCTTAGCGAGCGCGATCACGCTATTGATAATCCCCTGGCGGTCGGAACTGCTGACTCCGAACAGCATTTGTGGCTGATGGTCGATCAACGCCACAACGCAATTGTCAGGAGTCAAGAGTCCCTTTTCACTCAGTTTGGGACGACCTCCGCCCGATGATTGTTGAGCCATGCTATTTCTCCTTTTGTTCGAATGTGTGAATCATTACCCGACACCTCTTTTGGCGATGCCGAACTCTTCGTTTCTGCGAAGGTGCGAAGCAACCTTCGCGCTGTGAATGACGTTTTCGCTTGGCAAGCTGGCGATCTTCGTGCACGACCCGCCGATGTATTTGCGTTCGATGACTACGACGCGCTGCCCGCGCTGAGCAAAGGTCCAGGCAGCGATTGTTCCCCCCGTGCCGCCGCCCAGAATTACGAGATTCAACGTTTCTGAGCGACAGCTTGACTCTTGGCTTGCATTGATTTCATGAGATCGGCCGATGAAGCTCCTTCGAGCGATAGTCCGTAGCCGACTTCCCGCACAATGCGCTCTTTTAGGGGCTGGATGAAGTGGATCCGCGTATTACGCCGCGTAACCTCGGGGACCTTTAGGTAGAGCGCGGCCAATTCGTGTGCCCGGGCGAGAGCTTTACCGTTCGGCGCGACCTCAGCCACAACTCCCCATTCGTGTGCCGTACGTGCCGGCAGCGGTTGCGGGTTCATGAGGAACGCCTCGGCTCGTCCCGCTCCCGCGCGATAACTCCAAGTGGTAAAAATTCCGTCACCGGGTGTAACACCAGCGGCAAAATGGCCCACATCCTGGAAGGTCGCCCCCTCGGCAGCCACAATCACATTGGCGAGCAGCACATAATCGGAGTGAATATGCGCGCGGCCCTCGACCGCCGCAATGACCGGCACACGTATGTTGGCTATGTTTTCCAAAACCTGAACACCTTCGTCGTGAATCTGGCTCCAGACGCCAGGATCGCCGGGGTTGCCCCAAGATGACCAAGCGACATCTGTAATGAAGTCTCCGCCTGCGCCCGTCAGGATTACGATCTTGTTCGCTCGATCCTGCGAAATACGATAGAAAGCCTCGACAAACTCAGTGTGAGTCTGTGCGGTCATAAGGCACGGCCCTCCGTTGGTGTGAAGTTGAACTGTCAGCACGCCGTTTTCGTCTCGAGTCAGCTTTACATTGTGATAATCGGTGAAGTAGTTGGCTTGAGCTGTTTGCATCGGAGTCTCCTCTGTGTTTGGGCGCTGAGCGTGAATCGTCTGCAACTGTCCGAAAGTCTCAGATGACTTGCACGTGAACGCCCACGCTCTTTAGCAGAGCATGCCGAATGCCAGCAATCAGAGTGGCAACATCGCCTGAATTCAAAAGGGTTGTGAAATGGCGAGTCTCGCCGCTATTCGTTGCGTGGCAAATCTCTGACGTCAAGGCGGAAAGCAGATTGACGCGACGCAGGAGCGCAGTTCGCTCACGCGTTCAACTTGGCTTCAGACAAACCGGAATGTATGCTCCGGCGTCGTTTTGCAAGCGAAGAATGAGGATGTCCGTCGGCCTGGGTTGTCGTTCGAGGCCGCGCTTCTGGAATGTATACGGCTACAGGGAAGGGTAGCTGCAGTTGTTATCACGCAGCCACCCGAACGGTTATGCGCTCCAGCCGCCGTCCACGGTTAAGTTCTCGCCATTGATGAACGCCGACTCTGGATGAGCGAGAAAAGCGACGGCAGAAGCAATTTCTTCGACTCGGCCGAACCGACCAACGCTGGTGAGCTTCTTCATGTCCTCAGCGTGACCGTTTGTAGGGCTCAGTTCAGTGTCGATGAATCCAGGCTGTACGGCGTTAACGGCAACTCCGGTAGCTCCCAGCTCACGCGAGAGTGCGCGTGTGAAGCCGTGGACCGCAAACTTGGTTGCGACATACATCGTCACGCCGGGAATAGGTGCAGACTCTCCGTGGATGGAGCCGATGTTGATAATCCGCCCCCACTTCTGCGAAAGCATCCGACGCGCAGTGTCCTTCGATAACGCGATGAGGGGCCGAACGTTGAGATTGAAATGCTTGTCGTAGGAGTCTTCGGCACGCTCCATGAACGGCCCGAAGACCAGCGTTCCCGCATTGTTGACGAGAATGTCGAGACGTCCACCGAAGGAGCCACCAAAAACCTGGTCGATGGACGCGATCAGCTTATTGATTCCCTGGACGGTGCTGAGATCAGCGCCCACGGCCTCTGCGTTCCCGCCTGCATTGCGGATTTCCTTGACGCCCCTTTCTGCACGCGCGGGACTTGCCGCGTAGTTGACAATGAAGTAGGCGCCATCGGCGGCCAAACGGATAGCGATAGCAGCTCCGATTCCGCGCGACGACCCTGTGACGAGTGCAAGTTTGTTCTCCAGTGGCCTGGACATGTTCAATCTTCTATCTGGATAATGTTCTTGCTTGCGCTCAACCACCGCGACGCGTTTACCTTCTCCCGCAAAGGTCCGCGCAGCGATCGTTGATCCGGTACCGCCCTTGAGAATCACGAGATCGAAGTCTTCCATCTGCGACTGGTTGACCGGAAGTAAGGATGAATTGTTCTCTGTGTTATTCATGTTCATCCCTCACGGAAGTTCCAGCGCTGCGATCGGTTAATACCAAATTCTCCGACCGGCTGCGCCTCAAATCGCGGCGCCGGCCGGATGAATTCTTCGCCTTCATGCAACTTTTGCTGTCGAAGCCTGACTCTGTGATTTGGTTTGCTTCGACTTCACAAGGCCGGCTTCAGATGCTCCTTCAAGCGATAGCCCGTAGCCGACTTTCCGCACAATGCGTGGTTATGGCTTGCTTCTGGCGTCAATGGCAGAAAGGAGATTGACGCGGCGCGCGAGCGCAATTCCATCATCCGGTGTACGTTTCACACGTAAACTCCCACCCTTTTTGCTGAGCATGCGGAGTGCCAGGAAGCAGCGCCGCAGTAGCGCCTAAATTCAAAAGAGTTATGAAATTGCGAATCTCGCCGGTATTCGTTGCGTGGCAAGTCTCTGACGTCAAGGCGGAAAGCAGATTGACTCGGCGCGAGCGCGATTCCACCACGCATTCAACTGAAAGGTTGAGACAGTTCCCGATTCATGTTACGTGGATCGTGTCGATGTGGCCGTTGATTCCGAGCGCCTCCGCGCCGTGGGCTTGCGCGCATGTAATGAAATCTCTTCTCCGTCTCGGAGCTCGCCGGAGCTTCTGAGGGCAGTTGCGCTTATACCAGCACTTCTTTTTCGTGTCACGCGCATTTAGCTCGCTTACCGGATGAGATTCACCTTCGCAAGATCGATAATCTCGTCCCCATGTCCGTTGAGAACTGCCCTAAGAGCGAAAAGGCCGAAGCCTTTTGCCTGCTCGAAAGTTATGGTTGGAGGCATCGACAGTTCCTGCCTGCTTACAAGAACCTCGATCAGTGCCGGTCCGTCGTGTTGGAGAGCTTGCTCGATCATTGACGGTACTTGATCTGGCGTTTCTGCAGTCAGACCACGGAGACCCGCAGCTTCGGCCAACTTTGCGAAGTTCGGGTTCCGCAGATCGGTTCCAAAATCGACAATCCCCGCCGCCTTCATCTCCAGTTCGACAAAGGCCAATGACTCGTTCTTGAAAACGATGATCTTGACAGGCACACGCAACTGTCGCAGGGAGAGCAGGTCACCCATGAGCATGGCAAGGCCACCATCGCCCGAAAGGGAGATTACCTGGCGCCCCGAATGGCTGACCTGGGCGCCTATAGCCTGGGGCAATGCATTTGCCATCGAGCCGTGGTTGAAAGAGCCGATCAGGCGCCGTTTGCCGTTCATGGTCAAATAGCGTGCCGCCCAGATAGTGGGCGTGCCGACATCACAGGTGAAGATTGCATCTTCGGCAGCCAACTTGCTGAGGACTCCAACAACATACTGCGGATGGATCGGTTTCTTGCCAGATTCCCCTGTCGCGAGTTCATCGAGATCCCTCCTCGCCTTCTGGTAGTTTTCCAGGGAGGTCTTCAAATGCCAATCGTCCTGGTTTTGCGTCAGCTTTGGCAGAAGGGCCTGAAGAGTCGTTTTTGCATCTCCTACAAAGCCATAGTCGACCTTGGTGCGTCGGCCTAATTGTTCTCCCCGGATGTCGATCTGTACGACCGTCGCATCCTTCGGGAAGAACTGCTGATACGGAAAGTCCGTTCCGATCATGAGCAACACATCGCAGGTCATCATCGCGCGATAACCCGACGAAAACCCAAGCAGACCAGTCATACCCACATCGTATGGATTGTCGTACTCGATGAATTCTTTTCCACGCATGGCATGCACGATTGGTGCGTTCAATCTGGCCGCAAGTTCAACCAACTCCGCGTGAGCTCCCGCGCAGCCCGCCCCGGCAAGGATCGTTGTCTTCGTGGATCCATTGAGTAGGCGTGCCAACGTCTCGATTTCATCACCGGTGGGACACACAGTAGGTCTGGGCGGGGGAAAATGTAGACGTGGCCCCTCTTCCGTTGCATCACGTAGCGCTATGTCTCCGGGGATCGTAACCACTGCGACCCCACCACGCGAAACAGCAGTCTGGATGGCAATCTCGAGAACACGCGGCATCTGCTCCGGAAGCGAGATCGATTGGCAGTAGTGACTGCATTGCGCAAAAAGGTGTTCCGGGTGCGTTTCTTGAAAATAGCCGCTGCCAATTTCGCTGCTGGGGATCTGAGCTGCGATCGCGAGCACCGGAACTCGGCTGCGATGGCAATCATAAAGGCCGTTGATCAAATGCAGATTGCCTGGGCCGCAACTCCCCGCGCATATCGCCAGTCTTCCAGTCAGATGTGCTTCTGCGCCGGCCGCGAACGCGGCTGCCTCTTCGTGGCGCATGTGAATCCATTGAATCTGCCTCTGCCGTCGAATCGAGTCGGTGATTCCGTTGAGGGAATCGCCGGAAACCCCGTAGACCCTTTCCACGCCGGCTGCCGCAAGAGTTTGCACAAGCAGATCTGCCACTGTTTTTGTTGCCACCGTATTCCCTCCTTCTTCATCCCGCAAGGCGGGTCGTTCACTTGCATCGCCATTGTCGGCGTCCTCGCGTTAGGTAAGGCGAGTTGTCTCACTCCTTTTTGCTCTGAGCCGTTTTCTCCACTTCAGGTTTGGCTTCTGTTTGCCCCGATCTGTGAACTGCCCTCGCCTCCCAACTCATGCATGCAGATCTCCACGTATCCGTGGCTTGTCACTTCGATGCCAGCGAGTTCAATCCCGAGGCCGTCAGTGTTCGGTGTGTGCCCGGGTGCAATCAACACATCGGTGCCTTCTAGATTTTTCCAGCACCATTTTGCTCAATTGATACGACTTCATTCCGTTTGCCTTTTTGTTTCAAGGTTGCAGGAACTCGAGCAACGCCGCGGTCACTTGTTCGGGCTGCTCTTCGTGTGGCAGATGGCCTGACAGCGGGATGGGTGCAACCTTAAGATCTGAAGCCATGTCGACCCAGAGTTTCGCCATGTCCATCATTTTCGCTCCAGCAAATTCGGCTCCCCACAGCGCCAACGTGGGGCATGCGAGCCTCTTGTCCGCATCGGCATGATCCTGCTCGAGGTCCTGACGCCAAGCGCTATAGTCGGAAAAAGCGCCATGCAGACCGCCCGGCTGGGCATAAGCCTGCGTGTATACGGCGATGTCCGCGTCGCTCAACGCTTCGGGATTGTAGGTCCAGTTTCTAAAGATGTAGCGCAGCCACATCTCTTCGCGCCCCTGTATCAGCGCCTGGGGAAGATGGGGCACACTGTGGAATAGGAAAAACCAACCGAACTGGGCGAATGCCGCATTCATACTGTCAAAGACAACTTTGGTCGGGATATTGTCCAGCGCCGCAAAGCGATCGACTGCTTCGGGATGATCTTTTACAAACCGCGTTCCTACTCGAGCGCCCCTATCATGACCGATGATAGAGGCCTTCTCGATACCCAAGTGTTGCATCAGCCTTCGAATGTCGTTGGCCATCGTGCGCTTGTCATAGCCGCTCGCCGGCTTATCAGTGGCACCATAGCCGCGCAGATCCGGCACGATGAGTCGATAATGTTGCGCCAGCGGGGCGATCTGGTAACGCCATGCATACCAGGTCTCTGGGAAGCCGTGGAGCAAGACCGCGGCAGGGCCTTTCCCCGCTTGTACGAAGTGCATGTGCAAACCGTCTAAGTTTGCACGATGGTGCTGGATCATCGATAAATTAGCGTTCATTGTGAACTCTCCTGACGAAAATGATGAAATATCTCTTGGTGCTAAAAGGCGTTGACCCTCTAACGATCCTCTTGCAGCTATCCTGCTGCGCCATCGGGACGAGTCGTCTCTTCGAGCGTGAAGATGAAAGACTCGTATGGCTTACCGGTCGCTTGCTGCAGGCCCATCTCACATGTCCGGTTTGCTGAAAGGTAGACGTCGGCGGGATGCGCGTCTAGATAAGCCTTCTCCTCGCGTGTAGCCGAGACAACGAGCTCTGGGTGCAGTAAGCCGCGATCGCCAGCGGTTCCGCAGCACGTTGTTCCGATTGGAACGACAACGTCGTCGGCAACAGCCCTGGCGATCTCGATGAATTTCTCTTCGAGACCGAGATGGATCATGGAGCACGTCGGATGCACCGCCGCTCTATCCAACTTTCGTTTGATCGGAAGGCTTGGGAGCAACCGGTGGACCCAAACGATCGCGTCGACGAGCTCGATCTTGTCGAATCGCTCTTGGCGCTGGCGGTCTATGTGAGTTCGTACATCGTCCAATAGGCCGTGAGTGCATGAAACAGCGTCGATCATGACGGGCAAGGCGCCCGCGTTGCTCCAGTCCCACATTGCGTCCGCGATCGCCGTGGCCATCCATTCATGACCAAGCCGGTAGCCTTTGGAACTCCAAGGTGTTGAACAGCAGAGGCCACGCACGTTATCCGGGATCCAGAGCGGTTGCCCGGCGCGAGCAGATAGCGCAACAAGCGCCTCGGGAAGGCTCGGACGCCGCACCATGCCTTGCGCACGACCAAATATGCGGTTGATGCAGGCCGGAAAATAAACCGCCGCGGCACCCTGACGCGAAGTCTGCGGAAGCCTGCCAGGGGCCTTTTGCGGCATTGGTCCAGGGACTGAAGGTACGAGGTCTTTGCTGAGTGCCGCTCTCGCCACTGCAGTCAGACCCGTCAAGGCTCTCACGCCAACGGTTCTCGATATGAAATCGGTCACACCTATTCCGACGCGGGCGACGGTCTCGACGCTCCTCCAGCGCTTGGCGATAGCAAGCGCAACCATCTCGCGCCCATCTGTGTTTTCGCGCTGGCGGAATGACTTGATAAGCGTCCCCGTGTTGATTGATACCGGGCAAGGTTCCGCGCATGTTCCGTCGGCCGCACATGTCTGTATACCGTCGTATTCATATTCCTTGAGCAGTTGCGCAAACATCTGCGAGTCGCTAGGCTGGCGAGCCATCTCGCGCCGGACGACTATGCGTTGGCGAGGTGTCATAGTAACGTTTCGCGATGGGCAAACTGGCTCACACATACCGCACTCGATGCAACGGGTGGCTTCGGAGCCATCGATCGCTGGGGACGACTTAAATCGTTGCAAATGGATTCCCTCATCGCGACTGAGAACGCAGTCCGGAGCGAGCACTCCGTATGGGTCGGCCAACCTCTTGATTCGCCACATCATGTCTGTCGCTTTATCTCCCCATTCACGCCGTACAAACGGGGCCATATTACGTCCCGTCCCGTGCTCGGCCTTGAGCGAACCGTCGTATTTGTCGATCACAAGCTCGACCAGCTCGTCCATGAATGCGCTGTAGCGGGTGCGATCGGCGGGGTCGTCCAGCCTTGGTGTAAGGGTGAAATGCAGGTTGCCGAAGGCCGCGTGCCCGGCCACACCTGGCAGAAACCCGTGCTTGGTGAGCAGCGCCTGCAAGTCTTGTGCGCCTTCGGCGATCCGGGCTGGAGGAAAGCAGACATCCTCATTGACGAGCGCCGATCCCTCCGGTCGCCCCTTCCCGATAATCCCGATTAGGCCTTCGCGTACCCGCCAGTCAATCTCCATCGCCTTGGCGTCGCGGGTGAAGTCCAGAGGTTGGAGCAGGTTGGCGTTGGCAGTAAGGAAGCGTGCCGCAGCTTCGATATGATCAAGTTCGGCGTCATCGGCTGCGGTAAATTCGACCAACAGTGCAGCGGCCTTCGGATCGAGCGTCATCCAGTAATGAGGTGTTCCCGGAAACGCCTGGACGGCAGCCGTCAGTGCTGGCGCCATCATTAGTTCGACCGCCTCAGCGCCGAGAGAGACGAGGCCGGGAACCAGCGCGACGGCCTCATCCATTGACGGTAACGGAATCCATGTAACGCAGGTAGCGCCGGGCGTCGGGAGCGTATCGATCACCGCTTCGGCGATGAACGCCAGCGTCCCTTCGGAACCAACTATGAGCCGGCGGAAGATTTCGAGCGGCGTGTCGGCGTCGAGAAGAGCGTCGAGACGGTAACCGTTCGTATTTCGGATCATGTACTTATGTCGGACTCGGTCCGTGAGTGGACGGTCGGCGATCAACTCGGCGCGCAGCTTCAGCAGACCCTGTGCGAGTTCTGGTTCGCTGCGCATGAACGCTGCCTCTGCATCGGGCTGTGCTGTGTCAATGATGGTTCCAGAAGCCAGCACGATGGTCATCGAGCGGACCGTGTGATAGGCGTTGCGCTCAATCTTGCACCGCATCCCACCTGAGTTGTTGGCGATGACGCCGCCGATCGTGCACGCATTGATGCTCGCCGGGTCAGGCCCCAGGCGCCGCCCGTGTTTGCGTAGGAAGGCGTTGGCGTGCCCGAGAATTACACCGGGACGGGCACGAAGCGCATTGCCTCCGTCCGCGAGTGACATGCCGTTCCAGTGTTTACGGACATCGATCAGGACGTCGTCCGACTGAGCCTGTCCGCAGAGGCTCGTCCCTGCAGCGCGGAAAGTTGCATGGCGTCCGTTCTCACGGCAGTACTTCAGTATGGCGACAACGTCTCCGGTGGTGCGCGGAGTCACCACGACCTGCGGAATGAGGCGATAAGGGCTGGCGTCGGAAGCGTAACGGACAAGATCAATGGCTCGATGCAGAACTTGATCTCCGCCGATCAGTTTACTCAGAGCTTCGCGCAACTCCCGCGGCGTTCCGAAAACGCGTTCATCCGAAACACGATCTTCAGCTGGTTTACCCGATGTGTGACCGATTCGAGCGGTGTCTGGTTGTAGAAGCGCCATCTGGGTGGTTCTCCTCGTAGGGTCTGCTGATGGGGTCATCGTTGAACGATTCGGTTGGCTATGCGGCCAATTCGCTCGATTTCAACTTCGACCACGTCGCCGTCGCGCAGGAATATGGGTGGTTTCCTCGCGAGCCCTACGCCTTCCGGCGTGCCGGTGGCGATAAGGTCGCCAGGCTTGAGCGTCATTGCCCCTGAAGCGTAGGCTGCGATTTCGGCGCCTGAAAAGATGAGACCTGAAGTGTTGCCTTCTTGGACGGTGTTGCCGTTGACGCGAGTCTGGATTTGCAATCGATCGGGATCTGGGATTTCGTCGGCCGTAACAATCCACGGGCCCAGCGGTCCTGAGCTGTCGGCGTTCTTGCCAAGTGTCCAGCGCTCGCTGGCCATTTGAAACTTGCGGGCGCTGAGGTCGTTGAAACATGCATAGCCGAGGATCCCCGCCTTGGCCACCTCAGGCGTGACGTCTCGGAGCTCTGTGCCGATGACCACCGCCAACTCGCCTTCCCAGTCGAAATGGTCATCGCGCGGTGGGATGGGGACGGATTGGCCATCGACGGACAGGGTCGAGCGCCAGCGCGCAAAGATGTCGGGCTGCTCCGGCACCTTAATCTGTGTTTCCTGAGCATGGGCGAGATAGTTCATACCCGCGCAGAGTATGCGGGCCGTGTCCGGCAGCGGCGGAACTTCGATCAGGTTTGCCAGCGACTCTCCACCTGAGCGCATCTGGGCGGCTGCCAATAGATTCTGCTGGGGGTTAGCCCAGAAGTCCTCAATTTTGGCGACTGGCAGCGCCTTCTGATCGAGAACTCTGGCCATGATTCGGTCGCCGCCTTTCAGATATGCAATGAGTTTCATTGCTGATCTCCTTGATCTCCGCTCGTGACACTTCATTCAAAAGCAGGTGTGAGCCAAACTCGCTCCGCAGTTTTCGCGACCCGCGTTCTCCCTTCAGCAAATGGCCATGCAGCTTTGGTCGATCCTGTGCCGCCACCGAAAATCACCGGAACACCTTCTTCCGACTGCGTCTGCTAAGTACATGGGCGCCAATTGCAGAGGCTTTTCGCGACCATGGCCGGGGAGCAATCAATATCGCGACGCAGATTTCAACAACTCCTAATCCCGATGCAGCGTCTGCTGAAGTCGATTCGCGGTGCTGTGCATTTCCCTTCGAGGTGCTCGCGCAGATAGCGTCGAGCGTGGAAGGTGCGCGCTTTGACTGCGGTCACTGTCAAGCCGAGCCGTAGAGCGGTTTCGGCGTTCGACAGCCCTTGCAGTTCGCGAAGCAGAGCAACGGTACGCAAATTTGGCCGAAGCCGCGAGATGGCGTGGGCGACGACGGCGCGACTTTCTTTTTCGGCGAAGGCTTGTTCCGGAGTTGGGCGGTCGTCGGGCAGATCGAGCGGCGAAGTTGGGTTGACATCGTTGTTGTCGGTTTCAAAAAGCCGAGTGGTCACGCGCCTCCGCCGCAGCATCATCAGCGCTTCATTGATTGCTATGCGCGTCACCCAAGTTGCGAATGCGGAATCCCCGCGAAATCGATGTAGGTGCACAAATGCACGCTGAAAGGACTGCTGAACGGCATCTTCCGCATCTTGTTCATTGCGAAGTATGCGGAAGGCGGAACGGTAGATCTTCAGTCGATGACGCTCGTAGAGTTCCCCGAAAGCGCTTGAGAGTCCGGACTTCGCTTGTACAACAAGCTTCTGTTCATCAGTCAATGCGCCATTTCCATTGCGAATCAGCCCACTCTCCCTTGAGGTCTCGTGAGTATTCATGGCCGCTCCCTCCGTTAGTTTTTTGCAATCCCTGCGCTCGCCTGAACCTTCTTCATTCGCACGCCAGCCACAGGCCAAATCGCAATGAGTCGAATAGGCCAAATCCCTTGCGATAACGCAGCACGCGATACCACTTGTTCCAGCTAGCCATGAAATTCAGGGCCGATGACATCACGCGCCTCCTTTCAACGACTCATGGTCACCAACGGCCCGCGTGAGCGCTGCCGTCGGCATGAAGCACCTCGCCAGTTACCTGGTGTGCATAGGAGAGATACAAGATCGGTGCCGCCTCTATCTCGTCGTCCTCGCGCAGCCGATCGACGCTTAACGCTTCAAGTGCCTTGCGACGTGAAAGATGAGCTCGGCCATTTACAACAGCAAGTCTCGTGCCACGGCACAGGCGCACAGCAACTGACGGAATACGAATGATTTGCGAAGTGACTAATTGAGAGTGCTTCGGTTGGCCGTCGAATCCTTGACGTCAACGCAGAATACGTATTGACGCTATGCGAGCGCAGCTGTATCAACGGGATGAGGATTCAGGTCGGCTATGAAGAGTTCGAGGTGCCAGACAGGAGCAACCAATGCTTCTATCGCAAGTACGCCGCTGCGCGATCGGGCCTAGCAGAAACTTGTATTAGGTTGCCTTCAACTCGGCGTGGTCGAGTACTTCTAACGGAGTTCTTGTCCTGCGGCACGGAATAGGTCGGACAATTCCAAGCTTCTTCATTTTGTAGATTAACGTGGTGCGTTTCAGTCCCAATTTGACTGCTGCGCCCTCTGGCCCACCGATCATCCAACCTGCCGCTTCTAACGCCTGCAAAATCAATGCTCGGCCAACTTCTCTCAGAGAGGTCGAGTTTGAAACCACAGTTACCGTCTCTTGATGGTTTGACGGTAGCGGATTAGGAAGCACGCCATCGCACGAAAGGATCACAGCACGTTCGATCAAGTTCTGTAGCTCCCGCACATTGCCCGGCCATGGGTAGGAGAGCAGTGCCGCCATAGTTTCGTCAGCAATATGTTCGATACGCTTGCCGATCTGGCGGCCATAGAAGCCGACGAAATGAGTGACGAGCTTGGGTATGTCTTCCTGGCGCGCTCGCAAAGGCGGCAGCAACACCGGGAACACATTCAGACGGTAGTAAAGATCGCTACGAAACTCTTTCTCTTTCACCATTTGCTCCAGGTCTCGATGTGTGGCGGCCACTACCCGGACGTCTACGCGGTGCGTCCTACCGCTTCCGAGTCGCTCG
>Ga0307477_10002705_pt1 | contig 13536 bp, 6 predicted proteins | sample atmos_gasesECM2C_FD_203316 | JGI IMG/M metagenome (GOLD analysis project Ga0307477, IMG submission 203316) | Hardwood forest soil microbial communities from Morgan-Monroe State Forest, Indiana, United States - atmos_gasesECM2C_515 | ecosystem: Environmental > Terrestrial > Soil > Temperate...
GGCTCGGGGCGGTAGCGGCTCTCGGCGCGCTTGAGCGCGTTGCCACGCTCGTAGAAATGCCACGACGTCGCATAGTCGGCCAGGTCCTCATACGCCTTGCCGAGCGCGAAGCACAGGTGGTAGCGATCGACGGTGCCCGTCGCCGGCGCCGTCTCCGCGGCGTGCATCGCTGCGAGCTCGGCAGCGGTGAAGCGGTAGGTCTTGAGATTTGCGAGGCTCCAGTAGGCGTCGCCGAAGACAGGGCGGGCGCGCGCCGCCGCGCGGTACTCCTCGACCGCAGCCGCCTGTCGTCCGAGGGTCTTCAGCGTGTGGGCCGCCGAGAGATGCAGATCGGCGGCCTCGGGACCCTCGACCGGTCCCTGCTTGAGTAAGGCGCGGTAGAGCTCGAGGGCCTCCTCGTGCTGACCGAGACCGACCGTCGCTGCCGCGTGGAGGATGCGGAAGTCGCGGTTGCCGGGGGCATCGCGGAGCAGCCGATCGAGCTCGGCACGTGCCTCGCGGTACTTGTGGCGCGCCATGAGGACGGACGCGTGGTCGTAGCGCGCCGCGGCGTAGTCGGGCGCGCGCTCGAGAACGGCCGCGAGCAGCAGCTCGGCGTCCTCGTAGACCTCGAGGTCGAAGCCGATGCGCGCGAGCAGTCTCATGGCCTCGATCTGATCGCCGTGCTCCACGAGGAACGCACGGATCATCTTCTCGGCGGCGGCTAGCTCGCCGTCGCAGTAGAGGTTGGTGGCCGCGATCAGCGCGGAGGGAAGCGATTTGAGGCGTGCGAGCTGTGCGGCGGCGAACAGCGCGGCGCTCGCCTCACCGGTCAGCCGATAGAGGCCCTCGAGCATGCCCCAGCTCGCCGTCAGGGTGGCGTTGATCTCGACCGCCTTGCGATAGGCGGCTATGGCACGCGGGGCGTCCTTGAGCGCCACGTAGCAATGGCCGCGCTCCTGAAACAGGCGGCTGAGCCGCGGATGGTGGCGCTCGACCTCATCGAGGGTCGCGAGTGCATCTGTCGGCCGTTGCTGCTGGCGCTGAGCGAGCGCCAGCAGGTAGAGCGCCTCGCGGTGCCCGGGCGCCCGGGCCGCGAGCCGCACCGCGGCCGCGCCGGCCGCAGCGAACTGCCGTGCCTTCAGGAGCGCGCGGATCTCCCCGAGCTCGAGGTCGGGGGCCGGCGCGGACGACGCGCTGGCGGTGGTCATGGACCCCCAAAAAAGAAGGCGGGCATGGCGCCCGCCTTCGAGTCTAACGCAACCGCCGCAAGCCTCAGAACTTCATGCCGATCGTCAAGCCGAGCACCCGCGGCCGCATCGGCACCTGTGACTCGATGAACTGCGCCGACGAGGTGAACAGGCTCGCGCTCGAGTTGCCGAGGTTCTCGCCATAGAGCTCGACGCGCCAGTTGTCCTTGGAGATGCCGCACTCCGCGTCATAGACCGTGTAGGCCGGCTGGTTGTACAGCAACCAGGTCGTAGTCGGAACGGTCCCCGGCACGGCGGGGGTGAAGCTGCTCGGCTCGTTGTTCATGTCGCCCGTGTGGCTCGCGCCGACCGTGAAGAACATCTTGTAGTCGCTCGCCTCCCAGTCATAGCGTGCGTGCAGGTTGTACTGGATCGTGGGTGAGAAGGCCGGCGTGGCACTGACGCTGCCGAGTGGATTCAGCAGCGGGACGTTCATGTTCAGAGTCGAGTTCCACACCTGGGTAATACAGGCGCCGGCCGGCGTCGGGTTGCCGGCGATACCGTTCGGTGCGGCCGCTCCACCCACTGACTGGATGCAGGGCGAGTTCGTCTCGGACGCGTTGTTGTGGGAGAGCGAGCCCTGCACCGTCAATCCTTCGGTGGCTCGCCACACGAGCTGCAGCTCGACGCCCTTGATCCGGTAGTCAGGACCCTGCACGCCGAAGGTCGTGTTGCCGTACACCGGGGGGTTGTAGATCAGCGTCTGCACGTCCTTCCAGTCCATGAGGTACGCCGAGCCGTTCACCAGCAGGCGGTGGTTGAGCCACTCGCTCTTCCAGCCGATCTCGTTGTTGGTCAGCGTGTCGGGCGGGTAGGTGTAGGGCTTGCGGAACTGCGTGACGAGCGTCGGATTCAGGTCGACGCCGCTCGTCGGCGTGCAGGGAGGGGTACCGCCGGGCCCGGTGCAGGTCACGTCGATCTTTACCTCCTTGCTGTTCTTGCGGTTGCCGGCACCCGGCCGGAAGCCCTGCGAGAACGTGTAGTAAAGCATCGCGTCGGGTGTTACGTGCCAGGTGAGGTTGCCGCGGCTCTTGAAGCCGCTGTAGTCCGCCGCGTGTGTCGCTGCCGTCAGGTTGGAGCCGACGCAGGTGCCGTTCGGGATGCCGGCACAACCGGTGCTGGTCGAGTACTGCGTGCCGTGCATGAACTCGGTGTACTTGTAATAGCGAGTGCCTCCGGTCAGCGTCAGAACCTTCGGAATCAGGTCGTAGTCGATGGACGTGAACAGCGCCCATTGCTTGTAGCCGCGGTCGAGGTCTTCGCCGAACGCCGTGTTGTCGTCGCGCGCCGTGGGATCGATGGCCGCAGTACCGGGAGGCGGGATGACGTTGCCGACGCAGACCTGCGTGCCGGCCTGATACAGCAACAGGTTCGCCGGCGTGCAGGACGGAATCGTCTTGTAGCGGAAGTTCATGTCGTCCTTGATATCGAAGTCTTCCCAGAATCCACCGAGCAGCCCGCGCAGCCGCCAATCGTCCGGCGTGCTGAAGCGCAGCTCGTGGCTCTGGTGCGTGGTCTGGACGTAGTCGTTCCAGGAGAGCACCGGCGAGTAGCAGGCGAGCGGGAAGCCCTTGCCGCCGCCGATCAAGCCCTTGTTTGTACTGCCCGCGCAGGTGTAGTAGAAGCCGCCGCCGGAGCGCGTGTAGTTCGAATAATCCACGGCGTTGTCGATGGTGCGCGACAGGTAGGAGCCCGTGTACACCGCCTTGATGTCACCGAGCTTGCCGTTGACCGTCCAGGCAGTGTTCTCCCACTTGTCCTTGTCCCACTGCGGCACAAAGGAGGTTTCCTGCCAGGCGCCGAGCGGCTGGCCGTCGCTGCCGAACGGGTACTGCTGGAACGAGCCGTCGGCCTCCATGTTCTGGTAGCTCTGCTGAATCAGCAGGCTCCAATCCGCATCGAATTGCCACAGCGCCTGTACGCGCAGGCCGTTGTAGGTGAGCGGGTTCTGCGCGTTCTGCGCGAGATTGAAGTTGTTCACGACGGGCAGGTTCGCCGGGTAAGTGAGCCCGAAGGAAGCAGGACCCGGGTCGGTCGAAGTCGGCAGGCGCGTGAACGTACTCGGCACGTTGTCGATGTAGCCGCCGCGGTGGTCGGTGTAGACGACCGCACGCACCGCGAGCGTGTCCGGAAGGACGGGGAGGTTGATCACCGCAATCGCCGAGGAGTTGGGATCGCCATGGGCCGTCGTGCCGTAGGAGGCGTCGACGTTGCCCTCGGTCACGTTCAGTTTCGGCTTGTTGGTGATGTAGCGCACCGCGCCGGCCTCGGCGCCGCCGCCGAACAGCGTGCCCTGCGGTCCCTCGAGAACCTCGACGCGCTCCATGTCCGCCATGTAGACATCGACGTTGCGCGCCGGGAAAGTCATCGACTGATCGTCGAGGTAGAGCGCAACGTTCGGAAACGGGTCGATCGCCGCACTCGACTGGTTGCCGGCGAATCCCGCGCTCAGGCCGCGCATGTAGATGTTTCCCTGGCCCGGGCCATTCGGGCTGAAGGTCACGTTCGGCAGGTATTTGAGGACGTCGTCGAACGTCTGGACCTGCATCACCGCGAGCTGCTCACCCGTGATCGCCTGGATGGTGATCGGGACGTTCTGCACCGTCTCGGAGCGACGCTCGGCGGTCACCACCACTTCCGCGAGGCCGCCGCTCTCAGCGGGGGCAGCGGCAGGACCCGCAGCCGCCGGAGTGCTCGCGGGGCCCGCATCGGCATGCGCAGCCGCGGCCGCACAACTGCTCAACACGGTCGCAACGGCCAGTCTTACCCGGTTGTTCTTGATCACGACTCCCCCCGCAGTGATGTAGATGAGGCCCTGTTACTTCTTTCTCGAGCCTCGCGACCCGACGGCCCCGCATCCTCGTCATCGCATGTTACGATCATATGACAACCAAGGCGAGCATGCTTCGCGCTACTCGCCATGAGCGTGCGCGCGGTATCACCGCTCCGCTCGAGATGTACCTACAGCGCCGCCGGCACGCGCGCGAGGCGCAGCAGCTCCTCGTCCCAGCATTGCCGGTCGATCGAAGAGCAGCGTCCGTGAGGCGTTGGTGACGTCGGTGGCATGCAGCCGCCCGCCCGCGCGCTCCCACATCACGGTGGTCTCGCGCTGGATTGGCGATGCTCGACCCAGGCCGCGGCAGGGAAGCGCTGCGGGTGCTCGCGGCGGGCGAGCGCCACGTCGCGCAGCATGCGCATCGAAGACGATGGCACGCGTGGAAGTCGTACCCTGGTCGATCGCGAGAACCTGCGAGGGCTGCGCCATGCCGGCACTCTCACGCACGGCGGGCGCCGGCGCCCCAGATGTCTGATGCCTCGGCGCAACACCAGGCTCGCGGACCTCTCACCGAGGCCCCGTAGCAGCTGCTGTCGCTCACGCTGCGAGAGAACGGGGAAGGCGCCCGATCATGCCCGATGACGGGTTTATTCAAGCGCCGCGGGTGCGAATGGTATAAACGTGATTCGGGGGAGGTCGCCTGCAATGGCGTACCAGCGTTCGAGTGGGGAATAACCAACCAGACCCTCGGGGGGCAACGCGATGAAGGTCAATCCGAAGATTTCTGCGGCAGTGGCGGCAGTCCTGGGCGCGCCGGCCTTCGTGCTGGCGGCGCCGCTCGATCTGACCGCACCCGCGGATCAGGCGCAGGCGGGCGGCGCGGTCGAGACGGCGGGACTGGCTGAAGTGGTCGTGACGGCGCAGCGACGCTCAGAGAATCTCCAGGACGTGCCGATCACGATTCAGGCGATCACCGGCGCGCAGCTGACCCAGCTGAACGTGACCAACTTCGATGACCTGCTGAAGTACACGCCGAACGTGACCTTCAGCGGCAACGGCCCGGGCACCGGCAACATTTTCATACGCGGCCTCGGCGGTATCGGTTCGGGCAACCAGTCGCAGTCGACCACTGCCGCATTCCCGAACGTCGCGCTCTACCTCGATGACCAGTCGATGACGTTCCCGGCCCGCAACAACGATGTCTATGTCGTGGACATGGAGCGCATCGAGGTGCTGGAGGGCCCGCAGGGCACATTGTTCGGCGGCGGCGCACAGGCCGGCGCCATTCGCTATATCACCAACAAGCCGAACCTGACGGCCACCTCGGCCGAATTCAACGCCGGCTACGGCATGACTTCCGGCGGCGATCACAACAGCAAGCTGAACGGGGTAATCAACCTCCCGCTCATCGATGGGGTGTTCGGTCTGCGGGCGGTGTTCTTCACCGAGCATCAGGGCGGCTACATCTCGAACGTACCGTCGACGATTTCCTATGTGCCGGGGACGGTCCCCGCCAGCTCGGGGGTCTCGGCCAACAATGCCAGCCTCCTGGGTAACCACAGCAACCCCGTCGATTACCAGGGGTTCCGGCTGTCGGCGCTGTGGAAGATGAATGACGACTGGAGTCTGCTGCTGCAGCAGAACTACCAGGACTTGGACGCGCAGGGCTACTTCTACGCCTATCCCGCCGACTCGAACGGCGTTGCGCTGGCGCGCTACCAGATCGCCGCGTTCACTCCGGCTTTCAACAAGGACAAGTACGCGAGCACCTCCTGGACGTTGAGCGGCAAGCTGCCGGCGAACATGAGTCTCATCTACACGGGCAGCTACCTGGACCGCAACATCGACGGACAGCAGGACTACTCGAACTACATGCGCAGCATCGTTGGCTCTTATTACGGATGCATCGGTCCGGGGGCCGGATACTTCAAACCGTCGAACTTCCCGATCCTTGCCACCCACAAGTTGCAATGCGCTCCGCCGGTCGGCGCCTGGCGCGACATCGTCCACAACACCCACCAGAGCCACGAGCTGCGCATCAGCACCGATCCCGAAGAGCGCATCCGTGGTCTCGCGGGCCTCTACTGGGAAAAGTTCGTCATCGACGACAACATGAACTTCAACTATTTAGGGATGCCTCAGTGCAATACCGCGGCGCAGGCCGCGGCCGGCCTGGCCGGGACGGGACCGGACTGCCTGTCGGCGGTCGGCCCGAAACCCGGCAACTTTGCGAGCGATCCGAACCTTCGCACCAACATGGACAACGCTTTCGGCGAGGACGAGCAACGCGGGTACAAGCAGCGGGCGTTTTTCGCGTCCGTCGATTTCGATCTCATCCCCAAGGTGCTGACGCTGACCGCTGGCGGCCGCCTCTACCACTACGATGAGTTCGAGCACGGCTCGGAGTGGTACAGCGAGACTACCTCGGGTGCGTCCGCGGCGGGCGTCGCCCCCGGCGTCGGCCTGATCCTCGACCACATCAACGGCGCCTGCACCAACAGGCCGGGGTACTGCGGCTTCCCGATGGACCTGAACAAGAGCGAGTCCGGCTCGCGCTGGCGCTTGAACCTGACGTGGCACATCACACCCGACGTCATGGCGTACTACACCTTCTCACAGGGGTTCCGTCCGGGCAGCTTCAACCGCACCAGCTCGGCCAATGGAGCGGTGTCCCTCGCGGCCGAGATTCCCTACTGCGCCAAAGGGGGCAATCTCTCCCCGGGAGTGCCCTGCACCACCACGTACCAGTATGAGAAGCCGGCGGGCGTGAACTCCGACAACCTGATCAATAACGAGGTCGGCTTCAAGAGCGAGTTCTTTGATCACCGCCTGCTGATCGACGCCTCGGCGTACTACATGAAGTGGGAGGACGAGCAGCTGTCGCTCTTTGAGCCCGCGTTCTTCGGCAACACGACCTTCAACGTGCAGGGACCGAACTTCACCATCAAGGGCTTCGAGGTCCAGTTCAACGCGCGGATTACTGACGGCTTGAGCATCCAGGGATCGAGCTCCCTCAACCAGTCGACGCAGACGAACTCCCCGTGCCTCGAGTCGGTCGGCGTCGATCCGCACAACAGCAAGACGAGCCACAATCCCACCCCGGCCGGTCAGTGCATCACGGTTGACTCGGGCAACACGATCCCGAACGCACTCGGTGCACAGGGCACGGCGCCCGCGTTCTCACCGCCGTGGATGTTCAACCTGCGCGCGCGCTACGACTGGGCGACCGCAGCGGGCTATCACCCCTTCGCGTGGGTCGGTGCAAGTCACGTCGGTCCCATGACCAACGAGCCGAGGAACTACCATTCCGGCAACGATCCGGCGTTCGCGAACCCGCCGGTCACGACCCTGCTGCTCTATGACATACCGAGCTACACCACTTATGACGGAGCGCTCGGTGTGAGTAAGGACAACTGGACGGTCTCGCTCAATGCCGCGAACCTGGGCAATACCTATGGACCGACCAACGTCACGTCCGGCCAGTACATCAAGGCGGAGGTGCCGCTGCGTCCGCGCGTCATCAACCTGTTGATGTCCTACAGGTTCTGAGGCCGACCGAGGCCGGTCCGGCGTCCCGCGGGCCGGCTTGACTAGAATGGAGGGCGGACCTATGAAGGGTCCGCCCTTTTCTTTTGAGGCCTGATGGACCCAAGCGACGCCCAATCGGCCGCAGCCACGGCGAGTTCCGAACTGACGCGGATCAGCGCCCTGATGAGGGGGCAGAACTTCCCCGCTGCGCTCGCCGCGGGCGAGGCGCTGCTGGCGGCTAACCCTGAACATCGCGATGCGCTGCTCCTGGTCGCCGTCGCTCAGCGGTATCTGGGCCGGATCCCCGATGCGCTGAAGACCCTCGCGACGCTCGAGCAGCATCATTCCCGCTTCAGCCGTCTTTATGAGGAGCGCGGGCGCTGCTACGTCGAGCTGCGCCAGGCGCCGCAGGCGATCGAGGCTCTGCTCACCGCCGTGAACCTGAATCACGCCCTGCCGGGCAGCTGGGGGCTGCTTGAGGGCCTCTACCGGATGACCGGCGAGACGGATAACGCCGCCATGGCGGCAAGCCATGTGGCGACGCTCAAGAACATCCCCCAGGACATCGTGACTGCGACCGGCTACTTCATGGACGGGGAGCTCGATGCCGCTGAGTCGCTCATCCGTGCCTGGCTGCTGAAGAACGGCGATCACGTCGAGGGGATGCGCCTGCTCGCGCGCATCGGCATCGCGCGCAAGATCTACGACGACCCCGAGCTGCTGCTGGCCGCGGTGCTCGAGCGGGCGCCCGACTATCGCGCCGCGCGCCAGGAGTACGCCAGCGTCCTCATCGAGCTGCACCGGCATGAGGAAGCGCGCCGCCACCTTGCGCAGCTCCTCAAGGACGAGCCCGATAACCGCGTATTGCGCATGCTCGATGCCGCCGCCCTGGTGGGGCTCGGTGAGCACCCGCGGGCGATCGCCATCTACCGCGGGCTGCTGCTCGGGGCGCCCGCCGACGCCGAAGTGCACCTGTCGATCGCCCATGCGCTCAAAACCCTCGGGAAAACGCCCGAGGCCATCGCTGCCTACCGCCAGGCGGCGGCGCTGCGACGGGATTTCGGCGATGCCTACTGGAGCCTCGCCAATCTCAAGACCTACCGCTTCCCCGAGGAGGATCTCGGACAGATGCGCACGGCGCTGGCGGCGGCGGCGACCGGCGCCGTCGATCGCTATCACCTGTGCTTTGCGCTCGCCAAGGCGCTCGAGGATGCAGGCGAGTACGCCGAGTCCTTTCAATACTACGAGCTCGGCAATCGCCTGAAACACGCCGAGATCCGCTACCGGCCCGCGCTTACGGAGAACAACACACGGCAGCAGATCGAGGTGTGCAACGCGGAGTTCTTTGCGAGCCGCAAGGGCTGGGGGGCTCAGCTACCGGGCCCCATCTTTATCGTGGGGTTGCCGCGCTCGGGATCGACGCTGCTCGAGCAGATACTCGCTTCGCACTCGCAGGTCGAGGGCACGCAGGAGCTGCCCAACGTTCAGCAGATTGTCGCCATGCTGCGCGGTCGCGAAGTCGGGCAGGCCGAGCCGCGCTACCCGCGCATCCTCGAGCGCCTCACTGCCGCAGATTTCCGCCAGCTCGGCGAGAAGTACCTCGCCGACACGCGCGCCTACCGGGTGGGCAAGCCGTTCTTCATTGATAAGAATCCCAACAACTTCCGCCACCTCGGGCTCGTTCGGCTGATGCTGCCCAACGCGAAGATCATCGACGCGCGCCGCGAGCCCATGGCGTGCTGCTTCAGCAACCTCAAGCAGCTCTTTGCCAACGGGCAGGAATTCACCTACGGCGTAGAGGAAATTGCCCGTTACTACCGTACCTATCTGGAGCTCATGCGGCACTGGGACCGCGTGCTGCCCGGCTCGGTCCTGCGCATTCATCACGAGGATGTGGTGGAGGATCTCGAGGGCAACGTGCGCCGCATGCTGGATTTCTGCGGACTGCCGTTCGAGCCGCGGTGCCTGGTATTCCACGAGACGCAGCGCAGCGTGCGCACGGCAAGCTCGGAGCAGGTTCGCAGGGGCCTCTATCGTGAGGGGCTCGACCAGTGGAAGCACTTCGAGCCGTGGCTCGGGCCACTTAAAGGTGCCCTGGGTGATGCGCTCACTCGCTACCGCGAGCCGTGAGCGGACCTATGAAGCCGGGTCGCAACGATTCGTGTCCGTGCGGTAGCGGCAGGAGATACAAGCACTGCCACGGGATGTCGGACGGTACGCTCCCCGACGCCGCGGGGCAGGGCGGCGAGCTCACCGCGCTGGTGACCATGCTGCACGCCGGAGCGCTCGAAGCAGTCGAGCAGCGCTGCCGGACCCTGCTCGAAGCGCGTCCTCGCGATGGTCTGCTGTGGAAGATCCTGAGTGTGGCACTGCTGCGGCAGGGGAGGAACGCATTGCCCGAGCTGCATCGCGCGGTGGGGCTGCTGCCGCGGGATGCGGAAACGCACCTGAACCTCGGCATCGCACTGGCCGCGGCGGGCGAGCGCGCAGCGGCCGTATCGAGCTACCGGCGGGCGCTCGAGTTGAATCCTGCCAGCTTGGAGGCGCTGCAGCATCTCGGCGACCTTCTGGGTGACCTCGGCGAGGGCGAAGAGGCGCTCGCAGTGCGTCGCAGGGCCGCCGAGCTCGATCCGCGGCGGGCCGAACGCCACATTGACCTCGGCAACGTGCTGTTCGACCTGCGGCGGCTGGATGAGGCGAGCGGCGCGTACCGGGCTGCGCTGGCGCTGCAGCGCGAGGACCCGCGGGCGCTTCTGGGCCTGGCGGCGACCATGCGGATGCGCGGGCGCACTGCAGAGAGTGAGGAGATCTGCCGTGCCGCACTCGCGCTCGAGCCGGAGAATGTCGAAGGGCTCTCGCTCCTGGGCGAGTTGCACTCCGATCGCGGCCAGTTTGCGCAAGCGCGCGAGCTCTTCGGGCGTGCGCTCGCGCTCAATCCGGCTCTACCCTCGGTGTATTGCAGCCTGGTCACCAATCGGAAGATGACGAGCGCAGACAGCCTGTGGCTTGAGCAGGTCGAGGCACTGCTGGCGAGGCCCTTGTCTCTCGGACACGAGATCAGTCTGCGTTATGCGATGGGCAAGTATTTCGACGATCTCGGCCGCTATGACGAGGCGTTCGACAGCTACCGGCGCGCCAACGAGCTCACCAGACTTCATCGACCGAAGTACAACCGCGGGCGGCTGGAACAGCGGGTCGCGCGGATCATCCAGACTTTTAACGCGGGCTTTCTCCGCGAGCAGCGTGGCGGCGGCTGCGAGTCCGAGCTGCCGGTGCTGATCATCGGCATGCCGAGATCGGGCACCTCGCTCGCCGAGCAGATCCTCGCCTCCCACCCGGCGGCGTTCGGCGGCGGCGAATTGCGGTTCTGGGAAGGCGCGTTTGGTGTCTTCGAGGCGGAAAGGGCGGCGGGCGTGAGCGCCGCGGAAGTCTTGCCGGTGTTCGCGCGCGACTACCTCGAGCGGATACGGGCCCTGTCCGGCAGTGCCTCGCGGGTCATCGACAAGATGCCTGCCAATTTTCTCTACGCGGGGTTGATCCATACGGCGCTGCCGCGGGCCCGCATCATCCACATGCAGCGCCACCCGCTCGACACCTGCCTTTCGATCTACTCACAGCATTTCTTCCGCATGGGCTCGTACGCCAACGATCTCGAGGATCTGGCGCATTATTACAGCGAGTACGTCCGCCTCATGGATCACTGGCGGGGCGTGCTGCCTGCGGCGGCGCTGCTCGAGGTCCCGTACGAGGAGCTGATCGCCGATCAGGAGGGCTGGACGCGGCGGATGCTCGAGTTCATCGGCCTGCCGTGGGATCCCCGTTGCCTCAACTTTCACAACACCGAGCGTGTCGTCATCACCGCGAGCCGCTGGCAGGTGCGTCAGAAGATCAGCAGCGCATCGGCAGGACGCTGGCGCAACTACGAGAAACATCTCGCGCCCATAGCCCACCTGGTGAATCACGCGACGCGCGTAGCGCGCAGCCGCTCCTCATCGGGCGCGTAACCCAGCCGCGGCACATCGCCCAGGGTTAACCAGCCCTCGCGGTCGGCCGGCAGCGGCTTCGAGGGCTGCGCGTTCACGGTTTTCAGGCCTGCTGGCTCTTGCCCCGCCGCATGAGGGTGAGCGCCAGCAGGGCGGACGCCGTCATGAGAAACAGGCTCACCGCATTCAACACCGGGGTCGCGCCCTCGCGCATGCGTCCGTACATCATGATCGTGAGCGGCGCATCCGACCCCACCAGCATCAGCGTGGTGTTGAAGTTCTCGAAGGACATGAGGAAGGCGATCGCCGCCGAGCCGATGAGTGCCGGCCGCAGGTAAGGCAGCGTGATGGTGCGCAGAACCGCGGTCTGCGAGGCACCGAGATTCAAGGCCGCGTCCTCCAGGCTCCGGTCGAAGCGCTTGAGGCGCGCGCTGATGGTGAGCGTTGCGATCGCGACGATATAGGAGAACTGGCCCAACACCACGAGGGGCAGACCCGGGCGGAGAAAATCCGCCTCGATCCCGAAAAGGTCGGTGCACAGGTCCGCGAGGCGGCTCGCAAAGGCGAGGATCGAGATGCCGAGGATCACGCCGGGGATGACAAGCGGCGTCAGCATCAGCATCGAGAGGACTCCCTTGCCGGGGAACCGCTCGCGCTCCATCAGGAAGGCGTTCGCTGTGCCGACCGTCACCGAGAGAACCGTCACCCACAGGGCCACGATGCAGCTCGTCCAGATGCTGCCGAGGAGCTCGGAGTCGCGGAACAGCCCGACGCGCCCCTGCGCCTCGTTGCCGAGGAACCAGTCGAGCGTGAAGCCATGCCAGGGAGGAGCGGGGTAGGGCGCGTCGTTGAAGGCGAATACCGCCACCACGGCGAGCGGCAGGAAGAGGAACAGCAGAAACGCCCCGACATAGAGGGCGGTTGCGGCACGCAGCCAGGCGGGACGCGGCAGGCTCGGTATCACACGCGCCTCATGACGTCACTGAACCGTTGCCCGGAGAGCTTCAGCCCCAGCCACACCATCGCGGTCGAGAGGGCGAGCAGCAGGAAGCCGAGAGCCGCACCCTGCTCCCAGTTGAAGCGGGTGATGAACTGCGTGTAGATCTGCTCGGTGAACCAGAGCGAATTCTTGCCACCGAGCAGGGTCGGCGTCAGATAGTTTCCGAGCGTCAGCATGAACACCACGATGCAGCCGGCGGTGATGCCGGGGGCGGCATGCGGGATGATGATCGTGCGCAGGATCGACCACCCCTTGCCGCCGAGATCGTAGGCGGCCTCGATGAGGGAGTTGTCGAGACTCTCGAGGCTCCCGACCAGCGGCACCACCATGAAGAGGAGCGAGGTATAGACCAGGCCGACGAGGATCGTCGCGTCGTGGTAGAGGAGCTCGACCGGCTGCGCCGTGATACCGAGGTGCACGAGCACCGCCGGCAGCACCCCCGACTCGCGTAGCAGGATCATCCACCCGAGCGTCCGTACCGTCTCGCTCACCCAGAAGGGAATGAGGCAGACCACGAACAAGAGGGCGCTCATGCGCCCGCGGGCGAGCTTGGCGATGATCCAGGCGACCGGGAACGCGACCAGCAGCGTCAACACGGTGGCAAGGGCCGAGAGCAGCGCCGTCCGCAGGAACACATGCCAATAGAGCGGCTCGCCGAAGAAGGTACGGTACTGGGCGAGGCTCGCCACGTATTCCCGCGGCGCGACCCGCTCGCGGAACGAAAGCACCGCAAGATCGAGGTGCGGCAGGATGATGAGCGCGAGCAGCCACAGGAGCGCGGGCGCGAGCAGCAGTGCGAGCACCAGTCGCCGGTACCAACCTGCTCCCGTCGCGCTCGCCGCCATGGCCGCTCAGGGATGAGTCGCGGCGGCGGGGAAGCAGATCGCCCGCCCGGGATCGAAGCCGAAGCAGATGCGCGCACCGGGCTTCAGGTCCGCGAAGGCACCGGTCTGCGGCAGTGCGATGCGCAGCTCGCGGCGACTCAACGTCTCGCGCAGCAGTACCACGGAGTTCGCGCCG
>Ga0307477_10002706_pt1 | contig 13527 bp, 14 predicted proteins | sample atmos_gasesECM2C_FD_203316 | JGI IMG/M metagenome (GOLD analysis project Ga0307477, IMG submission 203316) | Hardwood forest soil microbial communities from Morgan-Monroe State Forest, Indiana, United States - atmos_gasesECM2C_515 | ecosystem: Environmental > Terrestrial > Soil > Temperate...
GTCAGCAGGGCGATCGAGTAGATCGCGTTCTTCCAAAGCTGGCGGTTGGCCAGCAGCCGGTTCAGCCCTCGAGGGCCGGCCGGGCGTCGCAGCTGAACCGGCGCTATCTGCATTTCCACTTGTGCCCCAACAGATGCAGCGTCTGACCGGAAGGACATGAGGACGTCGGCGTCGCACCCGGGCTGACGGTCGTGACGCCGTCCGGCGCCAGCGTCGTCGAGTCGGTAAGGTGGGTGAATTCATAACTCACGTCGCTGTAGAGGCTGGTGAGCTGGGTGCCGGCCATGATGATCACCGCGATACCGACAGTCGCCAGCAAGACCATGAGGAAGGCATATTCGATGACTGCCTGTCCGGATTTGCGGCGATGTCTCTTCATGGCTAGAACGACGGTAGCACCGCTTCCGTGCGGCCCATCCGCCGTCTGGACCTAATTGAGCCGTGATCGAATAACGATGGCCGTTACGGCAGCCGATCGAAGCCGGCGCGCAACTCCCGGTAGCTGGTCGTAAGGCTCTCGTTAAGGATCTTGGTGTCGCCAAGGATTGGCATGAAATTGGTGTCGCCATCCCAGCGCGGGACGACGTGCTGATGGACGTGGTCGGCGACGCCGGCGCCAGCGACTTTTCCGCCGTTGATCCCGAGGTTGAAGCCGTGCGGCGAGAGCACCTGGCGCACGACGCGCAGGGCGCGCTGGGTGAGAGCCATTACGGCGTTCGCCGTCGCCGGCGGCAGGTCGTCCAGGTTCGCGAGATGCGCTCTGGGGGCGACCATCAGGTGCCCGTTGTTGTAGGGATACCGATTGAGGATGGCCAGCGCGAGGTCCGAGCGCGCGAGCAGGAGGTGTTCGGCGTCATGCGATGGGTCGGCGGTCGCCGCGTCGCAGAAGAAGCAGCCCTCGGGCTTGGGGCCCTTGATGAATTCCTGGCGCCAGGGCGCCCAGAGGTGCTGCATCGCAGGAATGATAGGAGCCGCGCCCGGTGAGTTTGCCGGGACAGTTACACAAATCCGTGTATACTGTGGCGGTGGCGACGCCGTCTACCGCTCTCGATCCAGCGAGTTCGCTAAACTTGACCCTCGACCCGCGCGTGTGGGGCCGTGGCGCAGCTGGGAGCGCGATTGCATGGCATGCAATAGGTCACGAGTTCGAATCTCGTCGGCTCCACCACTCCTTCACTGACATGGCCAGAACTGTCGCACCCGTCTACGATCCGCAGGCGATCGAGCCCAAGTGGCGCGAGGCCTGGAAGAAGGCCGGCTTGTTTCGTGTCACCGAAGACTCGAGCAAGCCCAAGTTCTACAACCTCGTCATGTTCCCGTACCCCTCTGGCCCCCTCCATATGGGCCATTTCCGCAACTACGTCATCGGCGATGCCTTTGCGCGCTACAAGGCCATGCGCGGCTTCAACGTCCTGAACCCGTTCGGTTGGGACGCCTTCGGTCTGCCGGCGGAAAACGCCGCCATCAAGAGCGGCATCCCCCCTCGGGTCTCTACGGAAGGCAACATCGCGATCTCCAAGCACGAGCTCGACATCATGGGCGTGCTCTATGGCTGGGACCGCGAGGTCACCACCGCCAACCTGGACTACTACCAATGGACCCAGTGGCTCTTCTTGAAATTCCTGGAGATGGGCCTCGCCTACAAGCAGAAGGCGTGGGTCAACTGGTGCCCGAAGGACAACACCGTCCTCGCCAACGAGCAGATCGTCAACGGCGTCTGCTGGCGCTGCGGCACCAAGCCCACCAAGAAGGAACTCGAGCAGTGGTTCTTCAAGATCACGGCCTACGCCCAGCGGCTCCTCGATGACCTGAACAAGCTCGATCGCTGGCCGGAGCGCGTCAAAGTGATGCAGGCCAACTGGATCGGCCGCAGCGAGGGCGCCGAGCTCGAGTTCTTCATCGAGCACGACGGCAAACTTCGGGTCTTCACGACCCGGCCTGACACCGTCTTCGGCGCAACCTTCATGGTGGTGGCCCCCGAGCACGACATCGTTCCGAAGATCGTGACCCCCGACCAGCGTGCTGCCGTCGACGCCTACATCGAGCGCACCAAGGTGGAGACCGAGATCGAGCGCCTCTCCACCGAGCACGAGAAGACCGGTGTCTTCTCTGGCGCTTACGCCATCAATCCCTTCACCAAAGAGCGGATCCCGATCTGGATCGCCGACTACGTGCTCGCCACCTATGGCACGGGCGCGATCATGGCCGTACCCGCCCACGACAACCGCGACTTCGAGTTTGCGCGCAAGTACAAGCTGCCGATCCGACAGGTGATTAGCATCACACGCGAGGCGTCGAGCGCTCCGCTCGACCAGGCGTTCGAGGCCTACGACGGCGTGCTGGTAAACTCCGGGCCCTTCAGCGGGCTCAGCGTCAAGGAGGCGATCGCGCGGATCAGCGCCGAAGCCGAGCGTCTGGGCATCGGCCGGGCAACCATTACCTTCCGCCTGCGGGACTGGCTGATCTCCCGCCAGCGCTACTGGGGCGTGCCAATCCCCATCATCTATTGTCCGGATCACGGCATCGTCCCCGTGCCCTACGACCAGCTGCCGGTGCGGCTGCCGGACCACGTGGAGTTCCGGTCGGACGGCCAGAACCCGCTGCTGCACACGCCCGCCTTCCTCGACACCACCTGTCCGATCTGCGGCAAGCCCGCCCGCCGCGAGACCGACACCATGGATACCTTTGTCGACTCGTCGTGGTATTTCCTGCGATATGCCGACCCGCAGAACCATACGCGACCCTTCGACAAGAAGAAGGTTGACTACTGGATGCCGGTCGATCAATACACCGGCGGCATCGAGCACGCCATCCTCCACCTTCTCTACTCGCGCTTCTTCATGAAGGTCCTCTTCGACGAGGGCATGGTCTCGGTCGACGAGCCCTTCGCCGCGCTCTTCACGCAGGGGATGATCCACCGCAACGGTTACGTGATGGCGAAGTCGAAGGGCAACGGCATCACACCGGACTACATGGTGGAGAAATATGGCGCGGACACCGGTCGGGTCTACGAGCTGTTCATCGGCCCGCCGGATCAGGACGCCGAATGGAATGATCGCGGCGTCGATGGCGTCGCCCGCTTCCTCCACCGGGTCTGGCGGCACGTGGTTGGCGAGGAAGACGAGGTGGTCCCCGGGATGGCGCCGGTATCGAACGAAGACCTCACCCGCAAACTGCACGAGACGATCGAGAAGGTGACGCGCGACGTCGAGGCCTTCCACTTCAACACCGCCATGTCGGCGCTGATGGAACTCTCGAATTCGATGCAGGACTACCTGCAGGCCGGCGGCGAGCGCAACGAAGGCTGGGAGGCGGTCTGCCGCAACCTGGCCCTGATGCTCGGCCCGTTCGCGTCCCACCTCGCCGAAGAACTGTGGCAGCGCCTCGGCGGTGAGGGCCTGGTCGTGTTTCAGCCATGGCCGCAGGCCGATCCGGCCATCCTGCGGCGCGCCCAGGTCACGGTCGTCATCCAGGTCGACGGCAAAGTGCGCGACCGAATCGAGATGCCCGCCGGGATCGATGAGGCGGCGGCGCAGCAACTCGCGCTGAAGGGCGCGAACGTCCGCCGCGCGATTGGTGACCGCGCGGTGCGTCGCGCCGTCTACGTGCCCGACCGGCTGATCAACCTGGTCACGGGATAGCGCCTGGCGTATGCCCGCGATGCTCGGATCGCCCGCACCCCGAAAGCTAAGCGTGCGCAAGCATACAGAACTGTGGAAGTCCAGATTGTTCGCCTGGCTCTATCGACACGATTGGCAGCTGGCCGCCGTACTGGCGGTCGCCATCGTCGGCCTGGCCGTGTACCTGCTCTGGCCGCATCCGTCAGCAGCGCCGACGCCCCCGGCCATCATCTCCGCAGACCAGGTCGACGCGGCCCAGGAGCGCACCGTGATCGTCTATCTGAGCGGAGCGGTACGCAACCCGGGTCTGTACACGCTGGCCTCGACCTTGCGCGTCAGCGACGCCATCGTCGCCGCCGGCGGCCTGACGGAAGACGCCGACCCGAACTGCCTCCCCAACCTCGCGGCGCGCGTCAAAGACGCCAAACAGATTGCCGTGCCCCTCATCGGCCATTGCGCCAAGGGGAAGAAGGCGAAACTTGACATCAATACCGCGACGCGCGAGCAGCTGCTCCTCGTGCCGGGAATCGACACCGCGCTGGCCGACGCGATCATCAAGTATCGCGAGGATTTCGGCGGCTTTCTCGCGCTGACCGAGCTCAAGTCGGCGATGGGTCTGGATGCGGTTACGTACAAAGAGCTCGCCAAATCGCTGGTGGTCAACTAGTCGCGACGTCAGGGTTGCCCTGGTGGGGGTTTGCCGTCGTGCTGACCGCCTGGTGCGCCGGGATCATGGCCGCAGTCCTACTGAGTCCGCTGATGCCCTGGTTGCTGTTCGCCACGATATCGATGACGGTCGTCGCGCTGGTCAACCGGCGTCTCGCTCTTCTTGCGGGGCTCTGTCTGGTTGCGGCACTTATCGGCGCGGCCCGCGGCGCGACAGCCTCGACGGTTGAACTGCCGCCGGGGCTGACCGGCCAGGCGATCGCCGTCTCCGGAACGGTTGATGACGATCCGGTCGACCGTAAGAGCGCTCGGCGGTTGACGGTCCGAGTCGACCACGTGCTGACCCGCGGCGGCGAATTCGCGAGCGGCTTGCGGATCGAGGTGGCGGTCTACGGCGCGACGCCGGTCCATTACGGCGACCTGGTCTTGCTGAGCGGCGAGCTTCAGGCGCCGCCTCGCTTCGACCAGTTCGACTACCGAGCCTACCTGGCCGAGCAGGGGATCGCGGGTGTCATGCCGTCGGCGAAGCTGGTTCGCGTCACGTCGAATCCAGGCGACCCACTGCACACCATGCTCTTTGGTCTGCGACACGCCGTGATCGCCGCCATCGATCGGGCGTTACCCGAGCCCCGGGCGGCCCTCCTGCTCGGCGTGGTCTTCGGCTACCGCGCCGCCTTGCCGCGGCCGTTGGAGCAGCAGATGATCGCCAGCGGGCTCATCCATATCGTTGTGATCTCGGGACTGAAGGTCAGCTTGCTCGCCCGGATCGTGCAGCAGGCGATCGGCCGGCTGGCGCCCCGCGCGGCGCCGCTGATCGCGGCGGGCGCGATGGTGGTGTACGCGCTGCTGGCCGGCGCGTCGGCCGCGGCGCTGCGCGCTGCCGCGATGGGCGTCCTCGTCGTCATCGCCGGCCGGTTGCGGCGCGACAGCCACGTCTTTGTCTCGCTGGCGGTGACCGGCGCCATCATGCTGGGACTGAAGCCGGGCCTCGCGCACGACGTCAGCTTTCAACTCTCGTTTGCGGGAACCGCGGGCATTGCCGCGATGACCGACGGCATCGCGGCGCGGCTGGCATGGATGCCGGCGATCGTGCGCGACCCATTCGCGGCCACCATGGCGGCGGAAGCGGCGACCTGGCCGTTGATGCTGGCCAACTTTCATCAACTCTCGGTGGTGGCTCCGGCGGCGAACGCGCTCGTGCTGCCGCTGCTGCCCGCGATCATGGTCCTGGGCGGGGCGGGCGCGCTGCTCACAACCGCGCTGGCGGCTGTCGCATGGGCTCCCATGCAGTCCGTCGCCTCGATCGTCTGTTGGCCGTTGATGCAGGCCGCGGGAGCCATCGCCGGCTGGTTCCGAGTTGTGGTCGAAACCGCCGGCAACCTGCCGCTGGCCGCCGTGAACATCCCCTATTTCCCGCCTCGGTGGCTGGCCGCGGCCGCCATCCTCAACGGAGGGGCGCTCGCCGGCGTCAGGCTGCGGCAGTTCTTCTGGCAGCGGAGGGCCTGGGCCGTGCTGGCCGCCTTCGGACTGATCGCGGTCGCCTTGCTCCTCATCCGGCCCGACGGTCGCGTGCATGTCTATGCGCTCGATGTCGGGACCGGTTCCGCCGTCCTGGTGCGCACGCCCAATGGCCACCAGATCCTGATCGACGTCGGGCCCGATGCCGACCGATTTGCCCAGGCGATCGGCCAGGCGCTGCCGCCGACCGCCCGTACCATCGACTGCTGGCTGATCACCGGCGGCCGCAAACCTGACATCGGCGCCGGCGCTGCTGTTCTCAGTCGGTTCCACGTCGACTCGATCGTCATCGGCGATCCGGATGCGTGGACGGTCACCCTTCGGACCGTCGTCCAGCAGGCGCAGGCCAGCGGCATTCCAGTCAGCTCGGCGAACGGGCCGATCGTTGATGATGGGGTCGCCGTATCGCCGGCCGGCGACGATCGTAGCTGGACGATTCAGGCCGGTCGCGCCGCCCTCGCGATCGTTTCGTCGCAGACCAGCTGGCAATCGCTTCCTGCAGGCCTGGACGGCGCGATCTTTACCGACGGGGGACCGCTCGAGTGGCAAGGACCAGGTCACGGCTTTAGCGTCATGCAGGTTGCCGCGAATAGCCGCGACGGCCTGCCGGTCCGCAGCGTCCTACAGGCGTTGGCCGAGGCGCCGATCTATCGAACCGATCGCGTCGGGACGATGGAGTTGATGGAAACCGGAGGGGCGTTCTTCAGCGCGCGCTAGCCGACGTTACCGTACGCTCCCGGCGGGTTGTCTAGCCGGCAACCGCTCCCCGCGCCGAGCTCCAGAGGTAGCGACCGACCCGCACAAGGGTGACGGCAAGGGCGGCACAGGTGCCGGCCGCCACCAGCGGAAACGCCAGCGGCCGGAAACTCTCGAGTGCCCCGGCAGCCGGTGGGCCGACCATGAATCCGGCCTGCCACGCGAAGCCCATCACCGCCAGGTAGCGGCCGCGCAGGATGGGAGGAGCGATCGCCGCCGCGGTGGGCGTCACGATCGCGGTGTAGATGCACTCGCCGATTGCATAGACCGTCATGGCTCCGGCCAGCGCAGCGACCGCAAACCACCCACGCAGCAGCCAGCCCGTGGCCCCGATCATTCCCCAGGCAAGCGTCCAGACACCGGCTCCAATGGCAAGCATCGACGTCGGCGAACGAGCGGCGACGGCCCGGGTAATGCGCAGCTGCGCCAGCAGGACAACCGCCGCATTGACCGCGTAGATCAGACCGATCGCGCCGGCCGCAACTCCGGGAACACCGCGGGCGTAAGCCGGCAGGATCCAGAGCATCGGCGCGATCCCCGCACCGACCATGGCAAAGCTGACCATCGCCAGGAGCCGCAGCCGACGATCGCCAAGCGCGGCCCGATACCCGCCTGAGGACACGTTGCGGACGATGCGCGGGCTCGGCAGGAAGAGCACCAACGTAGCGAACGCGAGAAACGTCCCCGAGTCGAGCAGCAGGAGAAGCGTGTACACCGACGGCACCCCGGTCAAAACCAGCGCCGCGCCGGCGAGCCCTCCCAGGCTCAAGCCGATGATGGCACTCATGCGCTGCTGCGAGAGGGCGGCGGCGCGTTGCTCGGGTAAAACGAACCCCGACAGCAGAGTCTGGACACTCGGACCGTACGCGCCCGTGCCGATGCCGACTGCCATTCCGACGGCAAACGCTTGCCACGTCGCGTGGACCTGCGTGTAGGCGGCATAGGCGACGGCGTTCGCGGACATGGCGAATGCCAGACAGATGCGGGGGCCGAAGCGATCCACGAGTGGTCCGATGACGAGGCCGGAGATGGTCGCCAGGATGCCTCCGGATCCGACCGCAAGCGCGGCCAGCGACAGAGGGATGCCCCGACTGAAATGCAGGTAGATCACGAGATACGGCGCGACGAGGCCGTTGCCAAGAAAATTCAGCACGACGCCTGCCTGCAGGACCCATGCCTGGCGCGGCAGACCGGGGGTCACCACCAGCCGGGCGATGCCGGAGATGCCCGATGCCAGGTGTAACTTACGTTGCACTAGCAACCTAGGTTACACTGAATCGCATGCGCAACGCCCATCGATGGCTGGTTCTTGTCTGGCGCCTGCCGACGGGGGTCAGCACCCCGCGGGTGACGGCGTGGCGGCGACTACGACGCCTGGGCGCCGTCCCGCTCACTCCCGGTGCCGCCATCGTGGCGTACTCGGAGGATCTCCACGAGCAGATGGACTGGATCGCGGAGGAGATCACCGACTGGGGTGGCGACGCCTGGGTCCTTCCGGTCGGCGAGCTGCCCGCCATGGACGAGAAGCGGATCCGGCGACTCGCCAGCGGCAGGAAGGTCACCACCAAGGCCCCGACGCGACCGCAGAAAACCGCACTGGCGCGACGGGTGACCTAGCGCCGTGCGGTACGTCACGCGCTCCAGGGTCTACGTCGATCGCATCGCCACCGCCTGGGCGATCCGTCGGTTCATCGACCCGGACGCGACGTTTGTGTTTGTCGACCGCAACGCCGACCTCAGCGCCGTCGACGCCATCCCATTTGACATGCGGGGCGCTGAGCTCGGCCACCACGCGGGCCGGTGCACGTTCGAGGTCCTGCTGGACAGCTACGAGCTGCGTGATCCGGCGCTGCGCCGAATGGGCGCGATGATTCGGGCCATCGACGTGCCGGTCGACTCAGAGCAGACAAAGGAGATCGCGGAATTGGCGGCAGTCTTCGATGAAATTCGAGATGCCGATATCAGCGATGGTGATCGCCTGCGGCGTGGGGGCCCGATCTGCGACGAGCTTTATGTCAAGTGCGGCGGGAATCGGAAGGAGGTTCAACGATGAAATGGGTCACGCGAAAGAATGCCAACGTCGACCGGATTGCCTGTCCCTGGCTGATCAAGCGCTTCGTCGATCACGAAGCGGAGTTCCTCTTTGTCCCGGCCGAGGAGGTGTCGGCGGTCGCGCACGCAGAGGAGGCCATCCCGTTCGACGTCAAGGGGGCCGAACTGGGGCATGTGGACGGTCGCTGCAGTTTTGAGTCGATCATCGTCAAGTACCGACTGACCGACCCGGCGCTGCAGAGGCTCGCCAGGATCGTCCATGGCGCGGATGTCGCGGCCGACATCGACATCGTGCCCGAGGCGGCCGGACTCAAGGCGATCGCCCACGGCTTCGGTCTGGCCCATGGCGAGAATGACCTCGAGAAGATCCGGCTGGAGACGCCGATGTACGACGCCCTCTACGCGTGGTGCGAGCAACAGGCCTAGATGATTCTTTACTGCCCGTAAGCCAGCTCCATCTCGGCCGTTTTAGAAGGCGATTACCCCGCAAGGAGGACGAATCGTGCGAATCAAAGCGATCATCGTGGGAGCCATCGCCGCGCTGGCGCTGGTGACCCTGACGGCCAATGCCGACACCGCGGCCAAGTCCCGTGTCTCTGGGAGCCTGGTCACCCTGGTGGCGGCGACGTCGACCATCAGCAAAACGGCCGATCGAACCGTCATGACGGTGGCGACGCCCAGCGCCAACACCGAAAAGACGGCGGAGCCGGCGGAGAAGCCCGTCGTGGCGGTGAAGGCCATCCCGCCGCGCGCTTCGCAAACGACGGCCGCCTGCCAGCAGGCGATCAGCGCACTCAAGGCGATGCACCAGGCTGACCTGACCGAGGACGCAGCCGAACGCGCCGCCACCGCGTCGCAGTCGTTGTCGACGGCGGCTCTCGCGGCCGATCGCGCCGAGGATCTGGCGGAGGCCCAGCGCTGGAGCCAGGCGCTGACCGCGACACGAACGGCGTGCCAGCCGCAGCCGACCGCCGCCTGCCAGGCGGCGCTGACCAGTTTGAAGGGGCTGCTGCCCGCCACCCGACCGGAAGAGTGGAGCGACCTGTTCAAGCTGCCGAACCAGGTGGACCTCGCCGCGCTGCGCGCGGCCGTTTCCACCGTCGCGACGGCCTGCGGCCACCGCGACTGACCGACGCGACGATGCGAGGGCCCGGGTTACCGGGCCCTTTGTATTTCCAGGCCAGCTGCGTCCACATCCGCGACCGAGCGGAGCACATGGACGGCGGCGAATCCCTCGAGGTCGAGCCGGTCAACATCCCGCGCCACCTCGGCAACCTGCTGGCGGATGACGGAGGCAGGAACGCTTCTCGACCGCGAGGCGTTGCGCGCGAGGCACACGTCGAGCGGCAGGTTGAACACGATCGCGATCGCCGGGCGTCCCAGGCGACCGGCCTCCGCGAGGAGTTGCGCGCGCCACATCCAGTCGGTATTGGTCGCATCGATGACCGTCAGGAGGCCGGCCGCAATTCTCGCCTGCACCAGTCGATGCAGCTCCGCGAACACGACGTCATCGGATGGCGTGCCGGTCATTTCGGCCCGTAAGCCATCCGACGAAACCACGCAATCGGGGACGAAATGACTTGCCGCAAACGTCGACTTACCCGACGCGGCGGCGCCGATCAGCATCACAAGCCCGGCAGCGGGAACGTCGATCCGGCCGGGTGGGGACGCGATGCCCTCGCTCACCTCACGTGATCATGGCAGGAGCCGCCCGCCAACCAGGGGCAAAGAAAGGGCGGCCGGCTGGGGGAGCCGACCGCTCAAAACCGACTGAGTTCGAACTAGCTGGTCGCGGTCTTCCGGGATTGCGCCTTGTTGGGCGCCGGTGTGCCTTCGACGTGCAGCAGGTTCTCGAGCCCGGCGACCCCGGGCACTTTCAGGATGGCCTTCTCGACGTTGGCAATCTGGTAGGCGTTGTCGACCTGGCCGCGGACCGTCACGACGCCCGACTCGACGTCGAAATTGATCTGGCCCTTCGGCAGTTCGGCATCGCGGAAGACTTCGCTCTCGACCCGGTCGCGCAACGTGAGGTCATCGGCGGGGCGCGGTCGCATCGAGCGCAGCTGCACCATCCGCTGCGGGAACGCGGCGGCGCTCGAACTCGTCCGGGCACCGAGCTGGTTGAGGGTGCTCCAACCGCGACGAGCCCGCGCACCCGCCCAATCGGCGAGCAGCGTCCGACGGGCGCGGCCTCGCTCCGGGTCGAAGAAATAGGCAGCCGCGGCGCCGACGATCGCGCCCGTCAGGATGGACAAGCGGGTCGGAGCGCCCCGTCGCGGCATGCGGCTGCGGGCGAGCTTCGCCTGCTTGCGGACTTGGGTGGAGATCGATGACTCGGCCGATGCGCCGAGCTCGCGTGCGGCGTTGCCCGCACCACTGCTCAGCTCTTTCGCCGCCCGGCCGACGCGATCCGCAACCTCGTCGCGGACCTGCTTGAGGTCTACTTGCTTCAAATCAATCATGTGGGCCCTCCCCATGGTGTGTGATTCGCGATTAACGTCAGCCCGAAATTATAGCATCATCTGATATTTCTATTAGCAAATCCAAATACGGCTGAGCCCGAGCTCCGTCGCCGAGGCTAGGCGAAGAGCGTCTTCAGCTCGACCGAGGCCTCGGCTTTGAGCTGGGCGAGCGTGCAGGACTTCGGCGATTTGTCGGGTCGCCAGCGGACAAAGCCGACGCCGTGACGGAAGCGCCCATTCTCGAGTCGGTCGAAGGCGACCTCGCAGACCAGCTCCGGGCGCAGCGGCTCCCAGGCCAGGTCGCGACCCTGCGACCACCGACTCGGTCCGCCCGGCGCGGGCCCGCCTTCGAAACTGGTGCCCTCGCGCAGGGGCTCGAGCAACTTGACCAGGTCGCGGCGTTCGGCATCGTCGAATCCGGACGTGTGCCCAACGAACTGGAAGGTCTTGCCGCTATACACGCCCAGGAGGAGCGACCCGACCCGTTTGCCGTCGCTGCCCCACCGGAAGCCGCCAACGACCACGTCGGCCGTGCGCTGCTCCTTGACCTTGATCATGGCTCGCTCGCCGGGTTTGTAGACGCTCTCGACGCGTTTGGCGACGATGCCGTCGAGTCCGGTCCCGCGATATTCCTTGAGCCACTCGATCGCCACCTCGCGATCGCGCGTCACCGGGCTCAGCAGGATCGACGCTGGCTTCGGGCCAAGCAGCTTTTCGAGCCGCTGGCGCCGTTCTTTGAGCGGCCGGTCCAGCATGCTCTCGTCGCCGTCGGCCAGCAGGTCGAAGGCGATGTAGGTGGCCGGCTGTTCCTTTGCCAGCATGTTCACCCGCGAGGCGGCCGGGTGGATGCGGAGCTGCATGGCCTCGAAATCCGTGCCGTAGCCGGAAAAGATCACGATCTCGCCGTCGAGGACGACCCGCTTCGGCTTGATTTTCTGGATCGCCGGGACGAGCTCGGGAAAATACCGGGTCAGCGGCTTCTGATTTCGGCTGTGAATGACGACCTCATCGCCGTCTTTGAAGGCGACCGCGCGAAAGCCATCCCACTTCGGCTCGTACTGCCAGGCGTCGCCGCGGGGGAGCTCCGCCTGCACCTTGGCCTCCATCGGCGTGAAGGGCGGCATGACACCGAGTTGCACGCCCCATATACTAATTTCGTGCCCAGCCCCCAGCCTGTCGTCCATCTCCGCGATACGTTCGGGCGGGTCGCCGACGACCTACGGATCTCGGTCACGGACCGCTGTAACTTCCGCTGCGTCTATTGCATGCCGGCGGCCGGGCTGCCGTGGCTCAACCGCGAGGAGGTCCTGAGCTTCGAGGAGATCGTGCGGGTGACCCGCATCCTTGTCGAACAGTCCGGCGTTCGAACCATCCGGCTGACGGGCGGCGAGCCGCTGGTGCGCAAGGGCATCGAGGACCTGACCGCGATGATCGCCGCCATCGATCCATCCCTGGATATCGCGATGACGACCAACGGCATCCTGCTGGAAGAAAAGGCCGCGGCGCTGCGCGCGGCCGGACTGAAGCGCCTCAACGTCAGCCTGGATACGCTGCACTCGGACCGTTTCAAGGATCTGGCTCGCCGCGATGCGCTCGATCGCGTGCTGCGCGGCCTCACTGCCGCACGCGCCGCGGGCTTCAGCCCGATCAAGCTCAACATGGTGGTGATGCGCGGTCGCAACGACGACGAGATCCTCGACTTCGCCCGTCTCGCCCGTGGCGAGGGATATGAAGTCCGTTTCATCGAGTTCATGCCGCTCGACGCCGATGGCATCTGGTCGATGGACGCCGTGGTCGCGAGCCGCGACATCATCGAGACCATCGACCGCGAGTTTCCCCTCGAGCCGGTTTCGGATCAACGGCCGGCGCCGGCCACGCGATTCAAATTTCGCGATGGCAGCCAGGGCGGCATCGGCGTCATTCCCTCCGTCAGCGATGCCTTCTGCAAAGTGTGCAATCGGATCCGGCTGACCGCCGAAGGACATCTGCGCACCTGTCTCTTTTCGATCCGGGAGCACGACGTTAAGGCCCTGCTTCGCGGCGGCGCGTCGGATGCTGAGATCCGCGACTTCATCTCGGCCGGGGTCTGGCAGAAAGAAGAGGGTCACAAGATCGGCCAGGCCGACTTCGTTCGGCCAGGCAAGACCATGAGCCAGATCGGGGGCTAACGCCATGGCGACGAATCTCGCCGATCAGAAATGCATTCCGTGCCGCGGCGGTACGCCGCCCCTTACCCACGACCAGATCGTGCCGCTGCAGGAGCAGCTGGAGGGCTGGCTGGTCGAGGCCGATAAGAAGCTGATCAAGTACTTCAAGTTCAAGAACTGGCTTGAGGCCATCGACTTCGTCGACCGGGTCTCCCCCGTGGCCGAGGCGGAGAATCACCATCCCGATCTCTACGTCCGCTGGGGCGAGGTGCGCGTTTATCTCTGGACCCACAAGATCAACGGCCT
>Ga0307477_10002707_pt1 | contig 13521 bp, 11 predicted proteins | sample atmos_gasesECM2C_FD_203316 | JGI IMG/M metagenome (GOLD analysis project Ga0307477, IMG submission 203316) | Hardwood forest soil microbial communities from Morgan-Monroe State Forest, Indiana, United States - atmos_gasesECM2C_515 | ecosystem: Environmental > Terrestrial > Soil > Temperate...
GTCGACGGTGCTCCTCGTGACCGTCGGTGGAGACGGCACCTTCCTCTACGGGGCCCGTATCGCTGCGCCGCGGGGGGTGCCGGTGCTCGGCGTCAACCGCGGCCGTCTGGGCTTTCTCGCCGACATCGAGGTAGACGATCTTCCAAACGCCATAACCAGTTTCGCCGCAGGTGAGGGCATCGTTCAGCGCCGCTCGCTGTTGGAGGTGACGACAAACGCCATCGAGCTCCGCAATCCCGGACCATCGGTGTTCGCGCTCAACGAGGTGGTTGTCCGAGCGCGCGGCGTCAACGTGGTACGGCTCCGCGTCGAGGCGGACGGCGACCTCATCGGTGAGTTCGATGCCGATGGCGTTGTGATCTCGACCGCCACAGGTTCGACCGCCTACGCGCTGAGCGCCGGCGGGCCGCCCGTGGACCCGCGGCTGCGCGCGCTCGTGGTCGTGCCGCTCGCACCGCACGCGGTCATCAGCCGGCCGGTTGTCATCCCGGAAGCCGTCCGCGTCGTCGTGATCGTCGAGTCCGGCGACGTGGCCATGGCGGCCGACGGAATCCCCCACGCGCACCTCGGCGACGGTGGCGAAGTTCGAGTCATACCTGGACCGGAGCTCTCCGTGGTCCGGTTCGTGAACTCGCCGACGTTCTTCAGCCGTCTTCGTGAGAAGTTCCGTTTCGGCGTGCCCAACAAGGAAGCGCTCGCGACAGTTGAGCCGGAGAGGCGTTATGGCGCTTCGTGAGCTGCGCATCGCGAACGTGGCGGTGATCGCCGATTCGACGCTGGAGTTCTCGCCTGGGTTCAGCGTCCTCACCGGCGAGACCGGCGCGGGCAAGTCCGTTTGCGTGACGGCCCTGCGCGCGGTGCTCGGCGGTCGTTTCGACCCAGAGGCAATCCGCACCGGCGCGCCCGCGGCGCGTGTCGCCGCCGTCTTCGATGCCGTGCCGGAGCACGTCCGAGCGCGCCTTGTCGAGCTCGGGATCCCGGACGACGAGGATCTGCTCACCCTCACGCGCGAGCTCCCGAGCTCTGGAAGGGGAGCATGCAGGATCAACGGGGCGCTGGTTTCACTGGCCGCGGTCCGCGAGATCGGCGAGAGCCTCATCGAAGTCACCGCGCAAGGATCCAGCCAGCGGCTTCTGCGATCCGCCTGGCAACGTGAGCTGCTCGACGCGTTTGCCGGAGAGCCTGCCGTCGCCGCGCGCACCCAGATGGCTGGTGCCGTGCGCGCCTGGCGAGAGGCAGCAGAGTGCTGCGACGCCGCTCGAGCCGCGGCGCGAAGCGGCCAGGCCGAGCTGGCTCGAGCGCGTGACACCGTCGCGGATCTGGACGCGATCGGACTGCGCCCCGGCGAGGAGGCCGAGCTCGCGGAAGAGCGGCTCCGGCTGCGCCACGCTGCCGGTATCGCCGCTGCGGCGGAGGGTCTGGCGAAGGCCGCCGGTGGTGAAGAGACGGGGGCCGCCGACCTCGTGGCGGCTGCGCAGCTCGGCGCGGCTGGTCTGGCCGACGTCGACATGGTCCTCGGCAAGCTGGTTGACGAGGCAGTCGAGATCGTCGACCGGCTCCGCGAGCTGTCCCTCGACGCACGCCGCCATGCGGACTCGACGGTGGTCGACGAGACGCGGCTGGGCCACGTCGAGGAGCGGCTCGACACGCTGGGTCGCGTCCGTCGCCGCTACGGATCCCTCGACGACGCGGTGGCGGAGCTCGAGCGAGCGCGCACGCTCGTTGTCGTCGCGGAGGCGGGCGAGGACGGCGTCGCAGCTAGAGAAGCGGCGCTCGTGGAAGCGGACCAGAGAGCCGGCGTGGCTGCGGAAGCGCTGAGCGCCGTTCGATCAGAAGCGGCCAGGCGGCTGGAGCGCCAGGTGGAAGAGGTGCTGCACGCACTGGCGCTGCCGCACGCGCGGTTCCGCGCCGTGCTCAGCCGGCAGGCCGATCCGGACGGTGTGGCGGTCGGCCGCGAGCGGCTTCGCTGCGGTCTGCACGGCATCGATGAGGTGGTGTTCCGCCTCGCTGCCAACCGCGACGTCGTACCGCTGCCCCTCGACGAGGGACCGTCCGGTGGCGAGCTCTCGCGTCTCGCGCTGGCGCTGTCCGCCGTGGTCAGCGTGCGCGGTGGGCCGGCTCTTGCTCTTGACGAGGTCGACACCGGCATCGGTGGCGAGACGGCGGCGACCGTCGGTGACGTGCTGGCCGCGATCGGGCGGTCGCGCCAGGTGGTCGCGGTGACACACCGTCCGGAGATCGCTGCGCGCGCCGCCGGCCATCTCGTCGTTCACAAGCGACAGGCGTCCGGCGGCCCCACCGCGAACGTGGACAGGGTTGCCGGCCGCAGGCGCGTGGCCGAGATCGCGCGACTGATGTCGGGTCGCGCCACCGCGGCGGCTCTGACACGCGCCGCGGAGCTGCTCGAGGAGGGCGGCGCCATGGGCGAGGTGCGCGGTATGGCAGCTGAGGCGCGATGAACGAGGACGACGCGCGGTTCCCCGTCGACGTGCCCGGTTACTCGGGATCGCTCGCCGGCTTGGTCGCGAAGTCGAACCGGGGGGAGATCGACGTCACGACGATCCCGGTGGCCTTCATCACCACCGACTACCGCCGCCGGCTCGCAGGTCCGGGCGCGCGTCCCGAGCTGCGCGACATCGCCGACTTCCTGACACTCATGGCCAGGCTCGTTGCGCTCAAGGCGGCTGCGGTGATGCCGGAACACGGCGCGGGCACCGAGGTGGAGGAGGAGGATGCGGCGAGCGACGCCGGCCGCCGCCTGGCCGAGTACCGCCGCTTCCGTGCCGCCGCGGACGCGCTGCTCGCTGACGCCGCCGAAAGCGGAGCGCAGAGCTTCCTCGGCATGGTCTCCCCCGACGTGATCCCGGTCGAGCGCTTGCGCATCGCCCCCGAGCGCCTGGCCGCGGCTTTTCGCGCTGTTCTGGAGCGGCTTGCCGACAACGAGCCGCTGCCGATCGGGGCCATGACGTTCTCGGTGGAGGACAAGGCCGCGGAGATGCTGGCTCGCCTCCGGCAGGGGCCGCTCGATTTCGAGGAGCTGTTCAGCGGGGTGGAGACAAGGCTGGAAGCGGTCGCGTGTTTTCTGGCATTGCTCGAGCTCCTTCGCAGGGGCGAGGTGGTCGTCGAGCAAGCCGGCGCGTTCGCTCCGATCGTGGTGACCGCGGGTGGATGAGCAGCACGACGTGGAGCTCGACGTGTTCGGTCGAGCCGTCGTGCCGTACGGCCAGGACGAGACAGAGCCCGAGGACCTCGCGGTTGCGCTGGAGGCGGTCTGTTTCGCGCTCAACCGTGCGGTCACGCTGACGGAGGTCGCGGGCATCCTCGGCAGGTCTCCGCAGGCGGTGGCGGATGGGGCTGAGGCTCTCGCCGAGCAGCTGCGCGGCCGGGGCCTGATGCTTCAGCGCCACCGCGACGCGATCCAGCTGGTGACACGCCCCGAGTTCGCGTGGGCGGTCCAGCGTGCGCTCAACCCTGAGCGTCCCAGCCGGCTCTCGCGAGCAGCGATGGAGACCCTCGCGATCATCGCGTATCGGCAACCGGTCACCGTCGCCGTGCTGGAATCGATCCGCGGCGTCAACTGCGAGGCGGTGCTCGAACATCTCGAACACCGGGGTCTGGTGGCAGAGGTGGGCCGGCAGCCCGGGCCGGGGAACCCACGGCTGTTCGGCACAACCCTCCGCTTCCTGCAGATCGTCGGCCTCGAGCGGATCGAAGACCTCCCCGCGCTGCCGGAGGGCACAGAGCTGCCCAACCTTGACGACGAACACTGGAAGGGTGTCCACGCCGAGGCCGACGCCGGCCAGAACGGCAGCCAGGGCGTGGAGTGATGCAACCGGCGGTGCTCGACACTCGGGGGGACGCGCCCCGAGTCCCCGCCGGACCGGAGCGCCTGAACCGATACCTCGCGCGGCGTGGCGTCGCCTCGCGACGGGCCGCCGACTCTTTGATCTCCTCCGGTCGTGTGACGGTCAACGGCGCACCGGGGCAGCTCAGCACGGTCGTGGAGCCTGCTGAAGATCGGGTATGCGTCGACGGCCGAGCCGTTTCTCGCGCCGTCGAACGGCTGACCCTGATGCTGAACAAGCCGCGCGGCGTCGTATCCACCACGCGCGATCCGCGCGGCCGGGTCACGGTCATGGAGCTGGTCGAGCCGATCCCGGCGCTCGTGCCGATCGGCCGCCTCGACGCCGACAGCCGGGGGCTGATGATGCTGACCACCGATGGAGAGCTGGCGCATCGCGTCGCACATCCTCGCTTCGGCGTGATCAAGCGCTATCGCGCGGTGGTGCGTGGCGAGGTGACCCGGGAGCGGCTCCAGCGCATCGTCAGCGGCGTCAGCCTTGACGACGGGCCCGCGCACGCGGTCGAGGCGCGACGGCTCGGGTCATCGCAGACGCTCGAACTTGCCATGGGCGAGGGCCGCCGACGTGAGGTCCGCCGCCTATGCGAGGCAGTCGGCCTCGAGGTGATCGATCTGCTCCGGATCACTGTGGGTCCGCTGCGCCTGGGGGCTCTTCCGGAAGGCCGGTGGCGGCCGCTGCTCGCCGCCGAGGACGCGGCCGTGCGGCAAGCAGTCGGCCTGCCCGCGAATCCGCAGCAGTAACAATCGCGATGACGCGCCTGGTCACCGTCGACGGACCGTCCGGCAGCGGGAAGACGACGCTCGGTCGCCGCCTGGCGGTCGCGCTGCGCCTGCCGCTGGTCGACACCGGCCTCTTCTATCGCGGTCTGACCGTGGCGGCGGGGCGCGCCGGCGTCTCCCCGGCCGACGGCGACGCGATGGCGGACCTGGTGCGACGTACCGACCTGCGAATCTCAACCGACGCCGGCGGGCCGAACGCCGGGACAGTGCTCGTCGACGGGGTGGACGCGGGGCACGCGCTGCGCGACCCGCACAACGCGGCGCTGCTGAGCCGGATCAGCAGCATCCCGAGCGTGCGGGCGGCGTTGCTCGCGCCGCAGCGCGCGCTGGCCGGGCACGGAGCGGTGGCTGTGGGCCGCGACTGCGGCACCGTCGTGTTTCCCGACGCCGACGTCAAGATCTATCTGGAAGCACCGGAAGCGGTGCGCTCGCGCCGGCGCGCGCGGCAGCTGCGCGAACCGGGCGCTAGCGCCGACTCGATTGCGGCAGGCGTGGAGGTGGGAGTGCGCGACCGCATCGACACCGAGCGCGCGGTGGCGCCGTTGCGCCCCGCGGTTGACGCGCACATCATCGACACTGGTGCACATGGGATCGAAGAAGTGGTGACGCAGGCGCTGGCCCTGTGCGCCGCAGCCGGCCTCCTGCCCGCATGAACCAAGCGGCGACCGCGCCGCTGCGGTATGTCGCGTTCGACCTCGAGACCACCGGCCTGTCCGCGAAGTCGGATCGGATCCTGGAGATCGCAGCCGTCGCTTACGACTCAGCGCTCAACAAAGTCGACGAGCTCGAGATCATCGTCGATCCCGGCATGCCGATCCCACTCGCCATCCAGAGACTCGTCGGGCTGAGCGACGCCGAGGTGCGGGGCGCACCAGTGCCCGAGGAAGGCATCGCGCAGCTTGCGGACTTCTGCGAGGGGGCAGCACTCGTGGCTCACGCCGGCGCCTTCGACCTGGCTTTCTGCGCCTCGATACTTCCGGAGCAGTTCTCGCACCCGCTGCTGTTCGACACCCTCGAGCTTGCCCGCGTTGTCCTGCCGACGCAGCCGAGTCACAGCCTTCCGCGGCTCGGCCGCGAGCTCGGTCTCGATCATCGCCGGCCGCACCGCGCGCTGAGCGATGCCGCGGCGACCGGCGAGCTCTTCATACGCCTGGTTCGTGCCAGCGAAGCGCTTCCTGGCGACGTGCTCGGCGAGCTCCGCCGCGTCGCCCGGCAGGCCCCCGGGCCGATCGACGAGTTCTTCTCACGCGTGGTCAGCGGCTCGGGGGGTTCTGGTGAGCGGGGAGGGGACGAGGTGTCTCGTGAGAGGGCATCTCGGAGGCGTGATGGACCGTCGTCGCAACGCTCGTCCAGACAGCCCGACGCCGATGAGCCGCTCGACCGCGCGGCGGCACGCCTTCTCGGCCCGCACGGGCTGCTGGCCGCGAGCGAGGGTTACGAGCACCGGGAGAGCCAGCAGCAGATGGCGAGAGCCGTCGGCCAGACACTGGAGCGCCGCGGGCGCCTCATGGTCGAGGCGGGCACCGGGGTTGGCAAGTCACTTGCCTACGTGGTGCCCCTCGCGTTGTGGGCGTCGCGCGGAGGCGGGCGGGCGGTCATCGCGACGCACACCATCACGCTCCAGGAACAGCTGGTGAACAGCGATCTGCCGACTGTCATGGGCTTGCTCGATCGGCCGGTGACGACGGCGATGCTCAAAGGACGCAATCACTACATCAGCCTGCGCCGCTGGCAGCGCTGGCTGGCACAGAGTGACGTCGGCCCGCACGGGCCGGACCTCGACGTCATCCGCTTCAAGCTCAAGCTGCTGGTGTGGCTGGCAGCCACCACCACCGGTGACCGCGCCGAGCTGCATCTTGGGGCCAATGACGAACCGTTGTGGCAGAGGGTCGCATCGGACACCGACGACTGCCTCGGCCGCGCGTGCGCCAACTGGTCATCGGGGCGCTGCCACATGGTCGCTTCGCGCCGAGCCGCCGCTGACGCGGCGCTCGTGGTCACCAACCACGCCGTGCTGCTTGCCGACGCCGAGCGGCAGGGCCAGGTGCTGGCCCCATACGAGGCGCTCGTGGTCGACGAGGCACATCACCTCGAGGCCGCCGCCACCGAGCAGCTCGGAGTACGCGTCCGGGCCGGCGATCTTGCCATCGTTCTCGACCGCCTCCCGCCGGCCCGCGGCGACTCCCTCACAGCGGCCGTCGCGCAATGCCGCGAGGCATCGCAGCGGCTGTTCGGCGACGCCAAGGGATTCCTGGTCGAAGCGCTCGGCGGGCCCGGCAACGGAACGGTCGGCCTGTCGGAGGCCGTGCGCGGCCGCCCGCAGTTCGAACAGGTGCTTCGCTCGGCGCGGCATGCGGTGGGGGTGCTGCACCGCGCGGCCCAAACGCTCCTCGCCGCACAGCAGACCGGCGCCGTCCAGGAGGCGCTCCTTCCGCAGCCGGAGCGCTCCGACGACGAGCTCGAGCTGGCCTCGCTGGCGCTGAGCGGAATCGCCGCCGCCATCGATGTGGTGGTCAGCGCGCCCCGTCCGGACCATGTCGCCTGGCTCGAGATGCGCGCCGAGCAGGCGGAGCTTCGCGACGCTCCCACCAGCGTCGCAAGCGCGCTCCGCGAGCACGTCTTTTCACGAGCCGAATCCACGGTGCTCACCTCCGCGACGATGGCGGTCGCGGGAAGCTTCGACTTCGTACGCTCGCGGCTCGGCATCGGTGACGGCGCCGAGGAGCTGGTGCTCCCGTCCCCCTTCGACTACCTCAGCCAGGCACTCTGCCTGCTCGCCACCGACGTCCCCCCGTACGACGAGCCGGACCACGACGGCGTCATCGCAGCCCTGGTCGAGTCTGTTGCCCGCCGCCTCGGCGGGCGCACGCTGGTGCTTTTCACGGGCTACGGGCCCCTCAAGCGGGTGCACGCCCTGCTGGGAAGCCGGCTCGAGGCGCTGGGGATCGCGGTGCTGGGCCAGGGCCTCGACGGCACCCGGGGTCAGATCCTCCAGAGCTTCCTCGACGATGCCAACACCGTCCTGCTGGGCACCAGCAGCTTCTGGGAGGGTGTCGACCTGCCTGGCGACGCGCTGCAGTGCGTCGTCATCGACAAGCTGCCGTTCGCCGTGCCCACCGACCCGCTGGTGGGCGCCCGGACCGGGCTTCTCGCCGATCCCTTCGGCCAGTACATCCTCCCGATGGCCGTGCTGCGCCTCAAGCAGGGCTTCGGCAGGCTGATTCGGGGTCAGGGCGACCGGGGCGCGGTCGTGCTGTGCGATCCGCGCCTGGACAGCCGCGACTACGGCCCGCGCTTCCTCGAAGCGCTGCCGCCCGCCGCGTTCGCTCGCCAGCCGGCCAGCGCCGTTGCGGAGACGGTCGAGGAATTCGTCCGCCGGGGAGTGGCTCCACAACCCATGGGACAATCGGAACAATGGTCCTGGAGCGACAGCGAACCCGCCTGATCGACACTCAAGAGCAGCCGGAGAGGCAATCCGAGCCCACCGGAGCCGTGGTCATCGCCATGGCCCAGATCGCGCCTCGGCTCGGGGACGTCGCCACCAATGTGGCGCGGCACGTCGGCATCCTCGTCGAGGCCGCGGCGAACGGCGCGGGCCTGGTCGTCTTTCCGGAGCTCTCGCTCACCGGTTATTTCCTCAAGGATCTGGTTCCTGAGACCGCACTCAGGCTGGACTCCGACGAGATCGCGACCTTGTGCGCAGCCTGTGTCGAGATCGATGCGCTCGTCGGTTGCGTGATCGAATCCGACGACTCGCGTTTCTACAACGCCGCGCTCTACATCAGCGGTGGAGCAGTGCGTCACATCCACCGCAAGGTGTACCTGCCGACCTACGGGCTCTTCGACGAGCAACGATACCTGGCCACGGGGGATCGGTTCGAGACGCTCGAGCTGCCGCTTCTCTCCCGCAACGCGGTTCGCCCTTGGCACGGCGGGGTGCTGATATGTGAGGACATGTGGCATCCGTCGGCGCCGTCGCTGCTGGCCCGGCAAAGTGTGGACGTCTTTCTGTGCCCCTCGGCATCGCCGGTGCGCGGAGTGCTGCGCGGCGCGGCGCTCGGCACCGCGCAGAGCTACGACGTCATGACCCGCACGTACGCTCAGCTCTTCACGGCATTCCTCGTGTACTGCAATCGCGTCGGCTACGAGGACGGCGTCAAGTTCTGGGGCGGGTCACGAATCATCGGCCCTGACGGAGCGCCGCTCGACGAACCGGCCGGCAGCGACGAAGCTCTCATATATCAGCGAGTCGAGCGCTCCGCCCTGCGGCGCGCGCGTATCGAGACCCCGCTGCTGCGCGACGAACGCCACGATGTCAACGACGCCGAAACCGACCGCATCCGGCGAGAGCGCGGCAGCACCTCCTGAGCCGCGCGCCGTGGTGCGCGACGGCTCAGCGCTGCTCGAAATCGATACGGGGCTCGTCGCCAGCATTCTTGAGGGTTTCATACGCGACGAGGTCCACAAGGTGGGATTCGACCGTGTCGTCGTGGGCCTTTCGGGCGGCGTCGACTCGTCGTTGGTGACGGCGCTGGCGAGCAACGCGCTTGGGCCTGACCGCGTCGTCCCGGTGATCATGCCGTACCGAACCAGCAGCCCAAGCTCGGAGGCGGATGCACGTCAGGTCAGCGAGATGCTCGGCACAACGCCGGAGCTGGTGGACATCAGTCCTGAGATCGACGCGTACTTCGCGCGGTTTCCGGACGCGGACCGCACGAGGCGCGGCAACAAGATGGCTCGGGAGCGCATGTCGATTCTGTACGACCGGTCGATGGAGCATCGCGCGCTGGTGGTCGGCACCTCTAACAAAACCGAGCTCCTACTCGGGTACGGCACGCTGTACGGCGACATGGCGAGCGCGCTGAACCCTATCGGTGACCTCTACAAGACCCAGGTGTTCGCGCTCGCGCGCGCGTTGGGCCTCCCCGAGCCGGTGTTGACCAAGCCGCCGAGCGCGGATCTGTGGGAGGGACAGTCGGACGAGGACGAGCTCGGTCTGCGCTATGCCGTCGCGGACGCCGTGCTCTACCACCTGGTCGACGAGCGGCGTCGTCCTGAAGAGCTGATCGCGCTGGGTTTCACGCCGGAGTTGGTGGACGACATCGGCAGGCGCGTCCGGGCCAGCCAGTACAAGCGCCGGCCGCCGTTGATCGCGAAGGTGTCCAAGCGAACCATCGACCGGGACTTCCGCTACCCGCGAGACTGGGGTCGGTAGCGCTGGAGAAACCCATGACGTCCGGCCGGTTGTTCGTGGTGGCCACGCCGATCGGCAACCTCCAGGACATCACGCTGCGCGCGCTGCGCGTCCTGCGCGAGTGTGACTGCGTGGTGGCCGAGGACTCGCGTCGTACGCGCGCACTGCTCGGGGCGCACGGGATCACGAAGCAGGTGCTGTCGCTGCCTGCGTTCGACGAAGCCCGCCGTGTGCCGGCACTCCTGCAACGGCTCGATCGCGGCGAGACGCTCGCGCTGTGCACCGACGCGGGCACTCCTGCGGTGAGCGATCCCGGCGCCGCTCTGGTGCGCCTGGCCCGCGACGCCGGGCACGCCGTCAGTCCGATACCCGGTCCGTCTGCGCTCACCGCCGCGCTCTCAGCGAGCGGACTGCCGGCGGACGCCGTCTGTTTTCTCGGGTTCCTGCCGCGAACGCCGGGAAAGCTCGTCCGCTTGCTGGAGAGTGCGGTGGGCACCGGCCGCACGCTCGCCTTCTTCGAGTCGCCGCTTCGGGTGGCCAAGACGCTGCGGCTGGCTGCGCCGGCATTAGGGCTCCGTACGGTGGTCGTGGCTCGAGAGCTGACCAAGATCCACGAGAGCTTTCACATCGGCACGGCGCAGCAGCTGGCCGAACATTTCACGGCACATCCGCCGCGCGGCGAGTGCACGGTGCTGGTCGGGGCGGACCGGTGAGTCAAGTCGCCGGCGAAGGTCGAGCGCCGCTCGTCGACACGCACTGCCACCTCACGCTTCTCGAGCGCGAGGGACTTCTGCGGCGCGCTTTCGACGGCGCAGCCGCGGCGGGTGTCGAGAACATCGTCGCAGTGGGGCTCGATCTCGACGATTCGCTGCGCTGCCGCGACATCGCGGCCGCGCACCCCGGCGTGGTGTTCAGCGCCGGCTGGCACCCGCATCAGACGGCTTCTCCGGACCGCGCACAGCTGAAGGCCCTCGACGAGCTGCTGGACGATCCGCGCGCGGTCGCGGTCGGCGAGATCGGCATCGATCTGTTCTTTCGACCGGGCTACCACGAGGCTCCTCTCGATGTGCAGCTGCGCTCCTTCCGCGCCATGCTCGAGCTCGCCGCCGCGCACGCCAAGCCGGTGCTGGTGCATGACCGCGATGCGCACGAAGAGGTCATCGACGCCGTCCGCGAGGCGCGCGCTCGCGGAATCATGCACTGCTTCTCCGGGGACGGTGCGCACGCGCAACGCTGCGTCGACGCCGGTTTCGTGATCTCGTTCGCGGGGATCGTCACCTTTCCCCGCGCAGAGTCGCTGCGAGAAGCAGCGGCGGTGTGCCCCGAGGACGCATTCGTCGTGGAGACCGACTCGCCGTTTCTTGCCCCGGTACCGCATCGAGGAACGACAAACCTCCCGGAGCGAGTCGCCGACACTGCGGCCGCCATCGCGTCGATACGCGATCTTCCGGTCGCAACGGTTCGCGCAGCCACGACGGCGACGGCACGACGCATCCTGCAGATCCAGGCGGGCCATGGAGTCGTGGGGGGGTGAGGGCATCGCGGGCCCTCGATCTCACGGATCCGGCGACCATCCGGGCGGTGGCTCGGCGGTCCGGACTGACGATCCGGCGCGAGCTGGGCCAGCACCTGCTCATCGACCGCGACGTTCTCGACGCCATCATCGCGGCGCTGGGGGCGGACGGCGCCGATCTGCTCGAGATCGGCTGCGGGATCGGGACGCTCACCGCAGAGCTCGCCCGGGTTGCGCGCTCGGTGATCGCCGTGGACATCGATGCAGCGTGCGTTCGCGCGACCAGGCTCACGCAGCGCGACAACGCCAACGTGTCCGTGATTCGTGCGGATGCGCGTGGCATCGAGCCGTCAGAGCTCGGGCTCCGCGCCGGCTGGCTCGCCACCGGCAACCTCCCGTACAACATCACCGGTGTCGTTCTCAGCCGCCTGTTCGAGATGGATGAGCCGCCCCGCCGCGGCGTGTTCCTGGTGCAGCGCGAGGTCGCTGCGCGGCTGACGGCCGGACCGGGAGACTGGAGCCTGGCGACGGTTGTGCTGCGGTCGGTGGCCACCATCGAGCGATTGCGTGACGTCACCCCTGCCGCGTTCGATCCATCGCCCGCGGTCCATTCCAGCGTGGTGAGGCTGTCTGCGCGCCGGGAGATTAGCGCCGAATCGCGCCGCAGGGTCATCGCGCTGGCCCGACTCGTCTTCCAGCAGCGCCGCAAGACGCTTCGTCACGGATTGACCCACGCGCTGGGCGGCGACGCCGTCGCAGCAGTCGCGGTCCTGAACGCGGGCGGCGTTCAAGCGGGCGTCCGGCCGGGTACCCTTTCGCTCGATGAGTGGCAGCGCCTCGCTGACGCGGCCGCCGAGTTGAGGGGGCGATCGTCGTGAGTCCCGCCGAAACCCCGGGCACCACTCAGCCGGGCGACGCGACCGCCGCCGTCCAGGAGCCGCTGCCGCTCCACGCCGCGCGACCGGCGGTTCCACCGCTGCCCACCGACCGGCGGGGAGTCGTCGCGGTACTGGGCCATCGCGACTTTCGCCTGCTGTGGGCCGCGCAGGCCGCGTCGCAGCTCGCCGACAAGTTCTTCATCTTCACGCTGCTCGTGTTCGTGTACTCGTTGAGCGAGCGTGCGTCGTTGCAGTCGGTGCTGCTGATCGCGTACACGCTCCCGAGCGTTCTCCTGAGCGCACCGGCCGGTGTTCTCGCAGATCTCCAGGACAAGCGCACGTTGATGGTGTTCACCAACCTGCTGCGTGGCGGATTGATCCTGCTCATCCCGCTGGCAGCGGTAACGCCCGGGCTGAGCGGTCAAGCATGGCCGCTCATCGTCGTCACCTTGTTGTTCAGCTCTGTCGGTCAGGTGTTCGCGCCCGCCGAGGCGGCCAGCATTCCGTTCCTCGTGCCGCGAAATCAGATCACCGAGGCGACGTCGGTGTTCATGACCACGGTGATTCTGACCATCGTTCTCGGCGTCCCGGCGGCGACTCTTGCGATCGGCTTCATCGGCGGCGAGGGGCCGTTCTACATCGCTGCCGGGCTGTTCGGCGTCGCGGCGGTCGCGGTCTGGAGGGTGGGCACAAGCTTGAAATCAGCGAAGAGCAGGGCTGCGGACGCCACGCCGCACGTGATTCGTGAGCTGCGCGACGGGCTCGCCATCCTGCGTCGCAGTCCGGCGCTCCGGCTGGGTCTCTATCAGCTGACGCTGGCGATCGTGGTGGTGTTCACCGTTTTCGCGCTTGGGCCCGTCTACATGGTCAAGGTCCTGAGCCGTTCCGGCCAGGACACGTACATCCTGCTGGTGCCCGCGACGGTCGGGCTGGTGGCCACCGCCGGTGTGATCGGGCAGCTCCGCCACTTTCCGCGCGCCGCGACGCTGGTCGCGGCCGTGCTGACCACCGGGGTGGTGCTCGTGATCATGGGCATCCTGCCCGCCATCCTCAGCCGGATCGGCGATACCGCGGCGATGCTGCCGGTCGCCGTCTGCCTCGCGGTCGTCTTCGGCTGTGCGCTGGCGGCGATCCTGATCCCGGGGTTCACGGTGCTGCAGGAACGCACCACCGAGGAGAGCCGCGGCCGCATCTTCGGAGGCATCTTCACGGTGATCAACGCGGCTGTAGCGCTGCCGCTGCTGCTCGCCGGCGTGGTGTCCGACCTGGTCGGAGTCGACCGTGCGGTGGCCGC
>Ga0307477_10002708_pt1 | contig 13521 bp, 15 predicted proteins | sample atmos_gasesECM2C_FD_203316 | JGI IMG/M metagenome (GOLD analysis project Ga0307477, IMG submission 203316) | Hardwood forest soil microbial communities from Morgan-Monroe State Forest, Indiana, United States - atmos_gasesECM2C_515 | ecosystem: Environmental > Terrestrial > Soil > Temperate...
CGATCACGTTGCCGGAGGGCACGGAGATGGTGATGCCGGGGGATAACACGTTGATGACGGTGGAGTTGGGCAAGACGATCGCGATGGACGAGGGTCTGCGGTTCGCTATCCGTGAGGGCGGCCGCACCGTGGGCGCCGGCCGCGTCACCAAGATCTTGAAGTAACGAGGGAGCTGAACGATGGCGTCCAAGAACGAGAAGCGCATCAAGGTCACGCTGGCCTGCGAAGTCTGCAAGCGGCGCAACTACATCACGATGAAGAACAAGCAGAACGATCGTGAGCGCATTGAACTGAAGAAGTACTGCCGGTGGGACAAGGGGCACACCCTGCACAAGGAGACCCGCTGACCGTCGTGTAACCCGCCACGCTCCGGAGGAGTCCAACACTCAGTGTCAGACGATCTGGCCGAGCTGGTCGCCGCAGCCAAGAACGGCGACCGAGAGGCGTTCAACGCGTTGGTGCAAGCCACCCACGCCGAGGCCTACACGCTCGCCTACCGGCTGACCGGCAATGAGGAGGACGCAAACGACGTGGTGCAGGACGCCTACCTGCGGGCCTACAAGGGGCTCAAGCGCTTTCGGGGCGATGCCGCGTTCTCCACGTGGCTGTACCGGATCACGGCCAACTGCGCTGCGACCCAGATCTCCCGCCGCACCCGGCACCGCCACGAGGACCTCGACAGCGTCGAGATTGGCGACGTCCGGCCCGAGATCGATCCCGAGGCCAGGGCCGAAGGCGCCGTGCTCCGCCAGCGCCTCCAGCAGGCGCTCGACGAGCTTCCTCCCCGGCTGCGGTCGGTGGTGGTGCTGCGCGACGTGTACGACCTGCCGCACGAGGCGATCGCCAGCGAGCTCGGCATCAGTGAGGCCGCGGCCAAGGTGAGGCTCCACCGGGCCCGGCGCCGGTTGCGGGAGCACCTCTTCCCGCAGCGAGGGGAGGAGAGCGCCCATGCGGTGTGAGGATGTTGCGGCCATGCTTCCCGGGCTGGTGGACGGCTCGGCCGTGGCCGACCGCCGGGTGGCTCGCCACGTCGAGTCCTGCCTGCGCTGCCAAGCCGAGCTCGTCCAGTACCGCAAGCTGTTGCGCGTCCTCCACAACCTGCGCACCGAGGTCCTGACCCCAGCCCCCGGGCTGCTGTCTGACATCCTCACCCGCATTGAGGCCGCCGGGGAGCAGCGAGCGGTGCGTTCGATGCTGACGGGACGGCGGGTGGCCTACGTCGGCGCACTGGCCGCGGCCACGGCAGCCGCCGGAGCGGCTGGGGCCATCGTGCTCGTCAGTCGCAACCGCCGGGTCCGCCTCGCCGGCTGAACCGGCCGAGCGGCCGAGTGCCCCCGCGGCCGAGCTACGGGCCGACCCTTGCGGCCCGCTCGGAAGTCTGGGCACCATGGCGACGTGCCGCCGCTGCGTGTTGCCATCATCGGCCAGGGCTATGTCGGCCTGCCGTTGGCCATGCGAGCCGTCGAGGTCGGCCATGACGTGGTCGGGTTCGACACCGACGACAAGCGCACCGGACTGCTGGCCGCCGGGCTCAGCTTCGTCGAGGACATCAGCAACGGCGACGTGGCCGCGGCCCTCGCCACCGGTCGGTACCGGCCCACTGCCGCCGCCGGCGACCTGGCCGGCTTCGACGTCGCCGTGATCAGCGTTCCCACCCCGTTGCGTGACGGCAACCCGGACTTGTCCTTCGTGGAGGCCGCGGCGCGGACCCTCGCTTCCTTCCTGCGTCACGGATCCACGGTGATCCTGGAGTCGACGACCTATCCCGGCACGACCGAGGAGCTCGTCGCTCCCCTGCTCGAGGCGGGGTCGAGCCTCGTCGCCGGCACCGACTTCTTCCTCGGCTACAGCCCCGAACGCATCGACCCGGGCAACCAGCAATGGACCTTGGTACGTACGCCCAAGGTCGTGTCCGGCGTTGATGGTCCGTCGCGCCAGGCTGTGCAGGCGTTCTACGACACCATCGTGGAACGCACCGTGGTTGTGAAAGGCACCCGCGAGGCCGAGATGTGCAAGCTGCTGGAGAACACCTTCCGGCATGTCAACATCGCCCTGGTCAACGAGCTAGCCATGTTCGCGGCGGATCTTGGCATCGACATCTGGGAGGCCATCGACGCCGCTTCGACCAAGCCCTTCGGGTTCCTGCGTTTCCAGCCGGGTCCCGGGGTCGGAGGCCACTGCCTGCCCATCGACCCGAGCTACCTGTCGTGGAGCGTCCGCCAGCGCCTCGGCTCCCAGTTCCGGTTCGTGGAGCTGGCCAACGACATCAACGATCACATGCCCGATTACGTGGTGCGCCGGCTCATGGTGGCCCTCAACCGCCGCCAGCGAGCGGTCAACGGGGCGCGGGTGCTCCTGCTGGGCCTGTCGTACAAGCGCAACACGGGCGACGCCCGGGAGTCTCCCGCCGCCGTGATCGGCGAGCGCCTCGTCGGCCTGGGGGCTGACGTACGGGCGGCCGATCCGCATGTGGTGGACTCGCCGCTGGCCATCGTCGAGTGCAACCCCGAAGAAGTGGGCGCCGCCGACGCCGTCATCGTGGTCACCGACCACGACGCCTTCGATTACGTGATGGTCAGCGAGCGGGCCTGCTACGTGCTCGACACCCGCCACCGCTGCTCGGGGGCCAATGTCGAACACTTGTAGTGGCCTGCTATCCTCGCCCAGGAAACCCCCTGCGCAGAGGGCAGTAGCTCAACTGGCAGAGCATCGGTCTCCAAAACCGGCGGTTGGGGGTTCGAGTCCCTCCTGCCCTGCGAAATTCACCCACGGACCCGGCGCGAGGTAGCCATGAACCAGCCCATGAACCGTGAAACCCGGCGGTTGCTTCAGCGCCAGGGCCAGGTCGGGCCTGACGGTGAGCTGGCTCGGCGCGAGCCGCCGCGCCCGCCGGTGCGAACCGTCAACCCCAGCACGAGGGTTCGGCCGGGCGAGTTCGTGCGGGAGGTCCGGGCCGAGCTGCGCCGGGTGGCGTGGCCCACCCGGGCCGAGGTCCTGAACTACTCCGCCGTCGTCTTCATCGCCTTGGCGGTGTTGATGGCCCTGATCTTCCTGCTTGACACGGCCTTCGCCAAGGCGGTGCTGTTCCTGTTCAAGAAGTGAGCGAGATGACCGACGAGACGATCGAAGACGACCCGCTGGCCGGCGATGGCGTGACTACTGCCGTGGAGGACGCGGAGGTGTTGACCGAGGACGAGCTTCTCGGCGACGGCGATGAGCTTGCCGCGCCTCCGGTCGAGAGCCCCTACGACCGACCAGGTCGCTGGTATGTCGTGCACAGCTACGCCGGCTACGAGAACAAGGTCAAGTCCAACCTCGAGAGCCGCATCGCCTCCATGAACATGGAGGAGCGCATCTTCGAGGTCGTCATCCCTGTCGAGGACGTCATCGAGTTCAAGAACGGCAAGAAGGTCGTCGTCCAAAAGAAGGTCTTCCCCGGCTACCTCCTCGTGCGGTGCGAGCTCGACGACGACTCCTGGTATGTGATCCGCAACACGCCGGGCGTGACCGGCTTCGTCGGCCCTGGCACCAAGCCCACGCCGCTGTCGCGGCGGGAGGTCGAGACCTTCCTGCAGGTTCCGACCCCGGGCGAGGAGGCCCCCAAGAAGAGCCGGCCCAGCCTGCAGTACGAGACGGGCGAAAGCGTCCGGGTCAAAGAAGGCCCGTTTGCCGACTTCACGGGCACCATCGCCGAGATCAACGAGGACCAGCTCAAGCTCAAGGTGCTCGTCAACATCTTCGGTCGGGAGACCCCGGTGGAGCTCGAGTTCGCCCAGGTCGCCAAGCTTTAAGGGAACGTGACCGCCGCGCGGCCTGGCCGTCGCGCCGGCGCTGCCCCTATCCTTGCCGGGCCCGCATTGAGAGGAACGCTGTGGCCAAGAAGAAGGTAACCGCCATTGTCAAGATCCAGCTCCCCGCGGGCGCGGCCACCCCGGCGCCGCCGGTCGGGACCGCCTTGGGTCCGCACGGGGTCAAGACCATGGACTTCGTGCAGCAGTACAACGCGCAAACAGAGAACCGTCGTGGCACGGTCATCCCCGTTGAGATCACGATCTTCGACGACCGCTCGTTCACCTTCATCCTCAAGACCCCGCCCACCCCGGTGCTGTTGCGCCAGGCCGCCGGCGTCGACAAGGGGGCCAAGACCACCGGCGCCGAGACGGTCGGCTCCATCACCGACGCTCAGCTCACCGAGATTGCTCAGATCAAGATGCCGGACCTCAACGCCAATGACCTGGAGGCGGCCAAGGCCCAGGTGGCCGGGACGGCCCGTTCCATGGGGATCAAGATCGCCTGATGACCAGACACGGTAAGAAGCACGAAGACGCGTTGAAGCGCTACGACCGTCAGGCCCTGTATCCCCCCCTTGAGGCGCTGGCCCTGGCCAAGAACCTGGCGTCGGCCAAGTTCGACGAGACCATCGAGGTGTCGGTGCGCCTGGGCATCGATCCTCGCAAGGACGACCAACGCATCCGCGGCACCGTGTCGCTGCCCGCCGGCACGGGCAAGACAGCCCGGGTCGCGGTCTTCGCCTCCGGCGACGCCGCGACCGAGGCCCGGGAGGCCGGCGCCGACGTGGTGGGCGCCGACGATCTGGTGGAGCGCATCTCCGGGGGCTTCCTGGACTTCGACATCGCCATTGCCACGCCCGACCTCATGGGTCAGGTCGGCAAGCTCGGCCGCGTTCTCGGCCCCCGCGGCCTCATGCCCAACCCCAAGACAGGCACGGTGACAACCGACGTGGGCAAGGCGGTCCGGGAGTTCAAGGGCGGCCGGGTCGAGTACCGGGACGACCGCAAGGGCGGCAACGTCCAGGTGCCGATCGGCAAGGCCAGCTTCACCCGCAACCAGCTGGCGGAGAATTTCCGGGCCGTCATCGACGAGCTCAATCGGGCCAAGCCGGCCGCGGCCAAGGGTCGCTACATGCTCGGGGTGGCGGTCTCGTCGACCCAGGGACCCGGCGTCAGGATCGACCCGGCCCGCGTGCGGGTCACCGACGAGGACCTGGCTGAGGCTACCGCCGAGGGCTGAGGCGCCGAGGGGTCAGCTGACGAGCTGCAGGCGGGCCTCGGACAGCACGTGGCGGACGAGCGATGACGGGGCCACCTCAAACCACGCGCTGGACGTGTAGCCCTCCGCCGCCGTTCCCCAGTTGCTGCTGCCCGCCATCGTCACCTGGGTCACACCGGCTACGTGGGCCAGGGTGGGCGTCGCTTGCGTCGCCTGCTCGTGCAGGTCGGCGACCACCGACACTCCGGCGCCTCCCGGAAAGGCCGCCAGCGTCACCGTGACCTCCGAAGCGGCCTGGACGGAGGCCGCCGACAGCAGGGGCCGGGCTAGGCGCAGCACGGTGGGCGCGATGATCGAGCGACCGTGGTACTGGAGGGAATGGCGTAGAAATTGCTGACCCTCGGCCATGGCGACGGCAGGTCGGAAGGTGAGCGTGCTCTGGGGCGGGGCCTGGGCCATGCTCGAGTAGGTCGGCAGGGCGAACGCCGATCTGACCGTTTAGGTCAGGCCGGAGCCGACCTTGCTGAGCTTGGCCGAGGTCTTGCTTCCGAGGAAAGCGATCGCCAGTACGCACACGATGGCAATGAACGAGACGAGCATGGCGTACTCCACCAGGCTGGCGCCACGCTCGGACATGCGCATCCGGACTCGCAGGAACGAGCCCCACCATTCCCACACGACGATCAGGTAGCCGGTCACAGGTTGCCTCCAGAAGGTTGTCGGCTCGCGGCCACCATCTTTACGAATTTTTGAGGGCAGGAGGGTTAATCCCCGGGGGCCCCGCTCGCTCCGGCAGTGGTGGCGGTGGTGGTCTGGGCCGGTTCCGGGACATTGGCGAACGACGGGTGGACCGCCGCGGCGGGCCCGTGCCCGAAGGCGGCCAGCACGTTCTCGGTCACCTGGATGAGCGTCGTGCCCGAGCACGGCAGGGCGCAGACGGGGTTGAACAGCGGTATCCATTGGTTGGTGCCAGTGGCGAACACCCCGGCTCCCGACGCCGTGGTGTAGTACGTCATGTCCGCGTGGTCGGCCTGGCCTCGACACACGAGCGGGGAACGGGCCAGCACGGTCAGGTTGCGTGGGCCCGGCGCGTTGGGATCGAACTTGTCGTACTCCGAGCCGACGACCTTGATGAGGTGGGTTCCGGCGCGGACGCCCGTCTGCGCCCACACCCAAAGCGACGGGTCAGAGATGACCATGTCGGCTGACACCGGGTTGCACTGGTAGTAGTCGCCGATCAGTTCGCTCTCCGGGAGGTTGTTGGGAGGGCTGCGCCAAGCGACCGGGGTCACGTCGGCGTTGTTCCGGCCGTTGAGGGGATCCTCGGCGGCCGACTTGTAGTCGATCTCGTGGCGGTCGGGTCCGAGCGGCGAAGCCTCGAAGCGCACGTGGCGGTAGATCGCGTTGGCCCCGAGGAACATGAGGTTGACGCCCTGGTCGCGCGCCGACGTGAGCGCGGCGCGCATGGCGAGGGAGTAGTACTCGTCGTGACCCAGCGACAGGAAGGCTCGGTGGTTGCGGACAAGGTCGGGATGCTGGTCGACGTCGAGGTTGGTGGTGTAGGTGACGTCAAGGCCCTGAGACTCGACCAGCTCGACCAGGTGGAACTCCTCGCCCAGGAAGTCGCCCGAGCCGGTGCCCAAGGCATACGGACGGTCGAAGGAGACCACACGGGCCCGTTCGGCGGCGCTGTTGTGCGCCCCACCCCCGTAGAGGTCGTAGCCGCCGTAGAGGTTGTAGGCCTGCCATGTCGTGACGCTGTTGTTGACCATGTAGGCGGCGTGGCTGGAATCGTCGCGGATGGTGAGTGGCACGTAGGACTGGAGCCCCGTGCTCGCCACCAGCTTGAACAGGTAGTCACCGGGCGGCCAGGTTGCATCGGTCTGCACGGTGAGCGAAGGCCCCCAGCTGGTCTCGACCGTGTTGAGGCCCGGGGTGAGGGTGAACGGCGATTGTACGGCGCCGGGCTGGGTCGCCGACGTCCAGACCAGCCTCGAGCCGGTACCTCCGTACCAGCCCATGCGGTAGGCCTCGACATGGTACGCCGGGGCCGTGGTGGAGACGTACAGGACGACGGGCTGCCCCGAGTTGACGCTGACCGAACCGGCGTAGCCCTCGATCTCATGGTGGGTCGAGGGCCGGGTCAGGGCCCAGCCCGTGGTTCCGGGCCTGGCGTTCTCGGCGACGACCCAGGCCGCGACCTGCCCGCGGGGGCTGTCCGACACCACTTCGGTGGTGGTGGTCGTGATGGTCGACGGCACGGGTGGGGGCGGCACGGCCTTAGCGCGGGGGGTCGAGCCGGGACGCAGCACTGACCAGGCAACGACGGCGACCAGAGCCACGAAGAGGGCGGCCGCAACCTGGCGGTGCCGGCGACGGCGGCGCTGGCGTCGGGCGCGATCGGCAAGCATGAAGTGCATCGGTCCGACACCGTACGCGGCGGGCGTGTAGTACCCTGCTCGCCCGACAACTGATCGTCAGCACCGCAGACCTCCGGTGCACTCTCGTAGTGCCAATGGGCAAGTCCCGCCGGACGAGGTGAACCCTCCGCCTTCGGAGCCGTTCGCGTCTGCGGCGCCGGCCCGAGGCGTGTGGAGGAGGTGACGATGGCAGGTACCGGACGAAGCGGCGATCCGCGCCCGGACAAGGTGGCAGTGGTCGACGAGGTGCAGGGCAAGTGGTCGTCGGCCAGCGGGGCCATCCTGACCGAGTATCGCGGCCTGACCGTCAAGGATCTTGCTGATCTGCGCCGCGGCCTTCGTACCGCCGGGGGCGAGTACAAGATCTACAAGAACACGCTCGTGCGCTTCGCCGTACGCGAGCTCGGGCTCGAAGGTGTCGAGGAGCTGCTGGTCGGTCCGACCGCTATCGCCTTCGTCGCCGGCGATGCCGTGGCCGTGGCCAAGGTTCTGCGGGACTTCGCCCGCACCAACCCACATCTGGTCGTCAAGGGCGGGGTTCTGGGTCAGAGCGTGCTCTCGGCCGCGGACGCCGGCGCCTTGGCCGACATCCCGCCTCGCGAGGTGCTGCTGGCCCGCCTGGCCGGCATGTTGGCCGCCCCGATGCAACAGTTCGCCGGGTTGCTGCAGGCCGTGCCCCGAAGCTTCGCCTATGGCCTCAAGGCCCTCATCGAACAGCAGGGCGGCGTGCCCGAGGCGGCCGCCGAGGCCGCGCCGGAGCCCGTCGCCCAACCCGCCCCCGAATCGCCGGCCGAGCCTGAGGCTGCGGCCACCCCGTCAGAACCATCAGAAGGAGCGTAGGAATGGCCACACTCACCAAGGACGACATCCTCGACGCCATCGCCAACATGACGGTGCTCGAGCTGTCCGAGCTACTCAAGGACTTCGAGGAGAAGTTTGGCGTCACCGCCGCCGCTCCGGTCGCTGCGGCCGCCGCCGCGCCGACTGGCGGTGCCGATGTCCCTGCTGCGGTCGAGGAGCAGGACGAGTTCGACGTCGTGCTCATCGCCGCCGGCGACAAGAAGATCCAGGTCATCAAAGAGGTCCGTGCGCTCACCAGCCTCGGACTCAAGGAGGCCAAGGACCTCGTCGACGGAGCCCCCAAGCCCGTGCTCGAGAAGGTGTCCAAGGAGGATGCCGACAAGGCCAAGGCCCAGCTCGAAGAGGCCGGCGCCACCGTCGAGCTGAAGTAGGGCCCACCCGGTGAAGGTGGTCGTCACGGGCGGCGCCGGTTTCATCGGCGCCCACGTGTGCCGCGTCCTGGCCGAGTTCGAACCCACGACCGAGGTGGTCGTCATCGACGACCTCTCAACCGGGCTGGCCGCCAACATCGATGGCGTCGCCAACGTCGCCTTGCACGTCGGTTCGATTCTCGACGGTGGATTGCTCGGGCGCGTGGTCACGCCGGACGTCGACGCGGTCGTGCACCTCGGTGCCCGGCCCTCGGTCCCGCGTTCCATCGCCGACCCGGTGGCCAGCCACGAGGCCAACGCCACGGGCACAGTAAGGGTCCTGGAAGCCGTTCGGGCTGCCGGCGTCGATCAGGTCATCGTCGCCTCGTCCTCTTCGGTCTATGGCGCCAACCCTTCGCTTCCAAAACACGAGGGACTCGCGCCTCGGCCACTTTCCCCTTATGCGGCCAGCAAGCTGGCCACCGAGTCTTACGCCCTCGCCTACGCCGCCTCCTTCGGACTCGGGGTGCTGGCCTTCCGGTTCTTCAACGTGTTCGGCCCGTTCCAGCGGGCCGGGCACGCGTACGCCGCGGTCGTGCCGGCCTTTGCCTCGGCTGCTCTCGAAGGGCGGCCTCTACCCGTGCATGGTGATGGACGCCAGACGCGGGACTTCACCTATGTCGGGACGGTGGCGGCCGTCATCGCTGACGCCGTCGCTCGCAAGGTCGTGCACCCGGAGCCCGTCAATCTGGCCTTTGGCTCCCGCACCGACCTGCTGACGTTGATCGGTCTGCTCGAGTCCATCCTCGGCCACCCGGTTGAGCGGGAGTTCGTCGAACCCCGAGTGGGCGACGTTCGGGACTCCCAGGCCGACAACGCCGTGCTTCGCCGCCTGTTTCCCTCCGTGGAGCCCGCCTCCCTCGAGGCCGGCCTGCGGGCGACCCTGGCCTGGTTTGCCGCGGAGAGCAACTGAAGTCTTGACCAATCCGGGCGGATCCCGTACCGTTCATCCCGACCCGAACGAGGGCTTGCTAACGCATGCCCACAGGTCTATGCTGGCGCTCGCCGTGCGTCGTCTGTCGCGTCCCTTGGTGGTTTTTCGGGTCTCCTGGCGCGCCTCCGGTTCCCCCTGCCGCACCGTCTGAGGAGCTCTGCCTTGGCGTCTCGTCCCTCCGTCCGGGAACGATTCTCGTTCGCCAACCTCGATGAGGTCCTGCCGCTTCCGGACCTGATCGCCATCCAGCGCGATTCGTTTGCCTGGTTCCTCGACCGGGGCCTGGCGGACACGTTCCGCGACATCAGCCCGATCGAGGACTTCACCGGCCAGCTGCGGCTCGAGCTCGAGTTCGACCCCGACGACATCGACCTGCGCCCGCCGCCCAAGTTCAGCGTGGAGGAGTGCAAGGAAAAGGACATGACCTACTCCGCGCCGATCTTCGTGCGGGCGCGGTTCATGAATGCTCAGACGGGCGAGATCAAAGAGCAGACCGTGTTCATGGGTGACTTCCCGATGATGACCGACAAGGGGACGTTCATCATCAACGGCACCGAGCGCGTGGTCGTGTCGCAGCTCGTGCGCTCACCGGGCGTCATCTATCAACGAGGCCGCGACGTCAAGACCGTCGCCACGGGCACCATCCATCCCTACCGGGGCGAGTGGATCGAATTCGACATCGAGGCCAAGCCGGGCAAGGAACCGACGGCAGGGGCCCGCGTCGCCCGCAAGCGCCGGCTCTCGCTGTTCGTGCTGCTGCGCGCGCTCGGATACACCGACGACGCCTTCTTCTCGGCTCTCGTGCGCGAGTTCTCCTTCCTGGAGGGTCAGTGGGACAAGGAACGCGACGTGGCCCCGACCCAGGAGGAGGCGCTGCTCGAGATCTACAAGCGGGCCCGCCCCGGTGAGCCGCCCAACCCGGACTCCGCCCGCACCTACTTTGAGGGCGCGTTCTTCAGCCCTAAGCGCTACGACCTCACCCGGGTGGGCCGGTACAAGCTCAGCCGCAAGTTGGGTCACGAGATCGATCGGGTGGCCGAGCTGTTCCCGATGATCGACATCGACCGGCCGGCGCCCGACCAGGGCGTGCTCAGCCGCGTCGAGCTGCTCGCCGCGTGCACCTACCTCCTCAACCTGGCCGACAACCGCCCGGGCTACCGCCTAGACGACCAGGACCACTTCGCCAACCGGCGCATCCGCTCCGTAGGTGAGCTCATCCAAAACCAGGTTCGGATCGGCCTGTCCCGGATGGAGCGCGTGGTCCGCGAGCGCATGACGACCCAGGACGTGGAGGCCATCACGCCTCAGACCCTCATCAACATCCGCCCGGTCGTCGCCGCCATCAAGGAGTTCTTCGGGACGTCCCAGCTGAGCCAGTTCATGGACCAGACCAACCCGTTGTCCGGCCTGGCCCACAAGCGGCGCCTCTCGGCCATGGGTCCCGGCGGCCTGTCGCGGGAGCGCGCCGGGTTCGAGGTGCGAGACGTGCACCCCAGCCACTACGGACGCATGTGCCCGATCGAGACGCCGGAAGGCCCCAACATCGGGCTCATCGGCCACCTGGCCGCCTACGGACGGATCAACGACTACGGCTTCATCGAGACTCCCTACCGCAAGGTGGTCGACGGCAAGGTCACCAACCAGATCGTCTACCTGGCCGCCGACGAGGAAGAAGAGCACGTCATCGCCCAGGCCAACGCCGCGCTCGACGAGGGCGGCCGGTTCACCGAGGAGCGGGTGCTGGTGCGGCGCGCTCCGCAGGTGTCGGGCATCGGATCGGGGTCGTACGGGACCACCTCCGAGATCGACTTCGTGAGCCCGGCCGAGGTCGACCTCATGGATGTCAGTCCAAAGCAGATCGTCTCGATCCCTACCGCGCTCATCCCCTTCATCGAGCACGACGACGCCAACCGCGCCCTCATGGGCGCCAACATGCAAAAGCAGGCTGTCCCCGTCGTACGGCCCGAGGCTCCTTACATCGGGACGGGCGTCGAGGGCCGGGCCGCCCGCGACGCCGGCGACGTGATCCTGGCCGAGGGCAACGGCCTGGTCACCGAGGTCAGCGGCGAGTCCATCACGGTCACCTACGACGCCGGGCAGCGCAACCGGCTGGGCCAGGAGCTGGGCCGTCGGATCTACCGGCTCTCCAAGTTCGCCCGCTCCAACCAGGACACGTCGATCAACCAAAAGATCGTCGTGTCGGCCGGCGACAAGGTTGTCGGTCCGGTCAACGCCACCGTCTTGGCCGACGGCCCGTCGACCCACAACGGCGAGCTGGCCTTGGGCAAGAACCTCCTGGTCGCCTTCATGCCGTGGGAGGGCTACAACTTCGAGGACGCCATCATCCTCTCGGAGCGGCTGGTCAAGGACGACGTCCTTACGTCGATCCACATCCAGCAGCACGAGGTCGACGCGCGCGACACCAAGCTCGGAGCCGAGGAGATCACGCGCGACATCCCCAACCTGTCCGAGGAGATCCTCAAGGACCTGGACGAACGGGGCATCATCCGCATCGGTGCCGAAGTCGGCCCCGGTGATGTCCTGGTCGGCAAGGTCACGCCCAAGGGCGAGACCGAACTCACCCCCGAAGAGCGGCTTCTCCGCGCCATTTTCGGCGAGAAGGCGCGCGAGGTCCGGGACACGTCGCTCAAGGTGCCCCACGGCGAGTCGGGCAAGGTCATCGACGTGCAGGTCTTCAGTCGCGATGACCAGCACGAACTGCCCCCCGGCGTCAACCAGCTGGTTCGGGTCTACGTGGCCCAGCGGCGCAAGATCTCCGAGGGCGACAAGCTCGCCGGCCGCCACGGCAACAAGGGCGTCATCTCCAAGATCCTCCCGATCGAAGACATGCCGTACACGGCCGATGGCACCCCCGTCGACATCATCCTCAACCCCCTGGGCGTCCCCAGCCGGATGAACGTGGGCCAGGTGCTCGAGGCCCATCTCGGCTACGCCGCCCGGTGGGGATGGGACGGCTGCTCGACGGCGACGGTCCCGGTGCAGGGCACCGAGTCCAAGACCCGCACCATCACCCCGCCCGCGGTGTGGGTGTCGACACCCGTGTTCGACGGCGCCCACTGGGACGAGGAGGCCGAGGCCGGCCGCCACGCCACGATCAAGCAGATCCTCGGCTCGCTCCACCCGGAGAGCCGCGACGGGCAGCGCCTCATCGGCACCGACGGCAAGATCACGCTGTACAACGGGCGTACCGGTGATCCCTACGACAACCCGATCACCGTGGGTTACGTCTACATGCTCAAGCTCAACCACCTCGTCGACGACAAGATCCACGCTCGTTCGACGGGCCCCTACTCGATGATCACGCAGCAGCCCCTCGGAGGGAAGGCCCAGTTCGGCGGCCAGCGCTTCGGGGAGATGGAGGTCTGGGCCCTCGAGGCCTACGGCGCCGCCTACGCGCTGCAGGAGCTGCTGACCATCAAGAGCGACGATGTCCTCGGCCGGGTCAAGGTCTACGAGGCCATCGTCAAAGGCGAGAACATTCCCGAGCCCGGGATCCCCGAGAGCTTCAAGGTCCTCATCAAGGAGATGCAGTCGTTGTGCCTCAACGTCGAGGTGTTGTCGACCACCGGCGAGGAGATCGAGATGCGCGAGCTCGACGAAGAAGTGTTCCGGACGGCTGAGGAGCTGGGCATCGACATCAGCCGGCCCGAGCGTGGCAGTGACGAAGAAGACGAACGGCGACGGGTCGAGCGGCTCTAGATCGGTAGAGAGAAGAGGTAGCAGTGCTGGACGTCAACAACTTTGATCAGCTTCGGATCGGGCTGGCCACGGCCGACTCGATTCGGGTGTGGTCCAACGGGGAAGTCAAGAAGCCCGAGACCATCAACTACCGCACGCTCAAGCCAGAAAAGGATGGGCTCTTCTG
>Ga0307477_10002709_pt1 | contig 13520 bp, 10 predicted proteins | sample atmos_gasesECM2C_FD_203316 | JGI IMG/M metagenome (GOLD analysis project Ga0307477, IMG submission 203316) | Hardwood forest soil microbial communities from Morgan-Monroe State Forest, Indiana, United States - atmos_gasesECM2C_515 | ecosystem: Environmental > Terrestrial > Soil > Temperate...
CCGCCGGCGAGTACATGACGCGCGCCCGCGACGGCGCCAATCTCGCAGAGATGAACAAGCGGTTTCGCGACATCTTCGCGGCCGCGGCGACGGCCACCGGATGCGAGCTGAGCCTCGACGAAGAGGAGACGTACCTCGACCTGCGCTCCAATCCGGTCCTTGCGCGACTCTGCGAGGGGCACCTGTCAGCTCTCGGCGTCTCCCAGGACCACGTGGTCCCATGGCAGCGTGTCGGGTCGACCGACGTCGGTGACGTGTCCTACGCAGCACCGACGCTCCACCCGGAGATCGCCATCGCCGACCTCGGAGTCTCGCCGCACACGCACGGATTTCGCGAGGCGGCCGTCTCGCCGCGCGCAGACGGCGTGCTGCTGGTCGCCGCTGAAGTGCTGGCTCGCATCGGGGCGGATGTGATCATGCAACCCGAGATCCGGGCTGCCGTGCGCGCGGCCTTCACCGGCGAACCATGGCGGCGCGTGGAATGGCGCGGCAGCGGGGCATAGTCGACACATGACCCACAAAGTGACCAAACCCGACGCGGAGTGGAAGGAGGCGCTGACGGCGGACCAGTACCGCGTGCTGCGCAAGAAGGGCACCGAGCGTCCGTTCACCGGGCAGTACGTGCACGTCATGGACGGCGGCGTCTACCGCTGCGCAGGGTGCGGTGCCGAGCTGTTCACGTCGCAAGACAAGTACGACTCGGGCACCGGCTGGCCGAGCTTCACCCAGCCGGTCGACGCCGCAGCCGTGGAGCGCCACCGCGACTGGCGGATGCTGGCGCCGCGGACAGAGATCCGCTGCGCGAGCTGCGGGGGGCACCTCGGCCATGTCTTCGCAGACGGCCCGGCGCCCACCGGCGAGCGCTACTGCATGAACTCCTGCGCGCTCACGCTCGAGCGCAGCGGCGGATCGTAGGTCGCACCAGCTTCAGGTGGCGGGTCGGAGCAGGTGCCTCAGCCGGCGCCGGCGGCCAAGCGTGCGGGCATCATGACGCTCGGGCGCTCCGCCATCTGCGCCGCGGTGCCCGGCGTGCCGAGCGCGTATCCCTGGCCGAGTGGGACGCCCAGATCCCTGATGAGCCGGATCTGCTGATCGGTCTCCAGCCCCTCGGCGATCAGGGTCGCACCGCTGGACGCTCCGAAGGTCGCCAGCGCCTGCACCGCCGACCGCGGCCCGGCGGAATCGAGGCTCACCGACAGGCTGCGCGCGATCTTGATGAACTCCGGGTTCGCGGAGGTCAGCACCTCGATGGTCGAATGCCCCTCACCGACGTCGTCCAGCGCGAAGCGGAAACCGACCTCGCGATACGTCTCGACCACGCCCCGCAGCCGGTCCAGATCGGTTATGACGTCGCGCTCGCTGATTTCGAAGACGACCTGTCGAGGATCGCGGCGCGCCCACCTCATGAGCAGCAGCATCTGATCTACGTCGTGCATCGGATCGAGCAGCGCGTGGATGCTCACGTTGATGAACAGGAGCGCGTGCCCGGGAAGCGGTCCGGCGCTGCTGACCGCGGCCCGCCGGCACAGCCAGTCGAGGTCACGCGTGAAGCCGAGCCGCCTGGCGGCGTCGAAGAGATCTTCGACGCTGCTGCGCAGACCGAATCCCGCTGGTCGCGCCAGCGCCTCGTACCCGACCACCTCGAGGTCGTCGAGCCGCATGATCGGCTGGTAGATGGCGTCGATGTCGCGCGCCGCGATCATGCGCGGGATCAGGTACGACCAGCTCTGGACGCGCTCGTGCGACGTCGCGAGCACCGTGACGCGTCCGGGACCGACGCTCTTGCTGTTGTAGAGCGCTGCGTCGGCTCGCGCCATCAGAGCCTCCGCCGACTCGAGCCCGTCCCAGCCGGCCAGGCCGACGGAGAAGCTCTGCATCGCGGCCGTCGAGGCCCGCAGGCGTTCGATCACGAGCCGTGCTTCGTCGATGCCCAGCCCAGGGAGCAGCACAGCGAACGCATCTCCGTCGTAGCGCGCCAGAAAGTCAACTCCGCGAAGCGGTTCCGACCAGCGATCGCTGAACGCCTGCAGGAGGTCGTCGCCGCGGGCGCGACCCCAGTCGTCGTTGTACGCCTTGAAGTCGTCGAGGTCGAGCAGTGCCACGGTCACCTGCATCTTCACGGTGCGAGCTCGAGTCATCGCCGCGACCAGGTGCTCGTCCCACGCACGCCGGTTCGCGATCCCGGTGAGCGAGTCGATGTGCGCTGCGGCCTCTGCTTTGCGCTCGCTCTCCTCGAGGAGACCCTTCGCGCGCTTGCGATCGGTGATGTCACGGACGACCGCGATCAGCCGCCGCGAGCCCTCCGCGGGCAGCGCGCGGATCGCAGTTTCGACGTCGCGCAGGCGTCCGTCCTTGGTGATCAGCTGCGTCTCCGATTGAGTCGCCGCCGTGCCGCCGCCCAAACGCATGTCAAAGCTCCGGCGCAGCTCACCCTGCGCCTCTCCCGGAGCCAGCTCGGTCAGTGAGCTCAGCGCGCGCAGCTCTTCATCTGTGTATCCGGTGAGCTCACGATATGCCTCGTTCGAGTAGATGATCCTTCCGGACTCGGTGATGACAAGCCCCTCGCCCAGATCGCTGATCGCGTCCAGCAGGGCCTCGTGGCGCTGGCGGCGGCTCTCGGCACCGGTCGTGATCGCTCCGATGAACGCGGCTCCGGTGACCACGATCCCGACGCGATACAGGACCGAGTCGAGCAGCGGAGGGAACCCGAAAGCGGCCCAGCGAAGCCAGTAGAAAGCGGCACAGGCCGAGCCGAACGCGGCGATGAAAGCGATCGACCCTCGCCACTGATAAAGCACCGCCGCCTCCACCGCCACCAGACCGTACGCGGCGTACGCGGTGCTGAACGGGTCGTCCGCGGTGAGCATCATCCACGCGGTGACCACCGCGAAATCACCAGCGAGGCCGATGAGGATGACCGGTTCGAGGAACCGGCTGCGCAGGCGCGGCGCGAGCGCTGCGGGGACGTTGTAGGCGACCACAAGAGCAGCGCCGATGAAAACCCCAGACCAGACGTGGACCGGTCGCGGGCTCGAGGTCAAGAAGGCCTCGACCAGGCCGAGAAGAGCACCCGCCCAGCGGACGTGGCTGATCAGCCGCGCGACCAGCGCGCGCTGCGCCACTCGCTCCGCCCCGTCGCCGATCCCGCTCCGCAAACCAGACTCTCCTCAGTGCCGCGGTGGTGCGGCTGTACGGCGATTGTCGAAAACCGAAAGCGCCAATCCGGCAGTGTCGGCGTGACATCTCTTTCACCGAATTGAGGAGGGGCGGTGATGGTGACAGGCAAAACAACAGCAGACCGGATTGCAAACAGTCGATGCAAGCCGCACGGCTTTGCAGCCGGGACCGCTGTGTATACTCGGAAGGACGTCAGGAAGCCAACCAGAGGTACTCCGCATGGGAACGCCGCGCCCAATCACCGTGGTCGCGATCGGCGCCGCGGGTGTCCTTGCCGCCTGCGGCGGCTCGACCGGCGGCGGCTCTCAGAGTCCGAGCTCGATCCTCATCGCCCTCAACGTTCCGGGCAGCTCGGACGCCTACGTGGCCCGGGTCATCGAGCACGGCGCGGAGTTGGCCGTCAAAGAGGCGAACCAGAAGGGCCTGACCATCGCCGGTCACATATATCACCTGACCTTCAAGATCTACGACGACTCTGGGCAGCCCCAGCAGAGCGCGGGCAACGTGGGCACGGCGATCCATGACGGGGCCGTGGCCGTGGTCGAGGACGGGCTCGGTGCGAAGGTGAGCACGTCGCAGAGCAACGCCGCCGGGGTGCCGGAGATCGTCATCACCAACGGCGACGCGACGCTGCTGGATCCGCAAAGCCGGCCGGGCCTGTTCCGCCTCGGCATCGCCAACGATGCGGCAAGCAACGTGCTCGGCAGGTACATCGCCGGGAAGTCGACTTCGGTGGCGATCATCCACGATGACAGCGAGAACGGTCGCGACGGCTCCGCGCAGCTGGTGACGGCGCTGGGCACGGCCGGTGTGACGGCTCGTTCGCCCATCGAGGTCGCCGCCGGTGCGCCGACTCTCGACGCCCAGGTTGCGGAGCTTGCCGCGGGCAATCCGGGAGCCATCGCCATCTGGGGGAGCGATACGTTTGTCGGCCGCGCGGTCACCGCCATCCGCGCATCCGGGGCAACCACCCCGCTCTTCAGCGGACCGAGTGGCGAGTCACCCGCGGTCAGGGCGCTCGCCGGCAACTCGGCGAGTGACGGACTCCGCCTGGTCAGCTCGCGCATGACGAGCGAGAGCGACGCATCGTCTTTCGGACAGTTCGAGCAGCGGCTGGCAGCGGCCGGTCTCGGGCCGTACGACGCGGGCTTCAGGAGCGCCGCAGGACAGGAGATCCGGCAGCCCGACGACGCCTCGATCTTCTCCTACGATGCCGTGAACCTGGTGGTCGCCGCGTTGAAGAAGCAGAACTCTGTGCAGCCCGGGCAGAGCCTGATCCGTGCCATCGGCCAGGTCAAGGTCGCCAGCGCGAACGGAGACGCCCGCGGGTTCAACCCGCAGAACCACGAAGGTGTGGCGGACGACGACATGTACATCTCGGTCATACACGACCTGCAGTTCGAGCCTGTGAAAGACGAGCCGCTGTCAGCCTCGCTCCCAACGCAGGACGAGATCCTGGCCGACTTCCACTGAAGCGCGTACGACGAAAAGAAGCCCCTTCCGCACCGCGATCGTGGCGCTGTGCGCCTGTGCAGTGCTGTCCAGCTGCGACGACTTCGCCATCGTGGCGGTGACGTCGACACCGAATATCGCAGCCCTCCCCTCGCTGCCACCGATCGGATTCAACCACCGCTACGGCAACAGCCCGGTAGCGGCATCCGACGGCTTCCAGCTCGAGCGTCAGCTCTTTGCGCAGCATCAATTCTGGGAGGTCGCGATCCGGAGTGATCCCGAGACCTCCGGCTACGTGAAGCTGGCCAACAAGGCGGCGGTCACCGCGGCACGGCACGCGGCGACCGGCATCCTGATGGTCATCGCCACCGAGGATCGCAACACGATCGAGGGGCTGCTCGCGTACCGGCCGGACAGCAGGCAGGAGCAGTACTGCGCCGCGCTGCTCGATCGAGTCAGGGCCGACGGCTACGACGCCATCACCAGCGGCCAAGTCCTCGTTTTTTTCACCGAGGCCGACCAGCACGCGAAATTCACGTGGTCGAAGAAGTCCGGGAGCCGGTTCCAGGTTTTCGACAACGACCTTCGCGGCACGAGCCTCATACCCGGTCCTGATGTGACCCCGCTTCCGATGCCGGCCTGACACCAAGCGCGCTCAGTGTTCCGCCGCTGAGCTCCGCGCGCGGCTCCGCGGGCGCTTCTCGACGATCCTGTTCGAGCCAGATCACAGCGATCCCGCGTTCGGCTTCCTCGATCGCCAGGGCGGCGACCTGCTTGGCAACATCAGCGGCCAGGCCGACGGTCGGCGAGTCGAGGACCAGCACTGCGGCCGCCGCGCACCACGCCGCCGCGACCTGGAGCAGCTGCTGCTCGCCGCCGGAGAGCGCCTCAGCTGCAACGTGACGCCGCGACGACAGCGGCAGAAACCGCTGCAGCGCTTCGTTCTCGCGCTTCGAACCGCCGGAGGCGAGATGCAGCGCCTCCGCGACCGTGCACCCGGCGATGCGGTTGCCATCGCGGATCGCGCCGGCGAGGCCGGTCCGCCGCCGGCGCGAGGGCGGCCCGATGAGCGGCGCGCCGTCGACGAAGACCTTTCCGTCCGAAGGCACCGACCCGGTCAGTGCGGCAGCAAGGGTCGTCTTGCCGCTGCCGGCGCTCCCGACGGCGACGAGCAGCTCGCCGGCTGCGACACCGAAGTCGGCGACGTCGACGACGACGCGCCCGCCGGCGGCCACGCGCAGCCGGTCGATGCGCAAGCGCTCGGTCACGATCCCGGCACACCGAGCGCGACCGGTGCGGCGTCTGTGCGTTCGATGCTCAGTACCTCCGAGGTCAGCGACGCCAGCGATTGCCGGTCGTGCTCGGCGATGACGACGGTGAGGCCGGCCGTCGCGGCGGCACGCAGACACGATGCCGCGGCGGAACGCAGGTTGTCGTCGAGCCCGGCCAGCGGCTCGTCGCAGAGCAGCACGGCTGGGCTGCCCAGAAGCACTCGAGCCATGTCCACGATCCGGCGCCTGCCCCCGGGCAGCTCCGCGCAGAGGCGATCCGCGACGTCCTCGAGGCTCAACCGTCCCAGCCAGCGGCGCGCGAGCGCCTCGGCCTCGGCCGCGCTTCTGCCCCTCGAAGCTGCCAACCGCAGGGTCTCGCGGACCGTGCAGAAGCCCCAGCCGCCTCCCTCCTGAGGGAGCAGAACGCACATCGCGCGGTCGCCTGGGCCACGCAGCGACACGCCGTGACCCTCGCGGGCCGAGCGCTCTGCGATGGTCCGCAACAGCGTGGTCTTCCCGCTGCCGTTCACTCCCACCAGGCCTCGAATCGTTCCTGCGTCGACCTGGAATGCCGGGGCGTCGACGAGCCGGATGCCGGCGTGGGAGCGAACCGTGAGCGCATCCACCTCGAGGCGCGCCCCGCGAAGCCCGAGCTCGGCCACCGGCCATTCCGCGTCTGCGTCGATCGGCGGCGCAGTCTCGCGTGGCGCCCGCTCCACACGCGGCGGCAACAGCGTCGCGATGGCCACCACGCCGAGCAGACCGAGCGAGAGCGAGGTCGCGTCAGGCGGACCGTGCCAGCCCGCCGCCGGGAGCACGATCTGGGCTACGACGCCGGTTCCGACGGCAACAAGGCCGGCCCCCAGCGGCTGCCGGGCCGCCACGAGCGCCGCCAGCAGCGGAAGTGCCGCGGAGTCGGCGGTGAAGAACGCCGGCGAGGCCACGCGTTGCACATGGGCGGCCAGCGCTCCGCTCACCCCGGCGAGCAGCCCGCCGAGGGCGAGCGCGGCAACGTCCGCGATCAGCGGATTGATCCCGGACGCAGCCGCCCGTGCCCGGTCGCTGCCGACGGCTCGCCAGCTCGGCCCGGGGCCGAATCGGAGCGCGAGAGTCGCGATCACCGCGCTCAACGCCGCCACGGCCAGCAGAATGTGGAAGTCCCCCACCGGCGTGGCAACCGCGTTGCTCGCCGCACCGAGCGGCACCTGGATCGGCGGCAGCGGTCCGAGCCCCGCCTCAGCTCCTGTCACGTTGGGGAGAGCCTGTACCAGCGCTCCCGCCCCGAGAGCGAGCAGGAGGCTGGCGGCGAGGAACGCGGCCCCCTCGACCTTGAAGCAGACCGCGCCGATCGCAGCTCCGGTGGCAGCCGCGACCCCGCCGCCGCACAGCATGGCGAGCGGCACGGGGATCCCCTTCTGCGCGATGAGCCCGCTGGAATACGCGCCGAGGCCGGCCAGTGCGGCCGCGGCCAGCGAGGGCCGGCCGACCGCGGACGACAGAGCCGCGGCCGCGGCGGGACCCGCGAGCGCGAGCGCAACGGCCGCATGGTCGAGGTCGGCACCGCCGGCCACGATCGGGTAGACGAGCGCCGCGACGACGCACCCGGCAAGGAGCAGCCCCAGACGGTTGGTCAGCGGCGCCATCGCCAGGCCCCTGCCGCGATGAGCAGCACGGCGACGATGTCGCTCACCGCCTCACCGCCGCTGCCGAGGAAGTAGCCGCCGACGACCTGGCCGGCGGCGATGAGTGTCGCCGCCACAACGACCGGCGCCGGTGACAGCATGCCGCCGGCGACGGCGGCGGCGAGGCCGCGGAACGCGAGCGTGATACCGCCTCCGGCCGCGATGGGAAACCTCGCGGCACCCAGGAGCACGGCGGCGGCGGCGAGCGCACCTCCCACGGCGAAGCTGGTCGTACGCACCAGTGCGGTGTCGACGCCGAGCCGTTCGGCGGCGATCGGCGCGCTCGCGGTCAGCCGGACTGAAGCGCCGATGGAGGTGGTGCGCAGCACGATCGAGCCGGCTGCTGCCACACCGGCAACGACGGCGATGGTCAGCAGGTCGGCGACGTGCACGATTCCCCCGGCGACGGTCAAGGTGCCGCCGGTGGTCGGGAACGCGTATGCCGAGCGGGGAAAGATGCCCTGGAGCAGCTCGCGGAGCACCACCCCGGCGGCGACGAGAAGGACCGCTCCGAGGAGGGGCCGGCCCAGCGTCGGCGCCACGAGCGAGCGCTCGGCGACGGCACCCAGCACACCCGCCACCGCCAGCCCGAGGAGGACCGCGAGGACAACCGGGCCGCCGTTCATGGTCACCGCGGCGGCGGCGAGGCCGCCGGCGATCGCCACCTGGCCGATGGCGAGGTTGAGCATCCCGCTGCCGCTGAAAGAAAGCGCGACCGCGAGCGCGACCAGCGCGTACAGCGAGGCGGCGGCCAGACAGTCGACGGCGAGCTGGACGATTGTCAAACGGGCAGCGGCACCATCTCGATGCTTCCGGTGGCGAAGGCCGGCGGCCAGACCACCACGCTGTGCCCGACCGCCTGCCACTGCCAGATCACCGCGGCGGCTCGCGTGTTCTGGCCGAGCCGCGGACCGGATGCCGCGAAACGCACGCCCGCCCCGTTGGGAAGCGCGCCGTCAGCGACGTCGAGGGTTCGCGCCGAGGCGGCGATGCTCGCCGCGTCGAAGCCGGACGCACGCGGGAGCACGTGCTGGAACAGCGCCCATGCCGCCGCGAATCCGTCGATGCCGTCGATGCTGGGTGCGGTCGTGGTGTGCTGCCGCCACGTCTGCGCGAAGCGGTCGTAGAGCGCGCGCGCGTCGGGGAGCAGCCCGGCGGGGTTGAAGTTGTCGTCCGGACGGTCCGACGCGAACACGCCCACCGCCTGCCGGCCGAGCGTGTCGCCGAAGGTGGACATGCACTGCGCCATCGTGCTGCCGATGAAAGCGTCCACGTGCAGCCGCGCGGCGAGGAACGCGCGCCGGAAGGCGATGCCGTCGGGGACATGTGACGAGAGCACGAGCACGTCGGGGTGGGCGCGGGCGATGGAGGCGAGAATCGGCGGCCAGTAGGGCGCGTACGGGTCGTAGGCGGACTCGTCGAAGCGCGACACGCCACTCGAGGCGAGCGTCGCGCGTGCATCGTCCGCCACCGAATGCGCGTACCCGTCGTCGGCCGTCACCAGGTAGACATGCAGGGACGCCGGCGCGCGTCCGAGTCGCGGGCTCAGCTGCTGCACGACGAACCGTCCCGAGTTTCCTCCGAGCACGGCGCCGTCCGCGCCGACGCGGAACACCAGCGGTAGGCCGCGACCGGTGACTCTGTCGGCGACGGCTCCCGACTCCCAGTACACCATGCCGTCTCGCGCGACGGCGCTGCTGGCGGCGATGGAGAGCTCGGACGAGTATCCGCCGATTACGGCAGAAACGCCGTGGGCGCGCAGGCTGTCCGCTGCCGGCTGGGCAGCCGCGGTGGTGTTCACGTCGCGCACGTCGAGCTGGATCCGGCGACCGCTCACGCCACCGCCGGCGTTGACCATGTCCCTGGCGATGGTCACCCCGAGCAGCTCGTCTGCCGGCTGCGGCCCGCTCGACGCGCCCAGGGGAAAGATGGCGCCGATGCGCAGCGTGGGCGGAGAAGGCGCCGCAGACGCCGCCCCGCAGCCTGCGAGCAGGATCGTCAGCCCGGCCAACCCCAGCCGCTTCATGGGCGCCAGTATTGCCCACCCGGGGGTCTCCCCCCGCATGACGTATGGTTGGCTGCCATCAACCGTTCGGGGAGGGAACCGTGACCGCGGCTTTCGGGAAGGAGCGTGGCCAGGCCGGTGAAGCCCAGGAACGCCTCGAGGCACTGGAACGACGCCTGCAGCGCGCCTGGGAGGAGGCGGCCGACACGGCGCTCGGCGGGTACGTGCGCGCGGAACCGGCGCTCGAAGCGATGGGCGCGGCGGTCGAGAACCTCCATGTCGCGGCTCAGGAGGTCGGCGCCACCGCTCGAATGGTCCGTGCCGAGCGGCAGCGATACGAGGAGCTGTTCCAGCTCGCTCCCGGCGGCTACGTCGTGACCGATACCAACGGGGTCATCGTGGAGGCGAACGCCGAGGCCGCGGCGATGCTCACCGGGGTGGGGTCGCCGATCGGCAACGCGCTGAGCGAGCTGGCCGCCGGCACGGACCGGCAGACGCTGCAGCGGCTGGTGGAAGAGGCGAAGCGCGTGGCACCGGATACGACACTCGGCGCCGCGGTCGACCTTCAGCCCACGCGAGCGAGGCCGCCGATCCACGTGCAGGCGCACTGCAGAGCCGCGCTCGACCCTGACGGCGCGGTCATCGGTTTCCGCTGGATGCTTCACGACCTCACCGACCGGGTCCGGACGGAGCGGCTGCGTCGACAGCTCGAGCAGCGCGACGCCGAGCGGCTGCGCGAGCTCAACCGCCGTTGGGAGGCGGTGGAGTCAGCCAAGTCGCAGTTCCTGCAGCTCGCGTCCCACGAGCTGCGATCGCCGGTCACGGTGATCGGCGGCTATCTATCGATGCTGGCCGACGGGACGCTCGGCCCCCTCAGCGAGCAGGTCAGCGGTGTGGTCGAGCTGCTCACGGCGAAGGTCAAGGAGCTGAACGCGCTCGTCACCGAGATGCTCGAGGCGGCCCGCCTCGACGAGGTGGCAGGCCTCGTCGCGGCCGTCGAGATCGACGTCGGCGAGGTGGTGCGGCAGGTCATCGACGACTGGCGTCCGCTGCTTCCCGAGGGACATCGGTTCATCCTCGACTGGCCGGACGAACGCCTGATGGTCACCGCGGACTTCGCGCGCGTGCGCACGATCGTCGCGAACCTCGTGCACAACGCGATCAAATTCTCGCCTGAGGGCGGAGAGATCATCTGCCGCGTGTATCGCGACGGACCGGTCGCCGCCGTGGAGATCGCCGACTCGGGAATCGGTCTTTCGGACCAGGACCTCGCCGTGCTGTTCACCCGCTTCGGGCGGATCGTCAATCCCCGCACCAGCGGTATCGGTGGCACGGGTCTCGGCCTCTATGTGTCGCGCGAGCTGGCACGGGCGCAGGGCGGCGACATATCGGCTGTGCAGCGCGCCGATGGCGGGAGCGTCTTCAGGTTCACCGTTCCAGTGGTCGAGGTTGCCGCGCCGGGCGAGCAGTCGCCCGCGGTCACCCTGTTGCGACCGCCGGAGCTCAGCGCGGAGCCCGGCGCTTCCTGCTTGGAGCCGGACGTCAGGACCGAAGGGGCGTCGCGGAAGTAGCATCCAGTCTGCGTGATGCAACGGCCAGAACTCATCCTCAGCAGCCGGGCTGGACGGTGGGTGGTCACTGCAACGGTGCTCGGGTCGGGCATGACGGCGCTCGACGGCACCGTGGTGGGAATCGCTCTACCCAGCATGGGCCGGGATCTCCACCTCGCGGTCTCGGGTCTGCAGTGGGTGACCACCGGATATCTGCTGACGCTGTCGGGATTTCTGCTGCTCGGGGGGGCGCTCGGCGATCGCTTGGGACGTCGCCGCGTCTTCGTGGTCGGCGCGATCTGGTTTGCTGTGGCGTCGCTGCTCTGCGGGGTGGCTCCCAATGCGGGCGTGCTGATCGCTGCGCGTGCCCTGCAGGGCGTCGGCGGCGCGCTGCTGATGCCGGAAAGCCTCGCCATACTCCAGGCGTCGTTCCGCGAGCGAGACCGCGCACGAGCGATCGGCGCGTGGTCAGGGCTCGGCGGTGCGGCCACGGCGATCGGGCCATTCCTCGGAGGAGTGTTGATCACCGCGGTCTCGTGGCGACTCATTTTTTTCATCAACCTGCCCGTCGCCGCGCTGGTCGTGTGGATATCGATGCGCCATGTGCCGGAATCACTGGACCCGACCGTCTCGGGCCGGCTCGACGTCACCGGAGCAGCGCTGGTGACGGTCGGGCTCGGCGGGATCACCTACGCGCTGGTCCAGTCGCCGGACAGCGGTTGGGGGTCGGTGCCGGTGCTGAGCACGTTGATAATCGGCGCCATCGCACTCACGGTGTTCGTGCTGTACGAGCGTCAAACGCCACATCCGATGCTGCTGCTCAGCATGTTCCGCTCGCAACAGTTCACCGGAGCGAACCTCGAGACCTTCGTGGTCTACGCCGCGCTGGCCGGCGCGCTTTTCCTGCTGCCCATCCAGCTGCAACAGGTCGATCGCTACACGCCGCTTGAGTCGGGTATCGCACTGTTGCCGCTGACGCTTCTCCTGCTGCTGCTCTCGGCGCGGTCGGGTGCCCTTGCCACACGGATCGGCCCTCGACTGCAGATGTCGGTGGGCCCGCTCGCGATCGGCGCCGCATTTCTGCTGCTCGCCCGAGTCGGCCCGAACACGAGTTACCTCGTCGACGTGCTGCCCGCGGTCGTCATCATGGGTCTGGGCCTCGCCGCGCTTGTCGCGCCGCTCACCGCGACCGTGCTGCAGGCGGCGCCCGTCGAGCACGCCGGCGTCGCCTCAGCGATCAACAATGACGTAGCCCGGGCCGCAGGGCTGATAGCAGTCGCCGTGCTCCCCGCCGCTGCCGGCATAACTGGAACGAGTTACCTCCACCCACTCGTGTTCTCGGCCGGATTTCACACCGCGATGGTGATCTCCGCTCTGGTCACGGCGTCGGGCGGCGTCATCGCTTTCGCGCTGATACGCGATCCGGCTCGTCGCGTTCGCGAGCTGGCGGCGCTGCCGGCGAGCCTGACGCATGCAAGCCACTGCGCACTGGACGCTCCACCGCTCGGCGGCCGCCGGACCGCGGACGATGGCGCCCTGCGTCAGCCGATGCTCACCGCGACGCGCCCCGCCGACAAGGTCTGACCGGCAAGCAGATGGGCATTCGCGAGCTCGCGAATCCCCGCGGTCACGACCTCCGGGGCCTCGAGCGGTGTCATGTGCCCGACGTCGGCGAGCTCGACATACCCGGCAGCATCGGGAAGGGTGTCTCGCAGCTGCTGTGAGTGCCAGGGCGGCAGCAGCCTGTCCAGCTCACCCGCTATCACCAGGGTCGGCGCCGCCAGGTCGGGAACGGATCCGGTGAGGTCGAGGTCGCGGAAGAGCCTGCCGAAGCCGGCACGCACCGGCGCCGGGCAACTCAGGAACATGCGATGGCAGAAGGCGACGCGCCCTGGGCTCGCGGTCGGGCTCAGCGCGATTCGCCGGACGACGCGATAGCTCACCGGCTCGAACCGGGTGGAGAAGTTCAGGGGGGCGGCGAAGGCCCACGGGATGACCGCGCCGTGCACTCGGGTGCCTGCCCGGGAGCCGAGCACGAGCAACCGCGTGACCATCTCACTCATACCGGTGTTGATCAGCGCGGCGGCGGCCAGGCGCTGTCGCGCGACGTCCGGGTGGCGCCCCGCCCAGGCGACGATGGTCATGCCACCCATCGAGTGACCGGCGAGCACGAAGGGCCTTCCGTCCGGAACGCACGCGTCGATGACCGATGCGAGGTCGTCCGAGAGCGAAGCCGCGGTGTAGCTCGCCGCCGAGGTGGGCACCGCGCTTCGGCCGTGACCACGCTGGTCGTATGCGACCACCCGGAAGTCGCGGGCCAGCTCTCGAATCTGGTAGTGCCAGAACTCCAGCGCACAGACCCAGCCGTGCACCAGGACGATCG
>Ga0307477_10002710_pt1 | contig 13519 bp, 9 predicted proteins | sample atmos_gasesECM2C_FD_203316 | JGI IMG/M metagenome (GOLD analysis project Ga0307477, IMG submission 203316) | Hardwood forest soil microbial communities from Morgan-Monroe State Forest, Indiana, United States - atmos_gasesECM2C_515 | ecosystem: Environmental > Terrestrial > Soil > Temperate...
GCGAGGAACTTCCTCTCACCGTGCAACAGGCGGCAATTTATCTCGGCGTCAGTGTCCAGACCGTGTATCTTTGGGTGGAGCGAAGGCAGATTCCCCACCTCCGCGTGATGGGTCGAAATATCCGCTTCTTGCGAGCGGATCTCGTCCCCTTCCGCGCAACCTTCAAACAAGAGGTGGGAGATGGCAAGACCTAGAGAGCACGACGGTGTCGTCTACAAGCGGCCCAATACAAAAGTTCTCTGGATGTGCTACTTCGATCGAAGCGGGAAGCGCATCCGGGAATCAACCTTTACCGAAGATTGGCAGGAAGCGAATAAGAAGCTCCGCGAACGGCTCGGCGCCCGCGACAATCGAGTTCTCGAGATTGTCCGCAAGGGCGAGGAGATGGAGTTTGAGAAATGGGTGGATTTTTTCCTGGAGAATTATTCCAAGCCTCCCATTCGCGCTGCCAAGACTCACAACGCCAACCTGCGAGCCGCGAAACACCTGAAAGCTGCGTTTCAGGGCGCGAAGTTGGCCGATCTTACCGCCGATGGCATCGAGTTGTACTTGCGCAAGCAGCTCCGGGACCGCAAGCGCGTCAGGACAACGGCCGGTTACATCGAGCGGGGTGAACTCAAGCCGGCAATGGTGCACCAGGAATTAAGAGTCCTGCGGCGCATATTGAACGTTGCGGTACGGAAAAAACTATTGCCCTCCAATCCCTGCGCGGGAGTGGAGTTCCCGGTTGCTGTGAAAGGGTTGTTTCGTCCGCATTACGTAACGTGGTCGGAGCAGCGCAAAATTGAAATCCACGCTCCCGAGTATTTGCGCAACATCGTGCGGATCATCACCGAAACGGGGCTGCGCTTCTACAAGGAGCTGATGCCGATGAAGAAAGAAAATCTGGATCTGGAAAACGCGGTGGTTTGGATTCCTGATTCGAAAACACCAAACGGAGTAGCGGAGGTGCCGCTGACGCCCATTGCGGTTGAGGCGTTTCGCGATCAGCTTCGCCTGTCTCCGTGCAGTCCGCATCTGTTTCCCAGTGACGAGAACCCGAGCGGACACCAGAGAACCTTGAAGACCGTCTGGAGCGCCACCTTGCGGCGCGCCAAGGTGCCGTACTTCCGCATTTACGATCTGCGCTCCACCTACGCAACGCGGCTGAGTGCCGGCGGCGTTGCCGACGAATGGGTCACGCAGCTGTTGCGGCAGGGCGATGCCAAAGTCTTCAAGAAATATTCCCAGATGAAACTGCAGATGAAGCGCGAGGCTTTGGTAAAGTTGAACCGGATGGCAAACGAGCAGAACTCGGCCGAAAACCTCGGTTATGACACAGCGAGGGTGAATTAATGGGTTTTGACACAGTTCTGACACAGTTTGCTACCAAAATGCAGCAAAACGAAGGCTTCCGTAAAGGGCTTCGTAACAGCGAGTTCGTGGAAGTAGTTTAGAATCAGTAGAGCAGTTTATGTCGGGGCGTAGCGCAGCCTGGTAGCGCACCTGCCTTGGGCGCAGGGGGTCGTAGGTTCAAATCCTATCGCCCCGACCAATATCCTTCTGAGCGTACGAGAGTTACCCAGCTTTCGATGTCTCTAAATGTCCAGTTGTCTCGACTTTGCTTCGAATCATCATCGGAAGCACCATCCGCACAACACTAGAATGTGCAGTCCGCTTCTGCTCACTCACTGCCTGCGTATACACATTCATCGTTGTTCGAATGTCAGCGTGACGTAGGAGTTCCTGCTGAACTTTCACATCGACTCCGAGTTGACGCAACCGGGAGGAGTAGGTATGGCGAAACGTTTGGCAGCCGAGTGCGGACTGATTTTTCCAGGATGGCCGCCTAGTGCACGACCAAGCGCGTGAACGGTGTCACGTACGCCTGCAAGAAAACAACCACGCCCACCAAGGATGCCAGAGCGATGCTATGCCAGAAAACGTAGCGTAGGATATCGCCCTCATGTCCGTACCACTCCGTGGCCGTGCTCGCCACCACGATACTCTGGGCGTCGATCATCTTACCCATTACTCCACCCGAGCTATTCGCCGCCGCCATCAGCACGGGAGAAATGCCGAGCTGTTGAGCGGAGATTTTCTGCAAGCTGCCGAATAGCACATTCGAGGCTGTGTCTGACCCAGTAAGCGCCACGCCGAGCCAACCTAATAACGTTCCAAAGAACGGATAAAAATGTCCGGTCCGCGCAAATGCCAGCCCCATGGTGGCGTCCAGACCTGAGTAGCGAGTCAGGATGCCGACCGACATCATGGCCGCGATCGTCAACAATGAGAAGCGCACGTGCCAGACTGTCTTCCACCACATGACAACCATACGTCGCGGTGACAGGCCCATGATGAAACCGGAGATGACAGCTGCGATAAGGATCCCCGAGCCCGTAGCTGAAATCCAGTTCAACGCGAACACCACCGCCTCGACCGTGGGCTTCGGAACCACCGGCGGAACACGCTGCACCATTTTGTTGAGACCGACAACCGGTATCTGGAGGTTTGTGATTGTGCTAGGAGGAATATGCCAAGTGCTCATGAAGGAGAACACTTTTTCGGGCGTGTTCATTACCTTCTTGCCCGTATATGTGCCCCAGCAGAAGACCAATATGCTGAGAACCAGCCACGGCAACCACGCCATCACGACCTCGCCGCTCCCATAACCGTGGGTGCCGCGCGGGGCCCGGTGCTCGTCATGATGTCCGTCGTGTCCCCAAATTCGCTTAGGCTGCCAAATCTTAAGGAAAAGAACGAGGCAAATCATCGAGCACAACGCCGCGATGATATCCGTGAGCCACGGGCCGTGGTAGTTCGATACCAGATATTGTGGAATCGCGAAGGAAACACTCGCAACTGTGATAGCCGGCCAGATTTCTCTCATGCCTTTGAAGCCCACATAAGCGGATACCAACCAGAATGGAACGAGCACGGAAAAGAAGGGCAAGATTCGGCCGACCTGAGCGCCTAAAGAAAATTCGCTGTAACCGGTAACCGCAGCCAAAGCGACGATCGGGGTGGCCAGGGCTCCGAACGCCACCGGCGCGGTGTTGGCGATGAGTGACAACCCCGAGGCCTGCAGCGGCCGGAATCCGAGGCCGATGAGCAAAGCCGCCGTGACCGCGACCGGCGTTCCAAACCCAGACGCCCCCTCAAAAAATGCGCCGAATGAGAACGCTATGAGCAGTAGCTGCAAGCGTGTATCTTGTGTGATTCCCGTCATGCTCTGCTGCAGCACCTTAAACCGCCCAGTTTCACAGGTCATTCGGTAGAGAAAAATTACGTTTAGGATGATCCACCCGATGGGGAACAGTCCGTAGCACGCGCCGTATATGGCTGTGATACTCGCCATTTTGATCGGCATGTGAAACAAACCGTTGGCAACCAGGATGGCCGTCACGAGTCCCAGAGACGCTGAATGGTGTGCTTTCATGCGGAACACAGCAAGGGTTCCGAGCAGCACAAGGACCGGGAGCGCGGCGCAAATAGTCGAGAGCCACCAATGGCCGAGTGGATCGTAGGCTTGTGCCCATGCTCTATCTGATGCGGGGCCCGTCAACGCCAGGGCGAGCAATGCGGTTACTCCCACAGCCATCAGAATGCGGGGAAGCCGCGTTCCGCTTTGCGAAGGTGCAGCCGGTTTCGCCGCAGAAGGGTTTGGGTTCGAAGTTCTGGCCACGACTTCCCTCCCGGACTAGCGTTGGGCCCTGAGGCACACGGCACAAACTAGCACATCTTGCCTGGCGGCGTGTGTTGCAGCTTTAGAGCACGTACTTCTCCCCTTGCCGGATCGCCGAGCGTCGCTGGAAACAGGTGAGCACGATTGTGCCGAGATATGTGCGCGACTTTGTGGCGCGTGATTGCCTACTGGTCCCGGACAAGACGGTGTCAGTCCCGGCGCCTCTCTCAGGAGACAGCAAGAGTGTTATGTAGGTCCAATGGATCACTTACCAGTCTCAGACAACTTGCTGTCGAACACACTGGGTGAAGCAAACGCCCACGTGCTAGATGTCATGCGGCGGGCCGAGCAGGAGTTGCGACTGTTGCTTCAGAAGCGAGCAGACGTCACGAAACGCATCGGCACGGTGAAGCAGACCATCATGGGTTTATCGAAGCTTTTTGGCGACGGAATTTTGGATGATGCGCTATCGGATCTGGTCGATCGTAAAAACGGTTCTCGCCAGCCCGGCATCACCGCTGCATGCCGCAAAGTACTGATAGAAGCACGGCGGCCAATGAGTGCACGCGACGTTTGCAATGAAATTCAACGGACCGTGCCGACCTTGCTGGTCAGCCACAAAGATCCTATGGCCACGGTCAACACGATTTTGGGCCGGCTCGCGAAGTACGGCGAGGCTAGCATCATGCCCGGAGATCACGGGCAGCGCGCCTGGCTCTGGACAGCTGACTACGGCAGCACATCGAGCGCAAGCAGAAATTCCTAGGCTGGAGCTACCGATGCGGCTGCAACTGGGAGTTGTTCGGTGCCGGCGGTCGCCAAGCGGAGAGGAATACATACTCGAGCAGCTACGCCGCCATCGGGCACGCTGAACAACTCCAGGCTTTGATTCTGGCCGTAAATGGTCTCCAGGCGCTCGCGCGTAATTTTCAGTCCCACTCCGCGAGACGGAGAGTGGGTTGACTCCTTGAGTCCGGGTCCATTGTCTCTCACCTCCAGGTGAAGATCGGCAGCATCGCGATTTGCCGAGATTCGAATCTCCCCTCCAGACACGAGCCGGGAAATTCCATGCTTGATGGCATTGTCCACCAGCGGCTGCAACAATAAATGAGGGACGCTTGCGTCGAGAGTCTCAGGAGCAACATCGATAGTCACCTTGAGCCGTTCTTCGAACCTCACCTTCTCGATCTCGATATAACAATTCACGAATTCCAGCTCGCGGCTGAGGGTCGTCACCTGTGTTGCGGCGGTTTCGAGGCTGATTCGGAGCAGGTCGCCCAGTCTGGTGATCATACGGTCTGCGGCTTCAACGTTTGTCAACATCAACGCGGAAATTGAATTCAGCGTATTGAAGAGAAAGTGCGGCTGTAATTGGCTCTTCAGCGATTGCATTCGCGCTTTCTCAAGTTGTGCCTGCAGTTGCGAGGTACGCAGTTCGCGCTCGCGGAACCTCTGATAGTAAGAGGCGAAGTGGGCGATCAGTACGATCGGCAGGTAGGTGGTGACAATGTCGTCGACGACGTTGTCGAAGAATAGCCGCTCATACATGAACCAACGGATTCGCAGGCCGTGGCTTTGCGCGTCCCACACAGCGGAAACCCAATGCCGGACTCGGGGATCCCAAAACGCGTACGGAGTCAGGCCGCGCAGAGCAACTTGCACTACGGTAAAGATAAACCCGCCCGCTAGCAGGGCCAATGAACTTCTTGCCCAGTTGCTGCGATGTATCGGGTAGCGATTCGCCAGCGCGAAAGCGAAGGGCGTCAGCGGAATGTAGGTTAAAACCTGACTGGATTGCAGGCCTAGAACGCTGAGAAAGCCGATGGACGAACCTGTCGAACGATACGATTCGTAGATTGTCATGGCGTATGCCAGAGAAACAAACGTCCACACGGCAACACTCGCCGCCCAAATGATCGCAGGGCGAAACTTTGTAGGGGCCTCTTCGATTGCAGTTTCATTCTTCCGCGGTGCCGCCCGGCGCGGGCGACGCATCAACTCACCGCCGCAATGCGAACAAATGCCGTGGATCTTCGAGAAGCAGACCGGACAGAATGTGCATTGGTAAGAACACACGTACGCTGTGCTGTCAACCGGAAGCGCGCATCCGCAATCTTCGCAAGCACTTTTCATATCAGGAGTGCGCGGAGCGACATTTCTGGCAAGGGCTGGCAAGAGCGGCGCATTAACGACGTGCCTTCTTCATTTCCGCATCCTCTGCCATGACGACCGCGGGTTACATGATGGACTAACTTGCGCTGGAGAGCAATCAGAGTCGACGCACCGGATTCCGGAATCTTTCAGTCCCGATTTCTCGGCTAGTCGTCCCTTTGAAACAACGGATGGTCCCCGACTGTCAGTGCGAAGTGAGGTCTTCCGCATAAAGGCAGAAGCCTGAATGATGATGGGCGAGCCACGACGCCGCGAAAGCGGACTCTGTGCTCCGCCTCAATTAGCGCGAGGCGAACAATCACGTTCAGTGCGGCCGACAACTGTTATGACCGCTCTGGCATACGAGATCGCTTCCGCGAACTGTGTGGCCACGCAGTGCACTGTGATTGCTGTGGCTCGGCTTTCTGCACCTATTTACCGCCAAATAAATTTCGCGATCCTTAAACCATAGACTTTGATGGCTTGTAGCCCAACATCGAAGTGTCCGCTCATTCTTGAGGGGACCGCGACACGCGGGAGCGGGATGAACGAGGTCCTCGCAGGGACTATCAGCCATTTCGGTGGGATATGAGGTTGCATTCTAGACATCTCCGACACAACCATTCTCACTCACTCACGTCTATCCATTTGTTAGACGAATGTGGGTGACCAATGATCCCAGATTCATCTTTTTCCTCGCCACAAGAACTGCCCTTGGACGTGGTCGTGCGTACAGTCATCGCCGACGACGAGCGGCTCGCTCGCCAGAAATTGCTCATCCTGCTGGATTCGGAACCTCACGTAAAGGTCGTCGCCGAGTGCCGGGATGGCCGTCAGACGGTCTCTGCGATTCGCACCCTCCGACCCGACATGCTGCTGCTCGACATCCAGATGCCGGATTTGGATGGTTTCCAGGTGCTGAGTCAGATTCCGCCCGAGGAAATGCCGGTGGTCATCTTCACATCGGCCTATGATCAATATGCGATTCGAGCGTTTGAAGCGAATGCGCTCGACTATCTGTTGAAGCCGTTCGACCAGGAGCGGCTACACCACGCCTTGGCCAGGGCGCGGTCGGAATTGTGCAAGGCGCACGACCGCGAGATCACACACCGGATTCTGAACCTGCTGTCGCAGGTCAGGTCGGTGGCGTCGCCCACGACGGAACGAGACAGTCGTCTGGTGATTAAGGCCAACGGACGAGTCGTCTTCCTGGATCTGGACAGCATTGAGTGGGTGGAAGCCGCGGCTAACTATGTCCGTTTGAATATCGGGAAAGAATCCTATCTTTTCCGCGAGACGATCAGCCGGATTGCAGAACGTCTGGACTCTAATCACTTCATTCGCATCCATCGCTCGACGATCGTGAATGTTCGCAAGATTAAGGAACTCATTCCGGTCAACAGCGGAGAATATGTCGTGGTTTTGAAGAGCGGGAGGGAGCTCTCGTGTAGCCGCGGCTACAGGGCGGCGCTGCAGGGAATTGTCGAGAAGAATTCCTGACTCTAGTCGCGGTCCCCTTCCTCAAGCAGAGTTACCTCGCCGCCATGGCTGGAAAGCTCTTCCGAGCCTTCCAGCGGAAGCGACGCCCTAGGCTAGAAACTAAGCCTCAAGGCAAGCTGCAGATTGCGCGCGTTGCTGGGAAAGCTTAGCTTGTTAACCCCGAAGTTCGGCTGGTTCGGAATGAAGTAGTTTCTCTGCGAGCCCACGTCCGAAATCGGTAGAGCCTGGTTGACACTGCCGGTCGTGAACTCCGGATGGTTGAAGGTATTCAAAGCCTGCATCATCAAGTCGAAGTGGAATCGCTCAGTGACGAAGAGATGTTTGGCAACGGTTATATCCCAATTGTTGATCGGTGCGGTCGCGAACGTGTTGCGGCTTGACGTTGCGAGTGCGCCCATCTGCGCGATGATGTATTGCGCGTTGGGATTCACCGCTTGATAGGCCACAATGTTTCCGGCGTTGGGGCCCGTGGTAGCCACAAGTCCCACAACGTCGCTGCCCGTTCTACTCAGGCCGCTCGGGTTGAAGATGGCCCGGTCCGGCGCCGCGTCCGCGTTGAGGTTCGCATCGTCCCCGCTCTGCACGCTCCCCCACTGTCCCGACTCCCACGTAAACACCGGAGCGATTTCGTAGTTACCCAAGACGTTGCGTTTGACCCAACTGGAATCATGTTTGAACCATTGCGCGTCGTAGATGGCCGCAATCGTGATCCGGTGGCGATGGTCGAGGATGGAGTTGGCCCGCTCCAGAGACAAGTTCCGAAAGTCCTGCGGGCGGCGCGGCGAAACGTCAGTAGAGTGAAAGTCGGCTGTGCTGTTATCGATCATATGGCTGAAGGTGTAGGCTGCCTGAAACTGCAAGCCGTTGGAGAACCGCCGGTTCAACTGCATTTGTAACCCATGATAAGTAGAAGATCCCCACGGCATAAAGGCCGTAATAGGATTTACAAACCCGGCGTTGAGATATCTCGGGTCGTAAAAGCCGCCGGGGCCCGTCCCCACATCGTTGTAGCCATAGGCCAGAGTTCCGGGAATATCCCCAGCTCCAGACGGGCCGTTGGTGCTGGTTTGCAGACCATTGCAGACAGCCAGGCCGTTGACAGTTTGAATTGCCGACGGCAAACACTGCGCCCACGCAGTGGGCAGGCCGTCAACCGTGGCCTGGGTTGTCGGCTGAATGTACGTCGGGAGAAAGTATCCCGGACTATTCTTTGCCCCGGCGACAAAGTTCAGGATGTTTTGCACGTCCAGGTCCTCGCCTCGAGTGCCCACGTAGCGGACATCCATGGTGTAGTCCTTGGCAAACACGCGCTGCACGCCGAGGTTCCACGAGAGTGCCCGGGGATATTTCAAGTTGTTGGGGAGAAAGCTGGAGGTAGCGGCGATAGCTTGCGCCGGAGTCAGCGTCGAGATCCCGCTGTAATTCCCGGCCGGAATGCCGCCGTTTGCCAGAAACGGGTTCTGGCAGACGGCGTTGGGACAGTTAACGGTCTGGCCGATCTGGGGCGGCCGGGCGAGTGAGCCGATGTTGTCGTAGAGTACGTCGTAGCCCAATCCAAAACCGCCACGGATCGATGTGTTACCACTTCTGCCTGGCGAGTATGCAAATCCAAGACGCGGCATGTAGTCGTTCTTCGGCGCCCTGGGCGAGGTGAATGTAATCAGCCCGGGAACGTCCGCCACGCTGTTGAGGCTCATCTGTTTCATTCCCAAGGTTGTGCCTGTGTATTCGTAACGAATCCCGAAAGTCAGACTAAGATTTGGCCGGATTTTCCAAATGTCATTCGCGTACCAGTAAATGCTGGGTTGGTCCCCGGAGTAGCCGGCCGATCCTAAACCGCGCTGGCCAAAACCCGGTACCTGATCGTTGGCGAATTGCAGCAAGGTCTGGTAGGTGTAGTCGCCGCGGGGACGCTGAATGTCCTTCTGAGGAGCGATCGATTTCGCGCCTTCCACACCGAACTTCAACGTGTGATTTCCTTTTACCCAGCTCACATTGTCGATAGCCTGGTACAGGTTCTGTACTGCGTACTGTGGTCCGTTCGGGTCGGGACCCACGTTGAGCCCTCCCAGTTCCGTGATGGTGATATTGGGAAAGGCATCGAGCGTTGGCAGGAACTTCAGATTGTTGATCGTTACGTTGAAAGCGGTTCTTGTGAAACCGAGACGAAATTCGTTGCCGATGGCTGCCGAAAACGTATGGTATTCGCTCAGATTCACAAGATGAAAGGGCTGAACCAAAGGCGTGAAGAACGCGGGCAGCTGCGCCGCGGCGTCCAGGCCGATGCTCTCGTTGTAAATGTAACGTCCACGGATCTGGTCGCTCGTGCTGAGGTTGTAATCCATCGACGTGGTGAGGGCCTTAAAGTTGGTATAGTTCGGCGCCGAAATCGGAAGTGTTCCCACGGCAACACTGTTTGCGGCCGGGCACGGGTTCGCGCTCGATCCCTCGCACAAACTGGCGGTTGCGGTGGGCGCGACCGCGTAATGTTGTAGCGCATTCACGTTGGCCGCGGAGACGCCCGGAAGCGCGAGCAGCGTGGAGTATCCGGCCGTGGTAGGGGCGAGAATTGGAGCACCCGGTACGGCGGCCAGACCCTGAACGCCATATTCGTAGTTCACGAAAAAGAACAACTTATCCTTAATAATCGGCCCACCGAACTGGCCTCCAAAGCGGTTGTTGTCGAAACGGGGATTCGCGGGAGTATGGCCTGCGAGGGTCGAATTCACAACATCCTGATCAATTGCGTTGAGGTTGCGATTCTGGAAGTACTCATATGCCAACCCGTGGAAGCTGTTCGTGCCGCTTTTTACCACGATGTTGAACTGGCCTCCGTTGGAGTGACCGAACTCGGAGTTGAACTGGTTCTGCAATACCGTAAAATTGGCGACTGCATCGGCGGGAACATAGACCAGCGGCCCAGTGACGCCTTTATCGTTGTTGTCGACGCCCTCAATCGTGTAGTTGTTGTCGCGCGGGCGCTGGCCACCAACTGACGGCCCGGTACCGGCTCCCAGTCCCCCAGTGCTGGCGACACCGGCCTCGAGCAGCGAAAGATTCAACACGCCGAGATTCTGCCCAGTCACGGGTGACACTCCCAGTCCTGTCGTAGGCAAATCCGCCAGCTGTTTGTCTTCGTATGTAACCTGCAACTGGGCGGTGGTGGTGTCAATGATGGGCGCTGCTCCGGAAACCTCCACAGTCTCGCCCAGCGCACCCGGTGACAGCGTCAGGTTCAGAGTGCCCGTGGTATTCAGATGCACTTCGCTCTCTTCAATAGTGGTTTTGAAGCCGGTCATCTTCGCAGAAATCCTGTAAGTGCCGACCAACAAGTGCTCAAGGCGATATTCGCCCGAGTCGTTGGTTTTGGTGGTGGCCGCCGTGTTGGTAGCGATGTTGATAGCGCTGACCGATGCACCCACTACGGCGGCACCTTGCGAATCCACCACTGTCCCGACGATGTTTCCATCGGTGGCCTGTCCCTGGGCAAGGTGGCTACACAGCCCTACGCCGGCCGCGGCCAGGGCTATAAGAAAGCTGCGTGCGAAGATGCCTCGTTTCATCACTGCCCTCCTAGAACAACGCAGAGTCCCGTCGTCACAACCGAGCGGGTTTGCAATAGCTGCACTGTGTTGAAGTACATCTGGAATTCCATGCATGCATTTCTGCGCGGAACTGGGGACGAACGGTTGGTGAGAAGTGACGACCACTCGGCCGCCAGTCTTGCTGACACCGATCGACAAGGGCGCCTAACAAGGAAGGCGCACAAATGATTTATTAGAATCGGTAGAGTGGGAGAGGAGAACTACGGATTTCTGGAGCTCATCAGACCGTTCAAAACCTATTTTTTAACACACAGGTTCTAGAACCGGTAACTGAGCCACGGATATTGCGAGCCCCTTGCCTCTAATTTACGATCTCGCGTAACTGCTTCCCAAAACCACGTCAACCTCCACAAGCCAACTCTGGCGCGTTCAGCAAATCGCAAATGCCCGAAGGTAGAAGTTAAATCCGTTGTCGAGGAATTGAGATGCGAAAAATAGCTCTCCCCTGCTATTCCTTGGGCTGACGATTACGGCTAGTGCGCAAAGCATGGGCACACTCACTGAGCCTGTTGGAGCTGGCCGTGGCAGTGAAACACGTCAAATGGGCCCTTTTCGTGCAGCCCAACTCGTCCATGTTCCAAATCTTCGGCTACGGCCAGCCCAATCCGTCGCTGGGGTGCACCGGGGCGATGTTCACACTGAACAACACGACCATGTACACGGCCACAACGATCATCATCACCTGTAGCGGAACCAGTCAGATCGACGGCACGCCTTACACTCTGTACGAGACGGTGAACTATGCCTGGAGTAAGCCGCCCTACTACTCCAAGTACATGTTCCAGGTCAGCAGCGGGAAGATGACGGTCAATGCGAGTGATGCAACGTTGCATGGATTGGGATTACCGGGGTATTAACTTTTGTGCGTGCTCTTCCGGGAGACTGGAGGAGTTCGCAGAGGGGTTAGGAAAGGCGGCAACCGAGATGAGTGCAGAACTGAAGGATCGGGCAGGAGAGCTCGGCCGCTTCGCGTGCGCAACTTCCTCCCGCCAAGTCTTCAGAAACTCCATTTAATGGCGAACTGCAGCACCCGTGGGCCATTGAGCGCATTGATCACAAGCAGTGAGCCGAACCCTTGCCGGGGGACCAAGTAGCAGTGTTGGTCCGGACTCTGGCCGTCTCCACAGGTTGAGCCGAAAGGCTCATATTGAATCTGGCTGACGCCTGTTCCGTTCTGAACATAGTAATTGGGATGATTCAGCAGATTGAAGGCTTGCGCCTCAAATGTAATCACGTGGCGCTCAGTGAGATTGAACCTACGTGCCAGCGCGAGGTCGATCTGCTGCGTCCAAGGACCGTAGAACGAGTCCAGGCCGACCATGGGACTCGGGCTGCCGCCGTTGATGCCAAGAGCTGAGTTGGCCGTGGCCTGGAGAGCTGCCGTGTTATTAATAGCATTCTGTGGAGCATTATCAGGGCAGCCTTGACTGACGTCATCGGCGGCGCAGGAAACATCGATCAGGGGAGCAAAAGGACGACCGGAAGCAAACTGCATCACGGTGCTTATCTTCCAACTCGATAACGCGCCCTGCCAGATGCTCGATTGCAGGTGAGAGCCGATAGCAGGCTCGAAGATCCCGGCAATCGAGAGGCGATGGCGCTGATCAATGAGATAAGGCGCGTGTGTATTGCTGAAATCAAATTGATTGTTGAAATCGACCCCACGCGACATGATGTTTTTTGAAAGTGTGTAGGCCATCTGCAACGCTACACCGTGCCGAAGGCGGCGCTGCGCCTGCACGAAAAAGGAATTGTAGTTATTGACTCCGGGCGAAATCAGCGCATTGATCTGGCCCAAATTCGCGGTAAGCCGTCCCTCGGTCAGAAGACCTGAGTCCAGAGTGGGAAGCACGACGGAGCGGCCGGCGCCGCACTGGCTCACGTTAGTTGTACCCGCCGGACAGAGGGTGTAACTGGTCGTCCCGGTAGGTGGATTGAGATTCAAATCGAAAGCGCTGGAAGAAATCAAATGAATTCCGTGCGTCCATGTTGTCCCGACTGTAATCACGGTTTCGGGCAGGATCTCGCGTTCAATTTGCAGGCTTCCTTGCAGGATGTACGGAAAGCGGAAGTGTGAATCCACCAAAGAAATGTCTGATGCAGAGAATTGCGACAAATCGGTGATCTGGTGGGGAAAGACCGCAATCTGCTGGTCGGGTAGCAGGTTGGTGTTGTACCCAAGAGAAACCGAGGCCTGTTGCGATAACAATCCATTCGACACCACTGCGTTGCGATAGTTCAGACCATTGAGATTTTCATAGAACATCCCGAAGCCGCCACGGATCACCGTCTTGTCGAGCAGTTGCCAGGCAAATCCAAGCTTGGGCGCGATTCGCTGGTACTGGTTCGAAAATTGTCCCGTCAGCGGGAACGCCGGATTTTCCCTCGGCTGCGGATAAACCTGGAAATCTTCGCGCACCCCAAGGTCGACGGTCAGCCGTGGACGGACTTGATAAGTATCCTGCAAGTAAACACCCACGTACGGTACGTTGAACGAAAACTTCGGCTGGCCGGTGCTTTGGAAGAAACTGTCGTAAATCCCGAGGGCGAAGTTGGTCAAGCTGGAAAAGCTGTAGGTGCCGCGAAAGGTTCCGTTTTG
>Ga0307477_10002711_pt1 | contig 13516 bp, 4 predicted proteins | sample atmos_gasesECM2C_FD_203316 | JGI IMG/M metagenome (GOLD analysis project Ga0307477, IMG submission 203316) | Hardwood forest soil microbial communities from Morgan-Monroe State Forest, Indiana, United States - atmos_gasesECM2C_515 | ecosystem: Environmental > Terrestrial > Soil > Temperate...
CTTGGTATTTCTGAATCGCCGTTCGTATTTTCTTGCGGAGCTGTTGCGGGATTGTCTGTATAGCGATTCGCCGGTACCCAATCCGCGCCCTCACGTCGATCTGCCGCAATATCGACCTGAAGCATGTTGTCCTACAAATCGAAATTAGGAAATGTCGAAGCTCGAGCGATGCCGCAAATGTGGTCAAAAAATTCTGCAAGCGGAGAAGCTGCGGAAGATGGGCTCGGCAAGCCACACCTCCAGTCGGAAAACTAGGGGCTCAGGCCGGAAATCTGTACCCGGAGACGCCATAGATTTTTGGCGCTGACCAGATACAGCGTCTTGCGGTCGGGTTCGCCGAACGCGAGGCTGGCGAAGCGAATGCCTTCAGGTGCGGGGACTTTGCCCAGGCGTTTTCCGGCGGGCGATATAATCCATAAGCCACCTGTAGCAGCCGTATATACATTGCCACGGGTGTCCACGCACAGACCATCGGGGCCGCCCAAGCCTTGTTCGCCCACCAAGTCAATAAATAGCCGCCGATTCTTGACCGTGTCGTCGGGCTGGACGTCGTAGGCAAAGATCTGCTCGAACATTCGCGTGTTGGTTACATAAAGAGTTTTTTCATCCGAAGAAAGAGCGATCCCCTGCGGCGGCGCGCCGCCCGGGTCCCTATCCAAAAGTTGCAGCTTGCCATTTTTTACCAAATAGACTCCATGGTACGGTAGCTCCTTCATAACCGGAATGCTCCAGAAATACAGTCAGCTTCCCCGCTGATGGGCACGGGGACTTAACACAATCGGGCGTCCACTTGTAAATGCGATTTCCAGGTACATCACTGAACAGAAGATATCCCAGCTGGCCTTCGGAAACCCAGAGCGGTCCCTCGGCGCCCTGGAAGCCATCGGCAGGGAGCATCTCCAGTTTTGAGTCTGGAGAAAGAATTGCATCCAGGGCCGGATCGAATCGCACGACCTCTTTCGCGCTTGGCGTTTGCGCTCGGGACAAACTCCGAGCCTTCGCCAGAAACAACGACAGAAATTGTTCCTGAGTATCATGTAAGGTGGTGCCGTCGGCTAACACGATCTTGTTCAGACGCCCCACTGGGGTGCCTGTTTTGGCAGGGTACATGTAGACGGTGATCACATCCCCGGGCATTAGAGAAGTCTGGCTCCAACCGATACTACTAAGCGCCTCAGGACCGCCCGTTTCGCAAACCCAATGCACGACGTTGCCGTTGTGATCTTTCACATCGAAATCAATATGGCTGTGAGGATTGGACCAAAGGAATTGCGTCACCGTTACTTGTTTGAATTCAACTACCTCGTACGCGTACGCCACATTTCCGTGATGCGCGAGCGCAGGGCTGCAGACAGCTAAAAGGCCAATGCCCCCAACGAACAGTACGAACAGACTGCTTTTCATTCGAAGCTCGCAAACCAACCTTTGACTCCAGCGAGACCCACGGAAGACCAATTATCTACGGCTGGATAGTTCGAGGTCTATTTTCTGGCGACCTCAATTTCGGGTTCAGCCGCTCGGCCTCCGCGAACTCTTTTGCGGCTTCGTCTTTGTCACCGTGCATGAACAATGCGGACCCTAGGTTGTAATGAGCATAAGAAAACCCCGGGTTCAATCGAACCGACTCGCGATACTCGGCGATGGCTCCGCCCAAATCACCTGTGGCCCGCAACGCGCTGCCGAGGCCCATGTGCGCATCGAAAAAGCTGGGGTTCAGGCGCAGCGCCTTGCGCAGCTCAATAATGGCCCCTTGCATATCGTGCTTGGATCCCAGGATAAACCCGAGGTCCCGGTGCGCTTCGGCAATGTTGGGGTCCAATCGCAAAGCCTCCCGCAACTCGGTCGCGGCCTCATCTGGCTTTCGTTGGATTCGCAGGATGGAACCGAGGTGGGCATGTGGGAGCGCAAAATCGGGCTTAAGTCTGATCGCCTCGCGGTACTCGGGAACGGCTCCGCCAAGATCGTTTTTCCTCTGCAGAACGGACGCGAGGTTCATATGGGCTTCAGCTAGGCCCGATTGAAGCTGGATCGCTTCCCTGTATTCTGAAACCGCTCCGTCGAGATCGTTTTTCAACTGCAGAATGGACCCAATGTTTACATGCGCTTCCGCCAGATCGGGCTGAAGTCGGATCGCTTCGCGGTATTGTGAAACGGCTTCCTCCAGGTCTCCCTTCGATTTTAGGGCCAGGCCAAGTTCGAAATGTCCCTTCGGATCGCGGGGATTCAGACGCACCGCTTCCCGGTACTCATGAATCGCTCCAGCGAAATTCTTCGCAGCGAAAAGTGTTTCCCCCTTGGACAAGTGCTCGGTGGAAGAATCCGCCGGAGTAGGTATGGGCCAAGTGCCTAAGAAGACGGCCAGTGCCAAAGAACCAAATTTCATAATTGCCTCCCTCGGAACGGGACCTTTCCTGGACACAGAGTTACCATTTTTTATATCAGAAACTACACCTGCGTAAAGGGCCGTGGGTGCTAACGGTTAAAGCCGGGCAACAGGAGGCCTGCGGCCGTGCGACGAGTCCGGAGTGACGCGTTGTTCTGGCAGACTCCGTGCGTGATTCATTCCTCCTCGCTACCTGCGGTGCGGTATTACGCTTCCGAATTTCTTTAGTCACCAAATCTCTCGGACAATTTGCTCGCTAAATTACTTCAATGATTTGCTCACGATCAAAGACAGAGAATTCTGATCTGTTAAAAAGCCTAACGCGGCAAGAGTGGGTTTGGCTTGGCTATTTCTCGGACAATTTGCTCGGTAAATTTCTTTAATGATTTGCTCACGATCAAAGACAGGGATTTCTGATCTGGTAAAAAGTGCAGGGCGGCACAAATAGGGTTGTGCTTGACCTGGGGCGAGCCGCGACATCAGCGGTCAAGCCACGCCGTCCGCGGCAGCGTTAGAGGAGGATGCATGGCGAGAACAAAATTGAGCATTCTTTGGCTTTTGGGGGGACTGGTGTGTTTTGTTGTTGTGTCGGCACGGGCTCAGTCCTTCCGAGTGCAATGCCCACCCGGCACGACATATACGCACCCGCTGACCGCGACGGATTGCAACACGAACCCCACCGACGCGGGGTGCAACAACGCAGAACCTCAGTACCTCGGCCCGACGCAATTTACGAATTATGTGGTTCCCGGGTCCGGGGCGACGCAGGGTGCTACGGTTGTGCCGAAGTCGAACGTGAACGGGGCCATCAAGTGCCAGCAAATCTCCGGCGGTGACGGATACTCGACGATGGCCGACGGCCAGCAGGTGTTCATGTTCGCGTTCGGACCGCTCTCTGGCTTGGCGGACGTCGCGGCTGGCCTTCCCTCGACCCAGTTCCCGTATATCTTCAACACCCCGTATAGCGATGTTAATTCTACCGTCCCGCTGTTGCGCGGCGACCCGGCCAACACCGACGGAGCGACCAGCGGCGCCTCGCCGGGCAGCGCTCTACCCGGGGCGTTCACGTGGAACGGCGCGGTGGGCTTGACCTCCGACATCGCACAACTTGTGACCGTCTCAAACTTGGTCGAAGGGCCTGTTGCTGCTCCCGCCAATGTCGGCACCACTGGCAGTTTCTGCCCCACGAGCGTTGCCACCAACATAGTGACGGCTTGGACGGACTCACCTTCAGGCTTTGTCGCTGGACAGCAAGTTGTGATCGCAAGTGCAACTGCTGAGGGAGGCACCTCAACCCCGCCGGGCTATGCAGGCACTTGGACAATTACCTGCGTAGCCAGTGGAACCGCCATGACTCCGGACGGGTTCAACGAATATGCCTTTCAGTACACGGATACGAATTTAGGACTGGCGTCCGATACTGGCAACGACTTGGCTGCCACCGCCGCCTCTCCCGCTCAAATCGACGGGCATGTGGATCCCCGCCCCATCATGGATGTCGGCGAGATGAACGGCAATATCCCGGCGCCCCTGTCCCAGCTTGACGAGGACGACGAGTTCTTTCTGACCCTCACCAACGTGGGCATGATCATGCGCCCGGACCTGTTCGAGCAGCACACGGTCCACTTCCACGGCTACCCCAACGCTTCGTCTTTTTATGACGGCGTGCCCGACGCTTCTATCGCCATCAACATCGGCGCCAGCTTCACTTATTACTATCTCGCTCCGGATGCCGGGACTTACTTTTGGCACTGTCACATCACTCCTCCCGAACACCTGCAGATGGGCATGGTGGGACAAATTCATGTTCGCCCGCGGCAAGATCGCGTGCCTGTGGGCGGAAGCCTATACACCTATCTCGGGTATCAGAATGGGATCTCCGAGCCGACCGGGTTAGTTGCTGACCTGCGCACCGAATGCAATCCCGGCCGCGACATCCTGTGCAGCGCCACCATGCCAGCTACCACCAACACTGTTACGCAGGCTCTCGATCCGCTCGTCAAAGATCCAGTTAACGGCCTGTCCGACCTGCCCAATCGATATACCTACAACGATGGCGACGGTTCGACGCAATACGACGTCGAGTACCCCATCCAGATGCACGGCTTTGACCCCAATTTCCACTTTGTGGGCATGACCTTCAACCCGGAACTGTTTGTGGACATGAAGGACAAGTACTTCCTCCTGAACGGGCGGAGCTACCCAGACACGGTCGCGCCCGGGCCGCAAGCCACAGTCTCGAGTGATGGCATGATGCACTACTCGCAACCGATGCCGACCATCATCAACATTCCGGCGGGGGGGAAGGCTCTCCTGCGCATGGTCAACCTGTCCGTCACGGAATATCACACGCTGCAGTCTCTGGGTATTCCGATGAAGGAGGTCGGGTTCAATGCCAAGCTCCTGCGCGACCAGACGGGAAACAACACAGAGTTTTACACCAACTCCATCACACTCGGCGGCGGAGAGTCGCTCGATGTGATCTTGGACGCCAGTGACGCAGGTTGCGGTTCCGCGGGTTGCGCCGCAATTCTGTATCCGGCGAACAGCACCTTCTATCTCTACACCCCCCAACTCGACCACCTGTCGAATGACGCCGAAAATTTCGGCGGCATGATGACGGAAGTGCATATCTGCAACACCGTGACAGGCACCACACATGGGAACATTTGCAACTAGGAGAGCAGCAATGAGGCCGAAAAATATGAAAAACGCGACATGCAAGACACAACTTCTCCTGGCGTTTGTAGTGGCAACCGCACTGTTTCTCACGCCGGCCGCATTCGCTGCTACTCCGGGCATGACTGGCACAGGTACAGTGGGAACCTTCAGTTTGACCGCCCAAGACGGGTACCTGAACATGCCGGACGGCGAGGCGATTTACTCGTGGGGTTATGGGTGCGTGAGCGGCTCGGCCCCGACTTTTGTGCCCGCGGTAACCTTCGCCTTTACGCCAACTTGCAACACCATGCAGGTGCCTGGCCCGACGATGGTCGTCAACGAAGGAGACACAGTCACGGTGAGCCTAACCAACAACCTGCCCGCGGCGGCCGGCAACACGTCGATCCTCTTTCCCGGCTTCGTGCTCACGTCGACGTGTCCCAATAACGCGGCGAATCCGCAGGGCTTGTTGACATGCGAAGCGGCTCCGAACAACAAGGTGACCTACACGTTTATTGCCTCCGCACCGGGCACCCACCCTTTTTACAGCGGAACGCAGGGCGACTTGCAGGTCGAGATGGGCCTATATGGCGCCATCGTTGTCCTTCCGAAGACCGTTCCAACAAACTGCGACGCCGGCTACCACCCCTTGAACCAGACAGCGCAATCGACTTGGGGTGAAACCGATTTCCGGCTAGCGCATGCTGCGTACGACCACCCCGGAAGCTGCTACGACCGGGAATATTTATTCCAGTGGGCCGAGATGGATCACCGGATTCACCTGCAAGCACAGGCGCAGGTACTGGCCAGGACGGGCTGCACGGCCGGTGCGCCGGGATGCAGTCTCGACGTACAGACGGAGCCCTACCATCCCGCGTACTTTCTGATCAACGGCCGCTCCATGCCTGATCTGATGGATCCCAACTACGCGCCCGACTATCCGCACCAGCCCTACAACGGCAACCCGCACATGCATCCAGGCGAGCTGACACTGATTCGCACCATCGGACAGGGGCGCTGGGAACATCCTTTTCATGAGCACGCCAACCACGTCCGCATCTTGGCGCGCGATGCCAACTTGGAACTGAGCAGCAACACCACTCCAGTCCTGTATTCCTCAGGTCTCGGCGGAGACACAGGGGTGTCTGGACCGGGCCTTGCCGGACTTCTGATGTTCAACACGGACACGACGCCGGGAGAGTCTTTCGACGGGATCTTCTACTACACCGGCAGGGGATTGAACTGGGATGCCTTCGGCCACCATCCTTCCACCACCGGTATACCGGGCGATCCCGCCGGCGATCCTTACGGCGACGCGAACGCCACACTTAGCTGCACGCCGGACGTCAACGGATACAACTCGAGCGCGCCGACGGCGGTTAACTACATGGAGTGGTGCCAGGACCACTACAAGCCGGTACAAGTGAACCCATTCGGCGACGTGGCCGGAGGCGGCCCGGCGACTTTCCCAGATCCGAATGTATTCACCAACGGCGCCTGGTACAGCGGCACGCCCTACTTCGGTCCGGATGCGAACCTGCGCGCTGGAACGCCGCAATGTATCCAAAACGTTCCGACCGGCTCCACAACGAACTACACCAACTGTACGGATTTGCTGCCTTCGAACGTGCAAGCTAATCCCCCCAACGAGCGTGGTTGGGCGTTCATGTGGCACTCGCACAATGAGCGCGAGATTACGACGAACAACGTTTTCCCAGGCGGCATGCTGATGATGATGCTGGTGGATTCACGGGAATTTGTCATCGACGAATCGCAATAAGGCAGGCGGTGTGCCTGCCTTGGAAACCGTCAGGTTGCGCTCCCCAGCCGGCGGATGGCGTACAAGAATTCAGGTTTTAAGTCCCAGGTCGGACCGAACGACGAGAGACGAGAGGCGAGAAACATGATCCGGATGAATGATTTCAAATGCAAAGCGACACTGAAGGCCGCAGCGGTGATCAGCGTGTTCCTTCTCTTCGCGGCGGCAGCAGCCTTCGGCCAGCAGACGATCAATTTGTCTGCGGCGCCGACTACGACCACGCTGCCAGATGGCACGACGGTGCCCATGTGGGGCTATTTCTGCGGTACGGCCGCGACTGGGGCGACCGCAACGTGCAATCCGTTGAATCCAAGTTCGGCAGCGACGGCGGCGACGTCGACGACGCCGGCGACGCCGGCGACTTGGTCTCCCGTTTTAATTACCGTCCCGATTAACACCGCGGGGGCGACGAGCTTGACGATCAATCTCACAAATAGTCTCTCGTTTACGCCCACAGGCGCCACGACGGCGAATACCGTGCCCACCTCCATTGTAATCGTGGGTCAGGTAGGCGGCGGCCTTGGCGGAGCGCCGACCACCACGCCGAGTCCCAGCCACACCGACGCACAGGGGTGCGTGACTTGGTTTATCGCCGGCCAAAACGTCCCGCCTGGTGTCCCCTGCACCACGGGGTCGCCACTGGCCAGTCCGCCCGTCCAGGGGCCGCGCGTGCAATCCATGGCCACCGAAGTGACGGCGGGAGCGACCACCTCACTGACCTGGTCCATGCTCAAGCCGGGCACTTACCTGCTCGAGTCCGGCACACACCCTTCGATTCAGGTACCTATGGGCTTGATTGGCGTGCTGGTGGTCACTACTGCGCCGTCAGGGACCACTGCCGGCGCGGCGTATCCCGCGACTGCGACTCATGCGGCGGTGCCGTATAACGCCGAACTCCCGCTCGAGTTCAGTGAAATCGACCCGGTGCAAAACAAAGAGGTCGACCAGGCTGTCCGGACCGCCGGTTTTAGCGAGACCGCAGTCTGGACGCGCATGACAAGTCCCTCCATTACGTCTCTAACCCTGAACGGTGGAGGAAGCGGGTATTCCTACCCTGTCGTAGTCAACTTCTCTACTTTGGCCGGTAACCCCGGGGGTGGTGCCGCGGCTACGGCAACACTTTCGTTCGCTGTCGCCAGTGCCACTGTGACGTCGGGGGGCACCGGCTATGCGGTCGGGGATACCATCAGTTTGACTGGTGGTGGCGGCAGTGGTGCGGTTGCGACCGTCCTCACAATTACCGGAGGGGGGTCAACAGGTCCCATCGGCACCGTCAGCGTGTCCGGTGGCTCAGGTTATACATCAGCCCCGACCGTCGATACGACTTTAACCGGGGCGGGAAGCGGCGCCGCCCTTGCCGCAACGTTGGCCACGACTGGCTCTGTAGCTACAGTTACACTAACCGGCGAAGGTGGGGCGTATAGCGCTGCCCCGACAGTCACTGTCACGGGTGGCTCGGGCTCGGGCGCAACGGTAACGGCGTTGGTCGCTTCAGGCGGGTGTGGCACGGCGCACACCTGCTATCCACCGGCGGTGAATTACACGCCGTTGTATTACCTCATTGACGGGATCGCTTTTAACAAGACCAAACCGAATCTCTCGCTGTTTGCAGCGACCGCAGGAACGACCACAAACGCAACTACCGGAGTTACTTCACCTGTCACGACCGGAATCACCGGCACCGTTCTGGTGCGCCTGGTCAATGCCGGCCTGCGCCTGCATGTGCCTTCAATCACCAATTCGCTAACACCAGGTTTCAACGGAGCGGGTACGGCCGTCCCAGGAGGAGTTGCTGGATTCGGCCTGATCGCGGAAGACGGGAATGTGCTTCCGAACATAGCTCCTGTGGGCGCGACCACTGTCCCCGCAGCTCCACGCGTGCAGACCGATGTCTTGATGGTCCCGAGCAAGGTGTACGACGTGTTGGTGAATGTGCCGGCTACTACCACTGGCGCCACTGCGCCCCCGTCGCTTCCGGTCTACGATCGCGAGTTGAGTTTGTCGGGCAATTCCAGCGTGCGCGATGCCGGAATGCTGGCCTACATCAGCGTCAATGGCGCAGCGCTCCCGGTTGCAGCGGGGACCGGCGTATTCGCGCCGGCGCAAGCTAACGCCGATATCTACGACGGTCTGGCTCCAGGCCAGCCGTTCACGGTGTCCGACCCATCGAGGGGCGTAATCGCCAACGACGTTAACGTTTATGGCGTCACACTGCTTACCGCGCCGGGCGCTGGCACGCTGACCTGCGGGGCCATGAGCTCTGTACTATCAGAGACTGTCTCCGGGATATGTGCCAACGGCACCTTCACGTACACTCCCAGCGGGACGGCCACCTCAGACTCCTTTATGTACTGCGCCAACGGAACGGTTACCGGAACGGTCTGCTCCTCCGGTTTGACGGCAACGGTGACCCTGGGTCCGTCGACGCTTACTGGAGGCCCGACCGCGATCACCCAAAACTACACGTCGACGACGGCAAGCTTTATCAAGATAGCCTCGCCCGGCCTGCTACTGGGCAACACGGACAAGAACAACCTAACTCTTAGCGTTGTTGTTCCCGCCACTCCGCCTGCGGTTACCCTAGGAGCTAGCACTGGCACCGTGGAGATGGATGCCCAAGGTGGGTTCACCTTGTCGGTACCAGGTAACACCTCGGCTGGCACAGCTACCTTCTCGTACACGGTGCAGAATTCCCATGGAGTTCCCGCCACCGGAACCGCGACCGTCAACTTCCCAGCGCCCAGCAACATCAAGGTCAACGTGCTAGATGCCCAGGCGTATAACAACTGCAAGGGGAGTAGCTCCTGCATCGCCGGATTGACGGCGATGACAGACTATCGCTGGATCATTGAGGAAGACCAGACTTTCTGGGTTGACCCGAACTGCACCACCAACAGTAGCATTACTACTCCGGGCTGCCCCTCCATTGTGGGCCCCTCAGGTCAAAGCACCCTCCCCACCTTTGGCACCCAATTCCATACCAGCGCCATGCCTTACGTCGCCCAAGGGTGCACGGGGCCGCTCTCGTGCGAAGGCGGCCAGACCATGTTGGACACACGGCCATTGTGTACAGCGCCAGGCGTACCGGCGGGTTGTAGTACCACCGCCGGAGCGCACATCCCGGCGGTCTGTGACCTCGGCAACGGCGCCTGCCGGCCCGACCCGAACTGCGCAGTGCTCCCGTGCTTGACGAATGGTGGAACTACACCCGTAATGCCTGGCTCGGTCCATCTCGATCCCACCAAGCGCTATTACATCTCGGTGTTGCCGGGCGACGCGGGCAACCCGTTTCCAACGAATGCGAACCCGCCCGATTGCTCACAAGGCGCGATAGTAAATGGAGCACTAAACACCGCTTGCGGCCACACCATGAGCGGCGCCCCGGTCCCACCGGCCTGCAACATACTGGGTGGGAGTAATGGCTGTAGCGCAACTTCCAGCTTCGCGTCCACGACCGTCAATGTGCTCGCGCTGCCCACACCGCTTCCCACAGGGAAGCTTTCGGTGATCGTGTTCGAAGATGACTTCCCACTCAATGGCGAGCAGGATGGGGGAGGCGGAAACGGCACGGTTGCACCCATTGAGCCTGGCCTCGGCGGTTTCAATCTCGTCCTGTGGGACACCTTTGGCGGACTCGGCGACGTGACGGGGCAGGATAGCTTCGACATGTTCAACCAGCCCTTGTCGAACGGTCTGGCGGGGACGGTCGATCCCTCCACGGGGGTCGACGCCTGCCCGCTTACGCCCAATCCGCTTCAAGCTACAGGAGTTGGGGGGCTTGTAACTGGGAACGGGGCCGGAACGGTAGCAAATGCGAACCCAACTACGGGCATCACGGGCACGATCGTGACTTGTCCGAAGTATGAAGCCGACGGCAAGACCCTATCGCCGCTGGCCGGCCAGGCGGTCATTGCCAACCTCATGCCCGAGAAATTCAGCGTCCAGGCGTACCCCGGGGCGGACCGCATTGCGCGCGGGGAGCAGTGGCTCCAGACCAACACGCTCGATGGGCAGCATGCCCATGATTCCTTCATCCGCATCGGCGAGCCGGGCTACTTCCAGGAGTACGGCCCAGCCGGATATCACGTGTCCATCGGCTTTGCCAACCCGGCGATTATCAACGCGCGGGCCGCTGATGTTTGCAATGGTTCAGGCACCCCAGGTTCGGTCGGCCCGTGCACCAACACCATCCAGGGACAAGTAGATGTCGAGCGCATAAGCCGGACGCCGGACCAGAGGCTCTATCCCAGCGGTTCGCGGGATGCCTTCGCCTGGACCCAGTGCTGGGTAAGCTTGGGTGACCCCGATGGCGAGGACTTCATGTTCCAGTTCTGCGACGCCCAAGGGAACTTCCAGTTCTCCAATGTTCCCGGCGGGCAATGGAGAGTGACCCTCGGCGACCAGTGGAATGACCAGATTATTGACGGTCTGTCGACGCCGGCGAACGTGGGGTGTAACAGCAACGCCCCCAATCCCCCCGCCGGCAACAACTCCACCACGTGCCCTGGCGGCCAAGTTCTCAACCTGGGCAGTATTGGTGCACAACAGTGGCAGTCGAATCTCTACACCCGCACCTTCCTTGACGCGAATAAAAACGGAATCTGGGACGCGGGAGATGTCGGGATTCCATTAGTCTATACGATGATTCACTACCGGGATGGGCACAACGCCAACGCTCTAACGACAGACTTCAACGGCGTTGCCAACTTCAACGAAAGCTACCCGTTGTTCAACTGGTATTCCGTCGAATCGGATACGGGCCGCTACAAGAGAACGGGCACCCACACCGTTTATGACGCGGGAGGCCCTGCCGACGGCTCTACGGATTCCCTGGGCAATCCCCTATGCGGGCCTGGGAACGGCGCACGGCCATGCGGAACCTCGACGGCGTACAATTTCTTTTCGAACACCTTCGAGGGGGTTCCTTTGCCAGCCGATCTGTCGGTGCCCGGCGCTGTCTATTGCGCCACCGCGGATTGCACGGCGGAGGCTGCCTTTATCCAGAGCGGCGTGGCGAACAAGAGTTCGTCCACCGCTTCCACCGGTCGCATCGATCCGCCCTGGGTTTGGTCGGAGGGTTGGGCGGGGCTGACAGGCCTGAGCAACTGGATTGATTTCGGTCTGGCGCCGTATGCAAGCTGCAACCAAGGCACTGGCTCAGGCTTCTGCGTGAGCGTCCCTAATGTCGGCGCTTACATTCCCACGGGCGGCGGAGCCGCCGCGTCGACGAGGCTGGTGGGCGAGAACGGCGGCATCCATGGAATCGTCGACTATGCCTCGACGCGTCCCTTTGATGATGCGTCGCAAATGATACAACAGCCCTGGGAGCCGAATGTTCCGCGCGTCACCATCAATCTCTACCAGGAAGGCTTTGCAGCGGATGGCGTGACCCCAACGCTCAATTTGGTGGACACGACACAAACCACCAGCTGGGATGATTGGGCGCAAGGGGTCTACCCGAACTATACGGACACAACCAGTAAGACTCCCTTGCCGTATATGAACTGCCCCGGCCAAGGAACAAATGTCGCCGGCAGTGCCAACCAGGACCTCTTTTTCTACACCCTGTTTGACCAGCCGAATTTCCTTGACTACTACAACAAGTTGCACAGCATACCCTTGGGGACAGCCGCAACGTCTGCGCCCGCTCCAAACGCCCTGCCCTATTCCTCCCAGTACAAGTGCTACGATTCGATGCACATTGCGAACCAGATTCAGCCGGCGCCGTACGACGGCAGATACTTCTTCCCGAGTACGCTCGGCATCAACCCGCTGACCGGAAGGTTGAACACTACAATCCGTGGCGGGGTCGGTGTTCCACTTTGGTCCGCCGGGACCCCGTACTCAGTGGGGAACATCGTGATGTACTATGGCACGGCGTATGTGGCGGCTCAGGCCAGCACGGGCGTGGCCCCGGGGACCTCGACTGATTGGACGGTGACCACCACCAAACCTTCCTCCTTTGTCGCCGCCAGCATGCCCGGGACCAACTGCACGATCTGCGTAGGGAATCCTGACACGACCGACCCTTATCGCGTGGGTACCCCCATGCTTCCGCCCGGCAAATACACCGTGGAAGTGGTCATGCCAGCGGGCTATGAGGTTTATAAGGAAGAAGACAAGAACCTGCTGATCGGCGACAACTACATCGCGCCGGTCACGCAGCAATTCGGCGGGCTGGGTGGGAGCATCTTCATCATGCCCGACCAGGCCTCGGTGGCTTCTCTCTACGACCCAACCAGCTCAGGCTACAACCCCAGCAACTTCCAGGACGAGACTACGGCCCTGGGGCTGAGCAATGAACTCTCAGGCGTCCCGGGTTTCCCCGGCTTCCAGGATCCTAATTGGCCGTGCGTGGGCGAAATGCGCACCGTGCCCGACTACCTGAGCCTCTTCCCGCAGGTGAAGGAAGCTGGGCCATTTGCCGGAGCGACTCGGCCTCTGTGCGACCGCAAGGAAGTGACTCTACCCGACCAGATGTCGGTGAGCGCGAAGTTCTTCATCTTCACCTCGACCCACATCGCCTCGAAGTACACGGGCGGGATCACCGACGACCTCACCTCGGAATTCGATCCGTTTTCCCCACAGTTCGGCGAGAAGTTTGCGCCGCCGAACATGCCGATTTCCACGAAGGACTATCTCGGAAACGAAAT